>Ga0302046_10002505_pt1 | contig 17039 bp, 13 predicted proteins | sample RVTome_11_FD_200261 | JGI IMG/M metagenome (GOLD analysis project Ga0302046, IMG submission 200261) | Soil microbial communities from uranium-contaminated site in the Upper Colorado River Basin, Wyoming, United States - RVT147D111 (version 2) ...
CACCGTCTCGATCAGCAGCGGATCCGGCGAGAGCTTGAACGTCTCGGTGCGATGCGGCTGCAAGCGAAACGCCCGCCAGATCCGACTGATGGTCATCGCGCTCAAGCCGGTCGCCCGAGCCATGTCCCGCGTGATCCAGTGCGTCGCCCCGCGCGGCGGCGTCTCCAACGTCCGCACCACCACGTCCTCAATCATGGCATCGCTGATCTGGCGAGGCGTGCCCGGGCGCGGCTCATCGAACAACCCGGCCACCCGCCGCTCGAGAAACCGCCGCCGCCACTTGCCGACCGTGGCCGGCGCCACCCGCAGCCGGCGGGCCACGCTCGTATTGTCGTGGCCCGCCGCACACGCCAGCACCAGCCGCGCGCGCTGCGCGACCGCCGGCGCGCTCCGCGTGCGTCGCGCCAACGATTGCAACTCCCGCTGTTCTCCCGTGGTCACGGTCAAGGGGGCTTTGGGTCGACCGGTGCGCATAAGGACTCCGTCACGAGTTCCCCCAATATGGAGCCTCATGACATATTACGCAAATTTCTGTTACAGGAGACTAGTGCAGGGCATCCGTGAGGTTTCATCAGGACGGCCGTGACAGCCAGAGCGAACTCCGCTCGGTAAAGCGAAGCGGCCACTCCTTCGCTCGAGAAATGCCAATGCGTGGTCCCGCCGAGACAGACACCAACCTGTCGGCGGGACCTTGGATTTCCAGGGGCGGTTCCTGAAGCCGGTGATAGTTCAGCCCCCCCGATATCCCTAACGCCCTACAGAGCTTGGCTGGTCCCGAACACAATGCCTTGATGTTCCGGGTCTTCCTGCGGCGCATCATGGCATCTATTCCGAGAACCGGTTCGGCCGCGCGGATCAAGACGGCAGATGGCAGACCGGCGCGACCCACGACGGCATTCATGCACCAGTGCATACCGTAGGTGAAGTAGACATACGTGGTGCCGGGCTCGCCATACATCGGTTCCGTGCGATCCGTTCGGCGCCCGCCATAGCTGTGAGCCGCGGGATCGTCCTCGCCGAGGTACGCTTCGACTTCCACGATCCGGCCCGAGGTGTGCACACCTCTGATGCGTGATTCGATCGTACAACCAATCAGGTCTCGAGCGACTTCCGCCGCACCTCGATCGTAGAAGTCCGGCGGAAGCTGGTGCACCTACTCGTCCGTATCGCCCAACACGGCTCGGTGCAGGGCGGCGGACATCCGCTTCAGCAACCCACCGCCTTCTTCCTGCTCTGCTGGGACCTCCGGTTTTGCCGGGGGCGTCGCCGACGGTTTTGGAGCCGCGGACGGAGGCGTCATGGCCGATTCCGGCTCCCGAGTTGGTTCCTTCTGAGGCGGTGTGACCTCTTGCTTAGGCGGATTGACTTCTTGCTTCGGTGGAGTGACCTCTTGCCTCGGCGGCATGACCTCTTGTTCCGCGACGGTGGGTCTGACCTCGGTCGTTGCCTCGTCGCCGTGTTTGACACGGGGTTTGCGGGAACCGGATCTCGCAAGGACAGAACGTCGCCCGGACGACTGGACACCCGGTGCGGGGGGACGAAACGCACTCTCTTCCCTGGCAGTCGCGTCCGGCGGGTTAGGCGGTGCCACGGCTGGCTGACGAACTCCCCGCGAACCGGCTCTGTACCGCGGATTCCGACGCCGCTCGGGAGCCTCGTCCGTTCCGGCCTTGCCTGTAGCAGGTTTCACTGGTGGCGTTGGGGTCAATTTGGATTCCGGCTTCTCCGGTGCGACGTCTTTCTCGATTGAGACAGCGTTACGGTCGCCGCCTTCCACTGTCTCAGCCGCCTGCTGAGCGGAAGGTTTCTCTGTCCCGGTCTTCGCTGCGCTGGTTGTGGTCTGCGTCTCTGGTTTCCTGGCGGCTTTTTTCTTCGTTGCTTTCTTCTTGGTCGTCTTTCTCTTCGATCCCTTCTTCTCCGATTCCGCTTCGTCGGGTGTGTCAGGGGCTGAGGCTGTAGTCGCTACCTCCGCAACGTCAGGGACTGCCACCGCCCTGGCCGTCCGAACGTCAACAACGGTTTCCGTCTTCGTGGTCCGCGCACGAGGAGCTCTTTCCCTTCGACCCGGCTTATCGGATGTGGAGTCCTCTGCATCATCCACCTGGTCCGGCGCGAGTTTGAGGAGGTACACGTCGTCAGACGTCTTCACCAACTCGATGATGCTTGCATCGTGTGCCTGCCGAAGAAGTCGTTGAAAGCGACCCGGTTCAAAGATGGGATCTCCCGAGTCCGAGGCTAAACCTCTCATACGTTCCCGTACCTGGTCTGCATCCGACGACTCTGTGTCGATGGCACCAAGATCCCTCAAGGTATCTTTCAGTAGTGCGAATGCTTCGGCGAGCACCATTCCAGTGCGCCCTATTGCTGATTTCTCAGCCGATCCCTTGAAACGTTGGCGGCGTTCCGGAGTAGCCGTTTGCACTTCCTGTCCGAGTTGTTCGGACAATACCGGAACGTTGGCGTCCGGCCCCACCCGCACCTCAAACTGCCCATTCTCCATTTTTACGACCTCGATCAGTCCGCGCCGGGCCGCCTCCTGGACGAACTTGCTGAACTTGTTGAATCCCGCATCCTTTTCGTCAAAATGGGGATCCATTTCCTGCATGACCTGCTTGAGTCGATCCGACCGCATCACATCGCCCGTTTTGACCATGCGGAGCACGGCTTCAACGACGAGTTCCCAGGGATCCCGCGGAAGCGAGTCGACCTCAACCTGTTTGGCGAGACCGGTCAACTCGCTATAGCTGTAGTACTCGTCGCAGTTCTGGACGAGGAGATCGCTGGCCGATTCACGGATACCCACGCCGATCACGTATTTGCCGTACTCTTTCAGTTTGAGCACCAGGGCCGAGAAGTCACTGTCTCCGGACAGCAGGATGAAGGTGCCAATCTCAGGCCGTGTGAAGACGAGTTCCAGTGCGTCGATGGCCAGGCGAATGTCGGTGGCGTTCTTCTTGTTGGATCCGAAAGCCGGCGCAAAGATGAGATCGATCGACGCCTCGGACAGGGGCACGATGTATTGCGGATACCGACGCCAATCAGCGTACGCCCGCTGAACGGACACCTTTGCGCGAATCACCTCGCTGGAGACAAGCCGGCGGAGTTGATGCTGAAGGTCCGATCGAATCCCCATGGTTACGTTGTCGAAGTCGATCAACAACGCCGCATTGTGGGCAGAGACGATGTGCCCACTCGGCGGCACGTGGGGAGCGTGGGGCGGGTGTTCAGGTGTTATAATACTCACGATTCACTCATTTCCGTACGAACGACGCGAGCCAGCTCACGTCGTTTCACTTTGCCGTTTGCAGTCATGGGAAACGAGTCCAAGAACCGTACAAGGTCGGGAACTTTGTAGTCTGCCACGTGGTCGCGCGTGAACTCTTTCAGTTCAGCACCCGTGACGATAGCCCCTTCGAGCGGGACGACGCACGCGCAGATCAACTCTCCCATGACTTCGTTCGGAACTCCAACTACGCAAACCGCCGCAACGGCTGGATGGGTCCGGAGAACATCTTCGAGTTCTCGCGGATAGACATTGTAACCACCCCGAATCACCAGATCTTTCCGTCGCCCGACGATGGTCACGGCTCCGTCTTCACCAATCACCGCCAGGTCACCCGTCAGAAAGTAGCCCTCGTTCGTGAACGAACGCTCGGTTTCTACCGGCATGCGATAATAGCCCGACATGACGTTTCCCCCCCGCACCGCCAACTCCCCCACCGCCTCGGGACCGTGAAGAGCGCCGCTCTGTACATCGACGACCTTGAGATCGACACCTGGGATCGGTTTTCCAACTGTATTCTCTCTCACATCTTTAGGGTCCTCCGACCGCGTTATTGTTACGGTTGGACCCGTTTCCGTCAAACCGTACGCGATTTGCACGTCGTTCCATTTGCGAATCCGCCGCACAAGATTAGCCGATACGGGACTTCCCGCCACGATGCCCGTCCGGACCGCGGAGAGATCACGCTCACGGAAGGTGGGATCACGCATCAGGAGCTCGAACATCGTCGGGACACCATGGCACACGGTCACGCCCTCCGTGCCGATCAGCATGAGGGCCTTTCGTGCGTCAAACCGGTCCTGGAGGATCAAGGTAGCCCCACGGAGCAACGTTGTGATCACGACGTGAATGCCGAAGACCGTCGCAAGCGGAACCGCTGCCAGCACCCGGTCTTCACCGCTCAGGGCCAGGACGTCAGCCGTCACAGCCGCCGTCTCGGTGAGATTGTCAAACGTGAGCACTACCCCCTTGGGCTTCCCCGTCGTACCTGACGTATAGATGATCGCCATGGGATCGTGAGTCGTGTCGATCTCCACGTCGTCCATCTTGCCGGGCGGTTTCGATATGAGATCGTAGTAGGAGAAGATCCGCTGGTCGTACCACGCGTCCGCGTCACCGATCAGAACCACGGATTGGAGATCGGGGAGTTCTCGCAGGAGCTCGTCGAGCAATTCAGCGGGGTGATCGGTCTCACTGGCTCCCGCGGTGGCAACGAGTGCCGTCACCTCGGCGTGGCGCAACTGGTACTTCAGGTCCTGGTAACTCACACTTGGATCAATCGGGACCAGGACCGCGCCGATGCGCGAGGCTGCGAGGAGCGTGATGACCCACTCAGGTTGGTTGGAAAGATCGACGGCAACACGGTCACCTTTGCGCACGCCAAACCCTGCGAGTGTTGTCGCAAACGCGTTGACTTCGCGTTCAACCTGTCGATACGTGAGTCGCCGCGAACTCGCCACGAGGCATTCGCGATCCGCAGAAGCCCCGGCATGTCCGTAGAAAAGCTCAACCAGATGAATCTGTGACAGACTCCCCTTCATGAGGACGTTCGGGGTAGGCGATGGAAGCTAATTCTCTGTCTCAACCCCGGCAATTATCCGCCGTGGCCAGCAACATAAATGGTTCAAAAAGAACAAGTTACAGTCGACACACGTCTGCGTCGACCCCGATTGGTGACTCAGTTCTTTTGGGAGAGGGCCAGGGGGTTACCAGCCACGGATCTCGGCCAGCGTCTCGTCCCCATAGAACATTCTGATGTACTTGGCCTGAATTGGCGTGAGACGCCGGACTGCCCAGGCCAAGTGCACAAAGTGCGGCTCGTGCGGCATGGTAAGGGGCGGCATACCGCACTCGTGAACGAGCCGGTTCCCCTTCCGGGTGTTACACGTCGAGCACGCCGTCAACACGTTCGTCCAGTCATTCGTTCCCCCACGCGAGAGAGGAATGAGGTGATCACGAGTCAAATACTCACGGGTTCGCAGGGACTCCTGACTTCTCCCACAAAACTGACAGGCGTAGCCGTCACGGGCAAAGAGAAACGTGTTCGTGACCTGACGACGGAATTTTCTTGGCACGTGAACAAACCGCGCCAGCCTGATGACGGTGGGCCGGGGAAATGTGAGGTGGGAGCTACGGACAAACCGTCCCTCCTCCGCTTCGACGATGACGGCTTTGCCATCAATGACCAAGCGAAGCGCCCGTCTCACTGGAACCAGCGTGAGAGGTTCGAACGACGCATTGAGCGCCAAGCAGCTCGCTGACATCCCCATTACTTACACGAATCCCGCCGGGCTTTGGGCCACGGGCGGGTCTTGATATTCACCCAAAAATAAATGTGCCCCGAGACCTTGCCAAGTGAGCCGGTCACCGGACACACGGCAAGCCGTGGTTATGTTCAGGGCAGCTACCGCTCTGGTACCCCAGCCAGGTCACTCCTGGTTAACATTTGGAGCCCTCTTTGGCTGATCGCGGACGGTTGCCCTCAGGCGCCCTTTGAACTCGAAACGTCCGGAGAAGACCTGAAGCTTCCCATGGTGACGCGTGAAATACTCAAGGAACAGATCTTATCTCATCTGGACGGGACGTTAACACTCGAAGACCTGGCGGCCTGGGCTGAGGACGTATTTCGCACCGAGGACTTCGAAGCCCCTTATGAGGATGTCATCTCCGACGTGCTCGCAACGATCCGTGACGCGATTGACCCACACCGGTTTCGCTGGGAAGAACCTGACTTCGAGGATATTATCGACGATCTGGAAAGGGCGGTCGAATGACCAGGGGTGCTCCGGGAATTCGTGCGTGTCCGGTGCGCGGGTCCCGCACACGCGGCAGACGTGGGGCCGAGTCTCCCATCGGGGATGTTCAGCAGAGATTCTCTAGAACTCGCCAAAGATCGATTGAAGGTGCCCGATTTGTGCCTGAACGGATGCACTGGAGGTAGAACCAGGCGTTGGACGCCGCTCGACGGCCCAATGGGCATCCCCCATTCGCCCCATGATGGTTGGCAGATCCTGGTGAATACGTTCGAGATCTCCTGCGTCGACCTCGAGAAGCGAAACTCCCCTGTCCTCAGCCAATGCCACAACCTGCCCAACGATTCCGTGTGCCTGCCGGAAGGGTATTCCCCCCTCGACCATCAAATCCGCCAGGTCCGTAGCGAGGAGCAGCGGCTGGATGGCGTTCCTCATCCTTTCAGGACGCGGTTCTATCGTGGCCACGGCGCCCTGCATTGCCTGCAGCGTGATGAGGACCGTGTCGACCGCATCGAACAGGGGACGTTTGTCATCCTGCAGGTCCTTGCTGTACCCCGCCGGTAGACCGTGCATCAGGGCTAACACGCGTGTCAGGTCCCCCAGGACGGACGCCGCCTTACCCCGTGCAAGCTCAAACGCGTCAGGATTCCGTTTCTGCGGCATCAGACTCGACCCCGTCGAGAACTGATCCGAAACCCGGATGAACCCATACTCGGTGGAGCTGTACGTAACCAGTTCCGCACCGAGTCTGGACAGATGAGTCGCAATCATCGCGACGGCGAAGAGCACGTCAGCCACGTAGTCGCGATCTCCTGTCGCGTCCAGCGCGTTGCCCGTTATGCCCGTGAACCCGAGTTCCTGCTGAAGAAGTCTTCGATCGACGTCGACGCCCGACCCTGCCAACGCCCCGGAACCCAAGGGCAGGACATCGACGCGCGTCCGCACTCCCGCCAGCCGCTCGAGATCGCGCGTCAGAGGCCATGCATGTGCGAGCAGCACAAACGACCATCGCACCGGTTGCGCCTGTTGCGCGTGGGTGTACCCTGGCATGATCACGCCTTCGCCCTTCACGGCCTGTTCGACCAGAACCAGCCCGAGGCCGGCAACTTCTCGACTGAGTTGGTTCAGCGCCTCGCGACACCAGAGGCGGAGATCCGTGGAGACCTGGTCGTTGCGGGATCGGCCCGTGTGCAACTTGCCCGCGAGATCTCCGATCTCCTCGAACAGGAGTCGTTCGACGAGGGTGTGCACGTCCTCGTCCTCCGCGCCCCGCGCGGCACCGTCAGCCATTCGCCTGTGAACGCGGTCCAGGCCGTCAGTGAGTTCACTTCGTTCCGTTTCGGTGAGGACGCCGGCCCTGGTCAGAGCGAGTACCCACGCCTTGCTGGCTCGGATGTCGTGCGGCCACAAGCGAACGTCAACCGGGAGGCTGTCATTCAACAGCCGCATAGCGTCGGCGGGGCCGGTCGTGAACCGCCCGCCCCACATCTGGTGACGGTTCATGACGGGTGAGTTGCGACTATGACGAGATGGTTACCGAGGAACCCGCTCCGCTGGTGAAACACGTCTCCGCGCTGCCACCTTGTTGGGTAATCCGAACAAGCGAATGAAACCCCCGGCATCGGCCTGGTTATAGACGTCATCGGCCTCGAACGTGGCAAGCTCCTGCGAGTAGAGTGCATCCGAGCTACGGCGACTGAGGATGGTAACGGACCCCTTGAACAAACGTAATCCGATCGAACCATTGACGCGTCGCTGCGTGACCGATACAAGAGCATCGAGTGCTTCCCGCTCCTCACTCCACCACCGCCCGTCGTACAGAATATCCGCGTATCGGGGCGCCAACAGATCCTTCAATGCCAGCGTGCGTCGATCCAGGACGAACTGCTCGAGTTCGCGATGTGCAGCTCGCAGGACTGTTCCGCCCGGCGTCTCGTAGACGCCGCGCGACTTCATTCCCACAAGTCTGTCTTCTATGACATCAGCACGACCAACACCATGCTCACCGGCTACGCCGTTGAGGTACTCGATGAGTTCAACGGGTCCCAGCGGAAGACCGTCGACGGACACGGGTTCCCCCTCCTCAAAGTCAATGACGACGTCGGCGGGTCGGTCCGGGGCATCAATGGGATCACGCGTGAGCAGGAACATGTCGGAGGGCGGCGCAGCCGCCGGATCTTCCAGGATGCCGCCTTCGTGCGAACAGTGCCAGAGATTGCGATCTCGCGAGTACAGCTTCGCACTGGATACCTCGACCGGGATCCCTTTCTGCGCGACATAGTCCAGAAGGTCCTCACGACCCCGAAACGCCCACTCGCGCCACGGAGCTATCACCTTCAGGTCGGGGGCGTGAGACATGTAGGTGAGTTCAAATCGAACCTGATCGTTGCCCTTGCCGGTACAGCCGTGAGCCAACGCGACGGCTCCAATCCTTTGAGCAAGTGCAACCTGCCCCGCCGCAATGATTGGTCTCGCTACCGCTGTTCCGAGAAGGTATTGCCGAGCATACACGGCGCCGGCCTTTACCGTTGGATAAATGACACCCTTGACCAGCTCGAGGCGGAGATCATCGATGACACAGTCGATCGCCCCTGAACGACGGGCTTTGTCCGCCAAACCCTCGAGTTCACCCTCTCCCTGTCCCACGTTCGCCGCGTAGCATACGACATCATACCCGTAGTTTTCCTTCAGCCACGGAACTATGGCCGAGGTATCCAGGCCTCCAGAATAGGCGAGAACAACGGTTTGGCCCATTTCAGGTCACCACCAGGCAAAGTTTCGAGAAAGAATACAGCAGTGCGCATAAAAATACACGCGAAAGTCGTGCCCACAACCCCTAATTCGGCTCGAATCCAGCGATCTCACGGAGCTTGGCTTCCGTGCGTTCCCGGTCTTCGTCATTGCGGGTGATGATCAGCAGCGTATCGTCACCCGCGATGGTCCCGATAACTTCACTCCAAGCCTCGACATCCAGGGCTCCACCCAGGGCTTCCGCGCTCCCCTGCGGTGTTCTCACGACAACGAAGGGGCCCACACCGTGGACGCTGAGGAGGAGGGCAGGGAGGAGGGTCTGGAGCGAGAGAATCGGGGTTTCTCGTTCCGGCGGGATTGTATAGTACGCCCCCCCGCTGGGATCTGCGACCTTTGCCAACCGCAGATCGCGAATATCCCGGGACAGCGTTGCCTGGGTGATGTCGATTCTTTCTTCGGCCAGGAGGTCCCGCAACTGGTCCTGACTGTGCACCCGGTTCTGCCGCACGAGTCTCAGGATCGCGGAGTGGCGCTGCGCTTTCATTGGGGCTCTTTCCGGGGGCTCGTCATTCCCTCATCCCACGTTGTCCATGGACACACCTGCCCGCCACGAAGGTTGCCTGAATCTCAGACGCGGTTGCCTCCAGAATCTGATCTTCCACCAAATGATCGGCATCGTCGAGTGCGATCACCGCGAGATCGGCCCACTTTCCAACGTCGAGGGAACCAACCTCGGCGTGCAGATTCAAGGCGCGCGCAGCGCCGAGGGTAATGGTGCGCAGGGCCATCTCGGGTGTAAGGGCAAGGGAATCACGCACGGCCCTCGCCTCTCGCAACAGGTCGACGGAACCAACACTTGCCACCGAGTCGGTCCCCACTCCTATTCGTATACCTGCCTCCAGGAATCCCTGCAAGGGAGGTTCACCGTGCCCGTGCATCCTGTTGGATGTCGGACAGGTCGCAACCGCAGTTCCGCACGCGGCAAGAATGGCCCGATCGGCCTGGTCGGTTTGAACGCAATGAATGGCCAGCAGGTGCGAATTCAACACACCACAGCTGTGCAGGTAGCCCACTGGGCTCCCGGTCGCCTGCGGGAGGGAGATCCCGCGCCCCGCAAACGAGGAAGCGAAGGGACCGGTGTTATGCACGATCAAATCGGTCTCGGCTTGGGATTCGGCCAGGTGGACGGCCACGGGAAACCCTTTGTCGGCAGCATACCTGACAACGCGTTCGAACAAGGGACGGCTGACCGTGTACGGCGCGTGTGGCGAGACACCTAGCGTCACTCGTTCGCTCGCGTACGGCCCGAGCGCCATCATCCTGGCGCGCAGGTCCGCCATTGCCTGATGCGCGGCGCTTGGATCCGGTCCAAAGACCTCCTGATACGCAATGCCGCGTGCTCCCAGTTCCGCGAGGGCTACGGCCACGGTTCCCGAACCACCGGTATCCGCGACGGTGGTGGTACCGTGGCGCCAGGTGTCACGAACCCCGGCGCGCGCAGATTCCAACATGTCGGCCGGGGACCGCGTGTCAACGCCTTGGCGAATGAGCTGCAGCCAGTCGTAAAACGTGGCCGCTTCGAGTGGCCCCCCGAAGTGCGTCAACTCGAGATGTGTGTGTGCGTTGACGAGACCTGGTATGACCGCCGCGCCCGGGTAGTGAAGCTGCGGTCCCTCGTGTGATTTGGGCACGGTATCCCGAGGCCCCAGCGCCCTGATGCGGCCGCGGGTGTCTACCAGAATCGCTCCGTTACGGATGGGCGTGCCGTTCACCGGCACGATCACCTCTGCGGAGATTCGGACGTTCAGTTGGGAGCGTGGATGTGATGCGTGGCTGACTCGGTGGGCAAAGCATGTGTCAGCCGGAAGTTCACCTGATGATACGGACAGAACTCCGTCGGTTCCGTTCCCGGAACGAACCAGTCCCAATACCGCTCCTGCCTCGGACAGAACTGCGTTGCCCGGTACCCGGTGAATCGATCGACCTCTCGGGTTACCAGCCCGGATGGCCGCACCCAAGGGTCCGGTGCGGGACGACGACTGTACACTTCGTTCATGTACTCGGCCCATGCAGGAGCAGCGAGCAGCCCCCCGGCGGCGCCTTCGGTGATCTGCTTGCGTTCATCGAATCCAATCCACAAGGCGGTCACGAGTTCAGGGGTGAAGCCGATGTACCAGACATCGGAACCGTCGTTTGTCGTCCCGGTCTTGCCGGCCGCTGGTATGTCGTACGGCACCTGGCCCCGATCTCGAATCGGCAGATACCCGGTGCCGCTCCTCACCACGTCCTGCAGCATGTCCGTGAGGATCCAGCCATGGTCCCGATCCAGCACCCTGGTCTTTCGAACCCGGGGTTCCCAGACAATGTTGCCCTCAGCGTCTTCGACCCGCTGGATGCCTAACGGCGCCGCCTGGGTGCCCATGCTGGCGAACGATGTGAACGCCGATGCCATTTCGATGGGCAGGACGCTGGCAGCGCCAATCAGCGTGGACGGAAACTCGGGGATCGGTGTGGTCAGACCGTACCCACGGGCTTCGCCGACAACCGTCGAAACACCGAGTTCCATCCCCATTCTGATTGCCACGAGGTTTCGCGACAGTTTCAGTCCTTCACGTATTGTCATGGGGCCACGGAAATCACCCTCGAAGTTCACCGGTTCCCACGGCATGCTGTCATTCTGCATGGCGCTGATCGGCTCGTCTTCGATGATGTAGCTCGCCGGTCTCCCCGCACGCAGCGCCGCGGAAAACACGAACGGCTTGAAGGTGGACCCGGGTTGCCGTAACGCCTGGACCGCCCGATTGAACTTCGACTCCTCGTAATTCCGTCCTCCGACCATCGACAGGACGTAGCCGTTGGTATCCAACGTGACCAGGGCGCCCTGCAAATACGGGGTGCGCGTATCCAATGGCGCGACCCCGCCGTGGCGAGCGACGTACTCGTCGTAGGATTCGTGATTGAAGTTGCGGATACCACCGCCCTCGATGGCCAGGATCTGGTCTTCCAGGGCTCGCTCCGCGGCAAGCTGCATGTCGAGATCCAGCGTGGTGTAGATGCGATAGCCCTCGGTGAAAAGCCGATTGCCAAACCGGGCAAAGACCTGTTGCCGGACCCACTCGACGAAGTACTGCGCAACCCCACGATACCCGTCGGCTCCTCGACTGACAGCGATGGGATACGCCTTCCAATATTCCGCTTCTTCGGGGGCCAACAAGTCCTGATCCCGCATCAGGTTGATGACGGTGTTCCGTCGTCGCGCCAGGCGTTCGGGGAAACGTCTTGGATCGTACACATTCGGCCGCTGCGTCATGGCGGCAAGGGAGGCAGCCTCCGCGACGTTCAGGTCCGCGGCGGATTTTCCAAAGTACTGCTGCGACGCCATTTCGACGCCGTGCGCACGACCACCGAGGAAGATCTGGTTGAGATACAACTCAATGATACGTTCCTTGGTGTACGTGCGTTCGAGTTCGAGCGCTACCTGGATTTCACGGACCTTGCGACGAATCGTAGTAAGCTTGGACGATCGGTCTGACGGGAGCCGGCGCGGGAAGATGTTGCGGGCCAGCTGCATCGAGATCCCGGAACAGCCACCGGAACCGAAGCTCAGGGTGAGTGCGGCCTTTGCAGCCGCGAAGACGCATCGGGTTACGTCGACACCACCATGATCGAAAAACCGTTTGTCCTCGATGGCGAGCATCGCCGCCGGTATCGCGGGCGACATGTCCTCGAGGGGCAATACCGTACGGCTTTCACCAGCGTCGGTGATCAGCCGACCATCGGCCGCGTAGTATTTGAGTGACTGAACCGGACGATACTCGTCGAATTCGGCAATGGAAGGACAGGAGGCGCCAGCACAGGCCCGGGACCATGACCCCCAGAACATCCCCACACCCAGGCCGCCCACGCCGAGCACCACGGCGATCAGAGCGTAACGAACTCTTTCCTGCTCCCAGAGGGACGCTACGAATTCCTTGACGGATGCCGCCAACTCTTTCACACGCTTCATTTGCTGCAAGGTACGCGGTTGTGCCGCTGCTTGCCAGCGTGTTCTGACAAACGTAACCTTCGCCCAACCATGCAAGATTTAATCCGCGAACTACGTTGGCGCGGCCTCCTCCACGACGTAACCCCGGCGCTCGAAGTACGACTGTCGAAGGGGCCGATCTCCGGATACATCGGCTTTGATCCGACGGCGTCGAGCTTGCATGTGGGGAGTCTCGTGCCGGTGATGCTCCTGGCCCACCTCCAACGGGCCGGCGGGACCCCCATCATCCTGGTGGGAGGGGGTACGGGAATGATCGGTGACCCAAGCGGCCGGAGCGCAGAACGTCCCCTCCTCACGACGGAGGACATCGACCGGAACGCCGAGAACCTTCGCAAACAGCTGTCGCAGTTTCTCAGCTTCGAGGGCAGCAACGCCGCGCGGATCTTGAACAACGCCGATTGGTTGCGTTCGCTCTCGTTGGTGGAGTTTCTGCGCGACACGGGAAAACACTTCACCATTGGCATGATGTTGCAGAAGGAGTCAGTCAGGAGCCGCCTCGAGGTTGGACTTTCTTTTACCGAGTTCAGCTACATGTTGCTGCAGGCTTACGACTTCTTACACCTGCATCGGACGGAACGTTGCGAGCTGCAAATGGGAGGCAGCGACCAGTGGGGCAACATCACCGCAGGCATCGACCTGGTAAGGCGCGTCGATGGAGCCGAGGTTCACGCGCTCAGCGCTCCCCTTCTCACGAAGGCCTCGGGCGCAAAGTTCGGAAAAACGGAAGGTGGAAACGTCTGGCTCGACCCCACCAGCACATCGCCATACCAATTTTACCAGTTCTGGATCAACAGCGACGATCAGGACGTTGAGACGCTGCTGAAACGGTTCACGTTTCTGTCGGAGTCAGAGGTTGGCGACATCATGGCCACCCACAACCAGAATCCCGGCCTCCGCGAAGCCCAACGGATATTGGCCCGGGATGTCACGGCGCGGGTGCATGGCAAGGACGTGGCTGAGCGCGTAGCGCACGCGTCGGGGCTCGCCTTTGCACCGGAGGGATTGGACCGGGTCGACGCGGGAACCTGGGAGATCCTGGCCGCGGAGCTACCGAGTTGGCGGGCAGAACGGACCCGGTTTCCCATGACGGTTGTCGACCTCCTCGCCGAATCCGGCCTCGCGTCGTCCAAGGGAGAGGCCCGGCGTCAGTTGAAACAGGGTGGCATCTCCATAAACGGTTCCAAAGTGGCCGGCGACGGACCGGTCGAGCTGGACCAGCTCCTTGCCGAACGGTTCCTCTGGTTGCGGCGAGGCAAGAAGACCGACGTTATTGTCGCGGTCGATTCATAACCTGATCGACCCCTCCGTGCCCGTCAGGAAACGCCTGGTGGCACCTTCTTCGAGGTTCAGTTTCGACTCGGCAAACGTCGAGAATTGTACCAGGAGGGCGTGAACTCACGACGCACCGGCACCCGTATGTCCAAGCTATTGAGTGAAAGGGAATTCACCCTGGTTCTGGGCGGGGGCGGACTCAAGGGTCTGGCTCACGTGGGGGTCCTTGCGGCCCTGGAACGACTGGGAGCGCGGCCCAGGGCCGTGATTGGCACGAGCATCGGGGCGCTGATTGGCGCAGCCTGGTGTTCCGGCATATCAACCGACGACATCCGAGCCATCGCAGTGCAGGTCAGCCGGAAGGACATCTTCCGGGTGGCGCACACAGACATGGCATTCAAGCGGATGCGGTCACCCGCCCTGTTTCAGCGCACTCCCCTCGTCGAATTGATCGAGGGCATCCTCGGTTCGATCACATTCGACGATCTGCAGTTCCCGATAGTGGTCAATACCGTAGACCTCAATTCCGGTCAACAGATACTGTGGGGTGCTCCAGGACTGACGCACATTCCGGTTGCCGATGCGGTATACGCTTCGTGCGCCCTCCCCGGTTATTTACCCCCCATCGAGATCGAAGGCCGGTACTATGGGGATGGTGGTGCTGCCGAGAACCTCCCGGTGCGGTATGCGCGCGCCGAAGAGTGCGATCTGATAGTCGCCGTCGACGTCGGCTCCACGGCGGTTCTTCGCCCCCGTGTGCACACCAAGGGCTTTGCGGCGGTCTACGCTCGCAGCATCGAGATCGCCCTCCAGAATATGCGGGATGAATCCCTGGGAAACTGGCAGCGACCACCGATGGTGCTGATTCAACCGCGAGTGGACCATATCGACATGTTCTCGTTCCGCCACAACCGTGAACTGGTGAACGAGGGGCAGCGAGCCGCGCTGGCCGCGCTCTCAAACGGAACCCGGCTCCCTGACGTTGAGGAGTCGGGCGTCTTCCCGAGACGGCGCATCAAGATTCGTGTCGAACCGGAGCGCTGTATCGGGTGCCGCGCGTGCATCGCCAATGCCCCGCCGGGCACATTCACCATGGATCGGCGCGGTAAAGCCGTCGTGGTGCAACCGGATCAAGTCTGGTCACCAGTTGATGGTGGATTTGTGTATCAATGTCCGACAGCGGCAATCGTCGCAAAGGCCATGGACTAGGCATGAGAGTATTGAGGCTCTCTCAACGCCACCTCGACTCTTCCCTCACCCGTTTCTTCCGTAACACAAGGACCACATCCAACTGTTCACCATCCAACTCTCGCACGCAATCGGGATCATACGAGAAGTCGTACGTCGCGACGTGCTCGAACGCAGGTTCCTTCCGGATCAAACGCGCGAGCTGTCGCGCATCATACGTGCGAAACAGCCACTCCGTGTCGTACCCGTGCAGACTCTCGCCTCGTTCGACGCGCAGGCGTGACCGCACGCGCTCGACGCGTTTCCGCTGATCAGCCGGCCAGATCTGGAGGTTGCACACGACTCGGCCACCACCGGGGAGGGGCGCCACCCAGCGTTCGCGCGTCCGATGCGAAACACCGTACTCGGTCAAGTGCAGACCCAGCACGTAGAGGCCACCCGGGCAGAGGTGGTCGGAAACGCAGTGTAAATGCCCGACCGCGTCATCCTCCGTCAGGAGATACTTGAAGGTGCTGACAAAACAGTGGGCAGTATCGTATCTGCGGTTGAATCGGAATCCCTCCAACCTGCCCACTTGAATCTCCCACGCTCCTTCGAGTCCATCGAGCCGATCACGCGCATACGCAATCATCTGAGGATTCGCGTCGAAACCGGTCACGTCGAACCCTCGACGTGCCATCTCGCGCATCAGTCTTCCGCTGCCGCACGCGGGCTCGAGCACACGTCGGGGACGTCGCGGGCCGAACACTCGCAGGACGTGCTCCAGGAAATCAGCCTCGAGGTGGGTGTCAGCCGTGAATACGGCATCGTAGTATTGCGGAAGGTCGTACCAGTCGAGCGGTTGATACGAGGTCACGTCACATCGCGGCGTGGAACATCGCTCCCGGAAGAGGCCAGCGTCAGCTCCTGAAGCTGGCGATACGCACCATCCCGACTGAGGAGTTCCTCGTGCCGGCCGACTTCCACGATGCGTCCTTGATCCAGGACGGCGACACGATCGGCGTTGGCTACCGTGGTGAGTCGGTGTGCAATGACAAACGCGGTGCGATCCTCGAAGAGGCGACCAATTGCGTCCTGTACCAACCGCTCGGATTCCCGGTCCAGGGCCGACGTCGCTTCGTCGAGGATCAGAATCGGAGCGTCGCGGAGAAGTGCCCGGGCTATGGCAATCCGTTGTCTCTCGCCCCCGGACAACAACGACCCTCGCTCGCCGATCACGGTGTCATAACCGCAGGGCAACCGTTCTATGAAGTCATGAGCATTGGCGGACCGCGCCGCTCGTTGCACGGCCTCGAAATCCGCGCCGGCCCGGTCACCATACGCGATGTTTGCTCGCACCGTATCGTTGAACAGCATGACGTCCTGACTCACCATGGCAATGAGACTGCGGACCGACTTGCGATCGAAATCAGTACTGGGCCGACCATCGAACAACACGGACCCGTGGTCGGGGTCGATGAATCGTAGCAGCAGATCGACCAGGGTAGACTTTCCGGCTCCCGAGGCACCGACAATCGCCACGACTTCACCACGAGCGACTTGCAGGGAGACGCCGCGAAGCACCCACCGCTCGGGCTCGTATCCGAACCAAACCTTGTCGAACTCGATTGACTCCCGGAACCCGTGCAGTGTGTCGAGCGGACCTGGATCCGCATCCACGGCGTCATTGTCCAGCAGTTCAAAGACCCTTCCCGCCGCGACGTCCGCCTGTTGGGCCAGTGCCGGAAAGTGCGCCAGTCGCTTGAGT
>Ga0302046_10002506_pt1 | contig 17034 bp, 15 predicted proteins | sample RVTome_11_FD_200261 | JGI IMG/M metagenome (GOLD analysis project Ga0302046, IMG submission 200261) | Soil microbial communities from uranium-contaminated site in the Upper Colorado River Basin, Wyoming, United States - RVT147D111 (version 2) ...
TACACCGGGATCAAGCGTCCTCGTAAGTTGTTGTGGCGGGGTAGCTCAGGCGGTTAGAGCGAAGGTCTCATAATCCTTAGGTCGGCGGTTCGAGTCCGCCCCCCGCTACCACCGTCTGGCGAGCCTGAGTTTGGCATGCTCGCCGATTGACGCCGGAAGGGATCCCACGAAAGCCTCGGACTACGATCGCCACCAAACAAACCCCTTGACCTTTCAGCCCGCAAGGAACTATTTTCGCGTCGATCGCGTAGCCAAGGAGGGTTTCCGCGATGTCCCTCGCTTGCGGCACTAAGCTTGCTTCCTACGAAGCCTTCGATCTGACGGAGGAAAGCCGCCCGGCCCACAGCAGTCCTTCTTTGATTCATGGTATTTCGACGACGTAAGGGGGAACCATGAGAAATAGGTTATTGGCTTCTTTTGCAATGCAGGCGCTGATGGTCTCATCAGCGGTGGCCCAGGATGCCCAGAGCGTTTTGCGGGCCGCCGCGGCTGCCATGGGCGCGACCAACTTGAAATCCATCCAATATTCCGGGACCGGTTGGAGAGGTGCGGTGGGCCAGAATTACAGCCCGGACCTGGATTGGCCACGATTTCAAATAACCAGTTACACCCGAACGATTGACTTCGACGCTCGGTCATCGAAAGAGGAAATGGTTCTCGTCCAGGGGAACAATACCCCCCGCGGCGGGGGGGGAACGCCCATTGAAGGCGAACGACGGGAGGTTTTCGTCGTCAGCGGAGACTACGCCTGGAACCTCCAAGGAGACAACGTGATCCCCGCGCCAGCGGCCGCCGAAGTACGGCAGCTCGAGATCTGGCTCACCCCTCACGGCTTTCTCAAAGCGGCCATGGCCGCGGACAACCCGACGGTAATCTCCCGATATGAATATGGAGGAGAGAAGGTGACGGTGGTCTCGTTCACCGCCCTCGGTAAGTACCAGGTGAACGGCACGATTAATAGTGAGAATTTGGTGGGGAGGGTACAGACGTGGGTTCCCAATCCCGTGGTCGGGGATATGTATTACGAGAACGTCTACACCAACTATCGGGATTTCGGGGGAGTGATGCTCCCCACCTTCCATCAGCACCAGGACATCGATGACAACGAACGGAAACCGAACGTGAGTGGCGGCGACCATGCTTTCGGCCTCAACGTGACCGGTGCCCAAGTGAACCCGACCGTCGCCGCTTTGGATGTCCCGACCGTGGTGCGGGAGGCGACCGTCCCGCCGGTCCGGGTGGAATCGCAGAATCTAGCGCAAGGCGTGTGGCTCCTGGGCGGATCGTCCCACAACAGCGTAGCGGTCGAGTTCAGCGACCATGTGGTGGTGGTGGAGGCGCCGTTGAACGAGGAGCGCTCCCTGGCGGTCATCGATGAGGTAGCAAGGCTCCTTCCGAACAAGCCGATTCGCTTCTTAGTGAGCACGCACCACCACTGGGACCATATCGGAGGAATGCGTGCCTTCGTCCACCACGGGGCCACCGTGATCATGCACGAGTGGAATCGCCCCTACTACGAAGAGGTCGTGATGACGCGTCGGTTGATCATGAATCCGGACAGGTTGTCGCTCTATCCGCCCGAGGAGATCGCGGAAGGCTACACCTTCGAGACCTTCCGGGAAAAGTACGTGCTGCACGATAACACACGAACCATGGAAATTCACCACATCCAGGGCCTCTATCACAGCACCGGGATGTTGGTCGCGTATCTCCCCCAGGAGAAGATCTTGGTGGAAGCGGATCTCTATTCGCCACCGCGTGGCGCCCAGGCGGCGCCGGCTGCCCCTAACCGTAGCAATAGAACGTTTTACGACAACATGAAGCGCCTGAAGCTGGACGTCGAAACGATCGTGCCCATTCACGGACCGGCGGTTCCGATGTCCACTTTTGTGAGCTTCATGGGCGAAAGCGACTAGCGCAAGGGTCCAACAAGCACGAAGGCCGGGCCTGAACGTCCAGCTGGCGGGGACGCTTCCTTCGTCCCCGCCGCTGTGCTATTTTTCTCCTGGATTCTGACAATCTGACATCGAAGAGACCGTTGGAGGGATGGATGAGCCTGAGAACGAGCCTGTTTGCTCTGTGTCTGCTGAGTTTCGGGGGGATCGCGCAGGCGGGGGCGGTTTTCCGCGTCACGGTTGAGAATTACGCCGAGGACAACCAATTCTTTGAAGGGGGAGAGTCCTACGTTACGGTGACCAAGATCGAAGGCAATCGCATGCGGTCCGATACCCAGGGGGAGAATGGGGAGATGGCGACCACCGTGATTTTCCTCGGAGAAACCGACGAAATGTACATGATCGATCACGAGGAAAAGTCCTACATCGTCATGGATCGGGAGAGCATGGAGGCCTTGGGTAAGCAGATGAGTGAAGTCATGCAGCAAATGCAAGCTGCGCTGGCGCAGATTCCTCCTGAACAGCGCGAGATGATGGAACGCATGATGAAGGATAAAATGGCAGCGGACCCCAACTACAAGCCGCCCTCTCCGCCTGTGGTGCGAAGCACGGGTGAGAGCGGGAGCGTGAATGGAATCGCTTGTGAATGGAAAGAAGTGACGCGCGATGATGTCTTGAGCGAAAGAGCCTGCGTTTGCGATCAAAGCGAGATCGTGGGAGGGCACGAGATGGTCGCGATCGCACACGAGATGAAAGACTTCGCTGAAGCGCTCAGGGAAATGGCGAACTCGGTGTCGAGCATGCCCGCGTTCGGGGGCGGCACGATGGGAGACTTTGCCTTGGCAATGACGCCCGAGCTCGGAGGCTTTTCCCTCATTTCTGAAGACTTCGACGGCGAGGGAAAGCTCATGCGGAGATCGACCTTTCAGTCGGCGGACCAGGTCTCGATTCCGGACGAGGAGTTCACGCCCCCGAGCGGATACAAGAGACAGACGATGCAGGGAATGACTCGTTAAGGGACACGGGCTGCGGAAGTCCAAATGAAGAGGGTGAAGCATAGAATCAAGCAATACCCTCTCGAGCAGGGTGCTCTGGAGATTCAATTCATCGAGGAGTTTTTCGGAGAGTTCAACCGCAAGAAGACCGCCAACGAGATCATGGGGCGGCTCGGCGAGCGCAGTCACATCATCTTGATTGCCGAGGCGCCGATGCGTCAGGAACCTTCTCAGATGGTGCCGGTCTCGTACAAAGTGGCGCACGAGATCTTCCCGGCCGAGAAGAGCCCGAAGTTGGCGGACTTGGTCCAGAGGCTCCACGGGCACGTCGCGTTCGACGGCCGGAGGATCCTATATAGCTGGATCGGCGGCACCCGTATCGACTGGCGGGGACAGGGCCATTTCCGGGCGCTCACGGAGCAGCAAGAGGTCTGGGCGGTGGGCCAAGGGTTCCACGAGGTCGTCGTGAAGACCAAGAACAAATTTTACGAGATGCGGAGCACGCTGACTCGACTGAATTTCGACGTCATCAAATACGAGCGCCACGACTCGGACAACCGGGAGTCCAAGGTCTACCTCAGCAAGCAGCTCGGGCCGGATCTGCTAAAGGAGCACAAGAGCCAGGGGACGGTGACTCGGGAGGTCTGGGAGCCGTCGCGTTAGGCGGGGAGCTCCGGAATCTCGTAGTCCGGGTCGATCCCCTTGACCTGTTCGAGCAGCTTCTTCGCGCGCATCTGGAGGCCTTCGCGCTGGTAGAGCGCCGCGAGGTGCCCGAGGTAATCGGGATTGCAGGGGTCGAGCTCCGCGGCCTTCCGGAGGCTCTCGCCGGCTTCCTTCCGCCATTTCTTGTTCTTCAGAAGCGCGCGTGCCAGCAGAAAGTGATACTCCGGCTGGTCGTCCTTGACCTCGATCGCCTGTCGGCAGAGTTGAATCGTCTGCCAAAAATCCTGTGTGTCATAGGCCCGTTGGGCGTGCTGGTAGAGCTCGAGCGCGTGATGCCGAGCATCGTAGCCATCGAGCTCACCGTCTCTTTTCATCGTGAGCGGAGGGGCGCCGGTGGAGGCTCTCTTCTTGCTCGCCAGCCTCTCGGAAAGCGTGTTGAACGCATCGGTCGTAACCGCGACGAGATGAGAAAGTTTCTGACGGAACACGGGGTCGTCAATCTCGTGATACCGGTCCGGGTGGAAGTGAAGGACCTTCTGACGAAACGCGCGTTTGATCTCGTCCATCCCGGCGTCCGTGCTGATTCCCAACAGTTCGGTGGGAGTCATCTTCTCGCATTCGCGATGGTGTCGCTCGATCTCCGCCAGTTTTTCTCTACGGGCGAGGTCGACGTGCTTCTGGGATCGATCGGCGCTGTCGAGGGAGGCATCGTTCTGCGCCGCGCCATTGAAGAGTACCAGGCCCGAGGCGATGAGTCCGGTCAGGGCGAGTACGGTTTGTTGTTCGTCGAGTGGAGTCACGGCCAGGATCTCCCGTGGCGTCAACCTGCCGTCGATCCGGGACAGGATGAAGCCTTGCTCGGGTGTGATCTCGACCGCTTGGAGGCGGTCGGAGATGTCGGGGGCAAGGCTCAGCGGTCGGTTTTCGCTGTGAAGGCTCAGGCTGGTCTTGGTCGACATCGTACGTCGTTGCCCCGGGTCTCGGCGGCCCTCCTTCCCTCAACTCGCGCTTAGGGTTCGAGTTAGGACCCTAAAGGCAAGAAACGTGCCTGCAGCGGAGGCTCGGATTCCAATGCCAGAAGTCTCCGAATATCTTGTGTTTAGCGGCAAGGCGCGCGTCGACTTTTGTGCCCGTGTGGGGGGAAAATCCAACGTGCTGTGATCGTTTTCCGTCTAGTGGCGCGCGCAGAGAGCGCGCGGCTCGGATCCCGTGATAAAGGTCTCCGTGCGCACACGAGGGCAGGAAGGCCGGGCGAGAAGGCCGGTATCGGTATCGATTCGGGCGAAGGTCACGCCCGCGGGTGGCTCGAAGCTCGCCGTCTCCCGGCCCGACACGGCGGCCTTCATGAAACGAGTCCAAATGGGCAGTGCGGCTTGGGAGCCCGTGAGGCCTAGCGGCCGATTGTTGTCGTAGCCCACCCACACCACGGCTAGCACGTCGGGCGTGAAGCCAACGAACCAGGCATCGCGCGTGTCGTTCGTCGTGCCGGTCTTGCCCGCCGCCATGGCGTTGAAACCCCGCGCGCGGATCTCTCTCGCCGTTCCTTCATCGATCACGCTCTGCATCATGTCCGTGACGATGTAGGCGCTTTCCGGATGAGCCACCGCATGGCTCGCGGTCTCGACCGAATCCAATATGCGCCCGCGCTCGTCTTGGACCGAGACAAAGAAGCGGGGATCGACGCGCACCCCGTGATTGGCGATCACGGTATACGCGGTCGCCAGATCGAGGGGCGTCATCTCGAAAGCGCCCAGTACGACGGACGGGTAGGGCTGGAGATTGCTGTGCGTTCCGATGGCGTCCCAGAGACGAACGACGCGTTCATAGCCCACTTCCTGACCCACTCTTGCCGTCGCGACGTTCAGCGAACGGGACAGCGCGTAACGGTAAGTGACGTCACCCGCGAAACGGTGATCGTAGTTGGACGGCGCCCAGCTTCGGCCCTGGTACCGGAAGGTGGTGGGCACATCGCTCACCATGCTCGCGGGCGAGAAGAGCTGCCCGGCCGGGCCACCGGCGCGCGCCACCTCGTAGCTGCGCTCGAACGCGGCCAGGTAGACGAACGGCTTGAATGCGCTTCCCGGTTGGCGCCGGGCTTCGGTGGCGCGATTGAATTGGCTCGTACCGTAGCTTCTCCCTCCGACCAGCGCCAGGACGTCGCCGGAGCTCGGCTGCATGGCGATGAGCGCCGCCTGCACGTTGCGAGGTTTGTTGTTTCCTGCCAGTCTGTCTTCGATCTCCACTAGTCCTTCCGCGACCGCGCGCTGTGCCGCGTTCTGCAGATGACGATCCATCGTGGAATGCACGACGAGGTTCTGGTTGCTGGTGGACTCGGGAGGATAGCGCTCGAAGAGCTCCTGGCGTAAGACGTCCACGAAGTAAGGGGCTTCGCCGATATCGACGGCGCCCGCCTCGGTGCGAAGCGGCCGCGCAGCCGCGGCCTCCGCCTCCCGCGGATCGATGAAACCGTGGCGAGCCATCTGGCGCAGCACGGCGTCTCGCCGTGCCTTCGCCTCCTCCGGATGCCGGAAAGGAGAAGCGGTGTTCGGTGCTCGGATCAGGGCCGCGAGGAGAGCGGCTTCTTCCAGCCCCAGGTTCTTCACGTCTTTAGAAAAGTAGATGTTCGACGCCTGGCCGACGCCGCTGATCCCGAAGGAGCCTCGTTGGCCGAGATAGACGTCGTTGAGATAGAGCTCCAGGATCTCGTCCTTGGTGGCCCGGCTCTCTAGAATCACGGCAAGGAACGCCTCGAGAAGTTTGCGACGGATGGTGCGTTCCGGCGTCAAGAAATAGTTCTTCACCAGCTGCTGGCTGAGGGTGCTGCCTCCTTGCTGGATTTCGCCGCTCCGGATGTCGAGCCAGGCGGCGCGGACGATCCCGATAGGGTCGAGCCCGGTGTGCTCGAAGAAGCGTCGGTCTTCCGTAGCCAGAACCGCCTGAACCAGAATCTCCGGGACGTCTTTGAGCGGCACCCACCGCTGCTTGGCTCGCTCTTCACCGAATAGGGTGGTCACCGGAACGGGCTCGAACTCCACGCGGCGGAGCGGGTTTCGATCGGGAAACTCGCGGATCGCACGTACCCATTCCTCGCTGAAGGAAACGCCGAGGATGTGGGGGGAGTCGTCGTTGCTGACATGGCGCAAGTGGACGCGAATCTCGTCTTTCGTACGGTAGAAGGTACCTTGTTGTTCGACCGAGCTTCGGGTCTCCTGGTAACGGAGCGCGTTGAGAATCTCGATGAGCTCCGACTCCAAGAGTCTCTGGCCCTCGCGAAGCTCAAAAGGGCGGGCATAGACCCAGCTCGGCCTATTCTGGCGCTCGCCTTGAAGCCGTTCAGCGATGCGCCGGGAGAATTGGAAATAGTGAATGATAAAGACCGCGGAGAAATAGAAGACGACGAGGCTCACCAGGGTGAGGAAGGCGAAGGTGACCTTGAAACGAAACCGTGAATAGCGCCGTCGTCGACTGCGTTTTCGCTTCTTCAATCGAATCTCGTCACTTTGATCATGTTCGTGGCGCCCTTCAGCGTGGCGGTGCCACAGACCACGACCGCGATGTCACCCGGAGCCACCATACCCTTGTTCGAGAGGAGCTTCAGGCCGGATTCGAGCATCTCATCGGTGGTGTCGCAATGGGGCGCGGTCAAGGGCGTGACGCCCCACGTCAACGCGAGCTGACGGTAGACGCGCTCATAGGGTGTGATGGCGAGAATGGTGGAGCCGGGCCGGGAGGAGCTGACCAGACGCGCGGTCGATCCCGACTCGGTGAAGGCGACGACGTATCTTGCTCCGAGCTGTTCGGCGGCGCGGCATGCCGCTCGAGTGATCGCGCGCGCGATAGGAGAGCCCTCCACGGATTCCAGCTCGGAGCGGCGCCGGCGAGGGCCCAACCGCGTCTCGGTGTGCTCGGCGATGCGGGCCATCGTGGCCACGGCTTCGATCGAGTACTTGCCGACCGCGGTCTCGGCCGACAACATCACTGCATCGGTTCCGTCCAGGATCGCGTTGGCCACGTCGGTGGCCTCGGCGCGCGTGGGCCGCGGCCGCATCACCATCGATTCCAACATCTGGGTGGCGGTGATGACCACGCGCCCCCGTTCGTTGGCGGCACGGATGATGTCTTTCTGCAGGAGCGGGACTTGCTCCGAGGGGACCTCCACGCCGAGATCGCCGCGCGCGACCATGACGCCGTTCGCGACGTCGAGAATGGCCGCCAGATTGTCGACCGCCTGCGGCTTTTCGATCTTGGCGATGATGGGCAGGTCGGAGCGCCCGCGCTCGTTCAAGAACGAGCGGAGCTCTTCCACATCCTCCTTGGTTCTTACGAAGGACTGCGCCACGAAGTCCACGTCGAGCGACAGGCCGAACTCCGCATCCCGCCGGTCTCGATCGGTCAGCGAAGGAATGGAGAGCATCACGCCGGGCAGGTTGATGCCCTTGTGCGACTTGAGCCGACCTCCGTTCACCACCCTGGTCTTGACGTCGCCGCCCGAGATCGCTTCGACCTCCAGCTTGATGACCCCGTCGTCGAGAAGAATGTGACATCCCGGATGGACGTCTTGAGGAAGAAGATCGTAGGTCGTGGACACACGCTCGGTGGTTCCGATCACCGGTTCCGTCGTGAGCGTGAAGGCGGCGCCTTCCGTCAGCTCCACGCCGGACTTGTCTCCCACCTCGCCGGTCCGGATCTTGGGGCCGGGGAGATCCTGCAGGCAGGCGACCGCGCGACCCAGCCGCCTCGAGATCTCGCGCACGTTCTCTAGGTTTCTCCGGTGCTGTTCCTGTGTGCCATGGGAAAAATTGAGGCGTGCGACGTCGAGCCCGACCTCGATGAGGTGCTCGAGCACCTTGGGGTCCTCGGTGGCCGGACCCAGCGTGGCCACTATCTTGGTGCGACGCATCTCGATATTGCGCACCAGTATAGCCGATTTACTACGGGAAGCCCTGCCGGCGAGGCTTGATGAAAGAGACGCGCAAAAGGGAAGAGAGCCGGGGAGCTAGGTCCCCGGCTCGATGCGGATGGAGACGGTCGCTAGGCTCGTTTGAGGAGACCCACGGCGAACAGTAGAACGCAGGCTCCAGCCACTGCCATGATGATCGATCCAATGGTGCCGTATGCCGAAAGTCCGAGGATTCCGAAGAGCCAACCTCCCAACACTGCGCCCACGACGCCAACCACGAGGTTTCCGACGAGCCCGAAGCCTCGCCCCTTCATGATCTGCCCGGCCAGCCAGCCGGCGATGATCCCGACGATCGCGAAATAAATAAGGTTCATGATTCCCCCTCTTGTCTAGGGCCGGAATATACCGAAAACGGGGCCAAGTCAAGAGGCGGACCGGACCGGACCGAATCGGGGGTTCGTTGACTTCCCGCGAGGCTGGCCCTATCATGGATAAAAGCCAGCATAGCCATCACTTTGAAGACCAAGACGAAGACACCCACCACGGCAGAAGCCATCCCCGCGTCGCGGGATGTCTACCGTAGCATTCTGGGTGCCGTCGGTAACACCCCGCTCGTGCAACTGAACGCCGTCACCCGCGGCGTCAAAGCCCAAGTACTGGCGAAGGCCGAGTTCCTCAATCCGGGAGGCTCGGTCAAGGACCGCGTGGGCATTGCCATCGTCGAAGAGGCGGAGCGGCGGGGCGATTTGAAGCCGGGAGGGACGATCGTCGAGGCCACTTCAGGAAACACTGGCGTGGGGCTTGCGATCGCGGCGGCCATCAAAGGATACAAGTGCTGTTTCGTGATGCCGGACAAGATGAGCGACGAGAAGATCCGCCTGCTGCAGTCTTTTGGGGCGCGGGTCGTCATCACGCCGACGGCGGTGGCTCCGGAGGACCCGCGGAGCTACTACTCGGTCTCACGCAAGATCGCCGAGGAGACGCCCAACGCCATCTACGCGAACCAGTACCACAACCCGGTGAATCCGCTCGTGCACTATCGGACGACCGGCCCGGAGATCTGGGAGCAGACCGGGGGCAGGATCGACGCTTTGGTGGCCGGCCTCGGCACTGGCGGGACGATCAGCGGAATGGGTAAGTACCTCAAGGAGAAGAATCCTCACATCCGCGTCATCGGGGCGGATCCGGTCGGCTCGCTCTACTACGAGTACTTCCGAACCGGTAAGCTGGGCGCCGCTCACACCTACGCGGTCGAGGGGATCGGCGAGGATTTCCTGCCTTCGACGATGGATTTCGGTGTGGTGGACGACGTCATTCAGGTCAGCGATCAGGAGTCCTTCTTGATGGCTCGCCGTCTGGTGAAAGAGGAAGCTTTGTTCGTTGGGGGATCATCTGGAACGGCGGTTGCGGCCGCGGTTCGCTACGCCAAGGACCTGCCGGAGGGGAAGACCGTGGTGGTCATTCTTCCGGACTCCGGATCGCGCTACCTGTCCAAGTTTCTGAACGACGATTGGATGCGACAGAATCGCTTCCTGGAGTCGGAGCTCGTCGAGGGAACGGTACAGGACGTCCTGCGCATTAAGCGTCAAAGCAAGCTCATCACGGTTTCTTCGCGGGATCGGATGATGGACGTCATCAACACGATGAAGAAGCACAACATCTCCCAGGTGCCCGTTGTCGACAAGGGAGAGTTGATGGGGATGATTACCGAGGTCGACCTCCTGAACCATATGGTCCACGAGGCGCCGCATCAGAAGGACGAGACGATCGCCGCTCTCGTGACCACCGCGCACATGGAGGTCGTGGGACCCCGAACGTCGCTCGAGGCGCTCTCGGAGATCTTCGCCCGCGGCCACGTGGCGATCGTGCTGGATGGTCAAGAGATCGCAGGGATCGTCGCCAAGATCGATCTCATCGATTTTCTCGCCGCCCGCGTCAAATAGCTCATTGTATGCATCAGTGCCGTGGAGCCCCACCCCCACGGCTCGCGCTTTCGTCGGCCCCTCCGGGGGCCGGGCTCCCTCCGGTCGCGCGGGCTGGCTCGTTCTCCAACACCCCGCTAATCCAGCCACAACGTCCGCACCAGATCTTGAAGCGGCGCACTTTTTTTCGACTGTAGAAGCAAGAAGCTCCCCACCCGATTCTTGACGTTCTTCTCCTCGAGAAACGTGCCACAGTTCCAGACGTGGAGCGGCGGGAGGGGCGGTCGCGGGATCCTGGCTTCCCCAGCTCGGTGCGTGTGCCCGAATATGAAGCCGTCCACCTTCCGGCCCCGACAGCAAAAGCGGACGTAATCGAGGATGTTCTGCTTCAACCCGCGGTCGATGGGCCGGCCCCTGGCTTTTCCTCGCGTGAGATCACCGAGCTTGCCCACGGCGTGCAACGCGCCGACCGCACGCCGGTAGACACCCTGCCGGACTTGGTAGTTCACCGCGCCGCCATCCACGATGCTCTGATAGAGCCCTACCCTTCGAAAGAAGTTCTGACGAGCCTTGGTGCTGGCTTTGGTGTCCTTCGGGTCCACGCCGCGGAAGGCACGGTGCGCATCGATCCCCAATCCTTGGCTCGCGTCCAGATAGTGTCCGTGCCCCAGGACCAAACGATGCTCGCCGAGACGGAGCTCCAGGTGAGGATAAGTGACCTCGAAGGAGGCTTGGTCCGAAGCGAGGATGCCGCGCAGGAAGGGCTTGCGAAAGTGGCGGTAGAACGCCAGCTTGCCATGGAGGCGTTTGCCGGTGGCCAGCCTCGCCATCAAATAACGGTCGACCGATAGGTAGTCGAAGACACGATAATCGTGATTCCCGGGAACGAAGTGGACGTACTTGGCTTCCACCCGGGCAACCAGGTCGTTGAGGAAGCGGCGGAATCCAGGTGAGCGGCGTCCTACCGTACCTAGTGGCATGCCCTCGATCGCGAGGGACCAGTTACCGATCTGCAGATCGAGGATATCACCCAGGAGCACGATGCGCCGGATCGGCCGGTGCTCGCCCGCGATGGAAAGAAGCTTCTCGAGCCGGGAACCGTTATGAAGAAGAGACCGCGGATCGCCGAAATGCAGATCCGAAAAGACGATGGCTTCGGTGCTCATCCGCGAGCATGATCACCTGGATCCTCTTCGGTGTCGAGCAGAAGGCCCGTATCCGATAAGCGATCGATGGCTCGAACCAGTTCGCGATCGGACTCGGGTTGAAAGAGCAAACCGTATCCCGGGGTGACCTCTGAGGCCCCTGGCTGCTCACAGATCGTGCGCCACACCGTCAGCGCACGAAGCTTCAGGCGACCGCCCGCGTCATTGGGAAGTCCCAAGATCACTTCGATCTCTTCTCCCACCCAGACGTCCGCGCCCAGAGTGATGAACGCCCCGCGTGGGCTCAGGTTGCGGACTTCGCCGGCGCGCCAGCGCCCGGCAGACTGCACCAGGACCGGTATCGGCGTGCGCGCCTCGAATCGAAACCTGCTCTGTTCGCTGGAAGCCACTGTTCTTGTCCGTTGGCTGCGAAGCTCCAGTTTACATCAACTCTTCTTGGCGGTGAATTGGACACCCGGGAGAGTCCCTTGACGGCTCCCGTTAGGTCCAGCAGCGGAGTTACACTCCGACCGTTGGAGTCAACTAGATTTACGAACGATCTTCGTCCCTAGGGACGGCGGTGTCGATTCCCTTGAGGAAGCCACGCATATTCTTGAGATCCTTGACCGGGATAAGCTCTATCCTGCCCTCAAACTCAAAGACCTGAAGCTTGTCTCCGGGCCTGAGCCCCAGGGAATCACACACCTCTGGAGGAATCACGACTCGATACTTCGGTGAGATTGTGATCGTTGCCATGCGCCTGCCTCCGAGCGATACCCGCTGCGTAATACCTAGCCCTGATTGATGAGACATCGCAACCGGCACGCACGGACCGTGGAGTGTGGATGAATCAGCCTTACATGCGGTTGTACTTCGTTCCGGACCCGCCCTCGCGGGGGCTCCAGCGGGGTCCGAGGACATCAGTGGTCTTGCAGTCGACGCAGTTGGAAGGATTGACCGCGAGTTTCCCGTCTCGACTTTCATAGACCGCGGCGGGACACATGTGCTGATAGAACTCGGCCACTTCTTCCGGGACAGTGGAGCCGACCCGCAGATGAGAAGGCATGTCGTCTCGTGTATTGTTGCCGGAACGAAAGACGCCGTCCACCTTAGCGAACGTGAGCTTGCTGTCGGGTTGGGGCTCGTCTGGAGGCACGACTTGACGCCTCTCGGCGGCATCTTCCTCGACATCGATTCTGCCGCCCGGGAAGGCGCCGCCGGTGAGGGTCATGAGGCCGGCCTTGATGCCTCCCGAGTAGAAGCCCAACTTGAAGGCGAGGCGCATGTTCCGGGTACGGTGCAGATCGCGGTGAATGTAGCTTTGCTGGATCGCCCGATCGTAGCTGGCCAGCCCGGTTTGTGACGTATCGTTGGTCTTCAATGCCTCGAATATCGTGCGCGCCGCCAGGATCCCCGACATCATGGCGTAGTGGATGCCCTTGAGCGAAGGGACATCCACGAAGCCGGCGGCGTCTCCGACCATCAGGAGGCCGTCGCCGTGGCAGCGCTCGGGAAGCGCGTGATAACCACCCTCGGGAATCGTCTTGGCGCCCCATTCCAACATCTGGCCGTCCTCTAGATAGGCTCGGAACAGGGGATGCCGCTTCATCTTCTGCAGAAGCTCGTGCACGTCGAGTGAATGCTGGTGGTAGTCGAGGCCCACCACGAGGCCCAGAGAGACGAGGTGCTCCGCCATTGGGTAGAAGAAGCTGCCGCCGAAGGCGTCGTGGGGTAGCGGCCAACCCAGCGTGTGCACGACCGCGTCTAGGGGTTGTTTCACCTCCCAGAGCTCTTTGACGCCGAGAGCGAAGAGCTGCGGGTTGGGCGAGCTGATGTTCTGCCACTTCAGGTAGGCCTGGGATAGCGGACCGCGTGTTCCTTCCGAAAGAACGGTGACCCGGGCGGTCACGTCGGTCGCGGGGACGTAGGCGCCGCCCGGTTTCCCTTGCTTGTCGAGGCCGGCCGGCGTGGTCCGCACGCCGCGGACCGTCTTTCCCTCGACGAGCAAAGACTCGACCGGAAACCCCGTGAAGAGGTTGACGCCCAAAGCATCAGCTTTTTCTCCCAGCCAGCGGGTGAGCTCACAAATGGAGGCCACGTAGTTGCCGTGGTTCCGCATCGTGGGCGGGGTCGGAAGGCGGATCTGCCCTCCCTCGGTCATCAAGTAGACGCGCTCGTTCTTGACCGGGGTGCGGAAAGGGAAGTCACTGTCTGAGAGGTCAGGGAAGAGCTCGCGAAAGCCAATGGGGTTGACGACCGCCCCGGATAGACAGTGATCCCCGAGACGCTCCGCCTTCTCCATGACCCCGATTTCGATCTCCGTCCCGCTCCTCTTCGCCAAGTGGGCCAGCTCGATCGCCCCGGCAAGGCCCGCTGGCCCACCCCCCACGAAGACGACGTCCAACGGGACCGCTTCGTCTCCCGGGGCTTCTTCGCGAATCAGCTTGTCCAAGGGAAGGGGTGGTTGGAAGTCAGCCGGTCTGAAAGTCGTTTTGTGTCCACCGTGCCGCATCAGATTCCGTAGCGCTCCGGCTCCCACGTCAGCTTCAGCTCGCTCGGCGGAGCCATGTAGCCGAGTAGAGCTGAAGAGGCGACCACCGCGGGGCTCGCTAAATAGCCCTCGCCCCCGACGCCCATCCGGTTCTGCCAGTTCCGGTTGAAAGACGTAATCGCACGCTCCCCGGGTTTGAGCGCGTCGGGACCTTGCCCGAAGCAGGGACCACACCAAGAATCGCGGATTTGGCCGCCCGCCGAGCGCAAGACGTCGGCGATGCTCTCGCCGTCCAAACGCGGCTCGGGATTCTCGATGAGCGATTTCACACCGCCCGAGCCGGGAAAAATGACGAAGTCTCGCAAGGCTTCTTGGTGTCCCGTATCGCGCGCGGCCCGAACTACGAGCGCCGCCTGAAGTAGGTCCTGATAGCTCCCGTTGGTGCAGGAACCGATATACGCCTTGTCGAACGTCAAGCGGTCCTTCGCCACTTCTTCCGCCGGGAACGCGTTGCCGGGGCTGAACGGTTTCGCGATCATCGGGCGCACCGTGGAGAGGTCGAGCTCTTCGTCGATCTCGTAGCGGGCATCCTGGCCGGGCCGGATCGGTGGGTAGGGAAGATCGAGCCCGCGGGCCTCGTACCAGGCGAGTGTGACCTCGTCGGGAGCGAAAATACCATTCTGGGCTTCGCCCTCGGCCATCATGTTGGCGATCGTGTTGCGGTAGGCGGTGGGCAACTCCTGGTTTCGATCGACGAGCTCGACGGACATACCTTGTGACTGTCGAGAGCCCCAGCGCTCGAGCAGTTTCAGGACGATGTCTTTTCCTGCCACCCACGGCTGCAGCTTCCCGGTGAACGTGACGCGTCTCGCCTTGGCGAGCGTGAAATAGACGTACCCGGTAGACCAACCAAAGCCCAAGGTCGTCGAGCCGACTCCGATGCCCACCGCGCCGTAGGCGCCATAGGCGCGGCTGTGCGAGTCCGCACCCGCGATGAACTGTCCCGGCAAGACGAGACCCTGCTCGGGAAAATAGAAATGGAAGATGCCGTCACCGGGCGCCGCGTAGTAGGGTTTTTCGAGACCGTGCAGCTTGGCAAAAGCGCGACCGATAGACGTCTGCTTGTCGTCGGAGGCTTTTCCAGTGAAGACGAAATGGTCGTTGGCGATGGCGATTTGCCGAGGGTAGATCGATTCACCTCCGGTGATCTGGTTGAAGGTGTGAATGGCGAAGGGTGCCGTCCCGTCGGAGGCGGGGAGCAAGTCGACGTAGACGCGCAGTGTCGTCCCCGGCCGTACCTCCGCATTCTTGTCCACTCGATGGGCCCAGACGATTTGCTCGGTCGTGGTCAAGCGCCGTGCCGTTTTGGCGTCGGGCCATTCGATGGTCGGAGTTTGCTCGACGGACCACCGGAACTCCCGCCGGCCTACGTTGAAGATCCCGCCGGTGCGCCGGATCTCGTCTTCCTTCGGCGTGAGCGGAAGCGGCTCGTAGATCTTGCTCTGGGTCTCGTTGGTGAGCGCCCGCGTGGCGGGGTCCAGACTAAAAACGTCGCAGTCACGGGCGTCCGCCACCGCTTCCGGGGATTGAATGACGTGCAGTCCGAGATTGAGCGCATTGCGGCGGAAGATGTCGCCCATGTTGTTGCCGCAGACAACAACTAGCTCCAGCCCCACTTCTTGCGCAACCCCTTTCAGTCCCGCCGGGCTCATCTCCCGCGACGAGCCGATGGCGAACCGGTCCCCGGCGATTACAAAGGTCTCACGGGCGTGCACTCTCTTGCGGAAATCCGGCATCAGGTACCGAAAGGCTCCTTCCTTCCACCTCGCGTCCAACTTGTCGAGACTCTCGGACACACAGTCCGCGGCGGGCGTGATCTGATCCGTATCAATGGCGTCGAGCTTGCGTCCCGGGCGTTTGGGATCCCAAAAGATCAGAGCCTTCCCCGTGATGAGCCCTCTGCGGCTCTCGTCTCCGGAGCTCGTGGTCTGGATCGAGGACGCCAGACTCGATGCCGTTACTCCGGGCCGGAGGCGGGCGGGCTGAATGTTTTGCACGTCTACAGAGATTATACAGAAGCGGAGCCCCGGGCCGTTGGTCTGGCCCGGGGCTCCTTTCGCCTGAACCTGCAGCCTTAGGGTTCGACGTCCAGCGTGAGTGTGTTCGAGTCCGGAAGGCCCAACGACGAGCCCAGAAGCACCACGTGGTAGGTGCCGGGCACGGTCAGCGCATAACCACCCGGGCCGTTCAGAACCACACGGAGTGTGACGCCTGCCCCTGGTCGCAGGCTGACGGTTTGCACGGGAGCGTCGTTCGCCTGGGGTTGGGGGAGGACGTTCCAGCGCGCGTCTAGGACCTGAAACCGCGCCGAGCCATCGGACGTGGCGAGCGCGCCGGGAACCTCGATCGTTCTTCCGGTTAGGTTTTCGAACGTTACCAGAATCTCGATCGCCTCGCCCACTCGATAGATCGTCTGGTGGGATTCGATGCGGCAGGCGACAGCGTTTCCTTCCTGCCCGTCGTTGGGTACGAAGGCGTCGCCTTCGAACCGCGCGCTCGGTTCGGTGGGCGCCCGGCGGTCGGCTGTGAGTCGGTCTTCTCTACCCGCCTGCAACAACGGCGATTCCATCTCTTCATTCCGTCCTGGTCTTACCGGCTCCGGAGCCGTAGGCGTCGGGAGAATGCTGGCCCTAAGCTTTCCGTGGGAGGAACCAGGAGCGGATGCGATCTGCTCGTCTCCGAAAACACCGTCGTAGCTCACCCCGTCCGGCATCTCGACCGGCACCTCCACCAGGACGGGCTCGTCGGAGCCCGTGACAAGCTTCTCTTCCACCGCCACCAAGGACGTGTACGCAGATACCAGGCGGTGAGCGAGTGCCACCTCGGTGATCTCGTCGACGTTTTCGGGATGCGGATCGACGATCTGTCGATGGGAGAGATCCTCGATGCGAGCGCGGGCCCAGAGAGTACCAATCGCCTCGCCTTCCTTTCGTCGGTCGGGGAGCTCGACGGTAAGCTTCTGC
>Ga0302046_10002507_pt1 | contig 17033 bp, 9 predicted proteins | sample RVTome_11_FD_200261 | JGI IMG/M metagenome (GOLD analysis project Ga0302046, IMG submission 200261) | Soil microbial communities from uranium-contaminated site in the Upper Colorado River Basin, Wyoming, United States - RVT147D111 (version 2) ...
GCGATGTAGTTCATCAGCTCGTGCCGGAAGTCGTCCTTGCGCGATTCCGGGATGTCGATCTTGGACTCGATCGAGCGCATCAGCCTCTCGTCCGGATCCCGCTCCGACCCAGACTTGTCGATCACCTTCTCGCGCGTCGTGTAGGCCTTGATGTTGTCGATGTACTTCCCGCACAGCCGATCGACGGCCTCTCGATCTGCCGCGACGGCGACCTGGACTTCGTGCTTGATGATCTCCTCGTACTCCTCGCGCGCGTGCGACAGGAGCTGGGCGTAGCGCTTGCGCACTTCGGCGTTGGTGATCAGGCTGTGGTGCTCGAGCCCGGTCTCGAGCATGCGCATGACGTCGCGCGGCCCGATGCAGGTCTTGTCCGAGACGAGCGCGGTCGCGATTCGGTCCTGCACGTACCGCGGGCTGATGCCGAACATGCCCTCCCGCTTGGCGGACTCGCGCATCTCGCGCACGTTCTCCTGCGTGAATCCCTGGACCTCGTCGTCGTTGTAGAGCTTGACCTTCTGCAGGATCGACAGGTTCGGGTGGGTCGGATCCTCCAATCGCGTCAACACCGACCAGAGGGCGGCGATCTCCATCGTGTGCGGCGCGACGGTGACGTTCCGCAGCGACTCGCGGTCGAACTGCCGGCGGTAGATCTTGACCTCGTCGTCGACCGACAGGTTGTAGGGGATGTCGATCTTGATCGTCCGGTCGCGGAAAGCCTCCATGAGCTCGTTGTTCTGGAGCTTGCGGTACTCGGGCTCGTTCGTGTGCCCGATGATCACCTCGTCGATGTGCGTCTGCGCGAACTTCTTGGGCTTGATCGCGTGCTCCTGACTCGCGCCGAGGAGGTCGTACAGGAACGCGACGTCGAGCTTGAGCACCTCGACGAACTCCAGGATGCCGCGGTTCGCGACGTTGAACTCTCCGTCGAAGTTGAAAGCGCGCGGATCCGAGTCGCTCCCGTATTCGGCGATCAGGCGATAGTTGACGTCGCCGGTCAGCTCGGTGGAGTCCTGGTTCTTCTCGTCCTTTGGCTGGAAGGTTCCGATGCCGACGCGATCCTTCTCGGACAGCACGAAGCGCTTCACGCGCACGTGCTCGAGCACCTTCTCCCAGGCTCTGCCGTACCTGTTCTCGAGCAGTCGATGATAGAAGCGGCTGACCGGGTCGAGCTCGCCCTCGATCTCGATCCTGTAGGGACGATCGAGCCGCTCGTTCAGACGTGCCTCGACGGTCCGGCGCGCCGCGTGCGGGATCAGCAGCAGCGGATCCTGGTGCATGGGCGACTCGATCGTCTCCCCGTCGATCTCCCACGCGAAGGTGTACAGGGCTCCCGCGTCCGTCCGTGAGTACTCCTCGAGCCCGCGCTTGAGGATGCGGACGATCGTGCTCTTGGCCGATCCGACCGGGCCGTGCAGCAGGATGACGCGCTTCTCCGGCCCGAAGCGTTGGGCGCCGGCGCGCAGGACCTGGACGAGCTGGTTGAGCGGAGCATCGAGCCCGTACACGGCGTCCCGACCGCGGTCGAAGGGGTCGTCGAAGATGCGCCAGCGTCGGGGCCCGCCCCGCTTCACCGGCTCTTCGGAGCCGTAATGCTCGATCATGTCGAGCAGCCGCTGCCAAGCGTTCCGCGCGACGTGCGGGTGCTTCTCGGCCAGATCGAGATAGTCCTGGAAGGACCCTTCCCAGGCCGCGGCATCGTTTCGGTCGCGGCCGATCCCGTCGCAGACGGTGTCGAAGAGGGACGGGGTGCTGTCGTTCATGTCGTGAGCCTTGGACTGGGGAACGTCCTCGCGGTGGGGCAGCCCGCGTCGAGCCCTTTCGGTTCCCGAGCTCGGTCGACCTGAGCGGCCCTGCCGTCACGACGCCCCGAGCAGGAGTTGCGGTGGGAAGAGCCACCGCCCGGAGGCGCAGGCTCGAGGCACGGGACGCGTGACCGACCGCGAGCCGCGTTCGAAACCTTTTCCCGGCCTCTCCGCGGCCGCGAGCCGGCACGGGGGGAACCGTGTCCGGGTCGGCGCTATCCTCGACGAGCGGAATCGAGAAGCTCCTCCGAACTCCGCGAGCGATCCCATTCCTCCCATGTTGCACCTCCGTCCCGATCGCCGTGCGTCGCGGTTGCTCCTCCTCGGAGCACCGCTACTCCTCTCCTGCGCCCTGCCCGTCGCGCAGGATCGTGCGCAGGAGCCTGCCGAGCCGGAAGCGAGCAGGGCGTTCGACGCCGGACGCGCCTGGAAGCATCTCGAGTCCCTGGTGGGGTTCGGGCCGCGCCCGAGCGGTTCTCCGGAGATCGAGGCCACACGCGTGTACCTCGAGCACGCGCTGCAAACCCTCGGGCTCGCCACCAGGCGCGAGCGCTTCGACGCAGAGACGCCCGAGGGCACGATCACGTTCCAGAACGTCGTCGCAGAGCTACCCGGCACGGACCCGGAGGCGCCGATCCTGGTCCTCGCCACCCACTTCGACACGAAACGGCTGCCCTTCCGCTTCGTGGGCGCAAACGACGGCGGCTCGGGCACGGCGGTCCTGCTGGAGCTGGCCCGCTGCCTGCGTTCGCGCAAGGCGCCGGTGACCTACCGCTTCCTCTTCCTCGACGGCGAGGAAGCCCTGCGCGCCAAGTGGGCGGACGAGGACAACTGCTACGGCAGCCGCCACCACGTGAGCGAGTCGAAGCGCAAGGGCGAGCTGAGTCGCATCGGCGCTTGTGTGTTGCTCGACATGGTCGGCGACAAGGACTTGCGGCTGACCGCGGAGGGTTTCAGCACCGCCTCCCTTCTCGCCGTGTTCTTCGACGCCGCGCGCGAGCTCGGCCTCGGGGACAAGGTCGGAGCGAGCCCGCGGGACCTCAAGGACGATCACCTGCGCTTTCTCGAGGCCGGCGTCCCCAGCGTCGACCTGATCGACTTCGAGTACGGCTTCCTGAACGAGCACTGGCACGCACCGACGGACACCCTGGAGAACTGCGCGCCCGAGAGCCTGGACGCGATCGGGCGCATCGTCCTGGCGGGGCTGCCTGCGGTCGAGCGTTTCGTTCTCGCGAAGCGCTAGTGTCCCGCTTCAGGGACCGGCGAGGACCACGCGCAGGCGCGCCGCTCCCGCGCGCGCAGCCGCCCCGCGCAGCTCGAGCTCGCTCCCGCGTTCGGCTTCGAGCACGAGCCGCAGCCAGCGCGTCTCGCCGCCCCCCAGGGTGCCGCAGGCGAGACCGGCGCCGCCGTCCTTCGAGTGCAGGCGCGCGGACTGGAAGGGCTCCTCCGCCGAGGAGCGTCGCGCCGTGGCGACGACCCGCGCACCCTCGAGCGTGAGGAGCAGCTCGGCGCCGACGAAGCGTTCGGCTCCGAGCGCGCTCAGGGTCGGGATCGTCCCGCCGTTGCGCACCGCCACGTCGAGCTGCCACAGCCCGGGCGCGAGCTCGGTCAAGTCCTCCTCTTCGATGCTCACGCGCGGCAGCGAGAGCAGGAGGTTCGCCGTTCGCCGCGCGACGATGTCGGCCCAGGCGGCCAGATCATCCGGCGTGCGCGCATCCGGCGACCTCCAGGCCAGCGGGTAGATCCCGTAGGCCTGGTAGGCGTAGTCGAGGAATCCTCCCCCGCCGGAGCCCAGGCGGTCCCACGGCAGAAGCCGCGGCCCCTCCGCGCGATCGTTCGCCTCGGCCAAGCGGCGCAGGACCTCGCGGTCCGCCGGCGGAAGCTCGGCACCCGGCCAGGGGCCCGATTCGGAGTCCAGCGCGACGCACCCGTCCACCACGCCCACGATCAGCGCCAGGTTCTTCGTGGCGTCCAGGAGGGACGCCGCCAGGCGCGTCTCGGGCTCGGAGAGCGGGACGTCCCCCGACCCCGGACGCAGTGCAGCGGGCCTCCAGCCGAGGGGGAAGTTCCGTTCGAAGCGCGTTGCACGCGGCGCCCCGACGCGCGCGTCGGGATCCAGAGCCGGGGCGAGCAGCACGACATGCTCGGCCAGGAGCGTGGCGACGGGATCCTCGGCCTGCCCGCGCACGAGCAGATCCCCGAAGGCGAGGACCGCCTCCGCGTCCTGCTGCGCCGCGCCCGTGGCGGCGAAGAGCAGCGCCGGCCGAAGCGCGGCCCCCGGCCCTGGCGCGGTCAGGCGCAGGAGCCGGATCGGTCGATCGCCGGTGCTCAGGCCGAGCCGCTCGAGCTGGCCGTGCTCCCCGGCGCGGGCTGCGAGCGAGGACAACGCCGCCTCGATCCCGTCGAGGTCCAGCCGGCGATCGAGGCGCAACTCCTCGGGAGACGAAAGAGGAGACTCCTCCTGGGCCGGCGCGAGGGAGCCGAGGACGAGCAGGAGCCCGGCGATCACAGCCGGACCTCCTTGCGCAGCGGCGGAGTCCAGGGCGACTCGATCACGAGCTCGAAGAGCGTGTCCTCGGGGGCGACGATCAGCCAACCCTGGGAAGCGCTGCGACCCTGTCCCGGCAGATGCTCGAGCTCGATCGAGCGCTCGCCGGACAACAGGGTCACGCCCGGCGGCGGCACGAGCGTGAGTCGTGCGCCCGCGCCGGGACCAGCGGGACCTACCCCCGTCGGTAACGCGCCCGAGTTGCGCGCGCGCACCTTCAGGATGCAAACGATCCCGTCACGGCTCTTCTCCTCGACCTCGAGCTCGAAGCGCGGCAGTCCGCGGGCCAGCTCGCGCACGAAGCCGTCCAGGCCGGCGGTCGCCTCGGAGAGCACGTCCGCCGGCGGATTGAGGCAGGTGTAGGGCTCCCAGCCGCCGACCAGGGCTTGCCGGCCGTTGCCGACGTCGATCGGCTGCCAGTCCATGAAGCCCAGCCCTCCGCGCGTCTCGTCGAGCCAACGAGCCCAGGCCAGGTCGACGTTCGAGCCCAGCGGCCGCGCGTCCTGTCGCTGCGCGGAGCCGTCCGAAGCGCCGGCACCGTCCGGTCGTCGTTCGAACTGTCCCTCGAGCATCTCGGTCCGCGACCCCGAGACGCCGGGCCCCCACACGCCCACCTCGAAGGCGAGCGCGCAGCAGGCGGCGTAGAACCAATCGACGGCGGCGCCCGACCTCGGCTCGCCGTAGGCCTCGGCCAGAGTGCGCACGCCGCTCTGCGCGCGCCCGGTGCGTCGCAGGAAGACCTCGAGCACCGTGCGGTGGGCCGGGCCGTCCGAGGCGAAGGGAAGCGCCAGCACTCCCGCGCGCTCCGGCACGCCGCCGGGCGTCGCGAGCTGTCCGTGGTTGCCCTGGAAGAGGAGCGCCAGCGCGGTGCGCCGCGCCAGGGCGAACTCCGCGATCGCGCGCGAGGCAGGCTCGGACAGGGGCCAGGGGCCGGAGAGCGCGCCCGTCCAGGGACCCTCCCAGTGGACCGGGAAGTTGCGGTCGAGCACCACTCCGCCGGCCGGATCCTCGTTGTAGCGGCCATCGCCGTCGTCGTCCCGCCCCTCGCAGACCCGCAGGTAGCGCGGTGCCTCGCCGTCGCGCGCCGGGCGCAGGAAGCGACCACCCTCGGCGCGTACCCAGGGTCCGAGCGGATCCTCGAGCAGCATCTCGAGCACCAGACCGTCCCCGTCCAGGTCGTCCGGCAGGTCCTCGTCCACGGCTCCGTCGCGGTCGTCGTCGAGCGCGCGGTCGTTGCGTCCGTCGCTGCAACCCGTGGCGAGACGCCGCGCCAGACCGTCGGGGTTCGACCAGGGGATCGCGACGAAGGTCGCGTCCGCGGGCAACCCCTCGGGATCCGCGAGCAACGTGCTCGTGATCTGGAGGACGGCCTCCGATCCGGACAAGGAGATACCGTCCAGGCCGCCCAGCAGCAGGACGGTCGTGCGCTCGGCGAGCGGGAGCGGACCGGGCGCGCCGAACTGGACGCAGAAGATATCGCGCCCACCCGCGCTCGTCCCGAGAGCCACGGGCTCCGCCAACCCGCTGCCCAGCCAGCTCGAGAGCAATCCCTCGCGGTCGCCGAGGAACCGGTAGGCGGAGGCGGGTCGCGCCGGCGGCTCCGGCGCGGGGCTCTCGACCGGCGAGGTTTCGGGGGCAGTCTCCTGCGGACCGGGATCCACCGGATCCTGGCCTCCGTTCGAGACGCCGGCGAGGAGGAGCGCGAGCACCGGCCGTGCACCGCTCCCGAGGAGGTTCATCCACTGCATGCAGGCCCCCGCGGTGACGCGAACGGTTCCGGGCACGCGGAAGGGGGCGAGAGAATACCACCGGGAAACGACCCCACCCGAGCGCTGCTCGCAGGATTCCCCGCTCCTCAACGCGGAGCGTCCGCAGCCGAAGGAAGGCGGCACCGCCGTCTCTCGAGGCGCGGGACGTGCGACGAGCTTCCGGCTCCGATTGTCAAGTCATTGGAGGCGCTGGGGCTCAGCCTGCGATCTGGGGCTCGGCGCGCCGAGGCACGAGCTCCACGTCGCGCAGATCCTCGGGCGCCGGCTCGACCTCGACCTCCGCCGAGCCGTTCCCGACCGCCTCGGGCACGAACTCGTCCACGTCTTCCAGCTCGACGCTGACGACGTGACTCACGCCCTTGACGGCCATCGTGACGCCGTAGAGCACCTTGCAGGCGGCCATCGTGCCCTTGTTGTGCGTGACGATGATGTACTGGGTCTCGCCCAGCGAGCTCTCTACCATCGACAGGAAGCGGCCGATGTTCGCCTCGTCGAGCGCGGCGTCGACCTCGTCGAGGATGCAGAAGGGGCTCGAGTTCGTGCGGAACACGGCGAAGAGCAGCGCGAGCGCGGTCAGGGTCCGCTGGCCGCCCGAGAGCAGGCTGATCGGAAGCGCCTCGCGCCCCGGGGGACGCGCGATGATCTCGATCCCGGCATCGAGGACGCTCTCGCCCTCCATCAGCAGGACGTCCGCGCGTCCGCCGCCGAAGAGCTGGCGGAAGAGGACCTTGAACTCGGCGCGGATCGCCTCGAAGGCCTCGACGAAGCGGCGCTCCGACTCCTCGTTGAGCTTCTTGATCGTGCCCTCGAGCGAGCGGCGCGCTTCGTCCAGATCGCGCTTCTGCGTCGAGAGGAAGCCGAGCCGTTCGGAGACCTCCTCCAGCTCGGCGACCGCCTCGAGGTTGACCGGGCCGAGCTTCTCCATGCTCTCCTTGAGCTCGAGCACGCGACGCTCGAGCGCCGCCAACGCTTCGCTCTCCGCAAGCTCCACCTCCGGCGTGAAGCCCTCGAGGAGCTCGTGCGCGGGCCGCTCGAAGTCCTCCTGGGCGCGCCGCGCGATCTCGTCGCGCGAGAGCTCCAGTCGTTGCTTCTCGAGCCTGGCCTGCGACACACGGTCGAGTAGCGCCTCGAGTTCGCCCGTGATCGCCTCGCCGCGCCTGCGCAGGACCTCGATCGCCTCGCGACCGCGTGCGTCGGCGTGCCGCAGGTCCACGAGCCGTTCCTCGATCTCTCCGCGCTGGGCGAGCATGTCGTCACGCTTCTGCGCGAGCTCCACGAGCTCGACCGCGGCACGCTCGGCGCAGGCACGGTGCTCCTGTGCCAGCCGCGCAGCTCGCTCGATCTCGGTGCGCAACTCGCCACAGGTCCGTTCGAGGTCCTCGCAACGGCGTCGCAGGGAGCCCAGTCGCTCGGTGAACCCGGTCGTCTCGATGCGCGCCTGTCCCTCGTCGCGCATGCGTTGGCCGCGCTCGGCCTCCAGGGCTCGACGCTGTTCCTCGAGCTCGCCGAGCTGCTCCTTCTCGGCCGCGTAGGTGCCCTCGAGCTCGATCCGTAGCGTGCGGGCGTCGTCCAGCTCCTCCGCGACCCCGTCGCGCTCGTTCGCGAGGCCGTCGCACTCGCGCTGGCTCAGCTCGGCCGCACGGACGAGCTCCGCCAGCCGCGCGCGTAGGGAGTCGAGCGCGCTTGCGGCGCGCGAGCGCTCCGTCGACCCAGCGCGCAGCGCCGCGTCGAGCTCCGCCAACCTGCCCGTCTGCCCGGCGCGCAAGGACCGCTCGCGGGAGAGCGCCGCCAGGACCTGCTCGCAGTCGGCCAACCGACCGTCGCGCTCGACCTCGAGCTCGTCCGCCGTGGAGCGGCGACCCACGGCGCCCTGGGAGACCTCGAGGTGTCCGCCCTCGGCGCCGGCGGCGTCGAACAGGTCGCCGTCCGGCGTGACGAAGCGCAGTCGCGGCCAAGATCGGGCGAGAGCGAGCGCCGTGACCGCGTCCCGCACCAGGACGACGTCGCCGAGCAACGCCCGCGCGAGCGCGTGGAAGCCCTCGCGCGGGTTGGCGAGCTCCGCCAGAACTCCTTCGACGCCCTCCGCCGTGCGCAGCGACGGGGGAACCTCCGTCGCGTCCCGGTCCGCGGCCCAGTCCACGTCCGGGGGCGCGACCAGGGAGACGCGGCCGCCGCGCCGCTCCTTGAGCCAGGCGAGGACCGACGCGGCGTCATCGGGCGAAGCACAGACCAGGGCTTGCGCTCGCCGACCGAGGGCCGCGTCGAGCGCGCGCGCGATGCGCGTGTCGGCGGAGAGATGGTCCGCGAGCAGGCCGGCGAGCTCGCGCGAGAGCCGCGGTCCCTCGCCGCGCTCCAGCGCGCCCAGGAGCTCCTGTGCTCCCGTCTCGAGTCCCTGCCGCTCGCGCTCCCAGTCGCGCAACGACTCGATGCGGCTGGAGAGCCGAGCCACCTCGAGCTCGAGCTCGATCCGCCGGCCGTCGAGCTGCGCCAGGCGCGACTCGATCTCGCCACCCTCGCGCAGGCACTGCTCGCGCGAGCGCTCGCTCGACGCGAGCGACTCCTCGGCCGCCTGGAGCGCCTTGGCCGCGGCGCGTTCCTGCTCGCGCGTCGAAGCGACCTCGGCGCGCGAGGACCTCAGCCGGTCCTCGGCGCGCAGCTCGCGCTCGGTCAGCGGTTCGAGCGAGTCCTCCAGGTGCTGGACGCGGTTCCTGGTCGAGGTCAGGTCCTGGAGGAAGCCCAGGACCTCGACGCTCTTGCGCTCGGCCGCGCGCGCGATGCGCTGGTGCTCCTCCGTGAGCTCCGCCGTCTCGCGCGCGAGCAGCAGCACGCGCTGTTGGGCTTCGTGCTGAAGGCCTTCGATCTCCCGGAGCTCGCGCCCGAGCGTCTCGGCTTCCTCCATGCGCTGCGCGTGTCGCTCGTCGAGCGCCGCGGCGCGCTTGCTCTCGTCCTCCGAGGAGGCGCGCCAGGCCTCGAGGCGGGAAGCGAGCTGAGTGCGTCGCTCGTCGGTCGCGCGGATCTCCGCCCCGAGCTCGGCCGACTCGGAGGACAGGCGCGCGATCTCCGAGCTAAGCGCGGAGAGCTCCTGCTCGCGCGCGATCACGTCCTCCTCCGCGGCGCCGCGCCGGGAGCGCTGCGCCTCGACCTCTCGCTCCTCCGCCGCCAACGCGCGCCCAGTCCGGGCCGTTTCCTCCGCCAGACGGGAGAGCTGGTGCCGGGCGAGTCGGACGCCGTCCACGCGCCACGCGTCGCGCGCCTCGACGAAGCGACGCGCGCGGCCGGCCTGGATCTTCAGCGAGCGCTCGCGTTTCTCGAGCTCGCCCAGGACGTCCTCGAGCCGCAGGAGGTCGGCCTGGACGCGACCCAGACGCGACTCGGTCTCCTTCTTGCGTTGGCGGTAGCGACTGATGCCGGCCGCCTCCTCGAAGATCGTCCGGCGCTCGAGCGGGTTCGCGGACAGGATGGCGTCGATCTTCCCCTGCTCGAGGACGGAGTAGCCACGGCTCCCCAGGCCCGTGCCGAACAGCATCTCGCGCACGTCCTTCAACCGCACGCGGGCGCCGTCGATCAGGTACTCGCCCTCCCCGCTCTTGTAGACCCGGCGCGTGACGGCGATCTCGGCGCCGCGTTCCGCGAGCGTTCCGCCGGTGTTGTCGAACACGATCGTCCCCTCCGCCACGGACATGGCGGGACGCGACGCGGAGCCCTTGAAGATGACGTCGATCATCTCCCCGCCGCGCATGGAGCTCGGTCGCTGCTCGCCCAGGATCCAGCGCACCGCGTCGACCACGTTGCTCTTCCCGCAACCGTTCGGCCCGACGATCCCGATCAGGTCGTGCTGGAAGTTCAGGACGGACCGGTCCGCGAAGGACTTGAAGCCGAAGAGTTCGAGGCGTTTCAGACGCATGGGCGAGGCGGTTCGTTTGCTCCGTCAGTTCACGGGGCGAAGAGTGGTTTCGTCGGCGCGTGCGTGCGTGGGGAAGAGCTCGAGGACCACCTCGCCGGTGCCCGCGCGACGCAGGACCTCGAAACGGCGCCAGGCGGACAGGTACGGCCGCTCGTCGGCGGAGCCGGTCCAGTCGCCCAGGCCGGGCAAGCCGACCAGCGAGAGCGCGCCCGAGGAGATCGTGCGCAGCGCGTCCGCCTCGTGCCGGCCCGCGGCCGTACCGGGCAGCGGAGAGAGCCGGAAGCCGGCCGTGTAGGGCCGTGGCGCGCCGGCTTCCTGTCCGTCCGCGTCGGCGAAGAGCCACCGCTGCTCGCCGGCTTCCTCGCGCGCGCGCGCCTCGTCGAGCCAGGCGAAGCGTCGAGCCGCGCGCTCGCCGAAGAACGGCGACGGAGCGACTGGGACGAGGGTCGAGAGCGAGCCGACCGCGAACCGGCCGGCTGCCTCGGCCACGAGCCCGAGCAGGCGTGCTCCCAGGTCGGGATCGACGACGCCGTCTCCGAGGTGAAGTAGTGCCTCGCGCAGGCCGACCGGGACGATGGCCCAGGAGCGTCGCGTGTGGAACCCACGCGGATGGCGTTTGTCGCGCGCAGACTGGAAGGACTCGAGGCTGCGCGCGATCTCGAGCGCGGCCTGCACCAGCTCGACGATCCCGCTCTGCACGAGGTCCTCGCGCCAGGCGCCGGCGCGACGAGCGAGGCGCGGTAGGTTGATGGCAACGGCCCCGCCGCAGGACAGGACGCCGGGCTCGCGCTTGCGCCGTCGGCACCCGGGACCCGCGAAGACCTCCTCACCGTCGTCCCAGGTCGAGAACAGACGCCCCTCGCCCATCAAGCGGTCGACGTCCGCGGCGATGCCCGCGTGCTCCGCGAGCAACGCCTCGAGCTCGTGAGCCTCTAGGTAGAGCGCAGGCGCGTGCGGGCCCGGCGGTAGTTCCACCAGCGCTTCGACCAAGCGCGCGGTGAAGGCGATGGAGCGCGGGCCCGGCGAACCCAGGTCGATGCGAACGCCCCCCGCGCGGGCGATCGCGGCCAGCGATCGCAACCAGCCGCCGAGTCCGAGCGGGCTACCCGGCCTGGCGGCGCGCAGGAGCGGCGCCAGCACGTCCGCCGGCCGCTCGAGCACCAGGACGCGCGACACGTCGCGCACGAGCTCGGCGGCTCCCTCGAGGACCGCCTGCGCGCTGGTGACGGAGTGCCCGCCGGAGGCGAGCAGCTCGGCCTCGACGCACAGGGTCAGGGCTCGGTGCGGCGCGCGCAGGTCCTCGACGTGGACCTCGCCCGACCGGTGCAGTTCGTCCGCGCCGGCGGGCAGGAGCTCCTCGAGACCGTAGCGGCGCAGCACCTCGCCGGACACCGCCTCGCACGGATCGGGCGGCCGAGCAGGACGATCGCGCTCCCCCATCTCGCGCTCCCAGGCGTCGAGCGGCTCGTCTCGCAGCACGCGCGAGAGGTCGTGGCGAGAGAGGCCGATGATGCCGAGCGACGAGACGGCGTTGGTCCAGCCGCGATCGAGCAGCTCCGCCGCGACGAGCTCGCGCACCAGGGCAGTCGTGATGCGCGTGAGCCCGGAGGCGAACACGCGCCGCTCGACCGCCGCCGCGACGTCCTCGGCGACCTCGCGCGGGAGCTCCGCCTCCTCGATCAGCGCGCCTACCAGTCGACCCTTGCTCCAGGGCGACACGCCCTCGTTCTCGCGCACGCGCACGGAGCTCTTGAGCGCGGCCAGTGCGTCGTTCGCACCGGGACGGTGCACGCGCAAGGCCTTGCGGATGCGCGCGCGCTGGTCGCGGTAGAGGATGTACGCCTTGGCGACGTTCGGACGGCCGAGCTCCATCAGCGCGCGCTCCACCAGGTCCTGGATCTCCTCGATGCCCGGCGCATGGTGCACGTCGGCGCCGGCGTTGCGCGCGGCCTCGAGCAGCGTGAGTTCGACCACCGAGGCGACCTCCGCCGCGAAGGTCGGATCGGGCTCGCCGACCGCCGTCATCGCGGCCTCGATGGCCTGGGCGATCTTCTCGACATGGAACGGCACGCTGCGTCCGTCGCGCTTCCTGACGCGCTCGATCCGCTCGAGCTGCCGCTCACGCGTGTTCTTTCCCATCGGGCGCATCGGGACCATCAGGCGCCGTCCATCGCGTTCTTGCCCTCGAGGATCGGCTTCAGCTCGTCGAGGAACTGCGACACGTCCTTGAACTCACGGTAGACGCTGGCGAAGCGAACGTAGGCGACGTGGTTGAGCTCCTTCAACTCGTCCATCACGAGGTCGCCGATCACCGCGCTCGGGACCTCGCGGTCGAACTCCTCGTGGCAGCGGATCTCGATGCGCGTCGTCGCGTCCTCGAGCTCCTCCATCATCACGTTGAGCTTCTCGCAGGCGCGCACCATGCCAGCCAGGATGCGCTCGCGCTCGAAGCGCACGCGTTCGCCGCTCTTCTTCACCACCCGCAAGGGCGTGTTCTCGATGCGCTCGTAGGTCGTGTAGCGCAGGAAGCACTCGAGGCACTCGCGCCGGCGCCGGATCGCGGACCCGTCCGCGGAGGTCCGGGAGTCCACGACGCGGTCCTTGTCGGCCTTGCAGCGAGGGCACCTCATGGGATGGGCGAGGCTCGCGGGTGCGTCCCCGGCGCCGGCCCCCGCGGAAAGGCCGGAGGGGAGCGGCAGCGTCGGGGATCGCTGCGACGAGCCAGCCCCCAGAATGCACGCAAGATCTTGTGTGTCAACGAGGTGCGAACGATTCCATACGCCAGGGGTTGGGGATCTTGGAATCGTCCCGGAGCGCTACTTCCCGAGGCAGAAGCGCGCGAAGATCCGGTCGAGCAGGTCCTCCGGCGTGGTCCGTCCGCCGATGACGTCCAGGGCCAGCGTCGCTCCCCGCAGGGTCTCCGCCACCAGGTCGAGGGAGGCTCCCTGGCCGAGTTCGGCGCGCGCCTGGAGCAGGGACCGGCGTGCTTCCTCGAGAGCCCCACGGTGGCGCAGGAACAGATCGCGGCCGAGGGAGCTTCCGCTCGGCCCCCCCGGCCGGGACCAACCCAGGGCGCGGCGCACCGCCTCCGCCAGGGAGCCCAGCCCGCTCCCCTCGCGGGCCGAGACCGAGACCCATTCGGCGACGGCGGACGAGGGAGCGGGCTGGGGGCCTGCTCGCGGCCGGTCCACCTGGTTCCAGACCCCCACTACCGGCACGTCCCGCGGAAGAGTGTCCTCCGCGGGCGCGGCTCCCGCCGACGCGTCGTGCACCCAAAGGAGGAGGTCCGCCGACCGGCGGCCGATCGCGGCCAGCTCCTGGGCGCGCGCGTCGGGCCCGGTGGCGACTCGGTCGAGACCCGGTCCGTCCACCAGGAGGACCGGCGCCGGCGCCACGGGCCACAGGGCCGTCAGCACGTCGCGCGTCGTCCCCGCCAGGTCGCTCACCAGGGCGGAGCCGCCGCAGAGCCGGTTGAAGAGCGAGCTCTTGCCGGCGTTGGGCGGGCCGAAGAGGACCACCATCGGCAGCGCCGAAGGAGCCTGGCGTGCGGTCTCCCAGGAGAGCGCCTCGGCCAGGTGCTCCTCGATGCGCGCCATGCTCGCGTCGAGCTCCTCGCGCGGGACGTGACCCGTATCCGCCTCGTCGAAGTCGAGGCTGGCCTCCATCAGGGCGCGCGCAGCCTCCAGCTCGTCGCGCAACGATGCGGTCCGACGATCGAGCCCCCCCGAGAGGAGCCCCGCCGCCGCGCGCCGTTCGTCCTCGTTCGTCGCCAGAACGAGCTCGAGCACGCCTTCGGCGCGCGTCAGATCGATGCGTCCGTTGAGGAACGCGCGTCGCGTGAACTCGCCGGGCATCGCCGCCCTCGCGCCGAGTTCCAGGAGGCGCTCGTAGGCGCGCGCCAGGAGCGGAGGAGAACCGGGCAGGTGCAACTCACATACGTCCTCGCGCGTGTAGGAGCGCGGGCCGGGCATCCACAGGACGAGGGCCGGCTGCGAGCCGACCCCGTCCCCGAACCGGCCGGTGAGGACGCGCCGCTCGGCCCCCGGCTCGACGACGGTGCCGAGCAGCGCGGCGTTCACGATCTCGCGCGCCCGCGGTCCGGAGATCCGCAGGACGCCGCGCAACGCCGCTCCCGGCGGGGAGGAGATCGCAGCGATGGTCGAGCTGGACACGGACCGGACCGCGGGCTCAGAGGCTGTGCGCGTAGGGCGTGTCCGCGAGCAGCTCGTCGAGCTGGGACGGGAGCTCCGCCAGCGTGGCGGGTCCCTGGACCGGCGGCACGTCGAGCACATGCTTCAGGTCGGCCGCGTGCTGATCGAGCGCGAACCGCACGCGGTCCTTGCTCGGACAGGGTCCGGAGGACGCGGGGGCCGTGTCCGGGAGCGCGTAGCCGACGGCGAAATCGATCCTCATCGCTCGTGGGTCTCCTCTTCTCCCGGTTCCCCTTCCCGGGCCGCGTCCCTCGCTCGCCATCGCGTCAGGGTGCCGAACTCCGGGCGCAACGGAATCCCGCCGAAGGGTCGGTGGATCCCCTCGGGACTGGCCGACCCGGGCCTCCTGCAGGAGCTGGGTCACGCTCGGTTCGGGTGTACGTGGGGCGGGATCCTGAGAGTCGAGCGCCATGGGGAACGGACGGGAAGGAAGTCCGATGGTGGAGCACCATCCTAACCCCCCCCGGACCGCCCGCGCCTCATCGCGGAGAGTCCGCCTCCTCGGAACGCGGCTCCGTCGCGCTCCGAGGAGGCGGACGCGCGACGAGCTTCCGGCTCCGAATCTTGACGTACCGTCGAGATTCGAGGCGCTGGAGCTCAGCGCCGCTTCTTCCTGCGCGCTCCCTGCCGGCGCTTCTCGGCCTGCATGGCCTCGACGCGCTTCATCTGCGCCTTCTGCTTCTCCGCGAGCTGCTCCATGAATCCGGCGAAGGGACCGCAGCCCGAGCGCTTCTTCTTGACGATCTCGGTGTCGTCGATCGGCCAGACCTTCTTGATGACCTTCTGTTCGAAGATGCCCAACGTGGAGGTCGTCAACATGTAGAGCGACAGCCCCGCGGCATAGTTGTAGAGCAGGAAGCCGAAGACGACCGGCATGAAGAGCATCATCTTCTGCATGCGCGCGGCCTGCTCGTCCGCCGGTTGCGGCATGCCCTTCTGTTGCAGGACCCACATGACCACCATGAGGATCGGCAGGAGGTTCAGGTAGGGCACGTCGCCGAGCAACGGCAACGCCAGATCGATCTGAAGCAAGCGGTCAGGGCGCGACAGGTCGTCGATCCACCAGGCGAAGGGCTGCTGTCGCAGGTCGAAGCTCGTGCGCAGCATGCTGAAGAGGCCGAAGAAGATCGGCATCTGCAGGAACATCGGCAGACAGCCGCCGAGCGGCGGGAAGGCGCCCTCCTCCTGCATGATCCGCGCCTGCGCCTCGCGCAGCTTCTGCGGATCGTTCTCGTGCTTCTTCTTGATCTCGTCCAGGCGCGGCTGGACGCGCTTCATCTTCTTCTGGTAGCGCGCCATCGCCGTCTGCGAGCGGCGGTTGAGCGGGAAGAGCACCAGCCTGACGACGAACGTCAGGAGGATGATCGCCGAGCCCCAGTTGCCGACGACGACGTGGATCCAGCGCAGCACCCACAGGAGCCCGTGGCCGATGGTGGTGAAGTTCAGGCCGCAGAATCCGCCGCCGAGGTCCGAGTCGAGCACGCGGTCGTGTGGCTCGAAGTCCTCGACGAACTCGCCCGGCGACTTGGGCCCCGCGTAGGCGATCCAGGACCAGCTGCGCGACTCGCCCACCGGCGGCAGGGCGAGCTGCACGGGGAGCTCGGCGACGACGAAGCGGCGCTCCTCCTCCAGGCTCGCCGGCGTCAGCGCCGCATACTTGGCCCCGACGATCGTCGCGTTCGCGCCCGCGTCCCGGAGCAGGAAGGCGAAGTACTTGTTCACCACGCCGGCACAGGCGATTCCGCCGCCGACCTTGATCGCGTCGCGTTCACCGGGATCGAGGCCCGGGGCGGCCTCGTACTCGGCGTCACCGCCGCCGACGGGCACGGCGATGGCGCGCGGCTCGGGATAGAAGCCGTCCGCCAGCTCGGCCGGCGTGCAGGCGGACGGGATCAGCACGAACTGCGCGGTGCGCGGGATGCTCTCCAGGCCCCGGTTCTCGATCGCGAGCTCGAGGTCGACGCGCCAGGTCCCGGGCTCGAAGCGGATCGTCTTCTTGAAGACGACCCCCGTGCCCGGGCCGTAGACGAAGCGCGCGCCGGACACGGCATCTCCCTCGCGCAGGAGCTCCATGTCCCACAGCACCCGGTCGAGGTCCCGCGGCGCGAGCCGCGCGGAGGACTGATCGGTGCGCAGGGTGAGGGAGCCCGTCGTGCCCTCGCGCGTCTCGATCGACTCGAGCAGCGTCAGCCAGTTCGCCGGATCGGCCAGCTCGGCGTCGTCGAGGCCGACGCGCGTGAAGTACCCACCCAGCTTCAGGGTGTGCAACGCGGCGCCGCGGTTCGAGAAGCGGACCAGGAAGTGACCCGGAGCCCCGGGTGCGCCGATCTCGATCGGGTCGGTGACCTCCTCCACCTTCGCCTCGCGCTGCGCTATCCCGGGCGCGGCGGACGGCTCGCCCGCCGGCGCGGCTCCCTCGGCCTCGCGCTCGCCCCCCCCCGGTTCCTGCGCGGCGGCTCGCGACTGCCCGGGGTCGGTGGTCTGCACCTCCTCGGGATCGGGCGCGAAGAGCAGCGACCACCCGAAGAGGACGAGGAACGAGAGGAACAGTGCGATCGGTAAGCGCTTTTCCAAGGGGTCGTGGAGGTGTCGCGCTTCAGCGACCGACGTAGAGCCGCTCCGCGAGGTGATCGGGGAGCTCGGGAACGGCGCGAATCGCCTCCGCCGCCGCGGCGTGGTCGTACTCGAGGCGCACGAACGTGACGTGCCGGCCATCGAACAGCACGTAGGAGAGCCGGTGGTCCCCGTCCCGCGGCTGGCCCACCGACCCCACGTTGATCAGGACGCGCACGCTGGGCG
>Ga0302046_10002509_pt1 | contig 17025 bp, 14 predicted proteins | sample RVTome_11_FD_200261 | JGI IMG/M metagenome (GOLD analysis project Ga0302046, IMG submission 200261) | Soil microbial communities from uranium-contaminated site in the Upper Colorado River Basin, Wyoming, United States - RVT147D111 (version 2) ...
GCTGATGCTTCTTTCGCACAATAGTACTACAAACTAGTACCGAGCGGTCCCGGTGTCAAGATCATCTTCTCTGCGGTTCGGCGCGGAATCACGGGCCGGGTGGCCGTCTCACAGAAAGAGAAAGCGAGAACGGAATCAGGTGAGCGGTATACTCGATGGATTCGAGAAGTGGGCAGTGGGCGACGCGCCGGCATGTCACCGAGACCCAGGCGATCGGAGGAGGGGAACGGCATGAGCTTGGAGCACAGCCCCAGCACAGCGCAGCGAGACCAGGCCCCCATGGCGGGGATCGAGGGGCTCATCTCCCGCCGTCGCTTCACCGTGGCCGACTACCACGCCATGGCCCGAGCAGGGATCTTGACCGAAGGCGACCGGGTCGAGCTGCTGGACGGCGAGATCGTCAGGAAGATGACGATCAATAGCCCCCACGCAGCGTGCGTAGACCGCCTTAATCGCCTGTTCGGAAGGCAGCTCTGCGATCGGGCGGTGGTCCGCATCCAGAACCCGATCCAGCTCGACGGCTACTCCGAACCCGAGCCGGACATCTCCCTCCTGCGACCGAAGAGTGACTTCTACGCCGAGGCCCACCCGATGCCCGCGGACGTCCTGTCGTAATCGAGGTCGCCGACGCATCGCTCGGCCGCGAGCGCCTCGTGAAGATCCCGCTGTATGCACGGGCCGGGATCCCGGAGGTCTGGATCGTCAACCTGCCGGCGCGCCGCGTCGAGCTCTTCAAGGATCTGGCGTGCGAGCCGAACTCCTCCCACGTTTGGGGGCACCAGCTCCTCCAGGTGCGCCTCGAAGGTTCGCTGCCCCGCCTACGCCTCCGCCGCCGCCGGCTCCCCCGACCGCAAGAACTGCCCCACCACCCGATGTCGGCTCAGCTCGTCAAGCAGCGGTTGGTGCCAGTCGAAGTCGGCCTTGTCGCGGATCAGGTTCATGAGCGAGTCGACGCCGCCGATCCACATGAGCGCCGCCAGGCGCGCGTCGGACATCGAGTCGAAGACCTCGCGCAGCTGCTGGCCGACCCGCAGCTCGGGCTCCAGCAGGTTGCGCCAGGCGGCCTCGTACGAGGCGAGGCCGGCGGCGGTGAGGTCGTCGCGCCGCAGTGCGGCGTCGAGAGTGGCGCCCGCCTCGCGCGCCCCCAGCATGCTGTAGTAGATGCCGCCGTTGCTGGTCGTCTTCACCTGGCCGGCGGCCTCGCCGACGACCAGGACGCGGTCGTCGTGGGTGCGGGCGAGGGTGCCGACGGGTATCGGGCTCAGGCGCACGCGCGCCGTCGACAGATTGAGCCGCCCGGCGAGGTGCTCGGACTCGAGGATGGCGTCGAGGTGGCGGCGGGCGCGGCGCGTCGTGGTGAGCCCGACCTTCACCCAACCGGGCTCCAGGGGGACGGCCCATCCGAAGGATCCGGGCGCCCACTTGCTCCCCACGTAGACCTCCACCCGGTCGATCTTCTTGCTGCGGCAAAGGAGCTGCACGCCCTGGACGAACTCGCGCGGCCCGTCCATGTCGAACGAGCGCAACAGCGCGAGGTGGTAGCCGACGGCGAGAACGATGGCGCGGCCGCGGAAGGCGACGCTCTTGCGGCCGCGCACGCCGTAGGCCTCGACGCTGCCCGGGCCGCGGCTGCCGCCGGCGACGCGCACGCCGGTGATCAGCTCGGCGCCGGCTTCGGCGGCGCGCTCGGCGAGAGCAGCGTCGAACCGGAAGCGGCGCACGACGTGGGCCAGGGTACGGCCGGCGGCGAAGCCGACCTCGCGCCGGTAGGGGCCGCGGAAGGTGACGTCGGCGATGCTGCTGACCACGAGGTCGCGGGGCAGGTCGAAGACCTCGAAGGCCTCCTCGCCGATGATCCCGGTGCAGTTGGCGCAGGCCCCCGGCCGGCTGTCGCGCTCCAGCAGCACGACCTTGTGGCCGCGCCGCGCCAGATACTCGGCGCAGACGCTGCCCGCCGGGCCGGCACCGACGACGATGACGTCCCACTCGGGATCGGAGATCGGGCTGCGCTTCCTGCTCACGAGGATGCCACTGTCGGTGGGCCGATGATCGCCCGCAACGGAAAACCCGGTGGCCCCCCAACCACTAGGCATCCAAGCCTAGCAGGCGGCGACAGTCGCGAAGCAAGCGAAAATCCCACCGATGGCCCCGCCGAAAATAATTCCGGGCCGGCGCGCGTTTCGCGCTCACGAGGCGCCTACCCGTTGCCATGGATAACCACTTCAAGATACTCATGCCCACGTGTTCCTTCACGTGATTAGAGCTTTACTCCCGGGTCTCCGACTCACTATCCTTTGCAGACCAGCCCGCACTTGCCGAGGCGGGGCAGAGGGACCGCGCTGCGGTAGGGCACCGCACAGAGTCGCCGGCCGGCGTTCTCCCGAGATCTGTCGTGCCTAGTGCAGCTCGCTCGGACGCGATCCGATCCGTCCGGCCAAGCAGGAATGACGAGCGTTATCACGTGGCAGACCAGCAAACAGGGAGGCCGATGAGTGCCTCGGGCACCGCGACCGGCACGTCGAGGCCGTCCGCCGGCCGCCCAGCGGGCACCATGACTGCCCAGAGAGGCTCATCGGGCGCCGCGCAGCGGCCCAACGGCGGCGCCGCCGGCGGACAGGTGGCCGCCGAGCGCTCGCCCACGGCGGCGCCGGCCGCCGCCGGCTCCGAGCAGCGACCGCAGCGCCGTCTCACCACCCGCCTCGGTCGCCTGCTGATCGACAACGGCCTGATCACCGAGGACTTGCTCAACAACGCCCTCGCCGATCAAGCCGCCAGCGGCGAGCGCCTCGGCCACTACTTGGTCGAGAAGGGGCTGGTGCAGGAATCCGACCTCGTCCGCTTGCTTTCCGACCAGTATGGCGTTCCGGCCGCCGAGATCGACGACCTCGAGGTCCTCAAGAACCTTCTCGACCTGGTGCCTTCGGAGATGGCGCGCCGCTACCTGCTGGTCCCGGTGCAGGTCAACGACCGGGTGCTCGAGGTGGCGATGGTCGATCCGACCGACGTCGTCGCCATGGACGACCTCAAGTTCGCCACCGGGCTGAGGATCCAGCCGATGGTCGCCTCCGAGCGCGCCATCAAGGAGGCGATCGGTCGCCTCTACGGCGACCAGGAGGACTCCCACATCGCCCGGATGATGAGCGACCTGAACACAGAGCTCAACTCGCCCGGCGAGCTGGAGATCGTCGATACCAACGAGAACATCGACCTCGAGCAGCTCTCGCAGGCCTCGGGCGAGGCGCCGGTCATCAAGCTGGTCAACCTGGTGCTCACCGACGCCTTGCGCCGCGGCGCCTCGGACATCCACATCGAGCCCTACGAGAAGCGCCTGCGGGTGCGCTACCGCATCGACGGCATCCTCTACGAGATCATGGACCCGCCCAAGACGATGCAGAACGCGCTCGCCTCGCGCATCAAGATCATGAGCCAGCTCGACATCTCGGAGCGGCGCCGCCCGCAGGACGGCCGCATCAAGCTGCGCGTCCAGCTCGAGGGCCGCCTCCGCGAGCTCGACCTCCGCGTCTCCTCGCTGCCGACGATTTGGGGCGAGAAGATCGTCATGCGCTTGCTCGACCCCGAAGGGCTGATGCTCGACATGACCAAGCTCGGCTTCGAGCCCTGGTCGTTGCAGCGCTTCCAGGAGAACATCAACAAGCCCTTCGGCATCGTGCTGGTCACCGGCCCGACCGGCTCCGGTAAGACGAACACGTTGTACTCGGCGATCGGCAACATCAACGAGCCCGACATCAACATCATGACCGCCGAGGACCCGGTGGAGTTCAACCTGGTGGGCATCAACCAGGTCCAGGTGCGTGAGGAGATCGGCCTGACCTTCGCCGCGGCGCTGCGCTCGTTCCTCCGCCAGGACCCCGACATCGTGCTGGTCGGCGAGATTCGTGACCAGGAGACCGCCGAGATCGCCGTCAAGGCGGCGCTGACCGGCCACCTGGTGCTCTCGACGCTGCACACCAACGACGCGCCCAGCTCGGTGAACCGGCTGATCGACATGGGGCTGGAGCCGTTTCTGATCTCGAGCTCGGTGCAGCTCATCCAGGCGCAGCGCCTGGTGCGCCGGATCTGCTCGAAGTGCCGCGAGCCGGCGCCGTCGGGCACCGAGGCGCTCATCGATATCGGCTTTTCTCCCGAGGACGCCGAGAACATCACCGTCTACCGGCCCATCGGCTGCGGGGAATGCAACGACTCCGGCTACCGCGGCCGCGTCGGCCTGTTCGAGGTCATGCCGATCAGCGACGGCATCCGCGAGATGATCCTCAACCGGGCGCCGACCAGCGAGTTGCGCGCCCAGGCCCGCGCCGAGGGCATGATCACGCTGCGCGAGAGCGGCCTGGCCAAGATCTGGCAGGGGCTGACGACGGTCGACGAGGTGCTGCGCGAGACCGTCGCGTAGCGAGCCGCGTTCATCGCGGCCGCGTATGCCGGCGTGGGACACTGTCGTTCCATGAGCGACGTCCACCGTTTCCTGGTCACCGGCGGGGCCGGCTTCATCGGCTCGCACCTCGTCACCGCGCTGCTGGTGCGCGGCCATGAGGTGGTCGTGCTCGACGATCTTTCGACCGGCAGGAGGGAGAACCTCGAGGCCGCGGTCGCCGCGGCGCTGGAGGCTACCTCGGCGCCCAACGCGCCGGATCGACTCCAGTTCGTCGAGGCCTCGATCCTCGACGCCGGGTCGCTGGCCGAAGCGGTCGACGGCGTCGCCGGGGTCCTGCACCAGGCCGCGATCCCCTCGGTGCCGCGCTCGTTCGCCGACCCCGCGGGCACCATGCGGGCCAACGTCGAGGGCACGACGCTGCTGCTCGAGGCATGCCGCAGGGCCGGGGTGCGGCGCATCGCCATGGCCTCGTCATCGTCGATCTACGGCGATACTCCGGTGTTGCCCAAGGAAGAGAGCATGGAGCCGACGCCGATGTCCCCCTACGCGCTCAGCAAGCTTTCTGCCGAGCAGGTCGGCGGCATCTTCGCTCGCAGCTATGGCCAGCAGGTCTACGCGCTCCGTTACTTCAACGTCTTCGGGCCGCGCCAAGATCCCACCTCGGAGTACTCGGCGGTGATCCCGAAGTTCATCACCCGGATGATGGCCGGCGAGGCGCCGGTGATCTTCGGCGACGGCGGCCAGTCGCGCGACTTCACCTACATCGACGACGTGGTAGCCGCCAACCTGATGGCGCTCGACGCCGGCCGGGAGTCGGCCGGCGAGGCGCCGGGGGGTGGCACCGGCACCCGTCGCGGCGCCGCCGAGGGCAGCGCCACCGAGAGTGACGGCGGCTGCTTCCACGTCGTCAACATCGGTGGCGGCCGCCGCTACACGCTGATCGAGCTGGTGGCGGCGCTCAACGAGATCCTCGGCACCGACCTGACGCCCGAGCACGCCGATCCCCGCCCCGGCGACGTCCGCCACTCGCACGCCGCCATCGACCGCGCCCGCGACGTGCTCGGCTACGCGCCGGCGGTCAGCTTCGAGGAAGGCCTGCGGCGCACGGTCGAGTCGTTTCGCGGCGACTAGCAGCCGGTCTCGGCGACCTTGCCGCCTCCAGACCCTTGCTATGCAACGCTGTTCACAAATAACTAGTGGGGGCCAACTTCGGTCTTTACATGCGTCTTTTGGATTGCATAGGCTAGTGACGCTTCGAGGAGAAGCGTGCCGGGAGCTCTAGGTGGACCGTTTCGGGGCCGACCGCGACCCTGGCCCGCCTCGGCTCGCCCTTGATCCGTCGACCGTTGTCATCGCCCGGAAGGTAGCCCATGCAGCCTTATTCGGAATTCGAGCAGAGGACGGAGATCCGCCAGGAGATCCCCGACATTTCCGACCTCCTGAAGGAGATGATCGCCAAAGGGGCGAGCGACCTTCACCTCACGACCGAGTCGCCGCCGATGATCCGCGTCGACGGTAAGCTGGGGCCGCTGCCCTACAAGGACCTCGACCCGGCCACCACCAAGTCGCTGATGTACTCGGTGATGACCGAGGAGCAGAAGCGGCTGTTCGAGGAGAACCTCGAGCTCGACTTCTCGTTCGGCCTCGCGGGGATGGCCCGTTTCCGCGCCAACGTCTTCGAGCAGCGCAGCGGCGTCGCCGGCGCCCTGCGCGTGGTGCCCTGGCAGATCCCGTCGTTCGAAGAGCTCGGCCTGCCCAAGGTCGTCCAGGACCTCTGCTCCCGGCCGCGCGGCTTGATCCTGGTCACCGGTCCGACCGGCTCGGGTAAGTCGACGACGCTGGCGGCGATGATCAACTACATCAACGAGAACCGCCACGAGCACATCATCACCATCGAGGACCCGATCGAGTTCCTGCACCCGCACAAGAACTGCATCGTCAACCAGCGCGAGCTGCACGCCAACACGCTGTCGTTCCCGGCCGCCATGCGCGCGGCCCTGCGCGAGGACCCCGACATCGTGTTGATCGGTGAGATGCGTGACCGGCAGTCCACCGAGCTGGCGCTGTCGCTGGCCGAGACCGGTCACTTGACCTTCGCGACCCTGCACACCAACAGCGCGGTGTCGTCGATCAACCGCATCATCGACATCTTTCCGGCCGACCAGCAGCAGCAGATCCGCACCCAGTTGTCGTTCGTCCTCGAGGCGGTCATGTCGCAGTCGCTGCTTTCGGCGGCGAAAGGGAGCGGCCGTGTGCTGGCCACCGAGGTCATGATCCCGAACTCGGCCATCCGCAACCTGATGCGCGAGGACAAGGTCCACCAGATCCCCTCGATCATGCAGTCGGGGCAGTCCGAGCACGGAATGATGACCTTCAACCAGGGCCTGGCGAGGCTGGTGCTGCGCGGGAAGATCACCAAGGAGGTGGCGATCGACGCCAGCAGCGACGCCCGCGAGCTGATCCCGATGATCGAGCGCGGCGAGGCGCGCGGCGAGGGACGCCCGCCGCTGCGCTCGCGTCCGGCAGGCCGGGCCCTCTGAGGCCGGCGGGCGGCCCCGAAAGGGGGTAGCGGCGCGGGTACCGGCGGTGCGAGGATTCGAGACAACGGAACGGAGAAAAACGTGAGCAGAACCGAGAACGGGGCCGGGACGCCGAAAGGCGATCGGATCCCGGGGAGCGACAACGATGGCTAGGTTCGAATGGGAGGGCGTCAATCGCTCCGGCCAGTCCGCCTCGGGCGTGATGGTGGCCGACAATGCAGACTCCGTCGGCGCGGCGCTTCGCCGGCAGCGCATCCGCGCCACCAAGATTGCCCCTGCCAAGCAGGGCATGCAGCTCAGCATTTTCAAGCGGAAGATCGACCAGCAGGCGGTCGCCATCTTCACGCGCCAGTTCTCGGTCATGATCGACGCCGGCTTGCCGCTGGTGCAGTGCCTCGAGATCCTCGCCTCGCAGGCCGATGACGCCACCTTCGCCGGGATCCTCGAGAACGTCCGGCGCGATGTCGAGGGCGGCTCGACGCTCGCCGACGCCATGCGCCAGCACACCGCCGCGTTCACCGAGCTGTACTGCAACATGGTGGCGGCCGGCGAGACGGGCGGTATTCTCGACGTCATCCTGCGGCGCCTCGCCGACTACCTGGAAAAGGCGGTCAAGCTGAAGGCCGCCGTGCGCTCGGCGTCGATCTACCCGTCGATCATCATCACGGTGGCGGTGGTCGTGGTGTTCATCATCTTGTGGAAGGTCATTCCGACCTTTGCCAGCTTGTTCCAAGGTCTCGGCGCCCAGCTACCGCTACCGACGCGGATCGTCGTGGGGGCGTCGAACTTCGTGGCTGCCTACTCGCCGTTCGTCATCGGTGGCATGATCGTCGCCGTCGTCGCCGCCCGGCAGTACTATCAGACCGACACTGGCGAGCGGCTGATCGACGGCGTCGTCTTGAAGCTCCCGGTGATCGGCTTGATCATGCGCAAGATCGCCGTGGCGCGCTTCTGTCGCACCCTCGGCACCCTGGTGGCCTCGGGCGTGCCGATCCTCGATGGCCTGGAGATCACCGCGAAGACCGCCGGCAACCGCGTCGTCAAGGACGCCGTCATGGAGACGCGCAGGAGCATCGAGGCCGGCAAATCGATCGCCAAGCCACTGGAGGCCACCAAGGTGTTCCCGCCGATGGTCACCCAGATGATCTCGGTCGGCGAGGAGACCGGCGCCCTCGATACGATGCTCAGCAAGATCGCCGACTTCTACGAGGACGAGGTCGACACCGCGGTCGACAACCTGATGAGCCTGCTCGAGCCGGTGATGATCGTGTTTCTCGGCGTGGTGATCGGCGGCATCGTCGTTTCGATGTATCTGCCGATGTTCGACCTGATCAACCAGATCTAGAAGCGGGTGCCTCGACGTCCCAAGCGCCGGCGGGTGGGCTGGGCGGCCGCCCGCCGGCGTCTTGCGTCTTGGGCCGGCCGGTCGCGCCGCGACCGCTCCCACGCCCGGCACCCGGCACTGCACCGGGACCCCACCTCGACGCTCGACGGCATCATCGCCCCGACCGTCGAAGATCGCGACGGCCAGCTCCGCTGGCTGCTGCTGCTGCGGGTGGCGATCGCCTCCGCCGTGCTGGTGGCGACGATGTACCTGCAGTTCCTGGTCGGCTCGGCGTTCTCGCTGCGGCCCTTGTTCGCCGTAGTCGGCGCCGTCTACGGGGCGTCGCTGTTGTGGGCGGTGCTGCACTCGCGGCTGCTCGCCTGGCCGCCGTTCGCGGCCCTGCAGCTGTCCATCGACGTGCTGCTGGCGACGCTGCTGATCTACTTCATGGGCGGCGTCGGCTCGGCCTTCGTCGTCCTCTACCTTGTCATCGTGGCGGGCTCCGGCATCCTGTTGAGCCGCCGCGGCGCCAGCTACATCGCCGGCCTCACGGTGGTCTGCTACGGGTTCGTCGGCCTCTCGGCCTACGTTCTCTCGCCAGTCGTCGATCGCCTACCGGAGGCGTTCCAGAGGGCGCTGAGCACCGGCCTTGCCGGCGACCCCGTCGAGGCCACCGAGCTGTACCTGCGGCTGTTCGCCTTGATGCTGGTGACCTCGGCGATGGCCTCCCTGTCGGTCACGATGTCGTCGCGGCTGCGGCGAACCGGCACCCTGCTGCGCACCCGCCAGGCGCAGCTACGCGCCCTCCGGCGGCTGCACGAGCGCATCATCCAGGGGATGGTCAGCGGCCTACTGGCCACTGACGCCGAGGGCACGGTGGTGACCGCCAACAGCGCCGCCGCCGAGATCACCGGCCGCAAGCTCGGCGCCCTGATCGGCCAGCCCGTCTGGAAGGTCTTCGGCGACGACCGGACCTTTCTGGAGCGCATCGAGAAGCGCCTGACCGACAACCGGGTCTACCGGGCCGACCGCTCGATCCAGGTCGCCGACGGCAGCTGGAGGACCATCGGGATGACGGTGGTCCGCCTCGACGAGAAGGAGGAAGAGACTGAGGGGCCGAAGACCGTCTCGGTGTTCATGTTCCGCGACCTGACCGAGATCAAGCGCATGCAGCGCGAGCTGCGCCTCCGCGAGCGGATGTCGGTGCTCGGCCAGATGGCCGGCTCGATCGCCCACGAGATCCGCAACCCGCTGGCCTCGATCTCGGGTTCGTTGCAGTTGTTGAGCCGTAGCAACCTGCGTTCCGATGAACCCAACTCCGAGGAGCTCATCCAGATCGTCGTCCGCGAGTCCGACCGCCTGTCGCGGACCATCGAGGACTTCCTCGAGTACGCCAAGCCGGGGCGCTTCGATCCCGAGGACACCGACCTGCTGGCGTTGGTCAACGACACCGTCAAGCTGCTGCGAAACAGCTCCGAGCTAGGTCCCGACCACGTCCTGACGATCACCGCCGAGCCCGGCCCCCATAACGCCCTCGTCGATCCGGCGCAGATCAAGCAGGTCTTCTGGAACCTGGCGCGCAACGCCATCCAGGCGATGCCCGATGGCGGTACCCTGGAGGTATCCCTGACCAGCAGCAAGAGGGGCATCGACGTGGCGTTCGAGGACACCGGCAGAGGCATGACCTCCGAGGAGATCGAGACCTTCTTTCAGCCCAACGTCACCGGCAGCCAGTCGCAGGGCACCGGGCTGGGCCTGGCGGTGGTGTATCGGATCCTCGACCGCCACGGCGCCCGCATCGAGGTCGACTCCGAGGCCGGCAAGGGCACCCGCTGCCTGCTGACCTTCACCGAGCAGACGGTGGCCGAGCCCGAGGAGCAGCCGACCGTCATCGGTGGCGATCCCGGCCTCGGTCAGCCCGACAGCCCGGCGCCGGCCCGAGGATGAGCCGGGTCCTGATCGTCGACGACGAGCAGAGCATGCGGCAGATGGTGGCGATCGCCCTGCGCCAGGAGGGCCACGAGGTCGTCATCGCCGAGAACGGCAAGGTCGCCTGCCGCGAGCTCGAGGCCAACAAGGTCGACGTCGTGGTCTCCGACATCAAGATGCCGGAGCTCGGCGGGATCGAGCTGCTGCGCTTCGCCCGCGAGCACTGCCCCGACACCGAGGTCATCCTGATGACCGCCTACACCTCGACCGACTCGGCGATCGAGGCGCTGCGCCTGGGCGCCTACGACTACATCAGCAAGCCCTTCGAGATCGACGAGCTCAAGGTCACCGTCCAGCACGCCCTCGAGCGCCGCGAGCTGCGCAACGAGAACCTCTACCTGCGCCGCGAGCTCACCGACCGCCACCGGTCCGGCCAGCTCGTCGGCCGCTCGCCGGGGATGCGGCGGGTCTTCGACCTGATCGAGCGCCTCGCCGACTCGGACATCACCGTGTTGATCACCGGCGAGAGCGGCACCGGAAAGGAGCTCGTCGCCCGCGCCATCCACGACGGCGGGGCGCGCCAGAAGGCCAACTTCGTCACCATCAACTGCGCCGCGATGCCGGCCTCGCTGCTGGAAAGCGAGCTGTTCGGCCACGTTCGCGGCGCCTTCACCGGCGCCGATCGCGACAAGCGGGGCCTGTTCGTGGCCGCCGAGGGTGGGACCTTGCTGCTCGACGAGATCGGCGAGATGCCGATGGAGATGCAGCCCAAGCTGCTGCGGGTGCTCGAGGACCACAAGGTCCGTCCGGTCGGCGCCACCGAGGAGATCCCCACCAACGTGCGGGTGCTGGCGGCCACCAACCGCGACTTGCAGGCGGATGCCGTCGGCGGGCGCTTCCGCGAGGACCTCTTCTACCGGCTGAACGTCATCCAGATCGACCTGCCGCCGCTGCGGGAGCGCCGCGAGGACATCCCGCTGCTCGCCGAGCACTTTCTGGAGGGAATCACGGCGGCCGACGGCGCCCACCCGATCGGCGGCTTTTCCCTCGAGGCCAAGCAGCTCATCGAGTCCTACGATTGGCCCGGCAACGTGCGCGAGCTGGAGAACGCCGTGCGCCGGGCCGCCACCCTCGAGACCACCGCGGTCATCCAGGCCGGCAACCTCCCGGAGTCGTTGCGGGGGCTGCCGGAGCAGGCGCTGCGAACCGGCGAGCTGCCGGCGTCCGGCGGCGATGAGGCGGCCTGGGCCGCGATCGCGCGGCAAGCCCCCGGTGAGCCCCCCGGAGACGTCGCCGCCGTCGAGGGTCCGGGCGAGCAGACCCCACCGTCCCTGCCCGCCGGCCCCATCGACCTCGAGGCGCACCTCGAGCAGATCCGCCGCCAGCACATGCTCCGGGCGCTCGCCGAGTGCGGCGGCGTCCAGAAGAAGGCCGCCGCCAGGCTCGGCATGACGTTCCGCTCGTTCCGCTACTACGTCGCGAAGCTCGGTTTGCTCGAGGATTGACAATATCTGTCACTCCGACGGTGACAAATCTCGGCAGCGAGGCTTCGGAACGACGTGCGGCGCGCCGTTATCGGAGTAGAAAGACGCTCCTGGAGTGATCAACAGTGATCATTACTACGTATGAGTCACTTCGAGAAGCTATCGAGCCAATTGGCACGACGATTGCTACCTATTCGTGGCAGACAATTCGGGAGCGAACCTGGCCACCGGGTCCGATGATCAAACGACTTGGGGCTTTTCACAAAAAACCGGGGCAGCACCCGGTGCTAACCAGGGGCATAACCCCGGGAGGCAGACAGCCATGATCAGCAAGCTGAATCGCAAGCTTCGCCGCGATGAGGGCTTCTCCCTCATCGAGCTGCTCATCGTCGTGGCGATCATCGGCATCATCGCCGCGATCGCCGTGCCGCAGCTGATGAACGCAATGGACCGCGGCCGCCAGCGCCGTAGCATGGCGGACATGCGCAACATCGCGACCGCCAACGGCACGATGCGCGTCGACACGGGCGCCTACGCCGCCGCGCTGGCCGACCTTTCGGCCAACGGCTACATGCAGGTGACGCCGGCCACCGATGGTTGGGGCACCGCCTACGTGTACGTCACGGGCGCCGACACCTACACGATCACCAGCCTGGGCTCGGACGGCGCGGCGTTGCCGGCTGCTCCGGTTCCCTGGATCAACGACCCGTACGATCCGGACATCGTCCTGACCGACGGGCAGTTCACGCAAGCTCCGACTGGCCAGTAATCACTTACTAGCCAGTTCCCTTGGGGGCGAAGCCCGGCTCACCCGGCTTCGCCCCCTTGCCTTTTTGGGGGGTTCCCGGGGGCCCCGGAGGTTGGGTGGGGGGCTGGGGCCCCGAAGCTCGGAATGGATTTTGCCTGATGGGCTTCGAACGCGGCGAGTATTGATTACTATCTGGGCGCGATGACGATCCTGAGATTCGAGAACGTCCAGAAGTCGCTCCCCTTCGGCTTCTGGCTGCGCAAGAAAGAGATCCTCCGGGGCGTCTCCCTGTCGGTGCAGCAGGGCGAGATCTACGGCTTTCTCGGCCCCAACGGCGCCGGCAAGACCACCTCGATCAAGTGCCTGCTGGGCTTGCTGTACCCGGACGCCGGCTGGGTCGAGCTTTTCGGCGAGCGCGGCGACCCCGGCCCGACGCTGGCGGCGCGCCGCCGGCTCGGCTACCTCCCCGAGCAGCCGTACTTCTACCCGCACCTCAAGGGACGCGAGCTGCTGGAGTACTTCGGCCGCCTGTTCGGCCAGCGCGGCGCGCCGCTGCGCAAGAAGGCCGCCGAGCTCCTCGAAGAGGTCGGCCTCGCCGGCGAGGGCGAGAAGCTCCTGGGCCAGTACTCCAAAGGGATGCTGCAGCGGCTGGGCGTCGCCCAGGCGCTGATCAACGACCCCGATCTGGTCGTCTTCGACGAGCCCATGACGGGGCTCGATCCGATCGGCCGCCGCCACGTCAAGGAGCTGATCATGGCGGTGAAGGAGCGCGGCGCGACGGTCTTCTTCTCCAGCCACATCCTTTCCGACGCCGAGGCGCTCTGCGATCGGGTCGGGCTGCTGGTCGGCGGTCAGCTCCGCCTGGAGGCGACGCTCGACGACCTGCTCGGCGAGCGCGTCGACTACTGGCAGGCGGCCTGCGAGGGGCTGTCGCCCGACGCGCTCCCCGGCTACACGCCGCGCGCCACGCAGGGAAACATCTGCTTCTACCACCTCGACGACGACCAGGCCGTCGACCGCTGGGTGGACGCCGTCCGCAAGGCGGGCGGCAGCATCTACCGGGTGACGCCGCAACGGGCGACGCTCGAGGATTACTTCGTCGCCACCGTCGGCGAGCAGAGAAGCCCATGATCGACGCGGCCTACTCGATTGCCGTCAACACGTTCAAGGAGGCGGTGCGCGACCGCATCCTGGCGGTCTTCTTCGTGTTCGCGATCCTTCTGATGGCGTCGTCGACAATTCTCTCGTGGCTGACCGTCGGCAGCGAGCTCAAGATCGTCACCGATGTCGGCCTTGCCGCCGAGGCCTTCTTCGCGACTCTGATCGCGGTCTTCGTCGGCATCAACCTGGTGCACAAGGAGGTCGACAAGCGCACCATCTACGCCGTGCTCGCCAAGCCGGTCCCCCGCTGGCTGTTCATCGTCGGCAAGTACCTCGGCCTGATGGCGGTGCTGCTGGTGTCCATCGGTCTGATGTCGGTCTTCTACCTGGGGCTGGTCTGGTGGAAGGGCGGCGTCCTGCCGCTGCACCTGCTCGGGGCGCTGGCGCTGAGCGTGCTCGAGGTTTCGGTGATCACCGCCGTGGCGATCGTCTTCTCGTCGTTCGCGCCGCCGATCGAGGCGGCGATCTTCACCGTCGGCATCTGGGCGATCGGCCACATGTCGACGGGGTTCGCGTCGCTGGCCGCCCGCTTGCCCAACGCCGTCGGCCGCGGGATCGGCCTGATCTACTACGTCGTCCCCGACCTCGAGACCTTCAACATCCGCGCCCAGGTCGTGCACGACATGCCGGTCGCCCCCGCGTACTACCTGATGGCCCTTGCCTACGCCGCCGCCTACACGACCGCGATGCTGGCGCTATCAGTGCTCATCTTTCGCCGGCGCGACCTGAAGTGAGGCGCCCTGTGTCGAATGACCCTCGATCGGAGCTCGGATCAGGCAGCCACGAGGACGGGCCTCGCGGCGGCGCGCGAGTGGAACAGCGGGGCGTCACGGCGTCGAATGCCGACGACAAGACTCCTGAGGGATCCGGGCCGGCCGGGCGGATCCAAGGGTCTACGGGCTCGGCGCACCCTCCAGCGAACCGCGGCATGGCCGGTGACCTTCGGGCCAGGCCGGCGCAGCGCGGCGTCGCGGCGGTGCTGGCGCTCTGGCTCACGGTGGTGAGCTGCTTCGCGGTGTGGATCGGCGCCCAGCTTGGTGTCGACCGGATACGTCAGACCTGGCCGCCGGCCTACCCGCTGCTGTTCCTGCCCAACGGCAGGTACCTGTCGGCCGCCAGCCTCGGCTTCCGGGTGCTCCTGGCGGACGTCATCTACCTGTGGAGCATCCAGTACTACGGCCACCACCGGACGCCCGAGGGGCGCAGCTACCTGCGCCACATCTACAACACGATCACCGACCTCGATCCGAACTTCATCGACGCCTACGTGATCGGGGCGCTGGTGATGGCTCAGGACATGAGGGACCCGCAACTGGCCATCGAGCTGCTCGACCGCGGCATCGAGCGCAACCCCCACGAGTGGCGCTTGCCGGTGGAGGCCGGCTGGTACTCGTACCTGAACCTGAAGGACTACGAGGAGGCGGAGCGCTACTACTCGCAGGCCGCCGCCATCCCGGGGGCGCCGCCGTGGGCGGCGCGGCTGCGGGCCCACATGATCGCCGAGCAGGGCAACCTGCTGGCGGCGATGCGGGAATGGGACGCCATCCGGATGGAGGCCGAGGCGCAAGGCGATCCGCAGACGGTGGCGATCGCCGAGCAGCACGTCGGCGATCTCTACAGCCAGCACGTGATCGAGGCGGCCGGGGAGGCCATCGAGCGCTTTCTCGCCGAGCACGGCCGGCGGCCCGAGTCGCTGGCGGTGCTGGTGCGCACCGGCTATCTCACCGATGTCCTGACCGACGACGGGGGCAACCCGATCAACCTCCGCGAGCAACCGTTCCGCTACGACCCGGCGACCGGCGAGGTGATCGATCCGGGCGCCGAGCAGGCCCGGACCTCGCGTTGATGAAGCCGCCGCCAGGGGCCCCTTTGCAACTGGCGCCAGGGGCCTCGTGACGCCGGCGCAGCTCGCCGCAATCGAGCCGTTGGTGCCGTTGCTGGCGACCCAGCCGCAGCTCGCCGCGGTTGAGTGGATGGCGCCGTTGCTGGCGGCTCAGCCACCGCCGATGACGCTCGCGGAGTTCTTCGCGCTGGTGCCGCGCGCCTGGCTGGCCGGATTCGCCGCCGTGCTCGGCCTGATCATCGGCTCGTTCCTCAACGCCGTCATCTACCGGCTGCCGCGGGACGTCGCCGTCTCCAAGCCCCGCTCGTTCTGCCCCAGATGCAAGAGCCTGATCCCCTGGTACCGCAACATCCCGCTGGCCTCGTGGGTCATGCTCGGCGGCCGTTGCGCCGACTGCCGCGAGCCGATCTCCGTCCGCTACCCGCTGGTGGAGCTCGGCACCGGAGTTCTGTTCGCCGCCGCCGTCTACCGCTGGGGGATCTCCTGGAGCGCCCTGTCGAGCATCGTCTTCGGCTGCGCAATGCTGGTGCTGGCGCTCGTCGACTACGACTTCAAGATCCTGCCCAACGCGATCACCCTTCCGGGCATCGCTGTCGGCGTGCTGCTGTCGTTCGTCGACCCGCGGCTCGACTGGCTCGACTCGCTGATCGGGGCGCTGGTCGCCGGCGGCCTCCTGTACGGTGTCGCGTGGCTGTACCTGAAGCTGCGGGCGCAGCCGGGCATGGGGATGGGCGACGTCAAGATGATCGCCATGATCGGCGCTTTTCTGGGCTGGAAGGGGGCGCTGCTGACGATCCTGATCGGGTCCTTTATCGGTAGCATCGTGGGGCTCAGCCTGATGAAGCTCAAGGGGCGCGAATGGGACTACGCGCTGCCGTTCGGGACCTTCCTCGCCCTCGCCGCGGTGATCGTCGATTGGGGCGGCGCCGAGCTCCTGGCCTGGTACTGGCGCATCATGGGCCTGGGTGGCTAAAAGTGTGGATCTCTGGCCACAAGCACACAGAAGGAGCGCAGAAAGAGGTGGATTCCCGGCCTCCCGATTGCGACAATGGTGCCATGCTCATCAAGACGGTTTCGTGTTTGCCCAGGTCGCATGACCGCCGCGGCGAGAGCGGCTACTCGCTCATCGAGCTTGCGGTGGTGCTCGTGCTGCTCGGGCTGGTGGTGACGATCGGCATGCCGGCGATGCAGGACTGGTTGGAGCGCTACCGCGTGCGCACCGCGGCGCAAGCCCTGGCCTCCGACATGCAGTTGCAGCGGATGCGCGCGGTGAGCCGCAACCGGCGCTTCTCGATAGCTTTCGACGTGGCGAACTCGACCTACACCATGTGGGAGGGCGACCCGGTCAACGGGCTCACGACCCAGATGACCCCGGTGCCCACCGGCATGCCGATGGGCGTGACCTTCACCGGCGCCGGCGACCCGGTCGAGGTGACCTGGCAGGGCAACGCCGACTTCGCCGTCTTCCATCCCGACGGCAGCGTCAACGACCGGTTGGCGCAGGACGACACCATCACGCTCACCAACGCGATCGGCGACGCCTTCCGCGTCGTCATCAACCAGGTGACCGGCCGCGTCCAGGTGCTCGAGGGTCCCTGAGGGCCTT
>Ga0302046_10002511_pt1 | contig 17023 bp, 11 predicted proteins | sample RVTome_11_FD_200261 | JGI IMG/M metagenome (GOLD analysis project Ga0302046, IMG submission 200261) | Soil microbial communities from uranium-contaminated site in the Upper Colorado River Basin, Wyoming, United States - RVT147D111 (version 2) ...
GGCGCGGATCCTGGCCGACCTCCACGCCGCCCGATCCGGTCGCATCCTGGTCCCCGGGGTCTACGACGAGGTCCGGCCCCTCGACGAGGGGACCCGGCGGGAGCTGGCCGCCGTCCCCTTCGACGAGGCTGCCTGGGCCGCCGAGGCCGGGGTACTCGAGACCTCCGGCGAGGAGGGCTTCAGCACGCTGGAGCGCCTGTGGACGCGTCCCAGCTGTGACGTGCACGGAGTGTGGGGCGGCTATCAGGGGCGCGGCGGCAAGACCGTGCTTCCCGCCGAGGCTGGAGCCAAGCTGTCCCTGCGCCTCGTGCCCGACCAGGATCCCCGCCGCATCGAGACGCTGGTGCGGGAGCACGTGGCCCGCGTGACGCCGCCCGGCGTGCAGGTCGAGATCGAGACCCTGGGCACCGGCTCGCCGGTGCTCGTCGATTTGGACGGACCCGTCGCCGAGGCTGCAATGGAGGCGATCGAGGCGACGTGGGGACGGAGGCCGGTCGAGCTGCGCGGCGGCGGGAGCCTGCCGATCGTCGCCACTTTCCTGGAGGTCCTCCGGGCGCCGGTCCTGATGATCGGCCTGGGGCTCCCGGACGACCGTCTGCACTCACCGAACGAGAAGCTGGACCTCGAGTGCCTCTTCGGGGGCATCGAGCTGGGGGCCCGTCTCCTCGACCGCCTGGGCCGGCTGGAGCGCTGAGCCGGGCAGAGGCCCTTCAGCCCCGCCGCCGGCCGTAGCCGGTGGCGAGGGCCAGCACGAGCATCGCCGCCAGGCCCCAGGAGTGGTAGTTGACCAGGCCGACGGTCCACGCGGCCAGCCGGGGCATGCCGGCGTCGGTGCCGGTGGCCGACAGCGAAGCGGCGAGGATGGTGGGGATGCAGTAGGGGAGGAGGAAGGGCCAGACGCAGACGGTGAGGTCGAGGAGGTTGGCGCGGCGTTCCTTCGCGATTCCCAGTCGCTCCCCCACGCGGCGGACGAAGGGCCCGACCGCCAGCAGCGCGACGACCGAGTGGGTGGTCAGCACCACGGCGGCCGAGGTGGCGACGACGGCGCGGGCCTCGGCGGCGGCGGGGCTCGCCGTCTCGCTCTCGGCGCGGCGGACCAGGCGGTCGACCAGCCCCGCCTCCTCGAGGCCCGCCACCAGGCCCATCAGGAGCAGGGTGAAGACCGAGATCCCGAGACCGCGCTCGACGCCGTCGACGACGAGGCCACGGGCGGTGAAGGCTTCGACGTCGAGCCGCAGGAGCTCCTGCGGCGCGATCAGGCCGGCGGCCAGGGCCAGGGCGGCCGCGGCGGCGCAGCCGAAGAGGAGCCCCTCGAGCAGGTGCCGGCGAGCGAGCAGCAGCACCAGGACAAGGGCCGGGGCAGCCAGCATGACGAGCCCGCGCGCCCCGCCGTCGAGCGTTCCCGGACCGCCTGCGGGTCCGTCGCCGCCGCCGGTCAGACCGGTCGCGACCATCGCCGCTGCAGCGGCGGGCAGGGCGTAGCGCATCCGGGAGCGGACGACGGCGCCGATCTCGGCGCCCTGGGTAGTCGCCGAGGCGATGGTGGTGTCCGAGACCGGCGAGACGTTGTCGCCGAAGGTGGCGCCGCCGAGGATCGCGCCCATCAGCACCGTGGGCGCCGTCCCCAGGGCGGCCCCGGCAGGGTAGAGGAGGGGAGCGCACAGAATCAAGGTGCCGAGGCTCGTGCCGGTGGCCGTGGAGACCACTGCGGCGATGACGAAGGCCGCCACCGCCCAGGCCGCGCCCCGGACCCCGAGCTCGCCCGCCGCCCAGACCAGCGCCGAGACGAAGCCGCTGGCGTTCATCAGCGAGGCGAGCACGCCGGCCAGCAGCCAGGCCAGCACCATCAGCAATACGACCGGCCGGCTCATCCCCGCCACCATCGCCTCGGCGTAGCGCGTGCGGTCCCGCGCCAGCAGCAGCCCGAGGGTCAACGCCAGCAGCAGGATCGGCCAGAAGCCGCGCTCGTCCGGCGCCCCCGATAGCGCCAGCCACGCCACCCCCGCCAGGAAGACCGCGAACGGCGCCAAGGCCCCGGCCAGCCCGCCCCGGTAGCGCAGCGGTTCGGCGTATCCTTGCCCCCCGGAATGCACCGCGCGGACGATAGCAGCCCCGAGGACCCGCAGGGGCAGGCCCCGAGCCCGGACCGACGAGCGAGCCCGAAGAGGCGATGGGCCTCCGCCGGAGGCACTTACCCCGCGCAAGACAGGCGCCCCCACGGCGCGATCTCGGCACGACGGACGGAGGATCCGATGAGAGACGACAGCTTCGAGCTATGGGACCTGAAGATCGAGGTGGTCGCCGGCGAGCGCCCGATGGTCTGCAATCACCGCGAGGGCGACTGGTTCGAGCTCTCCGGGGAGAACCTGAGCTTCCCGCCGGGGCAGACCTTCCCGCTCTACCCGCTGGCCGCCCTGCTGCCGATGCTGCCGGCCAAGCAGCGCGACACGCACCCCAACGACTGGATGACCACCGACGCCGAGGTGGCCTGCCCCGACCCGCACTGCGGCGCCCGCTTCCGCATCACCCGCACCGGCCGCCGGACCTTCCGCCACGGTCAAACGACGGTGGTGCCCCTGCCCGGCGGGGAGGATAACTCCTGACCGCGCCGGTCGAGCGCGTCGAGCTCGCTCCCGGCTACTCGGTGGCGCGCGTGATCGTCGGCGGTTGGCAGCTGGCGGCGGACCACGGCGCTTGCTACGACCGCGAGAGCGTGCTCGGCGAGCTCGAGGCCCTGGTCGACGCCGGCCTCACTACCTTCGACTGCGCCGACATCTATGCCGGGGTGGAGGAGCTGCTCGGCGAGCTCCTGCGCCGCGTCGGCCCCGAGCGCGTCCAGGTCCACACGAAGTACGTCCCCGACCGCTCCCGCCTGCCCGGTCTCGGCGCCGCCGACGTGGGCGCCGCCATCGACCGCTCGCTCCGCCGTCTCGGGGTCGAGCGCCTCGACCTTGTCCAGCTTCACTGGTGGGCCTGGGAGGTCCCGGGCTGGCTCGAGACCGCGGCCGGGCTCGACCGGCTGCGCGAGGCCGGCAAGATCCGCTGCGTGGGGGTCACCAACACCGACGTTCCACACCTCGCGGCCCTGCTCGACGCGCGGCTGCCGATCGTCTCGAACCAGGTCCAGTACTCGCTGGTGGACCGCCGCCCGGAGCACGGGATGGCCGCGCTGTGCGCAGGGCGCGGCGTGCGGCTGCTCTGTTACGGCTCCCTCGCCGGCGGCTTCCTGAGCGACCGCTGGCTCGGGGCCCCGGCGCCGGAGGAGCCGCTCGCCAACCGGTCTCTGGTCAAGTACCGGCCGATCCTCGAGGAGGCGGGGGACTGGGAGCTCCTCCAGCGCCTGCTCGCCGAGGTCGACGCCGTCGCACGCGCGCGCGGGGCGGACGTCGCGGCCGCGGCCGTCGGCTGGGTCCTGGACCGCCCCGCGGTCGCCGCGGCGATCGTTGGCGCAGGCATTCGCTCCCGCCCCGGGACCCTCGAGGGGATCCCGCGGACGGTCTGGGACGAGGCGGCGAACGAGCGGATCGACCGGATCCTGGCAGCCGGCCGCGGCGGCCCGGCGGGTGACGTCTACGAGCTCGAGAGGATGCCCGGCGGCCGGCATGCGAGCATCCTGAGGACGGAGCTGCATCGAGAGGAGGAGAGGACGTGAGAACGCGAGAGATCTCGACCCCCGGCCGGTCGCCGGCGACCTCGACGGCGCTGACTGCGACGCTGCTGACTGCGACGCCGGTCACTCCGGCGCCGGTGACCCCGACGCCGGTGACTCCGATGACGGTGACTCCGATGCGGGCGGCCCCGGTCCTGGCCTCCCTGAGCCTGGTCGCTCTCACCCTGACGGCGTGCGGCCCGCGGGCGGGTGCCCCGGTCGCGGCGGGTCAGTCCGCCGAGCGGGCCCGGACGCTGGTCGACGAGTACCTGGAGGGGTACTTCGCCTTCCAGCCGAGCCGGGCCACCGCCGAGGGCCTCCAGGACCGCGACGCCGAGCTAGAGGACTTCTCGCCCGAGGCCCTCGAGGCCTGGCTGGCCCGGAACCACGAGGCGGCCGAGCGGGCGGCGACCCTGCTGGCGGACGACGCCCTGCCGCTTCCCGAGCGCCTCGACCTCGAGCTGCTCGAGCGCCAGGCCCGGCGCGAGATCTTCGCCCACGAGGTCCTCTGGCGCCACGAGACCGATCCCCTCTTCTGGACCGGGACGATCGCCAACGCCACGGTCTTCCTCCTGGTGCGTGACGACCGGGCGCTCGACGAGCGCCTGCGCGCCGCTGCCGCGCGGGCGCGGGCGCTGCCACGACTGGCCGGGCAGGCCGAGAGGGCGCTCGGCGCGGCGCCCGACGAGGCCGTGGCACCGGAGATCGCGCGGATGGCGGCGCGCCAGACGGCCGCCTCCGCCGCCTTCTATCGCGAGGGGTTCGCCCAGGCCGCCTCTCCCGGGGCCCTGCGCGAGGAGCTCGCCGCCGCCGGCGAGGCCGCCGCCGAGGCCCTCGACGTCCTGACCGCGTTCCTCGAGAACCTGGCCGAGCGGGCGACCGGCGACCCCCTGCTCGGCGACCTCTACGCCGAGAGCTTCCGCCTCGTCACCGGCGACGAGCGCGCCGTGGAGGAGGTCCTCGCCGCGGCCGAGGCGGCGCTGGAGGAGAAGCGGGCCGAGGCCGCGGCCTACGGCCGCTCGGTCTGGAAGGAGCTCCTGCCCGGCGAGGCGCCGCCCGCCGCCGACAGCGTTCTTCTCGCCCGTCTGCTCGCCCGCGCCGCCGAGGACCGCGCCGGCTCGGTCGAGGAGTTCGTGGCGGACTACCGGACCCTGGTGGAGGCCGCGGTCGACTTCGTCGGCGAGCACGACGTGATGACCCTGCCCGACCCGTTCCCGATCCGGGTCGCTCGCTCGCCCGCCTACTTCGTGGGCCAGAGCGTCGGCGGGGTCTACCCGCCGGGCCCCTACCTTCCGGAGGCCGAAACCCTCCTCTTCGTGCCGACCCCGCCGTCGACGGCCACCGACGAGCAGCTCGCCGCCTTCTTCCGCGACTTCAACCACCACTTCAACGTGATGATCACGCCCCACGAGATCGTCCCGGGCCACGCCACCCAGCTGGTCCTGGCGGCCCGCCACCCGCGGACGGTCCGGGCCCTCTTCGCCGACGGCGTCTACGTCGAGGGCTGGGGGACCTTCTGCGAGCGCCTGATGCTCGACCTCGGGTGGGGCGACCCGCTGGCGCGGCTGGCGCACCTGAAGAAGCAGATGGAGAACATCGCCCGCACCATCGTCGACATCCGCGTCCACACCCAGGGCATGACCCGCGAGGAGGTCCTCGCCTTCGCCCGCGACGAGGCCCTCCAGGACGAGCAGTTCGCCTCCAATCTCTGGACGCGCACCATCACCTCCTCACCACAGCTGACCTTCTACTGGCTCGGCTACGAGCAGGTGATGGGCCTCTACCGCGACGTCCGGGCCGCCCGCGGAGACGCCTTCGTCCTCTCGGAGTTCATGGACGGCATGATGGAGGTCGGCCCGGTGCCGGTGGCCCGCTACCGGGAGCGGATGCTGCCGGCGCCCGGGGAGTAGGGGGCCGGGCCGCCGCCCGGCATACCGTCGTAGGGGCGGAGCGTGCCTGGGAGCGCTCCGCCGTGCTCGGCGTTGATAGGCTGAGCCTCCGATGCGACGTTCCTTGCTGCTTCTCGCCGTCCTCGCCTTCCTGGCCTGCGCCCTGCCCTCGTCCGCCACCACCATCAAGCTCGCCTCCCTTGCCCCCGAGGGGTCGGTCTGGGGGAAGGCGCTGGAAGAGATGGGGGCGGAGTGGAAGGGGGCGACGGAGGGGCGGGTGGAGCTGAGGATCTACCCGGGCGGCGTGGCGGGGGACGATCCGGACGTGGTGCGCAAGATGCGCATCGGGCAGCTGCACGCGGCGGCGCTGACGGTGACCGGGCTGGCGGAGATCGACGAGGCGTTCGAGGTCTTCGGGGTGCCGCTGGTCTTCGACGGCTACGAGGAGCTCTACGGCGTCCTCGACCGGATGGAGGAGGAGCTCGCGACGAGGCTGGAGGCGAAGGGGTTCGTGCTGCTGCACTGGGCCTATGGGGGGTGGGCGCAGCTCTTCTCGAAGGAGCCGATCCGGACGGTGGCGGATCTGAAGGCCCAGAAGCTCTTCGTCTGGGCCGGCGACGACTCCCGGGTGCAGCTGTGGAGGAAGGTCGGCTTCCACCCGGTGCCGCTGGCCGGGACCGACATCCTTACCGGGTTGCAGACGGGGCTGATCGACGTCCTGCCGTCGCCGCCGATCGCCGCGCTCTCCTTCCAGTGGTTCCGGCAGACGCCCTACATGCTGGACCTGGGAGCCGGGCCTCTGGTGGGCGGGACGGTGGTCGTGAAGCGGGTCTGGGATGGGCTCTCCGAGGGCGACCGGCAGGCGCTGCGGCGCTCAGCGAAGGCCCTCGAGGAGCGGCTCGAGGCGGCGGTGCCGGACCAGGACCGTGAGGCGGTCGAGCAGATGACGCAGCGCGGGCTCGAGGTGACGGAAGCGTCGGACCCGACCGAATGGGAGGCGATCGCCGGGCAGTTCACCCGGCAGGCGCGGGAGGAGGGCATCGTACCGGCTGACGTCCTCGAGCGGCTGCTGGCGGCCCGTGACGCGGTGCGGGCCGAGGCCGCGGGGGCGGCGCCCTGAGGAGGCTGCTGCGGGGCGCCGAGGACGGGCTCGCCTCGCTGGTGCTGCTGGCCCTCCTCGTCCTTCCGCTCGCCGAATCTCTGCTCCGCACCCTCTTCTCGCGCGGCCTCCCCGGGGCCGCCCCGTTCGCCCAGCACCTGACCCTCTGGGTGGCCCTGGTCGGCGGCGCGCTGGCGGCGCGCGACGGCAAGCTGCTCTCGCTGGCCAGCGGCGAGCTCCTCGGCGAGGGCCGGTGGGGAAGGGCGGCGCGCGTCGGCTCGGCGGCGGTGGCGGCGGCGATCTCCCTGCTGCTGGCACGGGCGAGCTGGGAGGTGGTCCTGGTCGACCGGGCGGCGGAGACCGAGCTGGCGGCGGGCGTCCCGGTTTGGTGGGCGCAACTGGTGCTGCCGCTGGGCTTCCTGGCGATCGGCCTGCGGCTCGTCGAGCGCGCGGGCGAGGGGTGGCGGGGGCGGGCGGTCGCCCTGTTAGGGGCCGCCGCCGGTCTCGTGCTGGGGCAGTTCCCGCAGTGGCTCGAGGGCGTTCCGGTGTGGCCGGGGCTTCTCGTCGTCGTCGCGGCGACCGCCGCCGGCGGGCCGATCTTCGCGGCGCTCGGCGGCGCGGCGCTCCTCCTCTTCATGGCCGACGGCGTGCCGATCGCGGCCATCCCGGCCGAGACCTACCGCCTGGCCGTCTCCCCGATCCTGCCGTCGATTCCCCTCTTCACCCTGACCGGCTTCGTGCTCGCCCAGGGGGACGCCTCGGAGCGCCTACTGCGGGTCTTCCGGGCGCTCTTCGGCTGGATCCCGGGCGGCACGGCGGTGATGGCGGCGGTGCTCTGCGCCTTCTTCACCGTCTTCACCGGCGGCTCGGGGGTGACCATCCTGGCCCTGGGGGCCCTGCTCTTCCGGGCTCTCCAGGCCGACGGCTATCGGGACCGCTTCTCGCTCGGCCTGCTCACCGCCTCCGGGTCCCTCGGCCTGCTCTTCCCGCCGGCCCTGCCCCTCATCCTCTACGGCGTGGTGGCCCAGGTTCCGATCGAGGACCTCTTCCTCGGCGGCGTGCTCCCCGGGGTGTTGCTGGTGGGCTTGATCGCGGCTTGGGGGATGCGCGAGGGCGTGCGCGGGGCGACCGAGCGCCGGCGGTTCTCGTGGCGCGAGGCCGGCGCGGCCCTCTGGCAGGAGAAATGGGAGCTGCTGCTGCCGGTGGTGGCCCTGGCGGCGATCTTCGGCGGCTTCGCCACCCTGGTCGAGGCGGCGGCCTACACCGCCCTCTACGCCCTCGTCGTCGAGCTGGTGATCCGCCGGGCGCTGCCCTGGCGGCGACTTCCCGCGGTGCTGGTCGAGTGCTCAGTGCTCCTCGGCGGCGTGCTCCTCATCCTCGGCGTGGCCCAAGGCCTGACCAGCTGGATGGTCGACGCCCAGGTGCCGTCGCGGCTCCTCGAGTGGACCGAGGGGACCATCGACTCGCGGATCGTCTTCCTGCTCTGCCTCAACCTCCTCCTGCTCGCGGTGGGCTGCCTGATGGACATCTTCTCGGCCATCGCCGTCGTGGTGCCCCTCATCCTGCCGCTCGGCGAGGCCTTCGGCATCCATCCGATCCACCTCGGCATCCTCTTCGTGGCCAACCTCGAGCTCGGCTACCTCACGCCGCCGGTGGGCCTCAACCTCTTCCTCGCCGCCTACCGCTTCGAGCGCCCCCTGCTCGAGGTCTGGCGCGCCGCCGTTCCACCGCTCCTGATCCTCGCGGTCGGCGTCCTGCTGATCACCTACTTGCCGGTGCTGACCCTGGGGCTGCTCGGCTGGCTCGGGCGGTGAGGGCCCGGCCCGGCTAGCCTTCGAAGGAGCCGAGGATCTCGAGCACGAGGTCGACGTCGGCGGGGGTGTGGTCGGCGGAGATCTGGAAGCGGATCTCCTCGTCGCCGCGGGGGACGACGGGGTAGGAGAGGCCGGTGGCGAGGATGCCGTTCTCCTTCAGGTGCCGGACCAGGGCGCGGGTGCGGCCCGTGTCGCGGACCATCAGCGGGACGACCGGGTGCTCGCCGGGGATGGTCTCGAAGCCGAGGGAGACGAGGCCCTGCTCGAAGCGGGAGGTCATCTCCCGCAGGTGGTCCAGGAGGCGCACGCCCTCGGTGCTGTCGAGCAGCTCGAGGGCCTTGCGTGCGGCCGCCGCCTCGCCCGGGGTGATCGGGTTCGAGTAGATGTAGAGGGGAGCCTTCTCGCGCAGCCAGGCGACGAGCGTGGCGTCGCCGACGACGTAGCCGCCGTTGACGCCGAGCGCCTTGCCGAGCGTGCCGACCACCAGGTCGGCCCGTCCTCCGGTCATCTCCTCGGTGCCGCGGCCGGTGGCGCCGCAGGCGCCGACCCCGTGCGAGTCGTCGATCATCAGGATCGCGTTCTCGGGGAACTCCGCGTCGTGGCGGCGGACGATCTCCTCGATCTCGGCCAGGGGCGCGTGGTCGCCGCGCATCGAGAAGATCCCGTCGGTGACGACGATGAGGCGCTTGCAAGCGCCGGCGGCGGCCTCGATCTTCGCCTCCATCTCCTCGAGGTCGACGTGCCCGTAGACGGCCTTGGCCTTCGGCCGGGCCAGGCGCATGGCGTTGATGATGCAGTTGTGGTTCAGCTCGTCGCTCACCACCACCGTCTCGTCGGTGATCAGCGGGACCAGCACGCCGAGGGTGGTGGCGTAGGCGGAGCTGAAGATCATCCCCGCCTCGCGGCCGTGGAAGGCGGCCAGGGCGCGCTCGAGCTCGATGTGGGGCTCGCAGGTGCCGCTGATGAAGCGCACCGCCCCGGGCCCGGCGCCGAAGGCTCGGGCGGAGGCCTCCTCGGCGGCGATCACCTCCGAGCGCAGCGACATGCCCAGGTAGGCGTTCGAGTTCATCTTCAGGAAGGCGCGGTCGCCGTGACCGGCGAGACGGGCGCGGGGACCGTGGGCGCCGCCGGCGGGCAGGACGCCGACGATGACGTCCTCGTCGCCCTTCTGGGTCCCCTGGGCGCGGATCTCGGCGATCTCGCGCTCCAGGACGGCGTTCAGGCGGTCGGCGGGCATGGGGTCCTCCGGATCACTCGCGGCGCAGCCGCTCGTCGAGGTGGGTGAGCATGTCCTCGGTCATCGCGTCGAGGTCGTAGGCGGGGTTCCAACCCCACTCCTCGCGCGCCGCGGAGTCGTCCAGCGAGTCCGGCCAGGAGTCCGCGATCGCCTGGCGGACGGGGTCGACCTCGTAGGTGACCTCGAAGCCCGGCAGGTGCCGGCGGATGGCCTCGGTCAGCTCCTCGGGGGTGAAGTTCATCCCCGTCACGTTGAAGGCGTTGCGGTGGATCAGGCGTCCGGGATCCGCCTCCATCACGTCGACGGCGGCCTTCAGCGCGTCGGGCATGTACATCATGTCGAGCCGGCTGTCGGGGCGCAGGAAGCAGATGTAGCGCTGGCGGCGCACCGCGGCGTAGAAGATCTCCACCGCATAGTCGGTGGTGCCGCCCCCGGCGGGCGCGACGTAGGAGATGAGCCCCGGGTAGCGCACGCCGCGGGTGTCGATGCCGAAGCGGCGGTGGTAGTAGTCGCAGAGCAGCTCGCCGGAGACCTTGGTGACGCCGTACATGGTGGTCGGGCGCTGCAGGGTGTCCTGGGGCGTCGACTGCTTCGGCGTGCTGGGGCCGAAGGCGCCGATCGAGCTCGGAAAGAAGACCGCACAGCCCCGCTCGCGGGAGGCCTCGAGCACCCGGTAGAGACCGCCCATGTTGACGTCCCACGCCACCTGGGGTTTGTCCTCGGCGACGGCCGAGAGCAACGAGGCCAGATGGAAGACAGTGTCGATCTCCCGGTGGACGAGCACGCCCTGGATCTGGCGTAGGTTGGTGCAATCGACGCGCTCGAAGGGTCCGTCATCGCCCAGCCGGGGCATCTTGATGTCGGAGGCGACGACGTGGTCGACGCCGAAGCGCTCGCGCAGGGCGGGGACCAGCTCGGAGCCGATCTGCCCCAGCGCACCGGTGACCAGGATCCTCTTCATCGTCGCAGGGGCTCGAGCGAGCGGGACGCTACCACAGGGATGCGAGCCGGGAGCGGGCGCGGGCGCTGACCGGCAGGACCATCGGGACGGGGCGCCAGAGGATCGGACGGGCGTCGTCGTCCGGGATCCTCCCGTCGGCGACGGCACGGGTCGCCTCGGGCAGCGGCAGATCGCCGATCCGGCGCTCCAGGTCCTCGAACCAGGCGGCGTCCTCGGGGCTGGTGAAGCCGAGGAACCGGTGGGCCTTGACCGCCAGGTGATACTGCGAGGGCACGAAGACCAGGCCGTCGATCTGCAGCCGCTCGGCGAGCGAGACGAGCAGGGCCATCATGTCGTTGAGGAGGCCGAGGCCGGGGTAGCGCTGTCCGGGGAGGCGTCGCTGCGGCCGCTCGAAGTGGGCCCGGGGGTCCTGCAGCAGCATCCACTCGATGGAAAGCAGCTCGAGGCCCGGCAGGGTCCTGCGATCGGGCGCCAGCCGCAGCTCGACGAGCGGCTCCGCGATCTCCGCGGCGTCGATCCGCAGGGTCTCCCCGGCGGGATGGGCGAGGTCGAGCGAGAGCGTGAGGCCGCTGAACCCGGCCTCGCGCAGACGGTCGAGGAAGCCCGTGCGCTCGAAAAGCAGGTCGACGCCGAGGGGCGTCAGCGCTCCGAGCCAGCGGGTCCGGTGATGCACGGCCGGGCCGAGGGCGAGGTCCTCCTCGGTGAGCTCGAAGAGCTCTCCGCCGCGCTCGCCGACCAGCTGGTCCTGCCGCAGGCCGGCCACCAGCTCCCGGTAGCGGGCCAGGGTCTGGGCCTCGGTGGTGGGGGGCTCGAGCCCCGCCCAGCCGGAGAGGACCCCGGCCAGGAAGCGGGCGCTGTAGCGCCAGCTCTCGCCACCGTAGCCGCCGGCCAGCAGGACGACCCAGGGGAGCCTCCCGGCTCGCTCTTCGACCCCCTCCAGGACCCGGCGGTCGCGACGCAGCAGGCCGGCGGCGGAGATGCGCCAGTTGCCGATCCGATCCGTCCCGGCCGGATCGGTGCCCGCCAGGTAGAAGACCAGCCCGGGCCGAAAGGCGTCGAGACAGGCCCGCAGATGGGTGTCGACGGCGTCGAGATAGGTGGCGTCGCCGACCTCGCCGGGCAGCTCCACCGAGATCGAGGCCGCGGCCGGAGCCACCGACCAGTGGCGGTTGTGGATCGACAGCGTGAAGACCGTCGGGTCGTCGGCGAAGACGGCCCGGATGCCGTCGCCGTCGTGGAGGTCGAGGTCGACGACCAGGACGGGATCGTCCCAGCCGTCGTCGCGCAGCGTGCGGACGGCGACCGCGACGTCGTTGAAGACGCAGAAGCCCTGCGCGCGGTCGGGCAAGGCGTGATGGAGGCCGCCGCCGAGGTTGACCGCGAACAGCTCCTCGGCGACCGCCCGCCGGGCGGCCGCCACGGTGCCGGCGACGACCGCGCGCTGCGCTCGCAGGACGCGCTGCTGGAGCTCCTCCGGCACGGTGTGGCCGAAGGCCCGGGTGAGGGCGTCGGGCCGGTCGAGGGACTCCAGGTAGGCGTCCGTGTGGACCCGGCCGAGCGCGTGCAGGGAGGCGATCCCCGGCGTGACGACGTGGCGACGGCCGATCAGTCTCTGCTCCAGCAGGTAGCTGAGGATCCGCTCGCCCTTGCGGGGATCGTAGGTCACGCCCGGGATGTCCACCCGGTAGTCGTCGGAGTGGAAGAAGAGGGCGGGTCGTGCCGGACTGGGGCCGGCCAGCCGGTCCCAGAGTCCCCGCAGCCGGTCCATCGCGCCCATCGGCGAATCAGCGCAGACCCGGGATGCGCCCGCGCAGCCGGAAGAGGCGGGCGATGGCGCCGGCCCGCGCCGGGTTGTCGGCACGGGAGAGCAGCGCCTCGTAGCCGCCGCCCATGGAGGGGCCCGTGACGACGCTGCGGGTGCGAGTGAAGCGCAGGATCCCGGGGCGCCCGTGACGGCGGCCCAGCCCGCTGCGCTTCATGCCGCCCATCGGCACGTCGAGCGTGTGGTAGACGAGGAGGGTCGAGTTGACGCCCACAGCGCCGGCCTCGATGCGGCGCGCCAGGTCCAGGGAGCGACCCCTGCTTCCCGTCCAGACCGATGCGTTGAGCCCGTACACGGTGTCGTTGGCCGCCGTCACGGCGGCCTCAGCGTCATCGACGGGGTAGATCGCGACGACGGGGCCGAAGGTCTCCTCCGCCTGAAGGGTCGCCTCGGCGGCGACGTCGGTGAGCAGCGTCGGCTCGACGAAGGCCGGTCCCAGGTCCTCGCGCCGCCGGCCTCCCGCGACGACCCTGGCTCCGCGCCGGACGGCGTCCTCGACGTGAGCCATCACCTTGTCGGAGTGCGCCCGGCCGATCTGGCTCCCGACGTCCATCTCCCAGCCCAGGGACCAGCCCGTTCGCAGCGCCTCGACGCGGCGCGCGGCGCGCTCGACGAAGGCCTCGTAGGAGCCCTTCTCGACGTAGACCCGCTCGACCGCGATGCAGGTCTGCCCGCAGTTGTAGAACGCGCCCGTCATCAGGCCGGCGGCGGCCTCGTCGAGATCGGCCCCGTCGAGCACGATCATCGGGTTCTTGCCGCCGAGCTCGAGCGAGCAGGGGATCAGCCGCTCGGCGGCGGCCACCGCGATCCGCCGCCCGGTGGCCACGCTGCCGGTGAACGCCACCGCGTCGACGCGGGCGATCAGCACCGGCCCGACCTCCGCGCCCGGCCCGTGAACCAGGGTCGCCAGCCCCTCCGGCAACCCGGCCTCGGCCAGGAGCCGGACCGCCAGCTCCGCCGAGAGCGGAGTGACCTCCGAGGGCTTGATGACGACCGCGTTGCCCGCCAGCAGCGCCGGCAGCGCGTCCCCGATCGCCAGCAGGAAGGGATAGTTCCACGGCGTGATGAACCCCACCACCCCGACCGGTGGGTGCTGGACCCTCCCCCCGGTCATCAGCGGCACCGCCCCGTCCCGCACCTCCTCCGCCAGATACCGCTCCCCCCGCGCCGCGTAGTAGGAGGCCGTCGCCGCCACCGCCAGCAGCTCCCCGAAGGCGTCCCGCCGTGTCTTCCCGGTCTCGTTCTGGATCGCGTCGAGAATCTCGTCGCGGCGCTCGAAGAGCAGGGAGTGGAACCGCATCAGCACACGCGCTCGCTGCGCCACGGAGACTGCGTCCCACCCCCGCTGGGCGCGTCGCCCCCGTTCGACCGCCGCCTCGACGTCGCCTGCCGTCGCCAGCTCCACCGACCCGAGCTCCTCCTCGGTCACCGGATGGACGACGGACACCCGCTCCCGCGCCATGTGGGCAGCCTAGCAGCGCGAGCTCACGGACCGGCCTTGCCGGTTGCTGAGGCCGCTTGCGCGACTCCGTCGGCGGTCGTTCCCGGCTGTCGCGGTTGGGTCAGGCGTCCTGGCGCAGCGTCACCCAGGTGGCCCCCCACCCTCCGGCCTCGAGCGGAGCGTCTCCGAAGTCGACGACGCGAGGGTCGCGGGAGAGGAGGGTGCGGACGGTGCGGCGTTGAGTGCCGGTGCCGCGGCCGTGGATGATGCGGAGCTGGCGGAGGCCCCGCGTCCAGGCCTCGTCGAGGTAGTCGCGCACGAGATCCGAGACCTCGGCCGGGGGGAAGGAGTGGAGGTCGAGGACGTCGGTGATGGGGAGCTCGACGGGGTCGAGGTCGTTCTCGTCGCTCATCGGAAGAGCTTGAGGAAGGCCAGGAAGAGGGTGAAGCCGCTGTCGTCGCCCTCGATGGGGACGCCGAGGTCGATCTGCACCAGGGTCTGCCAGGGGCCGAGGAACTGGCCGACGAAACCGGCGCCGGCCAGCAGGTCGTTGTCGAGGCCCGACTCCTCGTCGGTCGCCCACACCGTGTCGGCCACGAGCTCGAGCCGGAAGACCTCGCCGAGCTCGAAGCCGTAGCTGCCGTGCGCGCCGTAGGCGCTCTCGGCCCGGACCTTGGCGCTCTGGAACCCGTGCACTCGCACGCCGCTGAAGAACCCGAAGCTGTACTTGGAGAAGCGATCGAGGTTGGAGCCGTCGACATAGTCGAGGTCGAGGCCGACGCGCTGGAACTTCGGCAGGTGGAAGTTCTTGGCGACGGTGGCGCTCCACCGCGTGTAGTCCTGGGTGTCGGGGTCGAACGGCTGCCCGGGCAGGCCCCACGCCTCCCAGGTCGAGCGGTGGTTCCAGTCGCCGCCCAGGCGCAGGCGCCAGCCGGAGCGGTTGTAGTGGGCGGAGAGGCCGACGGTATGGGTCAGGTGGTCTTCGGGCACCACGAAGTCCTCGGCGGTGTCATCGGCGCGCCCGAACTTCGAGTGGCCGAGCCCGTAGGCGAGGTTGACCTTGGCGAAGGCCCCGAGCGGACGCCCCAGGGTGAGCCCGAGGCGGGCCGGGCGCACTTCGACGTCCTCGCCCGGCGACTCCTCGCCGTCGCGAAACTGCTCGTTGGTGAACGGGATGCCGATGGCGAAGACGTCGACGCCGGCGTCGAACCGCGTACCGAAGAAGTCCGGGTCGGAGAGGGTGCCGTTCAGGAGCAGGCCGGCGAAGAAGACGTTGGCCTGCGCCCCGGTGCCGCGGAAATCGAAGGAGAAGTAGTTCACGCCGCCGAGAGGCAGCGGGTAGTCGAGCGAGTCGTCGTAGAAGACGCCCCCGGCGAGGAAGAGCCGGTCCTGGTCGTAGCCCTCCTGTACGATGCGCTCCCCGGTCTCCTCGTCGGCGACGAGGTAGCGTAGGCCGGTTTCGGTGTCGCGCACCATCGTCGTCTCGGAGGCGAGCATCGCCCGCCGCCGCTCCTCGAAGTCGGGCGGGTTCAGGCGCACCGCGGAGAGCACCGTCTCCTTCTCGACCGCCGTCGACCCGTTGAGCAGGGAGAAGACCTGCTGGGCGACGACGCGGAGCGGCAGCACGAAGGCGGCCTCCTCCCAGCCGGCAGGCTCGCCGTCGGCGTCCACTGGGGTGTAGATCTGGGTCTCCTCGTTGGAGATGACCTCGCCCTCGAGCCCGAGCTGGAGGGCGCGCGTGCGCACCCGACGGTAGAGGGCGCGGTCGATCCAGACCGTGCCCTGGTAGAGGTTCCCGGCCTCGACGTCGGCGCCGGGCACCGGCTCGAAGTCCACCACCCAGCAGTCCCGGCCGTCGACCTCGGCCGTGCCGCGCAGGCGGTATGCGTAGTCGCGGCCGAAGAGGATCTCGAGCGGCAGCGCCACCGCCTTCTCGGGCTGGATCAGCGGGATCTCGGGGATCCGCTTGCCGCGCCAGCGCACGCCGTTGACGTAGAACTCCTCCCAGGCCCAGTCGGCGGCCTCGCCGCGGTGCTGGAAGTACGGCCCCTCGAAGGTCGCCTCGACCGTGGCCACGCCGGTGCCGCTCTGGAAGCGCAGGTGGGTCGCGTTGACCGCCTCCCAGCTCTCGATGGCACGGCGCTGCGCGTCCTCGCGCGCCTGCAGCCGGCGCAGGATCTCCTCCACGGGCATGGTGCGGTCCCCGGCCACCGTGAGCTCCTCGACGAGGCCTCCCTCGCCGGCCAGGTCGGCCAGGGACGGTCGCTCGAGTCGGAGGAGGAGCACCGGAAGGCTCCCCTCGGCGACGACCGAGAAGCCCTCGTCGGTGCGGCTGTGGCGCAGATCGTCCACCACCTCGCCGGTGGCCAGGTCGACGCGCCGCGGGGTCTCGAGCGTCGTGTCCGAGAACACCACTCGGGTCTCCTCGCTGTCGGCGTGGACGAGAACTCGCAGGCCGAGGTCCTCGCCGCGCACGAAGCTCCAGGCCTCCGCTCCCCGCGGGGTCGAGTAGGGATCGTAGGCGAGGTCCCCCTGGAACTCGCGGGCCGCGACCTTGAGCGGGGCGAGGCGACCCGTCGCGGGCAAGCCGCCGTGGAACAGCGTGAGGGTAGCCCCCTGCGCAGCCCGAGTCGCGGCGAGGAGGAGCGCCGCACGCGGGTCGGGCCCGAGCGCTTCGGCGGCAACGACGACCGGCTTGCCCGGATCCAGCTCGCCGAGGCGCGCCATCGCCTCCGGCACACCCGCGGCGGGCGCGAGCGCGACGCCGTCGGCGTAGGCCGCGATCTCCTCGCGGTAGAGGGCATCGAGGCGCTCCAGAGAAGGCTCCATGGCCCCGGTCACCACCCGCGCCTCGGGTTGCGCTCCGCCCAGCGCCACGGCCGCCCGTTTGAACAGGAAGGCGTACTCCCTGGGATCGGGCGCCGCTCCGCCCCACGAAACCTGGAAGTGGAGGTTTGGCGGTCCGGCGGCGGCGAGCTCGGCGGCGAGCTCGAGCTCGCGGTCGAGCTCCGCCACGTGGTCGGCCACCGGTGACGGAGTGGAGAGTTGGAGATCGATCCACGGCACGGCCCCCGCCGCCTCCACCCGTCGAGCCCGCGCGGCGTCGGCGGC
>Ga0302046_10002512_pt1 | contig 17022 bp, 12 predicted proteins | sample RVTome_11_FD_200261 | JGI IMG/M metagenome (GOLD analysis project Ga0302046, IMG submission 200261) | Soil microbial communities from uranium-contaminated site in the Upper Colorado River Basin, Wyoming, United States - RVT147D111 (version 2) ...
TGGCGTGGATGGAACTCGCGCGCTGGTTGCCCCCGGTGGGTTCAAGCGCAAGTCACGTGCCGGGCCACGCGCTCGCAGGAGAAACATCCGTGTGGCCTTCGAGCCGACGTTGGACTCCAAGTCCAAACAGTTGCACCCCAGTCGCTTGGGCACCACTGGGCGGGCGGCGGCGCGCCGCGGGGAGGACAGGGCCGGCTCCGGCTCGGAGCGGAGACCTGTGGGATGCGTACCACCACGGCAGTGGGGCATCTGCCACGAATGCCACCGATCACGCGTCCGTGCGGACGCTCACCGTCCGAGTCGCAGGTTGCCCTTCCACCACGCCGCGTCCTCGGCGGACTCGGGGCCGAGGCGCCCCCGCACCGACGCGAGAAGCGCCGCCGGGTCGTAGAGCTCGCCGGCCCTCACTATGAGGCGCGCCCGGCGCGTGGCGGTGATGTCGGTGAGCGGATCGCCGCGGACCACCAGCAGATCCGCATACTTGCCCGCCTCGATGGTGCCGAGCCGGGCTTCGACGCCCAGCGCCCTGGCGCCATTGACGGTACCGGCGCGGAGCGCGGCCGCGTTGGGGATGCCCGCCAGCACCATCGCGTGCAGCTCGCGGTGCGCGCCGAACCCGCTGAAGAACTCACCCCAGCTCGGGTGGTCGGTTCCGAGCGTCAGCAGATCGCCGGCGCCCGCCTCGTAGAATGCCTTCACCGTGTTGCGCTTGACGTAGTAGATCCGCTCGAACTGCTCGTTGGCCTCCCGCGGAAGGCGGGCCTCGACCACGCCGCGCGCGTAGGACGTCAAGAAGCCCATCTCGTCGGCCCAGTAGTCGAACACCACGGGCTCGCGGTCGGCGAAGTAGCCGTACGCGGTCAACGTGGCATCGAAGAACGTGCCCTGCCGCGCGAAGAGCCGCGCCTGCGCCACGATAGGTGCCGCGCTCGCGGCGTCATCCATGTCCAGCGCCTCGAGGGAAGCATACGCCGACCGCGAGGCCGGCAGCGCGTCACCACCCAGGAAGTGCTCGATGCGGTCGATGCCCATGAGGATCGCGTCGCGCGGGTTGACGCTGCCGCGAAAGCCGGAGTCCAGGTGGCCGGTCACTGTCAAGCCGTGCTCATGGGCGACCTCGATGAGGGCGCGGAGCTGCGCCGGCTCGATGCCCTTGGCCTTGAATCCGCGCACACCGCGCAGCGCCCAGTGCGCGGCCTCACGGCGGAGGGAGTCGGGCGTCATGACCTCCGAGCGCCATCCGGGACGCGCGCTCCCCCAGTATGGGCCGGAGCTGTAGATGCGCGGGCCGGGAAGGTCTCCCGAAGCGATGCGCTCCCTGCCCCTCCTCGCCTCCTCCGGGTCGACCTCACCGGCAGGGAACGTCGACGTCACGCCGTTGGCCAGGAAGAGCACGGGGTTCACGTCGTACTCGTCGACCCTGCCCTCGCCGAACAGGTCGACCGCGTAGTGGGCGTGCAGGTCGAACAGGCCGGGCATGATGAAATCCCCCGGATCGAGGCGGATCGTCTCCGGCCCGCTCGCGGTCCGGCCGACCGCCCTCGCGGCGACCGCCGCCGCGGCCACCGCGCCCGGCGCGGCCGCGCCGGGATCGACCTCACCCGTGTCGACCTCGCCCGCCTCGCCCACGTCGACCTCACCCACGTGGAGGATGGTCCCGTTGCGGATCAGGATCCCCGGGTTGGCGCGGGCGCCGTCGCCGGTGGCGTCCCAGAGGCGGCCCCCGACGATCACGAGGTCGCCTTCCTGCGGCACGGGCGCGGGCGCCTCCTGCCGAGCGGCACAAGGCGTCGCCAGGAGCCCGGCGAGGACGGAGGCGGCGAGAAGCGCGGCACTGGAACGTGAGGTCGTCATCGGCTTAAGATTCCGGGTCGGCGACCGAAGGAGCAAGCGATGCCCTATTACGAGTACCACTGCGGAACCAACGGACGGACGCTCGAGGTCCGTCACGGCATGAACGAGCAGGTCGAGACGTGGGGTGAGCTGGTGCACCGGGCGGGGCTGGAGCCGGGCGACACGCCGGCCGACGCACCCGTGGAGCGACTGCTCAGCGCGCCCATGCCCCTCACGGGCTCGACCCCCGGCACCCGCTTTCGCGGGTGCGGGCAAGGTTGCGCCTGCGCGGCGGACTCCTAGCCGTCCCCACGCCGCCGGCGTGACCGCCATGGACGCGCCGAGCGAGCCCGATCGGGCGGTCGAGCACGAGGTCGTGGTGCTCGGCGGCGGACCGGCCGGCTGCGCCGCGGCCACGCTGCTCGCGCAGCGCAGCCACCAGGTCGCACTCGTCCGTCCGGCCACCCCTCCTGCGGGGGCGCTCGCGCAGTCGATCCCGCCGTCCGCTCGTAAGCTGCTCGCGGAGCTGGACGCGGTCGAGGTGGTCGAGCGGGCGGGCTTCCTCGCCAATGGTGGCAACACCGTCTGGTGGGCCGGCGGCGACGCGCGCACGGAGCGCTTCCCCGACGGCGAGGCCGGCGTGCACGTGGATCGAGCGGGACTCGAGCGCGTGCTGGTGGAGGCGGCCCGGCGGGTCGGCGTGCGCGTTTACGACGGCGCTACGGCGCGCCGCGCCGAGCGTGGCCGCGGGCTTTGGACGGTCGGGTGCGAGCGCGCGGCGCATCCCCCCCTCACGCTGAGGGCGCCGTGGGTGGTCGACGCCACCGGCCGCCACGGCTTCCTGGCCAGGCAGGGCCGAGAGCCCGACCGCGCGACGGCGACCCTCGCGCTCGTCCGCCGGTGGAGGCGGCCCGGGGGATGGGGACCAGCCGACGCCACGCACACGCTGGTCGAGAGCTACGAGGACGGCTGGGCGTGGTCGGTGCCACTTGCCCCGGACGTGCGATGCTTCACGGCGATGATCGACGCAAGGGCACCCGGTGGCGCCTTCGATCCTGACGAGATGCTGCACGCGGAGCTCTCGAAGTCCAGTCATCTCGGCGCGATGGTGCGCGGCGCCCGACCGGTCGGTGGGGCGTGGGCCTGCCCGGCATCGCTCTACCACGCCGCGGCCTATGCGCGCGACGGCCTCCTGCTGGCGGGAGACGCCGCGTCGTTCATCGATCCACTCTCGTCGTACGGGGTGAAGAAGGCGCTCTCCTCCGGATGGCTCGCCGGCGTGGTCGCGCACACGGCGCTCGTCGACCCCGGCATGGCCGACACGGCCCTCGAGTTCTTCGATGGTCGTGAGCGGGAGGTCTACCGGAGCTACCGCGCCGCTTCGGCGGGCTACTTCGAGGAGGCGGCCGGCGTCTACGGGCATGCCTACTGGGAGACCCGCGCGGCGGCCGCGCGCGCGGCGGCCGCGCGCGGAGCCGGTGACCAGACGGCCGCCGGGGACCCGGACGCAGTGAGTCCGCCCGAGCCTGCCGAGCACGTCGTGCGCGCCGCGTTCGAGGCGATCCGCGACCGCCGGACGCTGGACGCGGGCCCGGGACCCTCGCTCCGCCCGGTCGAGCGGCCGGCGGTGGAGGGCAGCCGCATCGTGCTCGCCACGCACCTGGCGAGCGAGCGTTACCCCCACGGCCTACGGTACGTGCGCGGAGTGAGCCTCGAGCGCCTGGTCGCGGAGGCCCCGCGCCACGCGGAGGTACCGGACGTCTGGACGGCCTACAACGCGGTGGCGCCGCCGGTCGCGCTCCCGGACTTCCTGGTCGCGCTGTCGACCGCGTTCGCCGCCGGCCTGCTCGTCCACCGGGAGCGATCCCCTGGCGAATCGCTGCCGCCGGTCCCAGGATGATCCATCCTCCCCGAAACCCGAACCGTCCATGGCGCCATCCGCTCGCTCAGTACTTTCGGCCGCGTGCCTGGCGGCGCTCGGCGTGCTCGTCGCCTGGAGCCCGAGCGCACCGGAGGCCGACGCCGCCCCCACCTCGACCGCCTACGCGCCGGCGCCGCAGGAGGCCACGGGCTACCCCGTCTCGAACGAGACGGTCGTCGACCGCTGCTCGCGCTGCCACGTGGTGGACGACGAGGGCCGCATGTCGCGGATCTCGTGGCTGCGCAAGACGCCCGAGGGGTGGCAGACCTCCGTTCGGCGCATGGTCGCGCTCCACGGCGTCCGGCTCTCGACGGAGGACGCGCGGGAGATCGTTCGCTATCTGTCGAACGATCAGGGACTCGCGCCCGACGAGCTTCGGCCAGGGCTCTTCGAGGTCGAGCGCAGGCTGATCGACTACGACTACGAGGGCGACTCGGAGGTCGAGTTCACGTGCATCCAGTGCCACTCCATGGGTCGCGTGATCACGCAACGACGCACGAAGGAGGAGTGGGCGCTCCTGCTGGCGACGCACCGGGCGCTGTACCCGCTGGTCGACTTCCAGGCCTTCCGGCGCTCGGGCCCCCCGTCGAGTGAGCCCGGCGCCGACGGCGATCCGCCCGACCCCCGTCACCCCATGGACAAGGCCGTGGACCACCTCGCTCGGGCGTTCCCGATCGAGACGCCCGAGTGGTCGGCGTGGGCGGCGACCAAGCGCTCGCCCCGACTCGCCGGCCGCTGGGCGCTCACGGGGCACGAGCCCGGTAAGGGACCGGTCTACGGGTGGGTCGACATCACGGCCGACCCCTCGGACGCGGACGCCTTCACGACGGGGACAACGCTCGTGTACGCCGAGTCGGGCACGCGCGTGGTCCGGACCGGTGAGGCGCTCGTCTACACGGCGTATCAGTGGCGTGGCCGCTCCAACAGGGACACCGACACGGAGCTGCGCGAGGTCATGTTCGTCGAGCGGGACCTGCGCGAGATGTCGGGGCGGTGGTTCAGCGGCGCATACGACGAGCACGGGATCGACGTCACACTCCGCCGCGTGGGGGCGGGCGCGGTCGTCACCGGCGTGTTTCCGCCTGCCGTCCAGCGGGGCTCAGAAGCGCAGGTGCGCGTCTTCGGCACCGGCCTGAGCGCACCGGGCGCGTCCTCGGCGGAGGACGCCGCGGCGTCGCTCGACTTCGGCCCGGGCGTGCGCGTCGCGACCGTCGAGACCGGCTCGGACGGCTCGCTGGTGGCGCGGGTGAGCGTGGCGGAGGACGCTCCCGTGGGCGCGCGTGACCTGTACGCGTTCGGCACGACCCTCGCCGAGGCGCTCGTGGTCCACGACGGGGTCGATCGCGTCACCGTCGCGCCAGAGACGGGCATGGCGCGCGTGGGCGGGGGCAACTTCCCGAAGGGATATCAGACGTTCGAGGCCATCGGGTGGAACGATGGGCCGGATGACGAGCCGGAGACCGACGACGACCTCGAGCTCGGGCGCGTGGCCGCCGACTGGAGCCTGGAGGAGTACGCGGCGACGTTCGGGGACGACGACGTGGCGTACGTGGGCTCCATGGGGCAGGACGGAACCTTCATGCCCGCGATCGACGGGCCGAACCCGGAGCGCGAGGGTAGCCGCAACAACGTGGGGGATGTGTGGGTCGTCGCGACCCATGCGCGCGCCGAGGGCGGGGAGTTGCGCGCGCGCGCGCATCTGCTCGTGACCGTGCCGCTCTTCCTGCGCTTCGATCCGTGGCAGGAGGTGGCGCGATGAGCGCGGTCGCGCCGGCCGTGGAGGACCGGCGGGTCGCGCTGCGGGAGTTCCATCCGTTCGAGGCGCACGGAGCGCGCTTCCTCTACATGGTTCCCTCGGCGGGCATCTTCAGGCTGGACGACGCCGGCGGCGCCATCCTCGACGCGCTCGGCTCCGGTCCCCGCTCCACGCGCTCACTCGTGCGCGAGCTGGCGGGGCGATTCGACTCCGAGCGCGTGCTGGAGACCCTGGACGAGCTGACGCAGATCCGCGCGGTCGGCGACGTGGACGCACCCAAGGAGCAGGTGCCACGCGATCTGCCGCCGCCGGGATTCCCGCTGACCACGATGGTCCTCAACGTCACGAACAAGTGCAACCTGGCGTGCACCTACTGCTACGAGTACGGCGAGGACAAGATCGTCGACACGCGGTACGGCAAGCAGCCCAAGTTCATGAGCGAGGAGACCGCCGAGCAGAGCGTCGAGTTCCTGCTGGCCGAGTCTCGCGGCCAGGAGGTGGCGCACCTCACGTTCTTCGGCGGCGAGACCCTGCTCAACTTCCCGGTTCTCCAGAAGGCGGTGGCTTACGCGCGACGCCGTGCCGCCGAAGAGGGCAAGCGCATCGAGTTCAGCCTCACCACCAACGCGACGCTGCTCAAGCCCGAGGTCATCGAGTGGCTCGCCGACAACCACATCGGCGTCACCGTATCGATCGACGGCCCGAAGGAGGTCCAGGACGGGCTCAGGGTCTTCCACAACGGGCGGGGCACCTATGACGTGGTGCTCCCGAAGATCAAGGAGCTGCTCAGGGTCCATCGCACCCGGCCCATCGGCGCGCGCGTGACGTTGACCCAGAGGAACATGGACGTGCTCGGGATCTTCCGGCACCTGACCGAGGAGATCGGCTTCTGGGAGGTGGGCCTCGCGCCCGTCACGACTCAGGACCAGCGCGCGTACGCCATCACGTCCGAGGGCAAGGACGACATGCTCCGGCAGTTCGAGATCCTAGCCGAGGAGTGGCTCGAGCGCGCGGTCCGGAACGAGCATCACGGCTTCTCGAACGTCAAGGACACCGTCGAGGAGATCCACAAGGGCGTGAGCAAGGCCTACGGTTGCGGCGCCGGGCTCGGGCTCATGGGCGTCGCCACCGATGGCGACGTGGCGTTGTGTCACCGTTTCGCGGGTTCCGAGGAGCACACCATCGGCTCGGTCACCGAGGGCGTGGATCGCGAGAAGCAGGGCCGCTTCCTCGTCGACCACCACATCGCCGCCAAGACCGACTGTCACACGTGCTGGGCGCGGCCCATCTGCTCGGGCGGATGCTATCACGAGGCGCACGTGCGCTATGGCACGTCGTCGCACGCGAACCTGCACTACTGCACGTGGGTGCGCAGCTGGACGCACACGTGCCTGGAGATCTACGGAGCGCTCGCGGAGCGGAACCCCGGGTTCCTGACCCGTTTCGACGCATGAGGCATCGCGACGCATCAGGCATCGCGGACACATGAGGCATCGCCGACACATGAGGCATTGCGACACGTGAGGGACCGAAAGGAGGAGAGCCGGTGAAGCACATCAAGGCCGTGAACCAGAAGGCCGACCGCATCGAGGCGTACGTCGCGCACGAAGCCGGGTTCGGGGTCGGTCACGGGGCTCCGGGCCGCGGCTCGGCCGCGAACGGGGGCGGCGGGGAGCCGACGCCCCCGGCGGCCCTCGGAGCGGCTGGACACGACGACCTCGACGTGGTGGGCCTCGAGAGCCGTCCGCCGCACGAAGCTCAGGGGCCCCATTTCCCGCTGGGCTGTTCGCTGGTGTTCTCCCCGGGCTGGGAGGCGGACTCCCAGGGCGGGACGGCGGGGCTGTGCCAGCCCGTGGAGCGCGACCTGTTCGATTGCCACCTGGCGTGCTTCTGGCCGGCGCACGTGCCGGATCAGCTGAACCACGCGCAGGACTGGACAGGAAAGTGCGCCTCCGCGCAAAAGGACTGGCGCAAGCTGGACCTCGTCTTTCCGTGAGCGCGTATAGCATGCGAAGGCTCGCGCGCACTTCGATGGCCGCCACGCTCACCGGCGCGGCCGTGGTGGGCCCCGCGGCCGTGGTGGGCATCGGGGCCGCCGCCCTCGGCGCGGCGGCCTTCACGCCCGCCACGGTCGCCGCGCAACAGAGCGCACTCTGGTACATCGCGACATACACGCATGACATCTTGGTCTGGGACGAGGGCACCGAGCAGGTCGTCGACCGGATCACGATGAGCAACTTCTTTCCGACCGGCATCCTGGTGAACGAGGCGAAGGACCGCCTGTACGTCCGCGAGGCCAGCGCGGAACGGATCGAGATCGTCGACCTGGAGCGGGGCGCGGCCACGGACGAGCTCACGCTCTCCGAGGGCAACGTATCCGTCAGGATCAACGGCTTCGCGCCGCACCCGTCGGACGAGCGCGCCGCGATGCTGGTGAAGCGATACACGAAGCTCGACGACCGCTACGTGGTCGAGGGCCCCTTCATGCTGGAGTACGACCTCGCCGCCAAGCGCGTGAGCGACACGATTCCGTGGCCGGACGACGAGGAGCGCGAAAACGTCGGCTTCCAGTACTCCCCGGACGGGCGGACGCTGTACCTGTTCACGAACGACATCATCGCGCTCGACGCCGACACGTTCGAGGAGGTCGATCGCTGGGAGATCTCCCAGCCGCTCGAGCCCGGCCTCGGCCGGCCGAGCTTCGGCGTGTCGAGGGGCACGTACGACGAGGACGGCGTGGCCACCAGCCTGTTCCGCATGACCGATCCGGCTCAGAATCGGCGCATGATGGGCATCGCGCGCGTGCGCCTCTCGGAGAAGGAGGTCGACTTCTACACGCTCGGGGAGGCCCAGCCGCTCAGGGCGTTCAACACGGCTCCCGGCGGGGAGAAGGCCTACGCGCTCTACTCCGAGATCGGCCGCTACGAGTTCTGGGAGTTCGACCTGGTCGGGCGCAGCGTGGCGCGGCGCGTCCCCTTCGCCGGGCGCCCGCGCATGGGCCTGCAGGTGAGCGCGGACGGACGGAGGCTGTACGTCCACACGGCCGGCAGCACGATCGACGTGTACGACGCCGCGACGTTCGATCTCCTTCGCACAGTCACGTTCGAAGCGGACATGACGGACGTGGCGGTCGTGCCGGGCACGTAGCCGACGTGGCGACGCCCCCCCTGCCTCCGAACCTCCGCCGGGCGCTGACCGTGATCACGGTCTATGGCGTCTTGTCTTCGCTCGCAATCGTCGTGCTCGTTTACGTGGCGTTGCGGGGAGCCGACCGGCCCTCCTTCGACGAGATCGAGGTGCACCGCATCACCGTCCTCAACGAGTCGGGATTGCCGGCGCTCGTGATCTCGGGCCAGGGGCGGTTGCCCGGGCCGACCGCCGACGGGCGCGAGTACGCGCAGGAGCTCTCCGGCGGGCGGACGACCGCGTCCGGAATGATCTTCTTCAACGAGAAGGGCGACGAGGTGGGCGGGCTCACCTATCAGGGGCGACTCACCGACGACGGCTTTACCTCCTACGGTGGCGTCACGTTCGACCAGTTTCAGCAGGACCAGGTCGTGAGCGTGCAGTACAGCGGCGATGCCGCCGGCCACGCCGCGGGGGTGCACGTCTGGGATCGGAGCACGGACATCTCCATCGCGGAGCTGCTGGAGCTGGTCGACGCCCGCCGGGTCGCCACCGGCGCCGCCCGCGACTCGCTCGACGCCGTCGTGGCCGACCTCCGGGCCGGCGGCCTGGGCACGCACCGCATCTTTCTCGGGAGCCGGAATCGCACCGCCGCACTCACGCTCGAGGACACGTCGGGACGCCCGCGCATCCGCCTGTACGTGGACTCCAGCGATGTGGCGCGACTGGAGTTCCTGGACGAGGACGGGGCCGTGGTGCGGGCCTTCCCCCAGTAGGCCCTGGCCCGGGCTGCGATGCCGGCAGGATCCCTTCCGCCAAGCTGATCATCATCCACCCGAATGCCGCCATGTCGACCACCGATCGCGATCTCACCAAGGAGTATTCCCGTGCGGAGTTCGTTGCGAAGCTCCGCAGGCTTGCCGACTCGATAGAGTCGGGGAGGGCGTTCACGATCCAGGTTGCCGGAGAGCGCCTGCGCATCCCGGCGAACGCGACGTTCAACATCGAGCACGAGCGTTCCGGATCCGACGAAGAGCTGGAGTTCCAGCTGCTGTGGGCTCGGCCGTAGCGTCGTAACCTGCCGGCGCCGCTTGGACGGTTACCGGCGTCACCCGCCCGCGTCGGGCCGGGCCGGCTCCCCGGAGCGCTCCGGGTCCGGGGGAGGCAAGGCCGTCAGCTCCGCGACTTCCGCGGCGATCTCGTCCATCTGTCGGGCGCGCGTGCGAGCCCAGAACGGCTGGCGGCCGAGGCTCACCCCCAGGGTCAACATTCCCGCGAGCCCGAGGAACACCGAGGCGGCCGCATCGGCGGTGCCGGATACGGCTCCGACGACGAGAAGGATGAGCGCCACGGTGAGGATGGAGAACCCCATCGCGATCATCGTCTGCAGGTCCCCCTTCTTCGTCGTCATCCTGAGCCGGTAGCCCGTCGCGGTCGGCTCCATCAGCACCCGCAGGTTCCCGTTCCACCACTGGCGGAGCTCCCCCGACACCTCCACCCTGCCCGTCGCCTCGAACGTCTCGCGAAGGATCGCGACCAGGCGCTGCCACTCCAGATCCGTGAGCGCCCGTGGCAGCTGTACGGTCCTGCCGACACGGAACGGCACGCCCATCCAGCTCCGAAGGGCCGACTCCCGCGGGGCATCGACATGCCGCGCCGCACGCGTTACCAGCTCCTTGGGGATGCCCACTTCGTCGGCGATCTCATGCAGCTGGCGGAGCGTGAGGCCGTCGCCCGTGGTGATCCGTGTTCGGGCGTGCGCCTGGGCGTCGGTGGCGGCCTCGAAGATCTCGGCCACCTCCTCCTCTTCGTACCTGCGTTCTTTCGTCATACCGCTCGTCCCGGTTCGGCCCTCGAGGCCGGTCGCCTCTCCGTGTATACGGACGCGCGGTGGACGTCACCGGGTCGGCGGTGCCGACGCCGAAGACGATGCCGGAGAGCACGCGGCTCGCCGCGACCTCCGCGAGCACGCCGAGGGCGACGCCGCCGACGACCATCGCCGTCCCCTGCCACACGACGACCCCGAACACAACGTGCCGGCCGGCCGCGGGCGCCGTACGCGGCCCGACGTCGGTGTGCGCTGTCCCACGGAGCCCGAGACGAACCCTACACGCCGATCGCGGTCAGCACCAGGGCGCGCGTCCACGCACGTCGACCCGACGCGCGCGAACGGCCGGCGGCGGCTCCCGGCCCGCTCAGTTGTCGGGCGCGCCGTTGCGGATCCACGCGCGGATTACGGCGATCGCGGCCGGGGACATGCCGGAGGTGCCCGGCGGCATCTCGACGTCGCAGGTCCCGGTATCGCTGAAGTCGAACGGAGACTCGACCATCCGCATCAGGATGCTGAGGTCGTCCGCGGCATCGACGCCCCCGCTCGTGCTCACCCGCCTGTAGCCGGCGGGCAGCGTTACGTCGCAGACCAGCGGCTCGGTCACGAGCTCCGCGTAGTTGGCGTCCGCCGAGCCGGCGAGCGGGAGACCACTCGCACCGGGCGGTGCGCCATGACATCCCGTGCAGCCGCCAGGCGCCCACAGCGGATCCACGTGCTGGTCGTACGAGTAGATCGCGAATCCCGTGAACGCGGTGCTGAACGCCGTGCCCTGCACCGTGGCCGTAAGCGTGTTCTGGAACGTGCCGTCGCTCGCCACCGGCGCGCCGCCGTTCGTGCTCACCGTCCACGTCGTGCTCGCGCGGCCGAAGCTGTTGGTCGTCGCGTTGGGCGTGCCCTCCGACCCCGAGCCCGAAGCTGAGAACGTCACCGCCACGTCCGGGACCGGGTTGTCGAACTGATCGAGCACCACCGCCGTGGGCGTCGTCCCCACGTTCGCTCCCGTGATCGCCGTCTGGTCGTCGCCCGCGAACACCTCGATCGACGCCGGCTCATCGGCGGTCGCCGTCGCGGTGAACACGACCGGGTTGCCGCTCAGGCCGACTCCGTCCGCGGTGGCCGTGAGCGCGTTGTTGTCAGGGCCGGCGGTGATGCCCAGGGTCCACGAATCGACGCCCGCGGTGCCGTTCGCGGCCGTGACCAGCGGCGTCAGCGGGCTGGCGGACCCGCCCCCGGCCGTGACCACGAACGTGACGCCGTGGCCCTCGATCGGGTTCGTGAACTGGTCGCGCACGACGATCTCCGGCGCGACCGGGACGTCGGTGGCAACCGTCGCGGACTGACCACCCCCCACGACCGCGGCGACCACGGCGGGCGCACCGGCGCGGGCGGTGGCCGTGAAGCCCACCGACCCGAGGCCGCCCACCGCGGCCTGCACCGTCTGCGGCCCGGCCATGGTGCCGAGCACGCGGACCGCGGTGGCCAGACCGTCCACGTCGGTCGTCGAGGTCTCCGGGACGGAGCCGTTGTCGCCGCCGGTGATCGACCAGCTCACCGCGATGCCCTCGATGCCGTTGTCGTTCGTGTCGACCACCCTGACCGCGTAGGCGATGGGCAGCGTCGCGGCCACCGTATCGGCCTGCGCGTCGCCCGCCACGTACACGAGCCCGACCGCGTCGCCGGTCAAACCGGTGGCTGTGAATGTCGCACCGAGCCCGGCGAGGCCCACTACCGTGGCATCGAGCGTGTTGGGTCCGGCCACCGCGCCGAGCGTCCATGCGCCGACCGTAGCCGATCCGTCCGCGCCGGTGGTCTGCGACCCCCCGCTCACGCTGCCATCGCCGGAGGCGACCTCGAAGGTCACCGTCAGCCCCTCGACCCCGTTGTCGAACTGGTCGAGCACCTGGACGGCGGGCGGGATCGCCACGGCCGCCCCCGCCACCGCGCTCTGATCGTCTCCGGCGCTGACCACCACCTGCGTCGCAGGGCCCCGCAGGCCCGTCGCGGTGAAGTCCACCGGCGCCGCGCCGGTCACCGTGGCGCTCAGGGTGTTCACTCCGGCGACGGTCCCGAGCGTCCACGACCCCACGCGAGCGACGCCGAGCGCGTCGGTCAGGTCCGCCTCGCCGACCACCGAGCCGTTGCCGCCGGTGACCTCGAACGTCACCTCCGCGTTCTCGACCGGATTGCCGAACCCGTCCGTCACGAGCACCGACGGCGCGGTGGCGACCGCCGCCCCGACGGTCGCGCTCTGGCCGTCACCGTCGTTCACGGCGAGGGTCGCCGCCGGTCCGCTCGCCATCTGCAGCACCGCCCGCACGGAGGCCGGGCTGTTGTCCGCCTCCAGCCCCGACAGCCACACCGTGGCCAGGTAGTCACCCGTCGTGCTGACACCGGCGGCTATGGGGGTCAGGGTCAGCGTGGCGGGGGCCGTCGAACCGTCGAGCTCGGCAGCGAGCCAGTCGGCGGCGGCGGCGCCGTAAAGCACCGAGTCGATCGAGAGGCCCACGAGCGGAAACCCACCGGCGTTGGCGATCTCGACCGACTCGGGCGGCGGGTCGTTCTCGCCCGCGGACGCCTCGAACGCAACGGAGTCGCGCGACAGCGCGACCTCGGCCGGAGGTGCGACGTTGAGCCTGGCCCTCCCCTCGTGCGCCGCCACCGTGGCCACGATCTCGACCGACCCGGTCGCGACGCCGGTCGCGAGCCCCTGGTCGTCGACGGTGGCCACGGACGGATCCTCGCTCCTCCACTCCGCCGGCTGACCGGCGAGGAACGCTCCCGTATCGTCCAGCGGGAACGCCCGGACCTGCACGGTCCGCCCGATGGGGAGATCGGCGCTGTCGGGCGTCACGCGCACCGACGTGACGTCCTCGAGCTCGATCTGGCCGATGGGTTCGGTGCACGACGCCGCGAGCGCGATGCCGGTGGTGACCGAGAGCACGACACGGAGTCGCACGCCTAACGCCTGTCCGCGATCATCCACCGTTTCCCCGGGGTTGGGAGCTGGAGCACGGTCGCGACCTCTCGGCCTGCATCCGGTGGCCACGGTACGGGGCGGGAGCGGCCGGAGCAAGACACCAGCGGCGCGGCGCGCCCTCGGAGGAAGGCCGCCCCAGCGCGCGACAGGCGGCCGCCCCCGCGCTCCCCCGCGCGTCTCCCCATCGTGGTCCTCGGCGCGGACGGCGACCGCCGGCGGCCCCCCGCGCTCATTGCTCCCCGAGCGGCACTCGGCGTAGCTTCGCGCACCTGCCAGCGCCCCCGGATGGGCGACGTTTCACCCTGGACTTCGTTCTGGAGGATCGATGTTTCGTCGTCTCGTTCCGTTGGTGGCGCTCGTCCCGCTCTCGATCGTCGCGCTCGAAGGCGCCGGCGGGCAGAGCGCGGACGGCCTCCGGTCGCGCATCCAGCGGGAGCTGTTCACCTTCGGCGACTGTGGCGAGCCCCTCTGTCTGGATCTCGAAAGCATCCACGGCAACCACTTCATTCCCGCGCTCTCGGAGGGGAACGACGCGGTCATCGCCTTCCTCACGAACGCGATCGGCAAGGCGACGGCCAGCGTGCCCCTGAGCGCCACCTCGAGCGGGGCGACCTTCACGTTCGTGGGGGGCCTGCCCGTCCCGACCTCCACCTCGGCGGGGCCCATCTTCAGCGAGCGATCGCAGACCCTCGGACGTGGCCGGTTCTTCGTGGGCACCACCGTGACCGGCATCGAGTTCACCTCGCTCAACGGCCTGCCGCTCGCCAACATGCAGCTCAACTTCAAGCACGAGGACGGGGATCCCGTGGGCGTCTTCGGCGATCCGGTTCACGAGAACGACGTCATGGCCATGGAGCTGGCGATGGACGTGAGCGTGCTGGTCGGTGCGGTGGCCGCGACCTACGGCCTCACGGACTTCATCGACGTCGGCGTGGCGGTGCCGCTCGTGCGCACCTCGGTCCAGGGGCGCAGCGAGGCTCAGATCCAGCCGTTCGGACCGCCGGCCGTGCACCACTTCGCCGGCGACCCCGATGACCCGGTGCTGCGCGCGGCGGCCTCGATGGATGGCGCGGCGACGGGGCTCGGCGACATCGTCGGCCGGGTCAAGATCAACCTGGGCCAGGGAACCACCATGGGCGCGGGCCTGCTGACCGAGGTGCGCTTCCCCACCGGAGACGAGGAGAACCTGCTCGGGACCGGCGCCTCGCAGGTCAGGGCCCTGGGGCTGTACACCGCTCAGCTCGGATCCTTCTCGCCCCACCTGAACGTGGGATACGCCGTGCGGACGGACGAGGCCGCGAACGACGCCGTGCTCGTTACGGTCGGCTTCGACAACCTCATGACCGACTGGGCCACGTTCGCGGCGGGCATCGTCTCGGAGACCCAGGTGGGTGACAGCGAGTTCGAGCTACCGCCGCCCATCGCGTGGAACGATCCCTACGAAAGGCGCGCGCCCTCCACGAACGTGCCGAACAGAACCGAGAACATCCTGAACGCCACCGCGGGCGTGAAGTTCACGGTGCGCGGTGGTACGGTGCTCGTCATGAACGGCATGATCCCGCTGCGGAAGGTCGGCCTGCAGCCGGACTTTTTCTGGACCCTGGGCCTGGACCTCGCGTTTTAAGGGCCCCTTCTCGGCCGCCCCACCCGCCGCCCCGCGTCGGGGCTCCGATCAGCGCGTCTCCACGAGCCGCCAGCCTTCCGGTCCACGCTCGAAGATCGCGCGGAAGCTGATCGCCGCGCGCTCCTCACGCCGTGTGGATGCGTTGACGTACATGTAGGTGCCGCTGACGTCGGCCGTGGCACGGTCGCCCGCCTCCTCGACCGCGTCGACCCGCAGCTCGGCGCGCAGCTCGTTCATGAGCTCCAGCGCCTGGGCGAGCTGGCGCTCCTGCTGTGCCGTGATGCCGGGGTAGGCGAGCCGCACGCGCTCGATGTCCCGCGCCTCCAGAGCCCTCGCGTAGCTCTGGATCGCCTCCTCGATGGCCGTACGGGTGCTCACGGGCGGGGCCGCCACGCGCACCGTAACCGACGCCGAGACGCCCTCGGAGGTGGCGGTCACGGCGACACTTCCCGGCGCGAGCGCACGCACCACCCCGGCTTCGGTGACCGCGACCGTGCGCGTATCGCCGGATGCCCACGTCACGGCGCGGCCGGCGAGGGCCCGGCCCCCGGCGCTCGTGGGTGCGGCACTCAGCGTGGCGCTCTCGCCCACCGTGAGCGCGAGCGAGCCTGGACGCACCGCCACGGCCACGACCGGTTCGGCGAGCACGGTCACCCTCACCTCGGACGCGATGCGCGCGAGGGACGCCGTGATGATCGCGACGCCCGGACCGGCCGCGCTCACCACACCGTCGCTCGTCACCCTCGCGACGGCCGGGTCGCTGGAGGCCCACGCCGGGCTCAGCGGGCCGAGCGGGGCGCCACTTGCGTCCAGTCCGGTCGCCGCCAGGGCCACGGACGCGTCCGGCAGGAGCGGCCCGCTGAGACCGGTGATGCGCATGGACGCCACGGCAGGGCCCGGCGGCGTAACGGGCTGCCCGCCGGCAGGCTCGGGTGCAGCTTCCGCGGATGGCGGCGCGGCGGTCCCGCCCTCCGCCGGCGGCGTCGCACTCGACAGGCCGGCAACGGTGCCGGCGGCCTCCGCGGTCGGCTCGGACGCTCCTGCCGCATCCTGACCCCCCGTGGGGGCGTCCCCGCCCGGCCCCACGCCCGCTGTGACCGACGCGGGCGCCGCACCCCCTGCCTCGCCGGCCACGCCCGAACCCACCTCGGGCAGGTCGCCCGCCGCGCCCGACGCATCCGCTCCTCGCCACGGGCGGAGCATCGCCACCGCTCCCGCACCGAGCACGACCACCACCGCGGCCGCTATCAGCATCGTGCGCCGCTTGGTCCCGCGCGTCGGGTCGTGCCCCGGCGCGTGCGCCCCGGCGCGGGTGGCGACCCGCGGGACCGGACTGCGCGGCGTGCGGATCCGCGCAAGGATCTCCCTGTGATCGCCCTCTTTGACGATGGCGATCATTTGCGTGCGGACCGGGTCGTGGTAGGAGAGCGTCGCGTGCGCGCCGAGCTTCTGGACCGCTGCCTCCAGGGAGGGCCAGCGGTCCGCAGGATCCTTGGCCACCATCCGGCTGACGGTCTCCCGCAGGTCGGGGGGACAGTCCGGGCGGAAGTCCTCGAGCGAAGGCAGCGGATCCTGGCAGTGCTTGTACATGACCTTGAACGCCGAGTCCCCGGTAAACGGCAACCTTCCGGTCAGCATCTCGAACGCCACGATGCCGAGCGAATACTGATCCGACGCGCCGGTGACGTCCCGGCCTTCGCACTGCTCGGGGCTCATGTAGGAAGGTGTCCCGATCGCCGCGCCCGTCGCAGTCAGCCCCTTCGCCTGTGCCACCTTGGCGATGCCGAAGTCCGTCATGATCGGCGATCCCTCCTCGTCGATCATGATGTTGCCCGGCTTCACGTCGCGATGGACCACGTCGCGCCGGTGTGCGTAGCCGAGCGCCCCACCGATCCTGGTCAGGGTGTCCTTCACCATGGGGATGGGGAGAGGGCCCAGCTTCTTGATGATGGAG
>Ga0302046_10002514_pt1 | contig 17020 bp, 18 predicted proteins | sample RVTome_11_FD_200261 | JGI IMG/M metagenome (GOLD analysis project Ga0302046, IMG submission 200261) | Soil microbial communities from uranium-contaminated site in the Upper Colorado River Basin, Wyoming, United States - RVT147D111 (version 2) ...
AGCATATTCCGCTCACGCGGAATATGCTCTAGCCGCAGGCCTTTCCAAGGACACGTAACCAATGTTGCGACTGTCGATTTCTGTCGCTGGCCGATGGGTGGGGCTGCTTATTCTCGCCGCCGCGGCGCTGCCCTCGACGGCAGGCGCCCAAATCAAGGACAAGCAGGTATTTGCCGGCACGAACCTCGAGGTGGGATGGGATGCCATCGATCGCCGCAAGAGCATGCGCTGGGAAGGTGACGGATGGATCGGGAACGACACCGACAAATTCCGCTGGAAAACCGAAGGCGAGCTCGAGCGCGGCACGCTGGTGGAGGCGGAGCTTCAGTTTCTCTACAGCCGCAGCATCAACCAGTTCTTCGACGCATTGGTTGGCCTGCGGTACGACTTCGCGCCGCGCGGGGCGACATTTGCCGTCATTGGGGTCCAAGGACTGGCGCCGCAATGGTTCGAGGTCGGTGCCGCGCTGTTCGTCGACCACGCCGGCCATGTGAGTGCGCGGCTCGAGGTCGAACGGGACATCCTCATCACGCAGCGCCTCATCCTCAAACCATTCGTCGAGCTGAACTTTGCGGCCGACGAAGTCGCGCGGCGCTCGATCGGTCCAGGGCTTACGGAACTGGAAACGGGCATTCAGCTCCGCTACGAGATACGGCGCGACCTGGCACCGTTCGTCGAGTTTCGATATTCCCGTCTGGCGGGTCGGACGTCCGATCTGGCGCGTGCCGAAGGCGAGAAGGTCCAGGATGTCTCCGTGATCCTGGGACTCAAGGTGTCATTTTGACATCGAGCTCGAGCGATATCGCAACAGTGTCGGTATCTATGTCAGGACAACAAATGGGTGATTGCGGCATTCGGGCCTACAAGGACGTCGAGGCACCGAGGCCTTGCCAATATGCTCCCGGCGCCGTGCAGGGTGGATATGCGCAATCCTGTATCGGCGACGGGTGACGGAGGTCGGAAGACGCAGAGATGCTGCATCTGGTCTGTCGGCAACTGCTTCATCGGCCGCTCAGAACGGCATTCACGCTGACCGCCGTCGCCGCAACGATCGGCGCTGTCCTCGTGATCCAGGGCTTTCAGTCCGGCATCTACCGGCAGCTTCCCGGCCTCGTGCTCAATCGCGGCGGCGATCTGATCGTCACCCAGGCCGGCATCACCAACATGATCGCCGCGCGCTCGACCCTGCCGCAGCTGGCACGCCGCCGGATCGAGGCGATCGGCGGCGTGGAGATCGCCCATCCGCTGACCGCCATCTCCGCCATCTTTGCGCGCCACGGGCGCAAGACGCCGATCTTCATCCTCGTCTATGACAGCGCCGGGGGCCCCAGGAACATCATCGCCGGGACCGCGCCGAAGGGCCCGCGCGACATCGTCGTCGACCGCTCGCTCGCGCGCATCCACGGCCTCCGCCTCGGCGAGCGCATCGAGATCTCCGAATACGCGTTCCGGATCTCCGGTATCACGACCGGCAATGTCGCCTTCTTCACCCCCTTCGCCTTCGTCACCTATGACGGCATGATCGACTTCTACATGGAGTCCAAGGTGGTGGGCGACATCACGACCTTCCCGCTGCTGAGCTTCCTCATCGTCGACCTCGAGCCGGGGGCGGATCGCGACAGGGTCGCCGCCGCCATCGAGGCGCGCGTGCCCGAGGCGGACGTGTTCGTCCCGCGCACCTTGGCCGCCAATGACCGCAAGCTCGGGCGGGCCATGCTGGGGCCGGTCTTCAACCTGATCACCGCGGTCAGCTTCGTCATCGGCGTGCTCGTCATCGGCCTCATCATGTCCGCCTCGGTCAACGCCCGCCGGCGCAGCCTTGGCGTGCTCAAGGCGCTCGGCTTCTCCTCGCGCCGGCTGGGCGGCGCGGTGCTGTTCGAGGCCGCGATCGTCACGGTGGTCGCCTTTCCCTTCGGCATGGCGCTCGCCTGGGGGGTCGCGGCCGTCGTCGATGCCGCGGCACCGCTCTACGTCGTGATGTTCGACGACCCCGCGACGCTCCTGCGCACGGCACTCGGCTGCGCGGTCTTCGCCCTCGCCGGATCGCTCATTCCGGTCCGCGTGATCGCGCGGCTGGAGCCGGCCATCGTGTTCCGGAGGTGAGACGGTGCTGCACTGGACGCTGCGAACGCTCTTCGCCCGGCCCGCCTACCTGCTGGCGAGCGCTTGCGGCGTCGCCTTCGCGCTGATGCTGGTGATCTTCATCGAGGCCGTGTTCGCCGGGGAGTCCGGACGCATCGTCAACTATCTTCAGAAGACCAAGGGCGACGTCTGGGTGATGCAGCGCGGCGTCTCCAACTTGCACATGGCCACCTCCTTCGTCAGCGACTGGAAGGTCGCCCGGATCGCCGAGGTCGAGGGCGTCCGGAAGGCGACGCCGATCCTCTACATGAACGCCTCGATCGAGATCGGCGGCCGCCAGTGGTTTTCCTTCGTCGTCGGCATGGGCGAGGGGGAGGGCCGCGCCGGGCCCTGGCGCGTCGTCAAGGGCAAGCGCCGGCCCGGCAAGGGCGAGGTCGTCATCCCGGCGACGCTGGCGCGCATCACCGGCCTCGACATCGGCGCGACCATCACCTTGAACACCAAGAAGCTCAAGGTCGTCGGCCTGTCGGCGGGCACCTTCTCGATGGCGAACTCGGTGACCTTCGCGCATGCCGACGACCTTTCGGACGTCATGTCGGCCTTCGGCATGATCAGCTACGTGCTGGTGGACGCCGAGACGGGCGTCGATCCCCGCATCCTCGCCGCGCGCATCCGCGACCGGATCGACAAGGTGAACGCCGTGCCGCTCGAGGACTTCATCGCCAGCGACCGTGAGATGGCGATGCAGATGGGGGTGGAGATCATCAACATCATGAGCTTGATCGGCATGGGGCTCGCCATCGTGATCACCGGCTTCACCGTCTACTCGCAAACCAGCCGCCGGCGGCGCGAGCTGGCGGTGGCCAAGGCGCTCGGCGTGCGCAACCGCGCGGTCTATGGCAGCGTCCTCCTCCAGGCTATGTGCATCGCGCTACTGGGCTTGGCGATCGCGACGGCGCTCGCCTATGCGGGCGCGCCGCTGATCGAGGCGCTTGTGCCGCTGGTCGCCCTCACCATCGAGCCCGAGGTGCCGCTCAGGCTGGGCGTCCTCGCCCTCGTAATCGCCGCGGTCGCCTCGCTTATCCCGGCCCGCCAGGTGCTGCGCGTCGACCCGGCGACGGCGTTCCATGGCTAGGACGGGCCGATCGCCATGAGCTCCCCACAGGTCATCGAGGCGAAGCATCTCACCAAGACCTTCGGGCGTGGCCATGTCGCGGTCCGCGCGGTGGACGACGTCTCGCTCAGCATCCCCCGGGGCGAGCTGGCCCTGATCATGGGGCCGTCCGGCTCGGGCAAGACGACGCTGCTCTCGATGGTCGGCGGGCTGTTGCGGCCGACGGAGGGCCGCATCGCCATCGACGGGGTCGATACCACGCAGCTCGACGAGGCCGGTCTCGCCAGGCTGCGCGCTCGCAAGATCGGCTTCATCTTCCAGGCCTTCAACCTGCTCGAGGCCCTCAGCGTCGAGGACAACATCCTCTTCCCCGCGCATCTCGCCCCCGGCGGGCGGGCAGCGGCCCGGGATCGTGCCGACGAGCTGATCGTCAAGCTCGGTCTCGAGCACCGCCGCCGGGCGCTGCCCGACACGCTCTCCGGCGGCGAGCAGCAGCGCGTCGCCATCGCCCGCGCCCTGATCAACCAGCCGCTGGTGATCCTGGCCGACGAGCCGACCGGCAACCTCGATTCGGAGAAGGGCCAGGAGGTGCTGATGATCCTCCATGATATCGCCCGCGACGAAGGCTGCTCGGTCCTCATCGTGACCCACGATCCGCGGGTCGAGGACGTCGCCGACCGCGTGCTGTGGCTCGAGGATGGCAGCCTGCGCGACCGCAAGGCCGACCGGCACGACTGGGTGTGGGACCCGGTTTGCGGCATGCGGGTCGACCAGTGGACCGCGACGCGCTTCGCCGAGCATGACGGCCAGCGCCATGTCTTCTGCTCGCAACGCTGTCTGGAACGCTTCGAGGCCGAGCCGGAGCGCTTTGCGGATTCGGGCGGGGTGGGCAATGGGGGCACGGCTTCGGCTGAGACCTGAACTGTGTTGCCGCTCAGCGGCGCCCCGCTCGGCCTCGGCGACGTCGCCAGTCGCTTCAGTGCCGGAATGCGCCCTTGGCGATCGCGAGATGGTGCGGCTGATGATGGGCGCCGTGAACCATGATGCCGGCGAAGCCGAGACTGCGGATCTTGACGGCCTCGGCCGGGTCCGACGAGGTCGCCGTCAGAACGACGCCGTCGGCGGCGGGCGACGCCGTGACCGACCAGCCATTCAGCCCGTTTAGCTCGCGCGCGTGGGCCGGGACCATGCGGCGGATCGCCTCCAGCGTCCGCCCAATGCCGGTCACTTCGATGCGGACACCGCGCTCGACGGGCTCGGTGCGCGCCTTCGCTCGAAGCGTCACCTCGTTCATGTCGATGAGATGTTCGCGCAAGGCATCGATGCTGACCCGCGACCAGTCGGTCGCCGGATCGGCTTGAAGGATCCGGACGACCTCCTGGATCGCGCCGAACGCGTCCTGGCCCGGCAAGGTAGGGACAGCGCCTCGATGATGAGCCTACGTCCGGTGGCCGGCGGCGTGGTTCATCGTCGAGCCCGCGGTCTGGGCGTGCGGGCCGCCGGACGCGACCAGCAGGGCGGCGATCGCGGCGAATTTCGCAAGATGCATAACGGAGCTCCTCCAACAGCAAGTCCCTCTCCTGCCGCCTCGGCGGAGGGCGCCGTGATATGGTTTGAATCATACGGGATGCCGGCAATACGGATTCGTCACCCGCACAATCCCGATCTGCACCATCGTCATCGCCACGGAAACGCGCATGGAAGGTGGTCGACCCCGAGCCGCGGTCGTTTCCATGACCGGCCGCTGCACTAGCTCTTCTGCGTCACCAGGTCGCGGTAGGCGTGCCAGCTCGCGTGGCCGATCAGCGGCAGGGTGATCGCCAGGCCGAGGTAGAAGGTCGCCAACCCCGCGGCAGTGAAGAGCGCGATCAGGACCGCCCAGACGATCATCGGCTTCCAGTTGCGCCGCACGGCGCTGATACTGCAGGCGATGGCGGTGATCACGCTGACGTCGCGGTCGAGCAACATGGGGGCGGAGATCGCCGCGATCGCGAACACCAGCGCGGCCAGCGCCGCGCCGGCGCCGCCGCCCACCAGGAGGAACGGGATACTGGTCCAGGAGAAGAAGACGGTGGCGATGAAGGGGCCGAGCTCAAGCGGCGCCTGGGGAAAGAAGATCGCGAAGATCAGCGTGGCGATGCGGACCCAGACCAACAGGAACAGCATCAGCACCAGGCCGAGCAGGGCGATCTGCCCGAAATTGCGCCGCCAGGCCTGCGGCGGCGTCGCCATGCCGACCGCCTCGCCCTCGCCGAGGCGCCGGCTGACCTCGTAGAGGCCGACCGCCATGATCGGCGCGATCAGCATGAAACCGGCGGCGAGCGGCAGCACCAGGAAGAAGACGCCGGAGGCGTAGAGCAGCGCGGTCAGCGCGAAGCCCACGACCGCGAAGGCCAGCCCATAGCCGAGGCTGACCCGGGGAGCCGCGCGCAGATCGCTCCAGCCGCTGGCGAGCCAATGCCATGGCCGGTCGAGGCCGACCTCGGAAATCTCGTAACGAACCTGCGCCGGGTCCGGCGACGGCGCCGTCACGGACTGTGCCATCATCCCTCTCCTTCGCGAGTTTGGCCCGAGCGCGGCTCGGCGCCCGCGTTGCCATGCCGGCCCAACCGAGCGCGACGGCACCGGCTGCGACCCCGCTTAAGGTACTGATACGACGGATCACCGACGCATGTTCTTGACTTAAGTCAATGCCAGGGTGCCGCGCGGCAAGATATCTGCTGGGCCGTCGCGCCGGCTTCGACCGGCAGCAGGGTCAGCCGCAACGGGGGACGGTCCATGGTCATGGCCGGTTCCACGGCGGGCGCTTCCGCCCAAGCCGTGTACAACGAGCGCGTGGTTCGCCAATTCGTGATCGCGACCGTCTTCTGGGGCGTCGCGGCGTTCCTGGTCGGCGTGGTGATCGCGCTGCAGCTCGCCTTTCCCATCCTCAATCTCGACCTGGAATGGACGAGCTTCGGGCGGCTGCGGCCGGTCCACACCTCGGCGGCGATCTTCGCCTTCGGCGGCTGCGCGCTCTTCGCAAGCTCGCTCTACGTGGTCCAGCGGACCTGCCGGACGCCGCTCTTCGGCGGCCGCGCGCTCGCCGGTTTCATCTTCTGGGGCTACCAGGCCTTCATCGTCATGGCCGCGGTCGGCTACGTCCTCGGGATTACCCAGTCGAAGGAGTACGCCGAGCCCGAATGGTTCGTCGATCTCTGGCTCACCGTCGTCTGGGTCGTCTACCTGGTGGTCTATGTCGGCACCGTGGCCAGGCGGAAGGAGCCGCATATCTACGTCGCCAACTGGTTCTTCCTCGCCTACATCATCACCGTGGCGATGCTGCACGTGGTGAACAACCTCGCCGTGCCGGTGAGCTGGACCGGGGCCAAGAGCTACATCGTCTGGTCGGGGGTGCAGGATGCGCTGACCCAGTGGTGGTACGGCCACAACGCGGTCGGCTTCTTCCTGACCGCGGGCTTCCTGGGCATCATGTACTACTTCCTGCCCAAGCAGGTCGACCGGCCGATCTATTCCTACCGCCTCTCGGTGGTGCATTTCTGGTCGCTGATCTTTCTCTACATCTGGGCGGGGCCGCACCACCTCCACTACACGGCGCTGCCCGACTGGGCGCAGACGCTCGGCATGACCTTCTCCGTCATGCTGTGGATGCCGTCCTGGGGCGGCATGATCAACGGCCTGATGACGCTCGCCGGCGCCTGGGACAAGTTGCGCACCGACCCGGTGCTGCGCTTCATCGTCGCCGCCGTCGGCTTCTACGGCATGAGCACCTTCGAGGGGCCGGTGATGTCGATCAAGCCGGTCAACGCGCTCAGCCACTACACCGACTGGGGCATCGGCCACGTGCATTCGGGGGCGCTCGGCTGGGTCGCCTTCATCTCCTTCGGCGCGATCTACTTCCTGGTGCCGCGCTTGTGGAAGCGCGAGGGGCTCTATTCGCTGAAGCTGGTCGAGTACCACTTCTGGATCGCGACCATCGGCATCGTGCTCTACATCACCTCGATGTGGATCTCGGGCGTCACGCAAGGCCTCATGTGGCGCGCCTACGACAAGCTCGGCTTCCTGCAGTACTCCTTCGTCGAGACCGTCGAGGCGATGCACCCCTATTACGTGATACGCGCGGCCGGCGGGGTGCTCTTCCTGATCGGCGCGCTGATCATGGTCGTCAACCTTTGGAAGACCGCGCGCGGTCACGTCGCCGGCGAACCCGTCGCGGGCGCGGCCGCCGTTGCCGCCGCCTAGGGAGACAACCGCAATGTCCGTTCACGACAAAGCCGAGCAGAACGTGTGGTGGCTGATCGCGCTCACGCTGGTCACGGTCTCCATCGGCGGGCTGGTCGAGATCATCCCGCTCTACACGATCAAGTCGACGATCGAGAAGGTCGAGGGCGTGCGGCCCTACACGCCGCTCGAGCTGGCGGGACGCAACATCTACATCCGCGAGGGCTGCTACGTCTGCCACAGCCAGCAGGTGCGGCCGTTCCGCGACGAGGCCGAGCGCTACGGCCACTACAGCCTCGCCGCGGAGTCGATGTACGACCACCCCTTCCAGTGGGGCTCCAAACGCACCGGGCCGGATCTCGCCCGGGTCGGCGGCAAGTACTCCAACGCCTGGCACGTGACCCACTTCATCGATCCGCGCAGCGTGGTGCCGGAATCGATCATGCCGCCCTACTCGTTCCTGGCCACACGCAAGCTCGCCTTCGAGGACGCCGCCGCGCATCTCCGCGCCAACCGCACGGTCGGCGTGCCCTACACCGACGCGATGATCGAGAACGCGCTGAAGGACCTGGCCGACCAGGCCAATCCCGAGGCCGACCACGAGGCGCTGCTGAAGCGCTACCCCAAGGCGGCGGTGGGCAACTTCGACGGCAAGGCGGGCGAGCTCACCGAGATGGACGCGCTGATCGCCTACCTCCAGATCCTCGGACGCATGGTCGACTTCACCAAATACGGCACCGGCGAGCTTCAGCAATAGGGCCGGATGCAGCAGCAAGGCCGGATGCAGCAGCAGGGAATGGGTGATGCAGGAGTTCTACGCCACGCTGAAATCGCTCTGGGTCGTCTGGTTCATGGCGGTCTTCGTCGGCATCGTGGTCTGGGCGTACTGGCCCAAGCGCAAGTCCGAGTTGGACGACCATGCACAGATCCCGCTGCGCGACGACGACGGAAAGAGGACCTAGCCGATGCCGACCAAGGTGGAAAAAGACGTCGTCACCGGGACCCATACCACCGGCCACGAATGGGACGGCATCAAGGAGCTCAACACGCCGTTGCCGAAATGGTGGCTCTATGTCCTGTGGGCGACCGTCGTCTGGTCGGCGGTCTATTTCGTGCTCTATCCCTCGGTGCCGTGGTTTACCGGCTACTTCAAGGGCGTGCTCGGCTATTCCCAGCGCGTGACGCTGGAAAACGCGCTCAAGGACGCCCGCGCGGCGCAGGCCAAGTACCGGACCAAGATCAAGACGGCCACGCCCGCCGCCATCCTCAAGGACGACGAGCTGCGCAGCTTCGCCATCGCCGGCGGGCGCTCGGCCTTCGCCGACAACTGCGCGCCCTGCCATGGTCCCGGCGGCGGCGGCCGGCCCGGCGCGCCGGTCCTCGCCGACGACGACTGGCTGTGGGGCGGCACGATCGAGCAGATCTATCAGACCGTCCGCTATGGCGTCCGCAGCGGTCACGACGAGGCGCGCGCGGGCGACATGCCCGCTTTCGCAAACGACGACACGCTGAAGCCCGATCAGATTTCCGCGGTCGCCGATTATGTGCTCGCGCTCTCCGGCAAGGGGACGGCCACGGAGGCCGGCAGGAAGATCTTCGCCGACAACTGCGCGGCCTGTCATGGGGCCAACGCCAAAGGCAATAGCGGCGTCGGCGCACCCAATCTGACCGATGCGATCTGGCTCTACGGCCGCGGCAAGAAGGCAATCGTGTCCCAGGTCTCCATGCCCAAGCACGGCGTCATGCCGTCCTGGACCGGCCGGCTCGACGCAGAGACGATCAAGATGCTCGCCGTCTACGTCCACACGCTGGGCGGCGGCAAATAAAGAAGGAAGCGGGAAGGAAGCGGCAAGGAAGCGTTCGCCGTCTATGGGAGATCGCCCGCGCCGCGGCACCCGCGGCGCGGCGAAGAGGACGACATGAACGAGGCAGTCAACGTCGAGAACGCCGTTTCGGTCCGGGCTCAGGCCGAGGCACGGGAAGGCAAGGACGCGGTCAAGATCCCGGCCGACGACATGCCTTTCTATGCCGACCGCGTGCGCGTCTATCCGCGCAAGGTCGAGGGCGGGTTCCGCAAGCTCAAATGGGCGGCGCTCTTCGTACTGCTCGCGATCTACTACGGAACGCCCTGGATCCGCTGGGACCGCGGACCCAACGCGCCCGACCAGGCGGTGCTGGTCGATCTCGACGGGCGGCGCTTCTACTTCTTCTGGATCGAGATCTGGCCGCAGGAGATCTACTACGCCGTCGGCCTGCTGGTGCTGGCCGCCTTCGGCATCTTCCTGGCGACGGCGCTCGCCGGACGCGTCTGGTGCGGCTACGCCTGCCCGCAGACGGTCTGGACCGATCTCTACATGTGGGTCGAGCGCCTCATCGAGGGCGACCGCAACCGGCGCATCATGCTCGACCGGGCCCCGCTGACCGTCGCGAAAGCGGTGAAGAAAGTCGTCAAGCACACGGCCTGGATCGTCATCGCCGCGCTCACCGGCGGCGCCTGGGTGATCTACTTCCAGGACGCGCCGACGCTGGCGCGCGATCTCGTCGCCGGCCAGCTCAGCCTGACGACGGCCTTCTTCATCGGCCTGCTCACCTTCACCACCTACCTGCTCGCCGGCTGGGCGCGCGAGCAGGTCTGCACCTTCATGTGCCCCTGGCCGCGCTTCCAGGCGGCGATGTTCGACACCGACACGCTGATCGTCACCTACAAGGGCTGGCGCGGCGAGCCGCGGGCCAAGATGACGCCCAAGCCCGACTGGTCGAGCCGCGGCGACTGCGTCGACTGCAACGCCTGCGTCGCGGTCTGCCCCACCGGCATCGACATCCGCGACGGCCAGCAGCTCGAATGCATCTCCTGCGCGCTCTGCATCGATGCCTGCAACGCGGTGATGGCCAAGGTCGGCCGGCCGGCGAACCTGATCGGCTACGACACCGAGCGCCGGGCCCAGGCGCGCGCCGCCGGCGAGCCCCTCGGCTACCGCATCCTCAGGCCCCGCACCGTGCTCTACGCGCTGCTGATGGTCGCGGTCGGCACGGTGATGCTGGTGATGCTGGCCACGCGCACCGATCTCGAGATCAACGCGCTGCACGACCGCAATCCGCTTTTCGTGTGGCTCTCCGACGGCGGCATCCGCAACGGCTACACGATCAAGGTCCTCAACAAGCGGGCGACGCCGCGCGTCTTCAACCTGACCGTCTCGGGCGTGCCGGGGGCGACGATGCGCGTGGTCGGCCAAACGGCGGAGGCCGGCGCCGCGGTGGCGCTGGCGGCGAAGCCGGACCGGGTCGCGGAATACAAGGTCTACCTGAAGGCGCCCGCCGGCTCGCTCAAGGCCGAGCGTACCGACATCCGCTTCCTGCTGACCGATTCCAAGACCGGTGCGGTGGCCAGCCGGGCGAGCTTCTTCCACGGACCGGAGCGCTGACGCCATGGCGAGCACCAGGACCAGAGCGCCCGGGTGGTGGATCCCGTGGATCTTCGTCGGCGGCTTCGTCGTCGTGGTCGGCGTCAACGCGGGCATGATGGCGGCGGCCTTCAGCACCTTCACCGGCCTCGACACCGCCAATCACTACCGGCGCGGCGTCTCTTACAACAAGGCGCTGGAGGCCGAGGCGGCGCAGCGCAAGCGCGGCTGGCGCGCCGCCGTGGGCTTCGTCCAGACCGCCCCGCGCCGGGGCCGGCTCGTCGTCGCCTTCACCGACCGCGCGGGCGCGCGGCTGCTCTCGCTCGACGTCGGCGCACGCATGGTGCGGCCGACCAACGCGGGCGACGATTTCAAGACCGTGCTCAAGCCGCTCGGCGACGGGCGCTACGCCGCCGATATCGCCTTTCCGCTCGCCGGGCAATGGCGCGCGGAGGTCCACGCGCGGCGCGGGACGGCGCGGCATCGGGTGAACCGGCGCTTGGACATAAAATGAGCCCCGACGGCGCCAGCTCCGTGGTCGTTCCGACGCCGCCGGCGGCCGGGGGTGGCGCCTTCGCGCTCGGACCGTATATCCGCGAGGCCGGCCCGGGCCGTCATGCGCTCGACTTCATGGTCGAGGGCGTGCACTGCGGCGGCTGCGTCGCCAGGATCGAGCGCGCGCTCGGCGCCGAGCCCGACGTCACCCGGGCGCGGGTCAACCTCTCCACCCGGCGGCTGGCGCTCGAATGGGCCGGTGCGTCCGCGCGCGGCGACGCGCTGGCGAGGTTGGTCACGAAGCTCGGATTCCGGCTGGTGCCCTACGATCCGCTGCGCCTCGCCGATGCCGAGCGCGACGAGGAGAAGGCGCTCCTGCGCGCCATGGCCGTCGCCGGTTTCGCCGCGGCCAATGTGATGCTGCTCTCGGTCTCGGTCTGGGCGGGACACTTCCAGGACATGGGCGCCGCGACCCGGGCGCTGATGCACTGGTTCTCGGCGCTGATCGCCCTGCCCGCGATCCTCTATGCCGGGCGGCCTTTCTTCGCCTCCGCCTGGCGCGCGCTCAAGGCGGCGCGCACCAACATGGACGTGCCGATCTCGCTCGCCGTGCTGCTCGCGGGCGCGGTCAGCCTGCACGAGACCATCGCCGGCGGCGCGCATGCCTATTTCGACAGCGCGGTCACGCTCCTGTTCTTCCTACTGGTTGGTCGGTACCTCGACCGCCGCGCGCGCGGCCGGGCGCGCCAGGCGGGGACGCGCCTGCTGGCGCTCCGCGCCAGCGCCGTCACCGTGCTCGGCGCCGATGGCGCGCGCCGCGCGCTGCCCCCCGAGCACGTTACCCCCGGCATGACCGTGCTGATCGCCGCCGGCGAGCGCATCGGCGCCGATGGGCGCATCACCGCCGGCGCCTCGGAGATCGACCAGAGCCTGATCACCGGCGAGGCGCTGCCGCACTCGGTGGGCGTCGGCGACGGCGTCTTCGCGGGCACGCTGAACGGCTCGGGCGCGCTCACCATCGCGGTGACGGGCGCCGGCGAGGACACGCTGCTGGCCGAGATCGCGCGGCTGATGGCGGCCGCCGAGCAACGCCGGGCGCGCTACGTCGCGCTCGCCGACCGGGTGGCGCGGCTCTACGCGCCGGTCGTCCACGGGCTCGCGCTCGCGACCTTCCTCGGCTGGTGGCTCCTGGGCGGGCTCGCCTGGCAGCCGGCGCTGCTCATCGCCGTGGCGGTGCTGGTCATCACCTGCCCCTGCGCGCTCGGCCTCGCCGTGCCGGCGGTCCAGGCAATCGCCGGCGGCCGCCTGCTGCGCCAGGGCATCCTGCTCAAGTCGGCGACCGCGCTGGAGCGCCTCGCCCAGGTCGACACCGTCGTCTTCGACAAGACCGGCACGCTGACCGAGGGCGCGCTGACGCTCGTCCCCGATCCCGGCACCGACCGCGCGGCGCTGCGCCTCGCCGCCTCGCTGGCCGGCGCCAGCCGGCACCCGCTGGCCCGCTCGCTGGCCCAGGCGGTGCCCGATGCCCCGGTTGCGCGCGACGTCGTCGAGGAGCCAGGCCGCGGCCTCGGCCGGCGGACCGACGCCGGCGAGCTGCGCCTCGGCAGCCGCGCCTGGTGCGGCGTCGCGGAAGCCGGCGAAAGCGAAGCAACCGGCCCCGAGCTCTGGTTCGCCCGGCCGAATGCCGCGCCCGTCCGTTTCGGCTTTTCCGAGCGTCTGCGCGAGGACGCCGCCGCCGTGGTGGCGGAGCTGCAGGCGCGCGGGCTCGCCGTCGAGCTCCTGTCGGGGGACCGGCCCGCCACCGTCGCCGCGGTCGCGGCGCGGCTCGGCGTGGCTCGGTGGCGCGCGGCGCAGAGCCCGGCCGACAAATGCGCCCGCCTGGCCGAACTCGCCGCCGACGGCCGGCGCGTGCTCATGGTCGGCGACGGGCTCAACGACGCGCCGGCCCTGGCCGCGGCCCACGTCTCGCTGTCGCCCTCGAGCGCCGCCGATCTCAGCCAGACCTCGGCGGACGCGGTGTTCCAGGGCGCGCGCCTCGCCCCGGTGCTGGAAACGCTGGCGACGGCTCGGCGCGCCGGCGCGCTGGTGCGCCAGAACTTCGCGCTCGCCTTCGGCTACAACCTGATCGCGATCCCGGTCGCCGTGGCGGGGCTGGCAACGCCGCTGATCGCCGCGCTCGCCATGTCGGGCTCCTCGCTCGCGGTGATCGGCAACGCGCTGCGGCTCGCCCGCGCGCCAAGTAGGGTGGAGGAGCAACGCTGATGGACGTGCTCGTCTATCTGATCCCGATCGCGATCTTCCTCGGCGCGGTGGGGCTCGGCGCTTTCCTTTGGGCGCTCAAGTCGGGGCAGTTCGACGATATGGACGGCGCCGCCGAGCGCATCCTCCACGACGACGACGAGAAGCCCTAGAGCAGGTCGTGATTAGGTCGAATCACTTCCTGATTCGACCCAAATGCGACCCGATCTAGCGCGTGGGATGAAATCGCCGCGCCATTGACCAGGGTCAAGGCCGCGCCGCTCCGGTCCGGCCACACTCCCGAACACCGAGTGGACGACGGAGCAACCTGCCGGAGCCGTGCTCGCCCCCCGGGGAGCGGACGCGGATGCGGTGAAATCCGCGATCGCGGAGAAAGGCGGACACCATCGGCGCCAAGCCCGCTACCTCCAAGTTCTTCGTCGAGCTGATCAAGCCCTCGCATTACGACGACGACGGCTACGTCATCCAGTGGCGTCGCGGCTGGCTGCCGTCGTCGAACTCGCTCGCCTGCCTTTACGGCCTGGTGCTCGACGCCGCCGAGCGGCAAGTCCTGGGCGCCGAAACGCGGATCGTCGTCAACGCCCATGACGAGACCAATACCGTCGTCCCCGTCGCGCGAATCATCGCCCGCATCAAGCGGGGCGGCGGCAAGGGGCTCGTCTGCATGGTCGGCGTGCAGTCGAACCAGTTCCTGCGCGCCATGCACCTGGCGCAGAAGTTCAGAGCCGAAGGCATCCAGGTCGCGATCGGCGGCTTCCACGTCAGCGGCTGTCTCTCCATGCTCGATAAATTGACCCTGGAGCTCGGTGTGGCGGTGAAGCGCGGCATCACGCTGTTCGGCGGCGAGGCCGAAGGCCGGCTCGACGAGGTGCTGGTCGACGCCCATCGCGGCGCGATGAAGCCGATCTACGACTACCTCGCCGACATGCCCGATCTGCGGCAACAGCCGACGCCCTTCCTGCCGCTGAAGATGCTGCGCCGGACCTCGGGCCGCTTCACCAGCTTCGATGCCGGGCGCGGCTGTCCCTTCAACTGCAGCTTCTGCTGCATCATCAACGTGCAGGGCCGGGTCTCGCGCTTCCGCGAGGCCGACCGGGTCGAGGGCGTGATCCGCGCCAACGCCGCCCAGGGCGTGACCAAATACTTCATCACCGACGACAATTTCGCGCGCAACCGCAACTGGGCGCCGATCCTCGACCGGCTGATCGAGCTCCGTGAACGCGAGGGCCTGGCGATCACCTTCATCATCCAGGCCGACATGATGGCCCACCGCATTCCGGGCTTCATCGCGAAAGCCGTCGCCGCAGGGTGCCGCTACGTCTTCCTGGGCCTCGAAAGCGTCAACCCGGAGAACCTCGCCGCCGCCAACAAGCGCCAGAACCAGATCACCGAGTATCGCCGGATGCTGCTCGCGTGGAAGCGCGCGGGCGTGGTGACGATCGCCGGCTACATCCTGGGATTTCCCGCCGACACGCCCGGCTCGATCCGCCGCGACATCGCCATGGTTCAGCGCGAGATCCCGATCGACCTCCTGGAGTTCTTCGTGCTGTCGCCCGCCCCCGGCTCGGCCGACCACAAGCGCATGTACGAGGGCGGCGCCTGGATCGACCCCGACCTCAACAAGGGCGACGCCGAGCATGTGGTCACCGACCACCCGCGCATGTCGCGCGAGGAATGGCAGGCGATCTATCACGAGGCCTGGGAGCTTTACTACACCGACGGGCACATCGAGACGCTGATCCGCCGGGCGCTCGCCTGCGGCATGAAGCCGGTCCGTCTCGTCCAGCAGGTCTGGGCCTACAGCGGCATCCCGCGCTACGAGGGCGTGCATCCGCTGCAGGGCGGGCTGGTCCGCATAAAGCGCCGCGCCGACCGCCGCCCTGGCTACCCGCGCGACACGTTCCTGAAGTTCAACGCCAACCGGCTGGTGGAGTTCGTCGGCACGAACGCCAAGCATCTGCGCTACGCGGTGAAGCTGCACCGGATGCGCCACCGCATCGAGCGCGAGCTGCGCGACCGCGACTATTCGGACCAGGCGATCATGCTGGAGCCGGCGGAGGCGTCGGAGAAAACCGAAGTGCCGCCGCCCTCATCCTTCGACAAGCTCAGGATGAGGAACGGTGGTCACCGCCCCCAATCCACGGACGCCTCACCCTGAGCTTGTCGAAGGGTGGGCTTGTCGACGGGTGAGAGCAGCTAGTCCTTTATCCAAATGAGCTGAACCGTCGTTTCGACCGAGGGAGCGTGAGCGACCGAGCGGAGAAATCTGGCCGGAAGCCGCGCACGGCTTCAACCTGGATTTCTCCGCTCGCTAACGCTCGGTCGAAACGACGGTTCATCTCGTTGGGATTTCGCTCCAGCCCTTTATCCGAACGAGCTGAACCGTCGTTTCGACCGAGCCCGTGCTCTAGTTCTCCGGGATGACGGCGGTCGCCTCGAGCTCGATCTTGCCGGGCGTGTCGAGCAGGTCGGCGACGAAGATCATGCTCATCGCCGGGAAGTGCCTGCCCATGAGCGTCCGCCAGATGGCGCCGATCTCGGGCCGCGCCTTCAGATAGGCGGGCTTGCTGATGCAGAAGGCGGTGATGCGGCAGATATGCTCGGGCTTGCCGCCGGCGGTCTCGACGATCTCGATGACGTTCTTCAGCGCCTGCTCGAACTGCGGGGCGATCTCCTCGCTCTCGAAGACCTCGTCGGAGGTCCAGCCGACCTGCCCGGCCACGAAGAGCAGCCGGCCGGGCCGGCTCGCGATGGCGTTCGAATAGCCGACGGGGCGTTTCCAGCCCTTCGGGAGGACCGCGTTCATGGTGCCGCCTCCGCGCCCGGCGCTCATTCCTGGATGACCGGCGGGTCGTGATCCTCGTCCCAGCCGGCCTCGGGCTCGGGAAACTTGGCCAGCCAGTCCTCGATCAGCCGGACATGCTCGCGCTCTTCCTCCACGAACTCCTCGGCGAGCGCCCTGGCGTCCGCGTCGGCGGCGATCCCGGCCAGATCCTTGAAATACGCGACCGCGCGCTGCTCGCCGGCGAGCGCCATCTTCAGCGCGTGGTGCGGCGTCATCAGATAGTGCGCCACGGAGATGTCGACGTTCTCCGGGGCCTCGGTGCCCGGCCAGCGGTAGGCCAGCGGCGAGATGTAGGGCAGCTCCGCGCCCGCGGCGCGCGCCTTTATCTTGGCCGCGTGCCTGCCCTCGATTTCGGCCATCTTGCCGAACAGCTCGGCGAGCTCGGGGTTGTTGTGCACCTGCATGGTGTCGGCCAGGTCGGCGTAGCGCGCCTCGGCCTCGCGCTCGATCGCGTAGGCGCGCGCCATCATGTGCTCGACGGTGAGGCTCTTGTCGCTGCTCATACTTCGAACTCCTTCTCGAAGTCCTTGGGATCGGCCGGCCTGGGCGCGCGCTTCACGGCATAGGCATCGCGCGGGCCTTCGTAGAGGATGCCGGTATTGA
>Ga0302046_10002515_pt1 | contig 17010 bp, 14 predicted proteins | sample RVTome_11_FD_200261 | JGI IMG/M metagenome (GOLD analysis project Ga0302046, IMG submission 200261) | Soil microbial communities from uranium-contaminated site in the Upper Colorado River Basin, Wyoming, United States - RVT147D111 (version 2) ...
TCTCCCGGGGGGAGAGGGAGCAGCATGCCCGGTGGAGGGTACGGGTTCAGATCGAAAGTCTTTCTCCGCGCGGAAGCCGATCCTCCCTCTCCCCCCGGGAGAGGGTTGGGGTGAGGGGCCTTTGAATTCGTCGTGCAAGATTGCATGCCCGTAACTCCAATAAGTTCCACAAGGAGTTTCTTAAGAGGCGGAACTACGAACCAAGGCCGCTGCGTTTGCAGTCCCGGCCTTAACCAATCCGGGCGTGGCACGGATGAGCAACCGCCACGCGCCCCCCTCCCTCACGGCCGGGGCGAGGCCTTTTCGACCGCGTTGGTCGGGCCGTGGAACTTCCGCACCTGCTTCTGTTCCACCAACTGGATCTCCCGCTTGAAGCGTTCGAGGACCTTGGCATTGACGATGAGCAGGGTGCCGAGGATGGCGAGGATGGCGAGCACCACGATGGTGGCCACACCATCAGGGCGACCCGCGCGTGCTTGCCGGGGGCGTGTCGGCTTGACGTTCATGGGTGCGATCCGAAGCCGGGGACGGCCTGGAAGGTGAGGAGCGGCTTCATGCCGCGTGCCTTCTTGTGCCGCATCAACTCCACTTCCCATCGCCACCCGCGCACGCGCCGTCGTTCCTCGGGCAGAAAGCGCGTGGATTCCACCCCGCGCAACAACGGTTGCCAGGCGGCCTGGGATGCGGTCCTGCGCCAGATGGTGGCATCGAAGAAGGCGTAGTCCACAGTGCCACCATTCGCGGTAAGGATCTTCAGGGTGAGGTTGGTGGCGGAAGTCTCCAACTGCGGCGGCCCGGAAGCGGCCCGGATGTCGGCCCGCCACTGTTCCCCCGCGTGCAGCGCCAGCAGGATGCGATCGGTTCCCTCGCGCAGATGAAGGGAATGCGTGAACGCCATGTGCAACGACGCCAATCCCAGCCCGACCAGCACCATGACCAATGCGATGTAGAGGAGGCATTCCATCAGCATCAGGCCGGACCGTGCACCGGCAGGGCGCGAGGGGGATCGATGGCGGCGGGTCCTCATGGGAGATGCCATTCACGGGACACGGCAGGCCCCTTGCGGGGGCCCGACGGTTCCCAGGTGAGGCGCAGGAGCGGCGGCTCCACAGTGAGGAGGAACCGGCCCGGCGGAAGATTGGTGACAGAGGCGGCATGGACGAGGTAGGGGTGCGTGCCGGTCTGGTGGGATGGCCATTCGCCGGCGGCGAGGAATTCCATCTCCCCATCCACCAACTCCATCACGGCGGCGCGCTGGTAATGGCTGCGGGCCGTCCGTGTCTCCTCCCAGTAGCCATAGGTGATGGGAAACACGAGTAGCACCAGCAACGCCATCGCCACCACCAGGTCGGTGGTGAGCATGCCCTGGCGCCTGTGCTTCGGGTTGGCGAATGGCATTACCATGAGAGTCCCACTTCGATGATCTGAATCAGGATCATGAACACGGCGGCATAGGTCAATCCCACCACCAGGCCGTTGATCAGCACCACGGACGTGGTCAGGATCTGGGCGGAGACCTGCTCCTGCTGAAACGCCCTGGCATCGACGACTTCGCTCCATCCGGCCAGGCTGTCGGCAAACGTGCGCCCCCCCTTCATGGCATTCCGCAGTCGCCATGACAACTCTGCGTCCTTGTCCAGGTGACCCAGCGCCTCGGGCAGCGCCACGCCCGACTGCAAGGCTTCGCGGACGCGTCCGGCCCGCTTGATCATGATGTGGTTGCCGGTGGCCTCGGCGGCAATATGCAACGCCTGGGCTTCTGGGAAACCCGCATCCAGCATGGTGGCCAGGGTGGTTGCGAAATCGCGCTGACAGCGCAGCCGGCACCAGGGCAGCCTGAGCAGGAGCCAGTCGAACACCGGTCCCAGGACCATGCGCAGAACGGATCGCGTCCGGCCTCCGGCAAAGTGGGCCAGCAGGAAGCAGCCCATGAGGAGGTAGGCCAGCAAGGCCAGCATGATGAGCAGCAAGGTGTGGTCAAACACCCAGACGCTGAGCGGAGGCATGACCACTCCCATGTCCCAGGCGACGTCGCGGAGTTTGGGCAGCACATACACACTCAGTATCGCCAACACCACCACCAGCACCGGAACGGTAACGTAGAACACCAGGGGCAGGGCATGCATCACGCTGCGGCTCCGGGACACCTGGTCCTCCAGCGCCCGGCGGCAGGCGGGAATCATGCGCGGCAACTGCCCGGCCTCGTCCGCGGCGCGCAACATCGACGTGACGTTGGCCGGCAGGTAACCGGGAACCATGTGCATCGCTTCGGAAAACCGCCCCCCCGCGACCAGCCACCGCATCGACCGGCCCAGGACCGGGTCCCGGCAGGCCGCCACCTGGCGGATGGTTTCCTCCGCGCGCAGTCCGCTGGACAGTCCCAGCTCGAGCAGGTCCAGAAGCATCCGTGCTCGTTCCCGCCGCACGAAGGGAAGGCTGACCAGGAAATAGAGCACGAGGCCCGCGACCCCCAGCGGCAGGAGCACGCCAATCCCGAAGTAGGCCAGCGCCCGCAGGAACGCCGCCCCCGAGACGCCGCTCACGAGGCTGTTCAGAATGTCCGCGGCCAGGTCGATGAGGCTGTCCATGTCCGGTTCCTAGAAGGGCTCGGCGATCGCATCCATGATGTGCACCACGATCTTGGCCATCACCACAACCTGTCCCATGATCATCACGCCGAGGATCATGATGGAGACCGGCATGAGGGCGTAGAGGAACATGTCGTAGCGGAGCTGTGATCGGGTCTGGTAAAAATCGGCGGCCTGCTGCAGCCCGCCAGCCAGGTCCTCACCGCCGTTGCCCACCACCCAGGCAAAGATGGGGGGCACCAGACTGTCGGGCGGGAGCATCTCGTGGAAGCGGACGCGGCCAGAGGCCAGGACACGTTCCCACACACCCATCTCGGCGTGGAGCCGCGCGCTGTCCGTGAGCCCGCGCTGGAACGCGATGGCTTCCCGCAAAGGCATGCCCGCCCGGAGCAGGGAGGCCAGGGTCGCGCCCAACCGGGCCAGGCTGGCGTCCTTGAACGCGGGCAGCTTCCAATTCACCCAGTCGCGCACGCCCGGCACGCACACCAGCACCATGCCCACGGACAAGAGGCCCACCATCAGCACTGGCGGCACCCAGAACAGGACCGCATACTGCACGATGTCACCCTGCCCCATCGACCAAAGTTCGAGCGAGTCGCCCATCTCCCGGTAGGCCAGCCACGCCAGGCAGGCCAGTCCGGTCGAGAGAGCAATGGAAGCAATCAGGAGCAGAGCCGGATAGACCAACATCCCGCGCACGCGCGCGCGGAGCGCGTGCATCCGGGAATAGTAGTCGGCCACCTGGGTCAGGATGCCGGGCAGGTCCCGTCCCTGAGCCCCCACCCGGACCATCTGCCGGTAAAACTCGGGCAAAGAACGCGACGCCAATGCCTCCGTCAGGGGCGTGCCCGTTGCCAGGTCCTCATGCAACAACTGCATCTCGCGACGCAGCGGCCCGCGCCGCATCGAGCGGCACAACTGCCCGATGCCGCCCTCGAGCGGAATTCCCGACCGGAGCATCCCGGCCAGTTGCAGGTTGAAGAAAGCCAGCTCCTCGGTGTTCACAAGCCCAGCACTCGTTCCAGTTCGCCTGCCTGCGTGAGGCCCTCCTCGATCAGGGCACGTCCCGCCTCGGCCAGCGTCGGCGACGCCGTCACCGTCGCAATCCCGTCGCGGGCCAGCAGCGCGCGCTGCGGTTCATCCACCACATAGGTTTCGGCCACCGGCACGCGCCCATGGTAGCCGGTTCCCAGGCATGCCTCGCACCCCTGACCTTGGCAGGTGCCGCACGTCTGCCGCAGCAGGCGCTGGTTGAGGATGAACCCGATCGCGGACAGGACCGAATTGCGTTCGGGACAAAGCAGGCAGAGACGCTCGAGGACGCCGCGGCAGGAACCGGCGTGCAGCGTGGAGATGACCAGATGTCCGGCCAACGCCGCGCGCACGACATGGCGCGCCGTTTCCTCGTCCCGGATCTCCCCCACCACCAACACCTCGGGATCCTGCCGCAACAGGTGCCGCACCGCCTGGGCGTAGGTCAGGCCGCGCGCCTCGTTCACCTCGGTCTGCATGATGCCGTCCACGATCTGCTCCACAGGATCCTCGACGGTGATGACATGCCGCTGCCCGGCCAGCTCGCGGAGGCAGGAGTAAATGGTGGTGGTCTTGCCGCTGCCGGCCGGCCCGGTCAGAAGCAGCAGGCCGGTGGTGCGGCGAAGGAAGGCGCGCAAGCCCCTCAGCACGCCGGAGGGGAAACCCAATGCATCGAGCGGGGGCACGGAGGCTTCGCGGAACAGGCGCAGCACCACCTTCTCCCCCGTCACGGTCGGGTAGGTGGAGACCCGCACATCGGTCTGGGCGCCCAGTTCCTGCCGGTTGATCCGGCCGTCCTGCGGCAGGGAATCCTGGTAGGTCTTGAGCCGGGCCAGGTACTTGACGCGCCCCACCAGACGTTCCGCCAGGGCGAACGGGTGGCGGACCATGGGCGTCATGACGCCATCCAGCCGGAAATGAATTTCCGCCTCGGGCTGTTTCAACTGCAGGTGGATGTCGCTGGCCCCTGCTTTCTCCGCCTGGGCCACGAGCTGCTCCAGGAGACGGGGCGCCGACGCGTTGTCTGGTTCCATGGGATGCGGGTGAGACCCTATCCCCGCAGGATCTCATCGAGCACGCGCCCGTTGGAGATCCAGTGGGGACGGCCGAGGCGATCATGGATGGTGGTGCGCGGGTTCAAACCCAGATGCTGCCAGAGCGTGGCCAGCACATCGGAGGGATGCACCGGGGACTCCGCGACCTCGGCCCCCTTGCTGTCGCTTGACCCCAGGACGAAGCCCCGCTTCACGCGCCCGCCCGCCACGGCGATGCTGTACACGTTGGGCCAGTGATCACGTCCGGCGTCCTTGTTCACCGAGGGCGTCCGTCCGAACTCGCCGGCATTGACCACCATGACGTTGTCCAGCAGCCCGCGTTCATCCAGGTCCTCGACCAGCGTGGCGTAGGCCTGCTCCATGGGAGGCACGATCGCCCGGTAGGTGTTGAGGATGGAACCGTGCGTGTCCCATTGCTGGTTGAAGGCGTTGTAGCTGACGAACCGCACGCCCGCCTCGATCAGGCGGCGCGCCAGGAGGAGCGACTGGCCGATCTTGCTCCGGCCATAACGGTCGCGCACCGCGGCCGGTTCGCGTTCCAGGTCCAGGGCCTGCCGCACCCGTCCGTCCACCACCAGCTCGTAGGCGCTGTGCCGCATCGCGTCCATCCGCTCGCCCAACTGGGTCTCCAACCGGGCGGCTGCGGCGTCGAGCTGTTCCACCAGTGACATGCGCGACGCCAGCCGGAGCGGCGTCAGGCCGTCGGTCAGGCGCAGGGAAAGCGGATTGTAATCGGCGGCATTGGGGTCGCCTTCGATCACGAAGGGGTCGTGGATGCTCCCCAGAAAGCCGCCATACTGGCCGGGCATGCGGTTGGAGGGCCCTGGGATGCTGAGCCAGTTGGGCAGGGAGATGCTCGTGGGCACTTTGGGATTCGAAGGCTGGAGCTGATTCAGGATGGCGCCCGGGCCCGGGAAATCCTCCGGGTGCGCCTCCCTATCCCGGTCCGGCTGGTTGTCCGAACCGGTCATGGTCACATAGGTGCCGGCGATGTGATTGGTGAACTTGTGGGACATGGACCGGATGACGGTGATCCGGTCGGCGATGCGGGCGGTGCGGGCCATGAGTTCGCCGAAGCGCACGCCGGGCAGCGCGGTGGGGATCGAGCCGAAGGGGCCGCGGATCTCCTCCACGACATCCGGCTTGGGATCCCACAGGTCCAGGTGGCTGGGTCCTCCCTGGAGCATGATGAAGATGGCTTGGCGCCCGGGGTCCGCGGCTGTTTCGGGCGTGGCGGCGCGAAGCAGCGGCCCGGCCACGGTGCCCATGACGCCCAGCGCGCCAATGCGCAGCACCTCACGTCGATTCAGTTCCAGCATAAGACGGGTCCGTTCCCAACCAGCGACCGTGGGTCAATCTGCCGGAAGGCGGAGGGCGGGTCAACGCGATTCCGGCCCCCCCTTGGATGGACCACACGATTGGAAAGGGGGGAGCTTACATGGTTTGCAGGTGAAAGATGATGATTGGAGTGAGAGCATGAGCAAGAGTACGTCATTCCCCAGTCGCTGCTGGGGAATGAATGCCTTGCAGCGGGTTGGGACACAAAAGTGAATCATGGGCGAGGAGAGGACAATAGATCTCACACTATCAAAGGCCCCTCACCCCAGCCCTCTCCCGTCGGGAGAGGCCTTCGACGAGCTCAGTCGAGCGGAGACCCGTCCTCCGCGCGGAGAAAGGCCTCTGCACTCATCCCTCTCACCCATCCCGGCTCGCTGTTCCCTCACCCCCCGGGAGAGGGCCAGGGTGAGGGGCCCCTGCAAAACGACAACATGTGGGTCGTTCTTTTCGGGTAAAGAGTAAGAGCAAGTTACCATCTTGCTCTTGCTCTTGCTCTTACTCTTACTCCTTTGGGTCACCCACTTTGAATCACACCCCTTGGATGCCCGCAACGGGGGACGAACAATAATCTGGATTCGCCCCTGCCCTCGCATTAGAAATGCCGGTCACCACGATTGATTCCGTTCCGGGGTGAGGTTCAGCGGCGATGACCATCCATTCCATCTACAATCAGATCTTCAAAATCTGGCGACGGAAGCGGCGGCGTCTGTTCCTGGAGATCATCCGGCCCCAGCCGGAGGAAGCCATGCTGGACGTGGGCGGTTATCCCGGGAACTGGATTCAGGACCCACAACCCACGCGCCGGATCGACTGTCTGAACGTGCATCCGGTGGAGTGGCATGCAGAAGAGCACACGTCGCACAACATCCGCACGCTGGTGGGGGATGGCTGCCAGCTCTCCTTTCCGGACCACGCCTATGACATCGCCTACTCCAACTCGGTGATCGAACACGTCGGGGAGTTGGACCGGCAGGCGGCGTTTGCGAAAGAGATCCGCCGGGTCGGCAGGCGGCTCTGGGTGCAAACGCCGGCGTACGAATGCCCGCTGGAACCGCACTTCCTGGCCCCGTTTGTGCATTGGTTTCCGGTGCCAATTCGGCGGTTCCTCGTGCGATGGCTGACGCCGTGGGGTTGGGTGCAGCGCCCCAGCGCCAAGGAGGTGGCCGAGACGGTCCGGTTCACCCGGTTGCTGACCCGGAAACAGATGCGCGAGTTGTTTCCCGATTGCACGATCCTCACCGAACGCATGGCCTGGATCATCCCCAAATCCTACATCGCCATCCGCACCGAGGGGTCAGACTTGACTCATTGACTATTTCCGGAGGATGCCGGGGCATCCTCCGGAAATAGTCAATGAGTCAAGTCTGACCCCTCACCTCCCCTGCTTGTAATACAAATGCCCGTCCTCCGCGCCGACCAGGAGCTCGGGGACGCCGTCCCGGTTGAGGTCGATCACCGTCGGGCTGCTGGTGTGGCCCGACACCTTGCGCGCGTCGAGGTTGCCCATGTCCTTGAGGATGATCTTCCCGTCCCGTTCGCCGAGGTTGCGCAGCCAGGTGGCGTTCTCGCTGTTGAGCAGGAAGTCGATCCGGCCGTCCCCATCCCAGTCCGTGGCGGCAAGCTTCCGGCGTCCACTGCCCCCGGCCCGCTTGTCGTTGAGCCGGAGCGGACGCATCTGTTCATCCACGAACAGGCGCCGGCCGGGAATGAGATGCAGGCCATCGGCATCGCGGCGACGCTCGAAGAACGCCAGGTAACCTTCATGATCAAGCATGACGAGGTCGATCAGGTCGTCCCGGTTGAAATCGACCAACACGGGGGTGGTGCGCCATTGGGTGACCAGCTCGCGTCCCTTGGGGTTCCACCAGAACCAGGCGGGCTTGGGCGGAGCGCCCTTCCAATCCACCTCGACCGGCCGGGCGGCGGCCAGGCGCGGTTTCGTGCGCGTGCCTACGTTGCGATACCATTCCACCCGGCCCCAGATGGAGTTGACCATGAGGTCGGGCAAACCGTCCTGGTCCCAGTCACCCACGGTCTGGGTGGTGTAACCCCACTTGGCTTCGCACGGACCCTGGATGGAACCATTCGGCCCGGCCTGGATGCGGAGCACCTTGCCATCCGCTTCCAATCGCCGGGGCTCGGCCCAGCGCACGGGAATCCCGCCCAGGTTCTCGATGAACGAGATGTAACCCGCGGTGTTGCCGCAAAGGATGTCCTCATCGCCGTCACCGTCCCAATCAAACCCGCAGGGCGTGGCCAGGGCGCCAAACTTCACCTCGTCAGCCTCCTGCCTGAAGTAGCGCGGCGGAAGAAACTGCGGCAGGCCCTCGGTCACCTGCCCGGTGTGTTCGATCAGGGCGACGCGCCCGTCCTCGTCACCCACGATCAGGTCCAGGTCTCCGTCGCGGTCCCAGTCGATGGCGGTGGGCAGGATCATCTGGAGATCCATGCGCAGGTCCGCACCCCCGTGCCGGAGCCGGCGCCCGGCGGCGTAGCGCGGCGCGGTGCGCGTGCCCTGGTTCTCAAAATAGGTGAACCGGTCCAGGAATTCGCCGCACAGCAGGTCGAGGTCCCCGTCCCCATCGAAGTCGCCCAGGTTGGGCGAAGGCCAGCCATAGACATCCACCGGACGCCCCCCCGCCTCGAGCTTGCGCGGCTCGTCGTAATCGGGCCGGGCGTCGCCGCCTTTGTTGCGGAGCACGAACACATACCCGTGCAATGGACCGTTGGTCCACTGACCCGAGGCGTCGTAGGCGTCGTCCCAGCCGTATTCGGTCCAGTCGCCGATGCCGACCATCAGGTCCTGGATGCCGTCACCGTCGAAGTCGGCATAGCGCCATTGGTTGGCGCGCAGCTTGCCGGGCAGGCCCAGCTTGGGATCGGGCCCGAGCGGGCGCGAGGTGTCCAGGCCGTTCTCAAAAAACTCCGCATGCTCGCGTCCGGGCGAAAGCACGCGCGGCCGGCCATCCACGTAGGACACCTGCACGTTCTGCAGTCCGCGACTGATCCGCCGCCCCGCCTTGAAGATGGGCATGGGGCCGGAGCCACCCGGATTCTCGAAGAAGTACACGCCATTGTAGGGCTTGTCCGGGCAATTGACGACCAGGTCGAGGTCCCCGTCCTTGTCGAAATCCATGGGCAACGGCCAGGCCCACAACCCGACGCCCAGGTCCACCACGAGGTCTGACTGATGATGACGGAGCGGTTCAAGCTGTGCGGCACGAAGCGAACCCGCCGCCACCAGGGCGACAACGCAGAGAAGGCACTGGAGATTCTTCATTGGCAACGCGGGCATCATGCCGCGTGGTCCGGGGAGGCCGCAACCGGAAAGGGGGCGGGCTTTGCCATGTGTGCGCGATGAACAGAGGGTGAGCATTAACCTTTACCCGAAAAGAGCGACCCACATGTTGTCGTTGTACCGGGCCCCTCACCCTAACCCTCTCCCGCGGGGAGAGGGAACAGCATGCCACCCCAGGGTAAAGGGATCAGGGCAGCAGCCTCTCTCCGCGCGGAGGACGGGTCTCCGCTCGACTGAGCTCGTCGAAGGCCTCTCCCGACGGGAGAGGGAAGGGGTGAGGGGCCCTTGATAGGGTGCGATGTAGGGTGCTCACCTCGCCCATGTCACACCTCGTGTCGCAACCCGCTGCGCAGCCATCCTTCCTCAGTGCGTCTGGGGAATGACCTGCTCCTACTCTTGCTCTTTCGGATCACCCTTTGAATCGCGCCACTTGCAGGCTGTGCTAGGATGTGCGGGCATGCAGACACGACTCCGTCTGGCCCTGGCCTGGATCATGACCGCAACGGGAGTGGACCTGACGGCTGCCGTCTCGGCCCGGGTGGAAACCGTGTTTCATTTCAATGTGGGGTCCGACATGGGCCGCACGCCCATGGGCCATCTGGTGGTGGCGGAGGATGGCACCGTGTTCGGCACCTCCACATCGGGGGGACGATTCAACCGAGGGACCATCTATCGCGTGCGCCCCGATGGCACGGGCTTCGGCATTCTGCATCATTTCACGGCAACCGGAGCCGTGCAGGGAGCGGCTCCGGTATCGGGCCTCATGGCGGGCGGCGATGGTTACCTTTACGGCACGACAGAGTCGGGAACGCTGGATGCGTTGGGCGGAACGATCTATCGGATGCGCACGGACGGAACCGGGCTGCAATGGCTCAAGACATTCGGCGGTCGTCCTCCCGAAGCCCGCCAACCCGTGGCGCCCCTTCTACTGGCCCGGGATGGGCGACTCTATGGCACCACGCGCCTGGGAGGCGCCAACAACTTCGGTGTGGTCTATGCCCTGCAGACCGACGGCACCGGTTTTACGGTTCTGCACGAGTTGCGCGGAGCACCGGGAGACGGAGCGGGCACGGTGGCAGGCTTGTGCGAGACGCCACAGGGCAGGCTGCTCGGACTTGCTTCGCTCGGGGGTCAGTATCATGCGGGATTGCTCTTTCGCCTGGACCGGGACGGCACGGACTTTGCCGCGCTGAACGCGTTTGTGGGGACGGCCCTGCAGGCCCAGCCATTCCAGGCACTGGTCTCCAACCCCGGCGGCAAGCAGCCGACGGCTTCGCTGGTGCAGGCTTCCAACGGCTTCCATTACGGCACCAGCTCCGAAGGCGGCGCGCGCAATGGCGGCACACTCTTCCGAGTCGGGGCGGAGGGGGATTCGATGCAGATGGTGCATTCGTTTGCCGGAGCGCCCTACGACGGGGGCGATGCCAAATTGGCGCTGACCGTCGCCGACGCGCAGCGCTTGCTTGGCGCCACGACCCGAGGCGGGGCTCGCAACCAGGGAAGCCTGTTTCTGCTCGACCTCGCCACGCACCAGGTTCAACTGCTCCACAGCCTGCAGGGCGCTCCGACCGAAGGCGGCCAACCCAGCGGACCTCTCGCCAAGGGCGGCACCAACCAGTTCGTCGGCACGACGCTCTCCGGCGGCCGCCATGGCTACGGCACCCTTTACCGAGTGACACTTCAGGGGTTGTAAGGCGGGCGATCAGGGGACGGACCCAAGGATGGGTTGATGGGCACGAGCATGTCATCATCCCATTCGCTCATTCGCCCATTCACCCATTCTCTGACTCGGTGACACCGTGACTTCGTGACGCCCCACTCACCCATTCACCCACTCACTCACTCACGCTATTGCCCTCCCCGGCCACGCTGTTACACTCCCTCCCATGCGTCCCGTCATACTCCTGGGGGTCTTGCTGCTGGCCGGGTGGGGTCCGGTTGAAACCCAGGCCGCCGCCAAGCCCAATGTTCTCTTCGCCACCGAACACGGCTATCACCAGAAGACCACGCTCTTTGAAAACGCCACGCATGTGCCCCTCATCATCGCCGGTCCCAACCTGAAGGCTGCCGGGCAATCCACCAGAGCCCCGGCCGAGATGGTGGACTTCTACCCCACACTGGCGGAACTCTGCGGCCTGAAGCCGCCCCCCTACGTGGCGGGCGTGAGCCTGGTTCCCGCGCTGCAGGATCCGGCCGCGCTTCCCCGGCAGAATGCCCTCACCCAGTTCGCCAACGGCTACAGCCTGCGCACCGAGCGTTATCGCTACACCGAATGGGGCGAGAACGGCCAGGCCGGCGCGGAACTCTACGACCACGAAAACGACCCGGCCGAGATGGTCAACCTGGCCGGCGACCCCGCCCAGGCGGCCCTCATCCAGTCGCTCTCGGGCACGCTTCGCGAACGCATCGCCATGGTGCGGCAAAAGCCGGAGGGCGTGACGCAGATCCAGTTCGAAAACCGCCGACGCGTGCCATGAACTGGCAGATGCCCCTGTCTCCTGTAGCCGCGATCTTTAGATCGCGCTTCCATCGTGACCTGTGGACAGAACACAAACTGAACTTCGCAACCAGAGTTTGGACCGTTTCCGCCGGCCCGCGCGAACTGAAGTTCGCGGCTACAGGATTTTGGCCTTGGTTCATGGATTTAGTGCGGGCGCCTCACTTGTGTCATTCCTCCTGCCCATGAACAAGCCATCGCTCATCCATGCCATCGTCGAGCGCTTACAGGAGGAGCTGGGCGTTTACTTCAAGGCGGCCCAGGCCTCCCGGGCCGAGGCGACCGACCCCCAATGCAAGGCGGAGAACAAATACGACACGCGCGGACTGGAAGCCTCCTACCTGGCCCGTGGCCAGTCGCGTCAAGCCGCGGAAATCGAGGGGGCCATTGCCGACTTCACCTCGTTGCAACCGCGCGACTTCGCCCCCGGCGAGCCCATCACCCTGGGTGCCTTTGTGGTGCTCGAGTTCGAAGGGGAACGCGACGCCTACTTCCTTGGCCCGCGCGCCGGCGGGACCGAAGTCCAATGGGACCAACGCGACGTCACCGTCATCACCCCCCAGTCTCCCCTGGGCGAATGCCTCGAAGGCCGGAAGGAAGGCGACACCCTGACGTGGGTCACGGGACAGGTAAAGCGTCACTACAAGGTGGTTCAGGTTCTTTGACCCCGATTGCCCCCCGCGACTCCACTCCCCTGTTTCATGAACTCGCACCGCACCCAGCTCCGCCGTGAATTCCCCGGCTCGGCGGCGCCATGGCGTGCACGGGCCCGCATCCTGGGGATGGGCCTCCTGCTGAGCTGCGCGGCGGGAACGGCTTTAGCCCAGCACACGCTGACCTTGCGCACCAACTATTATGCCCTCACGGGAGGCAGCCTGCGGGACATCCACCACGCCTTGAGTCGCGCCCGGCCATGGACGGACGCACGGCAGGACGGGCGAACCGAGTGGAAGATCAATTGGCGAACCCAGCTTGCGCCCGCGGGCAACGGGTGCCGGGTGGAGTCGTTCCGGACCGACACCTCGGTCACCATCACCCTTCCCCGCCTGTTGGCGCCCGAAGGGACACCGCCCGAGGTTCTCAAGACGTGGCAGACCTATCTCACAGCGCTCATGAAACATGAGCAGGGCCATGTGCGGATCACGAGGGAAGCCGCCGCGAAGATCCAGGCCCAGGCCTCCGCCGCGGGAGGGGTTTCCTGCGCGGAGCTGCGGCGCAACCTCAATGATCGGGCCAATCAATTGCTCGAGGCATGCCGCCGCGCCCATCGCGACTATGACCGCCGCACGAACCACGGCGCCACCGAGGGCGCGGTGCTGCCAAGGCGATTGGAGGAACCCGCCAAGTAGCCGCCGAGCGACCAGCCACGTTCCGCCGCGCTCAACGCTCAACGTGTGGAGCCAGGGCCACGTAGCCACCGCCGTGAGGCGGTGGACCCAGTCGTGAAGAGGAACGAGAGGATCCGCCGCGTCACGCTCAACGCTCAACGTTCAACGCTCAACGTTGGGGCAGGGATATGCTAGAATAGCCCCCATCATGTCATGGGTTCGGAACCTCTCACTCCTGCTGCTCGCGACACGCGGTGTCCTCACCGGTCATGCCCAGCAGGATGTCCGAGCCTGGTATGCCGACGGGCATGTCTGGGTGGTGTGGCGTGACGACACCCATGCCTCCCCGCCCACCTTCGCCATCCATCGAAGCGCCAGCCCATTTGATCAGATCTCGGACGCGACCCTGCGCGGCCGCCTGTTTCCCCGGGAGGCATCCGGCGCCAACTTGAAAGCCCAGTCGGCCGCAGCCTACGGCACCAACGTGCTGGAAGGCTTCCGGATTCCGGACGGGGCGGGCGCCCAGTACGAGCTGGCTCCGGATGAAGGCTTGTTCGTGGACACGGCGCGGGAGACCGGTGCGGCCTATTACTCGGTTACACCCTTCGGGCAGGCCACCGTCCTCCCCGGCCAGCGCACCCTCGAACCGGTCGGCTACAGGTGGCACCCCGGCGAACCACCACGCCTTCATCTCCAACACCAGGCCATCAACCCGGACGGTTACCTCGTTTCCTGCCACATGATGTGGGTGGACGGTGACGCGGATGAGCAGGCCGGCCGGATGGGTTTCCCCGTCATGGCCAATGCCGCCAGGCACGGTGCCCCTCATCTCTGCTTTGCTGTCACTTCCACCAACACACCCGCCGCCCTCCCCGCTCCCGCCACGCTGTTGCTCCACGGCGAAACGAGCCGGGCGGCCGATTGGCTCCCTTCACCCAACCGCCCCACCCGCTTCATCAACATCGATCCTGCCGGGGGACTTCTAATCGTCCCGGATGACACCCTGAATCGGTTGATGAACGGAGGTCTGTCGAGGAGCGGCACGCGCTGGTTCGGCTGGGCGCGTGGGTTTGATCCGTTCCGCGATGTGGCCTTTACCAACGGCCTTCCCTTTGCGCCGTCCATCCTGCCCGAGGACACCGACACGATCGTGCCCTATACGCAACGGCGACTGCTCTGGATCCTGGATCAACTGATCGCGGAAGGCTCGGTGGACGGCGCACGCGTCTCGCTCATGGGACACGGGGACGGCGCCACCGGCGCCCTGGCCCTTGCCAAGGCGCATCCCGACCGCTTCGGTTCGGTCACGCTCTTCAATGCCGGACTGCAGGCGCCAAGCCGCGGGGAACTCGTGACGCTGCTGGGCACGGCCGGGCAGAACCTTGCCACGACTCTGCACCGGGTCGATGTCCGCCAACCCGGCGTGCCGATCAACGACGTGTGGACTCTGATCCATCCCCTCACGCCTTTCCGTGACCTGCCCTTCCTGCGGCTCTACCAGGGCAAGGCCGATGTGAATCCCTCCTCGGCCTGGACCACGGAAGGGCTGGAGCAAGTTCGGTTGGCGGATCGCCTGGGTTGGGGCCTGCACTTCTACTGGGACCGGCGCGGTCATGACCTGGAAAGCTGGGATGACCACTGGGTGCGCCAATCCGATCCCGAGGCGCAGACACGTCGGGACGACGCGGCCAGCCAATTTCGCTATGCCGGCCCCCAATCCTTTCCGGCCTTTTGCAACCTGCAGGATCACCCCGGGCATGGCGATCCCGGGACGGGTCAGCCCGACACCGGGGACCATCACGGGACCTGGGGCGGATGGTTCGACTGGGATCCCGGCACCCTGGTGGATGAAACGCAACAATGGGCATGCACGCTCTACCTGACCGGGCTCTCCGCGGCGGTGGTGGATTATTGTCCCGCCGACACGTTGATGGCCGACGTGGCACTTCGCAAGGCAGAAGCGTTCAGGCCGGTGCCGGGGCGGCAGTTGAACTGGCGGGTGGAGCGCGTTGCGGACGGCTCCGTGCTGCAGGCCGGCGCCATCCTGGTGCAGACCAACGGCCTGGTGATGATTCCCGCGGTGCGCTTGTCACGGGATCCTGGGCGGGTGCGTTTGGTGGTGGAGGATGCGCAATCCAAGATCTACGACACCCTGGTGCTCACCGAGCCGGTCAAGGGTCCGAGTGGACGTTTCCGGTTTGATGTCATCAACGCGCCCGTGCAGGCGCCGTTCATTCCGGAGGCGAGCACCAACCTGATCGACTGGAGCGACCTGGCGACCGAGGCGCCGTTGCAAAGCCCGCACCGCGTGCGCGATGGCGGCGCCATTGATGAGCCGAAAAGGCTTTACCGGGTGCGACGGGGCGGCTTGGTCACCGATCCGACCCCAACGAGTCCCGGCCTGCACTCTTTGAAATTCGCCGGGCCGCGGCACCAGCGTCGTTGCCTGCTTTACATCCCCACCAACCAAATGAACCAAGCGGGGCTGCCCGTCTGCCTGCTGTTTCATGAGGCCGGCCAGACCGCGGCCCAGTTCGTCGCGGCACGCGCATCGTGGCTGGCGCTCGCCGAGGCCAACGGCATGGTGGCGGCCTTTCCGGAGGGGATCATCTCCCACCAGGATCCGGCACCGCACTGGATCACCCAGGATCCCCCGTGGGAGGACAATGCGCCGGACGATGTCGGGTTCGTGCTGGGTTTGATCGATCATCTTCGCGCGGGCCTGCCGGTCGATGCAGCGCGGCTGTACGCGGCGGGATTTGGTGAAGGCGGACGCCTGGTGCATCTGCTGGCGGGACGGAACGAAGGTGTGTTCGCCGCGTTTGCCACGGTGGCGAGCACGGCGGGGTGGCAGGACAGGCCGGGAGACAGGGCCACGTTCCCACCTTTGCCTGCCCAGCCTGTGAATCTGCTGGCCATGGCGGGGGTGCTCGATGCGAGGGTGCCATTCCATGGGGGCCCCAATGACCAGGGACAGTGGGTGGAGGCGCAGTCGTCCTGGGCAGGGCGCCTCCTGCGGGCCCATGCCTGCAAGGTGGCGGCAGAACGGAACCTGCTGACGGGAGGAGACGGGATGATTGAAACCTACACGCTCTGCGGCGAGGAACTGCGACTGATCCGGCTGGAGCATATGGCGCATCAATGGCCGGAGGCGGCGGACGGTCTGGGGGTGGATGCCAACCAGGCGATCATGGATTTCTTCAACCGGCATTGAGGCGGGAGGAATCAACACGAATGTCCACCGATATGCGAAGGCCCCACACCCTGGCCCTCTCCCGGGGGGAGAGGGAACACCGTCTTCCGCGTGGAGAAAGGCCTCCGATTGGAACCCGTCCTCTCCACGAGGCCTGCGGCTCCCTCTCCCGCCGGGAGAGGGCGGGGGTGAGGGGCCTTTCCATAGCCGTGGTACTGTGTGTTTCAATTCTATCTAGCCCACTTCGGAGGTCCGTGCTTTAGGCGGCAACCACCGTCGCCCGCCATCCAACGATCCAGCCGCCTAAAGGCGGAACCCGTCACGACGAGCTAGATAAGGAAGAAACACCAAGGACCACGACTGTGCGAAGGCCCCTCACCCCAACCCTCTCCCGGGGGGAGAGGGAGCAGCATGCCCGGTGGAGGGTACGGGTTCAGATCGAAAGTTTTTCTCCGCGCGGAAGCCGATCCTCCCTCTCCCGCCGGGAGAGGGCGGGGGTGAGGGGCCTTTCCATAGCCGTGGTACTGTGTGTTTCAATTCTATCTAGCCCACTTCGGGGGTCCGTGCTTTAGGCGGCAACCACCGTCGCCCGCCATCCAACGATCCAGCCGCCTAAAGGCGGAACCCGTCACGACGAGCTAGATAAGGAAGAAACACCAAGGACCACGACTGTGCGAAGGC
>Ga0302046_10002516_pt1 | contig 17009 bp, 13 predicted proteins | sample RVTome_11_FD_200261 | JGI IMG/M metagenome (GOLD analysis project Ga0302046, IMG submission 200261) | Soil microbial communities from uranium-contaminated site in the Upper Colorado River Basin, Wyoming, United States - RVT147D111 (version 2) ...
GGCTGAGGCGGGACGCCCTGCAACGGTTCGAGCAGCGCCCACGGGATGAACACTTCCGCCCGCCAGCCGGTTATCGTCGCTCCCGACTCTCGGGGCCCGCCGAGCGTCGTCGTGGCGCGGCGCGTGCGACGCTCCCCCTCGTAGTGCCACGGCCGCCAACCCAGGAACGCCCCCCCAAAGTTCGGGACCAGGATGGGGAGCTCGTGGCCGAGCGGAGAGATCTCGTACTCGAAGTAGATCGGGTAGGCCTCGTCCGTCCAGAGGAACACTTCGAACACGTCCTCGTGCCAGAGATCGAGGAAGTCCTCGGTCATGGTCGCCGTGATCCGGGTGTCGGTGCCGTCCATGAGGACGTAGAGGCCGGTCGTAGAATAGAGGAGCTTCACGCGGGTCTCGTATTCGAGCCCGCCCTCGCCGCGCCGGTGGAGCGGCACCCATTCGGCGCGCTCCCACGCGGGCGCCGACCCGTCGCCGGTGAGGGCGAAGTCCTCGGTCGGCGATACGGTCGTCTCCGGAAGGCTCCTCACGTCCTCTCTTCCCGCCGTTCCGGCCCCGCCGCAGGCGGCCGCCGCCAAGACGCTCAGGCACCGGCACGCGTACACGACGCTTCGGGACGGCTCTAACGGTGCGAACGGATGCGTCCCGCGAAAGCAGGCGGACGTCACTTCAGCAGCGTCCCGATCTCCCTCCACGTGATCAACCGCACGTCGTGCTGTTCGAGCAGACGCCGGAACGCCGCGCTCGTCACGACGTCGAGGTCGCGCTGGCGCCATGCGGCGCCGAAGTCCGCGTGCTCGACGGTGGCGGCGCGCATCTCCGCGTCGCCGTGCGCAACGTGCACGATGATCTCGGTGATTCCCGGCTCGAGCCCTTCGATGATCCCCGCGTAGTAGGCCTCCCAGTCGTCGGCCGGCACCTCGGGCGAGGCCATCGCGAAATGATCGATGACGATGGCATCCGGCGGCAGGAGGGCCATCAATTGGGGGGCCTGCTCGCGTAAGGCGCCGCCCGGGACGAAGACGGGCATCCCGTAGTCCCGGCCCACGCGCAGATACGCCCCGAACAACTCGGGCGTTTGGAACAACGTGCCCATGTGCGAGTCGAGGTGGGTGGGGTGGACGCCGAACGCGATGGCGCGCTCCACCTGCGCGCGGATCTCGGCCTCCGCTTCACGTGGGTCCATGTGTCGCGCGGCTTCCTCGGCCGTGGCGTACAAGAAACCGGTAGAGTCGAGCAGCGTGGGCACCTGGCTGGCCGGCAGAACCGGACCCCAGCGGTAGTGTTTCCACTCGGCGGTCAGCGTCAGGTGGAGGCCGAGGTCGAGCCCCGGATGGTCCCGGACGTACGCCGCGATCTCGGGGAACCAGGGGCACGGCACCATGATGCTCCCCGAATTGACCACGCCCTCGCTCATCGCCTGGAGCGTCGCCCTGTTGATCGCGTGCGCCATGCCGATGTCGTCGGCGTGGATGATGAGGAGCTTGGCGTCGGCGCCGTAGCCGAGCCGCTCGGCGAGGGTGGGCCGCGGCGCGGGCGCGCCGTCCTGGGCCAGCGCGGGCATGGACATACCAATGATAAGGCCGAGGAGCCAAACGACGAACCGAGTGCATCGATAGGTGTGCATGGCGACTTCCGGCAGTGGCTCTCGCATGGGAATGTATCCCGCTCGTCGACTCGCTGCCGAACCTCGACGACGAGGTGCGACCGCAGCGAGTTCGCGACGCGTGCCTTCAGGCGCTCGGCCACCGTCCGGCATGGCTCTGGGCTTGGAGCAGGTGCCGCGAGCCGCCCGGCCGACTCCCTGACGTCCGCAACGGCGTCTAGGTCGAGCGCCGTGGCGGCGTGCTGGCCCTGGCCGGCACGGGTTTCGGCACGTGACTCCTTGGGCGAGCGCTGGATCCCGCAGCGCCTGCCGATGGGCGCATACCCCGCTGGTGCCGCGGCGCCGCAGCCGCCGGACGCGGCCCGCTGACTGCACGGCCTCCATCGGACCGCCCGGCGTTGCCTGCGAGCGACCCCGCACCCAGGAGCACCGTGAACACCTGGAGGCCGAACAGCAGTGGGAGCAGGGTCAGCGCCGACAAGGCCCCGGCGACGAGTCCCACCTCGGTCCAGTCCCGGACCGGGTCGCTCCCGAACGCCTGCCGGGGGAACTCGGGCAGGTCGAACACCATCATGTCGCTGGGATAGTAGCGCAGCCGCACGCCGTCTCGGGTGCAGGTCTCCTCGTCCGCCATCGGCCACCAGGGAGGTCGTCCCGGCCCGTCCGCGCACGCCGCTCGCACGTGCCGGGCGAGCGCGCGATCGTCGAACCGGCTGGGGATGGCCAGGAACGCGTCGCTCGCGTCGCGGGTGACGTACAGGTTCTGGGCTGCCCCGTTCGGGTCGGTGAACGCGAACTCCCAGTGATGCACGAACGTCAACCCGTTTGCCCGCCGCACGGTCTCCCGTCGATGCGTGGCGGCCGCGTCGACCGTGACTCCCGCCCCGAGCGTGTCGAACGGGTCGTCACCCCGCGGCGCGAGAACGCCCAACCCCGTGGCCACCCACCAGACCATTCCACCGACCAGCGCGAGCGAGAGGGTGGTTCCGAGCACGGGACGCATGGCGGGCGGGATGTGCCACGACGCGCGCGGCTTCGGGGGATGAGGCACCCGGTGCGCCGCATCCATCATCGGGACCTGGAGCGGTCGAACCTCCGTGAGTTGACGCAGCCCGCGATGAAAGGCGTGCCGCACGTCGAGATCGAGCCAATAATCGGCATGGCCTCCGAGGCCCCGGCGGGGCTGCCGTGTCGAGACGTCCCGCCCGTTGAAGGCCGACAGGCCCAGCTCGCCGCCCACGTAGTCCCCCGGACGGTACACGTTCATCCACCGGAACTGGCCCAGCCGCCCCGCGATCACGTCGACCAGGTCTTCGAGGGTCTCCGGAAAGAGCGTGCGCGGAAACAGGGGCAGGAGATAGCGCCGCAGCGGGGAGGCCATCGTCACCAGCAAGACTTGGTCGGTCGCGCTCCACACCCGCGAGTGCATGACGGAATCGAGCGCGATCACCGTGCCCAGCCCCTGTCCCACCAGAATGAACTGCCGATCCTCCCCGGTGTGCCCTCGCGCCCGCTGAATCGCCTGGTCGAGCGCTTGCTGGATCCCGGTGCGGTACTCCGGCTCGCCGAGATAGCGGAACCCGTCGATCATCGCCTTGATGGGGCCGCCCGGTGAGCCGGCCCAGAGGCGCCGGAGTCCGAACACCGCGCCGGCGGACAGGGCGCACGCCACGAGCGCGCCGACGCCGCCGTCTACGAAGGCCAGCGCACCGAGCGCGGCGAAGCCCGACGCCAGAAGCGCGGTGTCCGCGGCGAACGCGCCGACGACCACGATCCACAGGGGCTGCAGCAAGAGCAGGCCGATGCTGCGGAACGTGATGATGACCGGGCGCGGCGACAGCGTGAGGAACAGGCGCAGCGCGCCCAGCACGAACAGCGTCGCCAGGCCGGCGGCGACCCCTACCGTGGTCCAACCCACGGCGTCGACCAGCCACCGCACGGGCGGGAACGCCTCGGTCGGGAGCCCGTACCAGCCTGCCGGCGCGAGCACGACGATCTCGGCCACGTATTGGAGAGCCGCCATCGCCACGAGGGCCGGCACCGCCCACTGCAGTAGTGCATGCACCAGCGCCTGCCAGCTGCCGAGGAGCCCGTCGAGGTAGTGCGCGCGGAACTGGAAGCCGAGGCTCGAGGCGGCCCTCACGTTCGCGGCGTTTTGCTTCAAGAAGCGCAACCAGCTGCGAACGCCCGTGTGCCCGTAGTGAGGGACCGCATGGTCCCAATCGAACACGGCCGTTTCCACCCGCTCGTACAGTCCCGACTTGTCGAAGTTGGCGTCGATGGCTCGCGCGATCTTGTCGTGCGGCCCCGATCCGTGGATGGCAATCGCAGGTATTGGCATCAGACGCGTCCCCGCGGCGCCGTGTCGATCCCGGCGTCCCGATGATGAAGGCGTGCGGTAGGCGCGCGCGCGGCGCGGGTGGCGCCACGTGATCTTCCGCCGTCATGGATGTGGGTGCCGCACACGCTATGGGATTCCACGGGCAGCCACCACGGGCTATGTCACAAACAGTTGGTGACGGGTTCCGTCCCGCTTCGTCCACGTGCGGCATGATCTGATAAGCCATTGTGCTTGAGCGACTTAGAAGCACGCTCTTGACGAGGTGTGTGGAGCGTCGAGACGGGGAGCGGCACCGGCTCGTCGCCGAGGAGTCGAGGCACCATGAGTTGGCCGTCCCGTCCCTCTTGACCAGCGCTTGACCGTGCTCCACTAGTTACGTACCCGCTCGGTAATCTCCCACGCGCCCTGGTGATTCCGTGGCATCCAGAGGGGCCGACCCCGTTGCTGCATGGGGCCCGCGTCGTCGTTCCGTCACGCCCTGGCCAGAGGTGCGCCATGCGAAGTGTGTTTCCCCTGACCTGTTTCGTGCTTTGGGTCGCCGGCGCCGCGCCGGCGGCCTGGGCCCAACAGGACATCCAGCAGCAGCGCGGCGCGGACCAGCAGGTCCGCTACCAGGACCTCACGCGCTTCGGGCCGTGGGACGATCGCAACTACCAGCTCACGCGGGCGGATCTGGCGCTGTTGGCTCCCAACGAAGAGGAGCTGAGCGGGCCGCTGCCGGTGTTCTTCCGCGTGCTGCTCCGGCGCAATTACCCCAACCTTCCAACCACCGGCAACGCGCAGTATCCCCGCAGCGCGCTCCAGATCTTTCAGCAGCAGTACGGCGGCTACATCGTGAACGACCGTCTCTACCGCGGGGTGCAGCTCGAGAACGGGCAGTACCGCTACATCGCGGAGGACCAGGGGGCGGGAGGCGCCGTGCGGGCCCAGGGGCCGTCGCGCTTCCTCTCGGGCGAGACCCGGGTCACGATGCCCGCGGGCGCCGCCGAGTCGGCCATCAAGGTGAGCCCGGCCGATGCGGACGTCGTGATCGCGGGGTCGAACGGCCCCGGGGGAATTCTCCAGCGCATGCACTACTCCGCCGATGGCGGAGAGACCTGGACCATGGTCGACCTCCCGCTCGGCGGCACGTGCTGCGACCCCACGGTCGATTGGTCGGCGGACGGATCGCTGGGCTACGCGGCGACCCTGGGTAACTGTAGCGTCTCCGGCTGCGGGATCTGGTTTTACCGGTCCGGCGACAACGGGCAGACGTGGACCGATCTCCAGGACGACACGCCGGGCGACCCACGCCGCGAGCTGACCAACAGCGGCAGCGACAAGGAGTACCTCCACGTGGACAAGCACGGGCCGTCACCGTGCACGGACAACGTCTATCTGACGTGGCACAACTCGAACGTGATGCAGTTCGCGCGCTCGACGAACAGCGGCAACACGTGGACGACCACGAGCTTCTCGTCCGATCCGGTGGGCATCGGCAGCGACATCGTGTCCGACAAGAACGGGACCGTGTACTACTTCTGGCCCGGCACGAACAGCCGCCAGATCCTCCTCAAGCGCTCCACGGACTGCGGTGCGAGCTTTCCGTCCGGCACGACGGTCGTATCGACCACGAACGGCGATTTCGACTTCCCGATCCCCTCCACCGAGACGCGCCGGGCATGGATCTACGTCGCGGCCGACGCCGATCTCAGCGACGGCCCCTTCGGCGGGAGCGTGTACGTGGCGTGGACGGATACCGACGCGGCCGACAACGAGACCAACGCCGCCGCGAACCACACGCGCATCCAGGTGGCGTTCTCGCGGGACGCGGGGGCAACCTGGACCGTGGTGACGCCGCACGAGACGGCCGACGTCGCGACGGTCGATCGCTGGAACCACTGGATGGCCGTCGGTCCGGACGGCCGGGTCCACGTGATATTCTACGACACGCGCAACAGCACGGGGCGCTCCGGCGTCGATCTGTATTACGCCGTCTCCGCGGACGGCGCGCAGACGTTCTCCGCACCCGTTCGACTGACGGGCGAGACCTCGCCCAACCTCGGCGATCCATTCGAGTTCGGCGACTACAACGGCATGGACTACGCCACCGCCGAGCGGTTGCTGGCCGTGTTCACCGACAACCGCCAGGAAGGCATCGGTGCGGGCGACTCGCAGGACATCTACGCCGTCGGACAGACCGCCGGAGGTGGGCCGCCGCCGCCACCACCGCCACCCGGTGGCGGTGGCGGCTGTGCCCCGGAGGCCATCGCGATCGTGCTGCTGATTCCGATTCTGGGTGCCGCGGTGGTGCGGAGGCGGCGTTTGTAGGCGCACACCGCTATGCGCCCCGCGATCATCGCCTTTTTCAACGACCTCTTCGGCGTCGAGCTCTTCCAGTGGCTCGTCCCGACGCCGGCGGTGCTGTATCTGCTGGCGGCGCTGGCGATCCTCGTGGTATACGACCGGCGGGCGAGGCGCGCCGGGCTCGAGTCGTTCCACGTGCTTGGCGCCGCGATCTGGGGTGGCGTCGGGGGGCTGCTGGGGGCGCGACTCGGCTACCTGCTGCTGCGCGCGGATCAAGTAGTCGCGAGCCCGGCGATCCTTCTCGATCCGGCCGGGACCACGATCTCCTGGGGCGCCTACGCGGGGGGCGTGCTCGGGTTCATTCTGTATCTCGGCCGGCATCACGAACCGGTGGGCCGTTACGCCGACGTGGCGGGCTCCACGCTCGGGCTCGGACCGGCCATCGGGCGGCTGGCGTGCTTCCTGAACGGCGACGACTATGGCGCGGTGACGTCGGTGCCGTGGGGCGTGTCGTATCCGGAGGGGAGCTTTGCGCTCGCCGAACACGCGGCGCGCGGGTTGGTGAGCGCGCACGCGACCGAGTCGCTCACGGTGCACCCGGTGCAGCTCTACCTGGCCGCCAACGGACTCCTGCTATTCCTCGGCTTCACGTGGCTGCTGCGACGCGGCGGGCTCCGGCCGGGGTCGCTCTTTCTGCTCTATTGGGTGGCGTACGGCGTCACGCGATTCGGCCTGGAGTATTTCCGCGAGCCCTATGGCCGCATCACGGTGGCCGGCTTCCCCGACGGCCAGCTCCTGGCGCTCGTGACCGGTCTGGCTGCGGCGGCGGCCGCGGCGGCCCTGCACAACCGCCGCGCGCGTCTCGCGCTGGTCGGCGGGGGATGAGGGTGCGGCTCAGCACGCCTCCGCCAGGGTCGTCGGTGGACCCTCGGGCGGGTGATAGTCGATCCCGTTCTCGAGGACGACCTCGTAGCGGCCGTTCTCGAGGCGCACGCTCTGGTAGAGCTTGCCGTCCACGAGATAGCCGCCGCATTGCTGGAGGAAGATCTGGAGCGCGCTCCGCGGATACTGCGCCGCGCCCTCGCGAGGCATGTCGGGATTGCCCTTCCGCAGGAGCACCCGGAAGAACGCCGGCAGCGGTCCCTGCAGCTCCGCCTCGTTGGGCGCGAGCACGGCGAGGTCGTCCGCCGTCAGCAGATAGTTGCGGTCGTCCCACGGCCCGATGGCGCGTAGTGAGTCGTAGCGCACCTGTGGGTCGACGCCGCGGGCCTGCCGAACCTCCTGCGCGCACGCGGACGCCGGCGGGGCGATCAGCGCGGCGGCAACCAGCAATTGGCACGTCACTCTCGAGCGCATGACACAACCTCCACGGCCCCGGAGCTACCTGGCATGATACACTGGTACACGGACGCCTACCAAGAGGGACGTTTCGGTTGCGGCGCGTTGCACCGCGCGCCGGGACCCGGCGGCTCACCGTTGCCCCTTCGCGCGGGAGGCGAGACATGCTCGACGTAGTCGCATTCTCGACGGTGGCGGCGCCGCTCTCGAAGGCGCTCGCGCTCTCGCTCGTCGTCGAGCGGGTGCTCGAGGCGGGGAAGAACGTCCTGGAATCGTTCCTTGGTCCGAAGACGGTGCGGGCGCTCCCCCCGCCGGAGGCCGCCGGGCGGGCCGTGGCCACGCTCGCCGGCGAGCTGGACGAGGACGCGCGGGCGGTGGCCGTAGAGCGGGAGGCCGAGGTGGAGGCCGAGGAGCACCGCGAGAAGAGCGAGCGCCTGGCCGATCTCCGGGCATTGCTGCGCACGGCGGAGTCGGGGCCCGTGGACGAGGCGGGCAAAGCGGAGCTGGTCACGCTGCGGCAGGACGTTCTCACCCTCACCACCGAGCTCCGCGCGACGGAGCGCCTGGGTGAATGGGACGAGCAAGTGGGGCCCGCCATCGTGCTCGCCATCCCCGCCACCGATCCCGACAGCGGCAAGGTCGTGAAGACGTTGGTGCTGCAACTCCTGGGCTTCGCCACCGGGATCGTGCTGGCGCGGTTCGCCGGCGTGACGCTGTTCGGCACGTTTCTCGGCGCGGGCGCCGCGGTGCCCGTGCCCGTCGACTACATCCTGACCGGGCTGCTCATCGGCGGTGGCAGTGGGCCGATGCACGTGCTGATCCGGTTCATCACCGAGCGGAAGACGGCGACGGAAGCGCCCGCGGCGCAAGCGCCCCGCGCCGCGCCCGCGGCGCTCCGGGCGGCCGCCCCGCTGCCGGTTCTCCCCGTGGCGCCCCCGATCATCGTGACCGCGCCGAAGGAGGATCTCGCCGGCTGGGTCGACGTGCGCTACGACGGCGGCGTGGCGCGCGAGCGGTTGGAACACGTGCACAAGCGCGCGAGCGATCCCGACATGATCGTGTTCCATCACACCGCCATGCACAGCCGCAGCACCTTCGAGGACGTGGTTCGCGTGATTACGAATCGCACGTCGGGCGGAGGCAACTGGCTGACGGGCTACAACTGCGTGATCACGGCGGATGGCACGGTCCATCCGTTCTGCCGGTGGGATCGCTACGGCAATCACGCCGTCGGGTACAACCGGCGGTCGCTGGGGATCGCGTTCAACGGCAACTTCGAGACCGACCCCAACGTGCCGTTCTCGAATCCCGACGGCCGCATGGGCGCGACGCGCCCCACGGAGGACCAGCTCATGTCGGGCGCCCGCGTCGCGGCACTGTGGACGCTGCTGTACCCCGTGCGGGTGGCGTTCGGCGACGCGATCGTGCCGCACAAGCAGATCGCCAGCAAGGCCTGTCCGGGATCGCAGTTCCCCTACGACGAATTTCAGCGTCTCGTGGAGCATTTCCACGACCGGTGGTCCCGGTCCGACGCCGTGCAGGAGCGCATCGCGGCGTTCAAGCTGAAGCCGTACCTCTACGTCACGGAGGCGCAGACATGAACGAGACCCTCGCCAATGCGACGGTCGTCTTCGCGCTGGTCGTCGCGCTCGCCTTGCTGGTGGAGCGGCTTCTGGAGGTGGTGAAGTGCGGGTACGACCTGCTCGACAGCCGCCTCGACTGGTACCGCTTCTGGAGCCGCCGCGGGGAGCGGCTGCGTGTCACGCTGGAGCGCAAGCTGCACACCCTCCGCTTCGTGAAGCCCAAGCACCTCGCGGCGCTGCTCGCGAAGTTCGACGACCAGTTCGCCGACGGGCCGGTGCAGAACGGCCGGGTGCCGGTCATCGCGGGCGACCTCGTTCGCGGCGCGGCGATCAAGATCGCGGCGAAGGTGGTGGGAGTGGCGGCGGGCGTCACGCTCGCGTTCTGGCTCCGGATCAACCTGGTCACTTACTGGGTCGAGACGGGCGCGCCGGCGCCGTCGGCGACATGGCTCCAGGTGGCCCTCACGGGTACGGCGATCGGGTTGGGGAGCGGGCCCGTGCACAAGGTGATCCGCGCCGTCGAAAACCGACAGAAGCGCACGGCGCAAGGAGGGAGAGGATGACCGGTCTGTTCAATCTCTCGGCGGACCTGGCACTGGCGGTGGGTCTGGTGGTCGCCGCGGCGGGGATCGTGTTCGTCACGAAGATCGGGTTGCTGCCCAAGAAGAGCGTGCCGTACGCGCTCCTGGCTCTTGGAGGCGCGTTCGGCATCGCGTGGTTCAAGAGCCGGCAGGCCCGCACCCTACGCCAGCGCCTGAAAGACGAAGAGGAGCGGCTGAAAGCGCTGGAAGAGCGGCTGCGCGAGCAGGGCGCGAGGCTCGGCGATGCCGACGCGCGCCTCGACGCCGCCCGTACGGAGGTGGATGCGCGCCGGGCGGCGATCGAGGAGTCGATCCTGGAGCTGGAGCGGACCGGTGACGCACGGATCGAGGAAGTGTCGCGGCTGTCGGGCGAGGAGCTCGATGCCGAGATGACCGCGCTCCTGGCGCGCCTCTCGAGGGGGAGCTGACATGCGCTGGCGACCGGTCTGCTCGGCGGCGGCGCTGCTGGCGCTCGCGATCGCAGCGGCGCCGCGGACCGCGGTGGCGCAATGCGATTCCTGCCGCATCGTTCGGCTGAATCCCGACAGCAGTCTCGTCATCGACGTGGGCGGCCGGCGCTATCGGGCGCTCACTGAGCAACAGCAACGAGACGTGCTCGCGCTCGCCGCGCGCGCGGAGCGCGCCGAGGGCCTCGTCGCGCTCAAGGACTCCCTGATCGCGGGCAGCGAGACGCTGCTGGCCGTGTACGACAGCACGTTGGCGCAGCAGCGGGCTTACACCGCCACGCTCGACTCCCTGTACCGCGGGTACCGGGATCTGGCGGCCGGATATCGCCGCCTCAGCGGGGAGCCAATCCTCACCGCGCAGCTCGGCGCAGGAATCACCGGCCCCGACACGAAGCCGGCGCTCGTGGCCGGCGTCGGCGTGTGGCGGTTCCGGCTGTCAGGGTTCTTTCAGGAGGACAACTCGGGGGTGCTCGCGGGCGTGCAGTGGAAGCTGTTCTGACTACACCCGCCGGGCCGGTGTCATCCGGGTCCGCGCCGGGTTTCCCTTGCGACGATTCCATTCCCGGCCAAAGACGTAGCGGTCGACGTCGTGCGCGTACGTCGGGTCGAGCACGATGACGCTCGTTTCGCGCGCGCGGTTGAGGCTTTGGCCGTCCCAATTGGTGGACCCGTTGTAAACCAGCGTCCGGTCGATGGTCATGAGCTTGATGTGGTAGGCACCGGGTCCATCCGCGATCATCCGGCTGTTGTACACCCACCAGCGGAACTCGAACTGGCCCCATTCGTGGAGCGGCTTGGTCCGGCTCACGTCGACCTCGACGCTGAGCGACTTCCGGACGAGGTCGACCTGCCCCGCCTCGAGCAATGATCGCACCGCCGTGAGGCGCCGTTGCAGGTGCTTCAGCGCGTCCTCGTTGCTGCCGCCGCCGAACGGCAGCGTGACCTTCCGGAGATTACGCTTGTACGGCAACAGCAGGCGCACCGACACGCCGCGCATCAGCGCGTAGATGGCGGCGTCGATGACAGGCTCGTCATTGACGTTCGGCGCCGTCATGTGGATGGCCGAGCGGGCGCCGTCCATGGCGGCCAGCAGGCCCTGCGCAATCGGGTGATCGATCGAGTTGGCGAAGAACGACGGGCGCTTGGGCTTGTCGAGGTAGAACATCGGGATGCACGACTCTCCGATGCCGAGGGCGTCCCAGTCGGGGTCGAGCACGGCGGGGGGATGCTCGTAGGCCCCGCCCACCGTATGGATCTTGCCGCGGTTGAACGATCGCCCCTCGGGTTGCACTTCGCCGTTCGGCCCGGCGCGGAGGACGGCGTGGAAATTGGTCTCCCGGTGCCAGGAGTGGTCGAACGCGCGCAGCGCACGCTGGGCGACTTCACCCGCGTAGAGGTACGCCGTATCCCGCTCCTCGCGGTCGAAGCTGTTGTTGGAGTGCAGGTTGGCGCCGCCGATGTGCACACAGCGGCCGTCGACGTGAACGATCTTCGAGTGATCCTCGCCCGGCCCCACGTGCTGGTGCACGGCGACCTCGACGCGGACGTATCGCGGGTCGAGAGCGTTGAACATGCCGAGGATGCCTTCGGCGCATTTGCGCTTGAGCAGCGTGAGGATGCCCACGAACTTGAGCGGCCAAAAAACGATCGGCAGGAGCAGGTCGGGGATGATGCGGATGACCACCGGATGATGCGGGCGCGGGCCTTCGCCACGCTCGTGCCGCCGCAGCTCCTCCTCGAGACGTCGCTGGAGCCGCCGGGCCCCCTCGGCGATCTGACCGAGCGGGTCCGAGGCGTTGATGTTGCCCGACCGCACCCCGACCTCGTACCGGGCGTTCGCCACCAGCTCCGCGAGGGCGAAGAAGATCGCCGCGCCGTGCAACACGGGACCGACCGCGTTGCGCTCGGTGAGCGCCAGGGCGCCCGGCACGGGAGCGTCGAGCGGTTGGAGCGCGCGGTCGATGGGGTCGCGCAGGTACGCGAGGGCGTCGCCGCCGGGCTGCCGGGCCTGCCACAGGTGGGGGCCGCCGATGAGGTTGATCCGTAGCCGATACTCGAAGTCGCGACCCCGCGCCTCGCGGACGAGCACGCGGTACAGGCCGGCGGCGGGGATGACGGTGCGGAGGTGGTCGTCGAGTGGGGGCGTCCTGCCGCTGATCGACGTGATGTTCGTCCCGGCGGCGAGCGGGATCGCTCCCGCGGGTGGGTACAGCACGACCTCGGGGTCCATAGGCTGGGGGTCGGCGTGGCGGCGCAGCGCCTCCTCGTAGCCGTCCGGATCGATGGCGGGGCGCGGGTGGGGCGCCAACAGGATGCTCACGACGTCGCCTTCCCGGGCATCGAAGGCGTACCAATGCCCGCCTCCGGCCGGGAAGGTGTCTTGCGCCATCTCGCCGTAGACCAGGTGGCGCTTCGCCGACCGTTCGCGGTCGCTGGAGTCCGGGGAAGTGCCTTGCTCGATCAACGGGAGGATCGCCGGAACGATGGGTCGGAGCGTGAAGCCGGGGCACGTCTCCCGTGCCCCGCGCCCGCTAGGCCCCTAGTCGCTCCCGTCCGGTGCCGACGTCGTGGTCACCGTCTCGTCGTCCTCGTGCCCGTACCTGTCGAACCACCCCCGCAGGAACAGCTGGGTCCGCATGAAGTTGGAGGGCCGGCTGCCGGTGCCGTGCCACTCGTCCTGGAACCGCACCATCATGGTGGGCACGCCGCGATAGCGCAGCGCCTGGTAGTACTCCTCGGTCTGCCCCATCGGCGTACGCAGGTCGTTCTCCCCCGTCATCAACATCGTGGGGGTCGACACGTTGCCGACGTACATCAGCGGCGAGCGCGCGAGGTGCTCGGTGGGATCTTCCCACGGCAGGCTCGCGAAATTGCGGTACCAGCCCGCCCCGTCGGTGGTGCCCACGAACGACAGCCAGTTGGTGACCGGGCAGTTTGCCGACGCCGCGGCGAACCGGTCGGTGTGTCCCACGACCCATGACGTGAGGACGCCGCCGCCCGAGCAACCGTAGACGAACAGGTCGCGTTCGTCGACGTAGCCGCGGCCCAGCAGCGTGTCCACGCCGGCCATCAGGTCGTCGTAATCCTTGCCGGGATAAGCGTTCTTGATGGCGTTTCCGAAGTCGCTGCCGTACCCCGCGCTGCCGCGCGGGTTGGTATACAGGACGACGTAGCCGTTGGCCGCGTGCTCCTGCCACCCGAAGTTGAAGCCCACCCCGTACATCCCGTGCGGACCGCCGTGAATGGCGAGCATCATGGGGTACTTGCGCGAGGGGTCGAAACCGGGCGGCTTCACGATCCAGCCCTGAATGCGGAACCCGTCGACCGAGCCGTACCAGATCTCCTCCACCTCGCCCAGCCCGACGCCGTGCAGCACGTCCTCGTTCACGTCGGTGAGCTGGCGGAACTCACCGGGCTGGTCGACGTCCAGGACGACCACGTCTCCCGGAGCGTGGAACGAGGACAGCGTACCGACCGCCGTCGTCCCGCTCATGCTGGCGAGCGAGAACTGGTACACGCCGTCCGTGAGTCGGCGGACGTCACCGTTCAGCGGCGCGTAGAACAGGTGCTGGCGGCCCTCGTCGTCGGCGGTGAAGTACACGCCGCGGCCGTCCGGGGCCCAGGTCACGTCCTCCGGGGAGCGATCGAGCCCGGGCGTGAGTGCCCGCGGGTTTGACCCATCGGTCTCCATCACGTACAGACCGCTCGTGCGATACGTGTCGTCGTGCCAATCGTAGCCCGTGTACGCCACCCGGCGCCCGTCCGGCGAGACGACGGGGTTGCCGTCGGGACCCCGCCGGCTGGTGACTTGCCGGATCTCGCGCGTATCCACGTCCACCGCGTAGATGTCGGATTCGCGCCATTGGTGCTGCCAGTCGCGTACGCGAAGGGACTCGAAGAGGATGGTCCGCCCGTCGGGCAACCACGCGGGATCGCTGTGGTTCCAGTCGCCGTCCGTGAGCTGCCGTGCGGTGCCGCCGCTTGCCGGGACGACGAAAATGTGCCGGTACCCGTCATCCACGTAGCCCGACCGGTCGCGCCGGTACGCCAGCCGAGTGACCACCCTGGGGTCTCCCGTCCACTTGGCACCCTCGGGTTTGGCCGGGAGCTGAATGCGGAACGTGTCGCGCTCCGAGACGCTCATCGTGAATGCGATCTGCGTGCCGTCCGGCGACCACTGGATGCTGCCGGGCGACTCCGTCACGCGGGTGATCTGGGTGACGGCGCCCTCCGCGTCCATCCACCGCACGAAGACCTGCGAGCCTTCCGGCTCCCCGCGCGCCACGTACGCGATGCGGTCTCCATCCGGCGACCATCGGGCCGACGAGCCGTCCACGAGAAACCGATTGCGGCTGCCGTCGGCGTTCATCAGCCAGAGCGACGATTCCCAGCGGTCGCCCAGCTTGTCCACCCAGCGCCGCGTATAGACGATGCGCTCGCCGTCCGGCGAGATTCGCGGGTCGCTCACCCCCTCCCACTCCAGGAAGTCCTTCAACTCGAGCGAGCGTTCCTGACCCGCGGCCGGTTGAACCGACAGCGCCAGTCCGGCCAGCGCGATCACCACGTAGCGGGGCATGGGGAGCTCCTTCTGTTTCGCGGGGATGCCGCCGTCGAAGATGGCGTTCGAGACCGGATACGACAAGTAAGGAGAAACGCCGGGACGGTCCCGGCCCATTGACGCACGCCGCGCCGGGCCGTATGTCAAGGATGTCTCCAACAGCGCGCCCTAGATCATGAACCGCAGGCATTTCAGCCGGCTGCTTCTGGCAGCGGCGGGCGGCGTGGCGTTCCCGCGACGCGCCCGGTCGATCACCCGCCCCCAGGTCCGCGTCAATGGCTCGCGACTCAACCGGCTGTTCGAGCAGCTGCGGCGGGTGGGCCGCACGCCGGCAGGCGGGGTGGAGCGGTTGGCCTATTCGGAGGAAGACCGGCAGGCCCGCGAAACGGTGATGGGATGGATGCGTGAGGCCGGGCTCGACGTGCGGATCGACGAGGCCGCGAACATCATCGCGCGCCGCGCGGGAAGCGATCCGGACCTGCCGCCGCTCCTGGCGGGATCGCACATCGACTCCGTGCCCGACGGCGGAGCCTACGACGGCAACGTCGGCGCGCTCGGCGCGCTCGAGGCGGCGTGGACGCTCGCCGACGAGGGGATCGTCACGCGGCACCCGCTCGAGATCGTGATCTTTCAGAACGAGGAGGGCGGTCTCTACGGCAGCGAGGCGATGGCGGGCAGGCTCACCGAGGCCGACCTGGACCAGGTGAGCCAGAGCGGGAGGACCGTGCGCGAGGGGATCGCCTTCCTGGGCGGCACCCCCGACCGGATCCGAAACGCCGCCCGCCGGTCCGGGGAGATCGGAGCGTATCTCGAGCTGCATATCGAGCAAGGCGGTATGCTCGAGGCCGAAGGGATGGACATCGGGGTGGTGGAGGGCATCGTCGGCATCGAGTGGTGGGACGTGACCGTGGAGGGCTTCGCCAACCACGCCGGCACGACCCCGATGGACGGGAGGCGGGACGCGCTGCTGGCGGCCGCGCGCTTCGTCGAGGCGGTGAACGACATCGTCACCGGGATTCCGGGGCGACAGGTGGGGACCGTGGGGCAGATCGCCGCGTACCCAGGTGCGCCCAACGTGATCCCGGGCCGCGTGACGGCGAGCCTGGAGCTGCGCGACCTTGACGCGGAACGGATCCAGACGTTGTTCCGGCGCATCCGCGCCGAGGCGAACGCGATCGGTGAGCGCACCGGCACCACGTTCACGTTCGTCAGTCGGGGGCTGGACATCGCGCCGGCGCTCACCGATCAGCGCGTACAGGGAGCCATCGTCGGCGCGGCACGGGAGCTGAGCCTGTCGTTCCGCCTGATGCCGTCCGGCGCCGGCCACGACGCCCAGAGTCTGGCGGCGCTCGCGCCGATCGGCATGATCTTCATTCCGAGCGCAGGCGGGGTCAGCCACTCGCCGCGGGAGCACTCGGATCCCGAGGACCTGGTGAACGGGGCGAATGTATTGGTCAATGGGCTCCTGGGGCTCGATGGGATGGTGGGGTGAGGGGGCGGAGAGCCGAGGGCAGAGAGTAGGGTGCAAGGTGCAGCGGAACGGAAAACGAGCGCATCGGACAGAAGGCATTGGACCGGAGGGGAGCAGATCGATGGTGAACGCACGAAGCGGTGCCGTCGGATTGGTACTCGCGGGGCTGTTGGCCTGTGGTGGTAGCGGTGAGTCGGCGCATGAAGGTCGCTTGGCGGCGGAGGTGGAGATCGCGGCGCCCGCATCGGGCGAGGCGGTGGGCGGAGGCGCGGTAATCGTTCAGCTGACCGTGCGGGGCGTCGAGATCCGGCCCGCGGGCACGGACGAGCCGAATACCGGACATCACCATCTCTTCGTGGACAGGGACATCACGCCGCCGGGCGAAACCATTCCCGCGGAGGAAGGCATCATCCATCTCGGCGGCGGCCAGACGGAGGCCGAGATCCCGCTCGAACCGGGCACGCACACGATCATCGCGGTGCTGGGCGATCACGAACATGTGCGGCTGGCGGAGGTCAAGACGGACACGGTGACGGTGGTGGTCAACTAGGGCCAGGGACCAGGGGTCAGGGGACCGAGGCGAGCGAGCAGGGCAGGGAGGGGGACACGTTGGAGGGCTGTCAACGTGTCCCCGTTCGCGTGTCCGGGTCGTTCTTCTCGTTCTTTCCAATTCAACGATCTCCAATCTCCAATCCAGCAGACGCTCCACCGGCCGCCGGTGGCAGCGGGCGCACGTCATCGGTCCCGCGAAGTGGACGCGATCGTGGTCGAGTTCCCGAAG
>Ga0302046_10002518_pt1 | contig 17001 bp, 18 predicted proteins | sample RVTome_11_FD_200261 | JGI IMG/M metagenome (GOLD analysis project Ga0302046, IMG submission 200261) | Soil microbial communities from uranium-contaminated site in the Upper Colorado River Basin, Wyoming, United States - RVT147D111 (version 2) ...
ACCGCTCGCGCCACGAGGCCCTCGGCCGCCACGCGATCGAGGTCCTCGTGGTCGATCACCGCGATCTGGCCTCGCTCGATGCGCGTGAGGAGTCGCTTCGTCCGCGCGTCGACGACGGCTCGCCCCTCTCGGCCGGCCTTCTCGCGGCTGCGCTTGGTCCCGAGCCTCAGCATGCGTTCCCCAGCGTACCGTCCCCGGCCGGGGTCAGCGGGCCTTCTCGCGGGCCGCCTCGGCCAGGAGCTGCTCGGCATGGGTCGCCGCCTCGTCGGTGGGCATGCCGGAGAGCATCCGGGAGAGCTCCTGCACCCGGTCGGCTCCATGAAGGGCCGTGACCCTGGTGATCCCGGCTTCCTTGGTGAGCCTGAAGTGGCGATCGGCGAAGCAGGCGATCTGGGGCAGGTGCGTGACGACCAGCACCTGGCGCGAGGCCGCCAGCCGGGCGAGGCGGCGGCCCACGGCCACCCCGGCCCGCCCGCCGATCCCGGCGTCGACCTCGTCGAAGACCAGGGTCCCGACCTCGTCGAGGTCCGCGAGCACGGTGCGGCACGCGAGCATGGTCCGGGAGAGCTCGCCGCCCGAGGCCACCTTGGCGAGCGGCTGGAGGGCCTGGCCGTCGCCGCCCGAGAACAGCATCTCGGCGCCCTCTGCGCCGTCGTGGCCGGGGGTCTCGTGCGGGGCAAGCCGCACGGCGACGCTCGCCCCCTCCATCCCGAGCTCGGCCAGCTCGCCCCGGATCCCCTCGGCCAGTCGCGGGCCCGCGTCGGTCCGCGCCTCCGTGAGGGCGGCCGCGAGCGCCGAGACCTCCTCGGCGAGCCGCGCGGCCTCGGCGCCCCACTCGTCGCGCTCCTCCCCCGCGCGCTCGAGGGCCCCGAGCCGCTCGCTCGCCTCCTCGAGGAAAGCGAGGATCCCCTCTTCGGCCTCGCCGTACTTGCGCTCGAGATCCCGGATCGCGGCGATCCGTTGCCGCACCCCCTCGAGACGGCCGGGGTCGAGCTCGAGCCCGTCGCCGTAGGAGCGCAGGGCCTCGGCCACATCGCGCGCCTCCTCGGCGAGCCCCGCGAGCCGGGCCGCGAGCCCCTCGGCCGCAGGGTCGGCCTTCGCCGCGTCGTCGATCGCGGCGGCGGCCACGCCGATCGCATCGGCGCCGCCCCCTTCGCTCGCCAGCGCTGCCCGGGCCTCCTCGAGGCGCTCGAGGATCCGCTCGGCGTTCCCCAGCCTGGACTCCTCGACCTCGAGCTCGGCGCGCTCGCCGAGACGGATCGCCGCCGCCTCGATCTCGCGCACCTGGTAGGCGAGCAGGTCCTTCTCGCGCTCGCGCTCGCGCGCGGCGTCCTCGAGGCGGGCGAGCGCCGCGCGCACCTCGCGGAGCCGGGCGTGCGCGGCCCGGTACCGCCCGAGGCGCTCCAGGTGCTCGGGGCCGCAGAAGCGATCGAGGAAGGCGAGGTGCGCCGCCGGCGAGAGGAGGCGCTGGGTCTGGTGCTGCCCGTGCACCTCGACGAGGTCGGCGCCGAGCTCCGCGAGGGTGGACAGCGGGGCCATCTGGCCGCCGGCGCGGGCGCTCGAGCGGCCGTCGGCGGACAGCGAGCGGGCGAGGACGAGCTCGCCCTCCTCGGCCCAGTCGGCGGCGCCGGCCACGTCGCGGGCGTCGAAGCGGGCCTCGACGCCGGCCCGCTCGGCCCCGTCGCGGACCAGGCCCGACTGGGCGCGGCGTCCCAGGACGAGGGCGAGTCCGGTCGTGACCATCGTCTTGCCGGCGCCCGTCTCGCCGGTCAGGACGTTCAGCCCGGGCGCGAGCTCGAGCGAGGCGTCGTCGATGACGCCGAGGCCCGCGATGTGCAGCTCGAGGAGCATCTCGCCGGCATCCTATCGCGACCCTCCGACACGATCAGGCAAGATCCCCGCCGACGCTCACGGGATTCACTCCCCGCGCGGGCCTGCGGGGAGGGAGAACTTGCGGCGGAGCTTCGCGTAGAAGGTCTCGGTCTGGCGCCGGCGCAGGAGCCGCGCCGGATGCTCCGAGCGGCGGATCCGCACCCGGGATCCCACCGGCAGCTCGAGGGAGCGTCGGCCGTCGGCCGCGAGGATCCCCGGCTCGTCGCCCTGGATCTCCAGCACCACCTCGGCCTCGGGCGCCAGCACGATCGCCCGGTCGAAGACCATGTGCGGGCTCACCGGCGTGAGGAGCAGGCACTCGGCGGCGGGCGAGACGATCGGGCCGCGGGCGGAGAACGAGTACGCGGTCGAGCCCGTGGGCGTCGCGACGATCACGCCGTCGCCCGAAAAGGTGGTCACGTGCTCGCCCGAGACCGAGCCGGCGATCGTGATCACGCGGTGACGCGCGCGCTTCTCGACGAGGATCTCGTTCAGCGCCCACTGCCGGTCTTCCCACTCCGTGCCCTCGGCCTCGGCGGCGAGGGCGATCCGCTCGTCGAGCTCGAGCTCGCCGCGCCCGAACGCCGCCAGGGCCTCCGGGGCGTCCTCGGGCTCGATCTCGGTCAGGAACCCGAGGCGCCCGACGTTCACGCCGAGGACCGGTACGTCGGAACGGCTCGCCACGAGCGCCGACCGCAGCAGGGTGCCGTCGCCGCCGAACGAGACGACCAGGTCGCATCCCTCCGCGAGACCGGGCGGCGGGGCAAGGGCGTCGGCGCCGACGTCCACTTCGTCGAGCGAGACGGTCTCGTGACCCTCCGCCCGGGCGAAGGCCGCCAGGTCCTTCGCCGCCGCCGCCGCCGCCTCGCGGTCAGGGTGCACGACCAGGCCCAGCCTCACGCCGCCACCTCACGGACCACGGCCGCGGCGTCGAGCACCACCCCGGGCTCGCCCACCCGCGCGTGGAGCGGGAACTCCACGTTGCCCTTGGGCCCGCGCACGGGCGAGGGCATCGCCTGGAGTGGCCCCGCGCCCACCCGCCGGCACGCCTCGGCCACCGCTTCGATCGCCCGCGCCCACACCGACGGATCGGAGACCACGCCCCCGCGGCCGACCTCGCGCCTCCCGGCCTCGAACTGGGGCTTGACGAGCACGATCAGATCCGCGCGATCGGCCGCGACACCCACCAGCGGAGCGATCGCCAGCCGCAGCGAGATGAACGACAGGTCGGCTACGATCAGCTCGGGGGAGCGCGCGAGGTGCTCCGGGCGCAGCCCGCGCACGTTGAACCGCTCCATGACCGTGACGCGGGGATCCTCGCGCAGCCCCCACGCGAGCTGCCCGTAGCCGACGTCGAGCGCCACCACGTGGGAGGCGCCGCGTCGCAGCAGCACGTCGGTGAACCCGCCGGTCGAGGCTCCCGCGTCCAGGCACCAGCGCTCCGCGGGGTCGACGCCGAAGCGGTCGAGCGCGGCGGCGAGCTTCTCCCCCGCGCGCGAGGCGTAGGGCCGCGAGGCCCCCCGCACGGTCACGGCGTCCGCGGGGGCGACGAGGCTCCCGGGCTTGCCGGCGACCGACCCGCCGACCAGCACGCGGCCGGCCAGGATCGCGTCGCGCCCCTCGCTCCGCGACGAGGCGAGCCCGCGCCGGACGAGCTCGAGGTCGAGGCGGCGTCTCACCCGGTGGTCTTCGAGGAGGAGCGCTTGGCGGCGGGCTTCTTCGAGGTCGCCTTCTTCGCCCCCGGCTTGGTCGCGGGCTTGCCCACCTGCCGCTCGAGCGTGCGCACGCGCTTCTTCAGCTCGGACAGCTCGTCGCGGGTCGCCACGCCCACGAGCTTGAGCTGGCGCTGGACCTCTCGCCGGACCAAGTCGACCACCCGCTGGGTGTTCTTGCGGGACCACTCGAGCAGCTCCTCGGCGCGCTCGGAGCCGATCGCGCCGAGCCCCGCCTCCACGTATCTCCTCACAAGATCGCGCATGGTCTCCAAGCATAGGCGAAGCATCCGTCCGATATACTTCCCCCCGAACCGCCCGCTTCCCCTACGTCCAGAACCGAAGGGTTCGAGTTGGCGAGCGTGGATCAGGTAGAGACGAAGCTGCGAGAGCTGATCGGCCGGCTCAACGAGTCGGAGGACGATGCGAAGGGCGCCCTACGGACCTCTCTCGGAGAGCCGCGCGTCCTCGCCCTGCGCGTGACCGACCTGGAGCTCGACTACTGGACGGTCCTGGAGGACGGCGCGATGGCGGATATCGCGACCGGCGAGCACGAGGAGGCCCACATCCGGATCCACGTGACCTCCGAGGACTTCGTCGCCCTCGTCGACGGCGAGCTGAAGCTCGTCCCCGCCTTCCTCAGCGGCCGCGTTAGGGTCGAGGCGAGCGTCGCCGACATGCTCCAGCTCCGGAGGATGCTCTGATGAACGGGCATCGCTTCCTCGGCAGGTCCCTGCGCTCGCTCGCGGCGATGACCGCGGCCGGTCGGGTCGTGACCAAGCGCGACCGTCGCCGTCCCGACCCCGCGGCCGACGACCACCTCGGCGCGATCCGCGGAGAGCCGCGACGGATCCGCGGACCGCGTGCCACACGGCTCTACACAGAGTGGTTCCCCCCGCCCGAGGGGCGCTCTGGCACGGTCATCTTCACCCACGGCCTGTGCCTCACCGAGGCGGTATGGCACTACCAGAAGCGAGACCTCGCAGGTGCCGGGTTCGGGATCGTCACGTGGGACCTGCCGGGCCACGGGCACTCCGACGCGATCGCTCCCGGCGAGCTGACGCAGGAGATGGCGATCGACGCCCTCGCCCGCGTGGTCGAGGAGTACGTGGACCCCTCCGGCGGGGCCGTGCTGGTCGGCCACAGCCTCGGCGGGCTCACCACCCTCGGATACCTCGGCGAGCGTCAGGAACGCTGCCGCGAGCTGGTGCGCGGGGCGGTCCTCGCCTCGACCCCGATGACCCACTTCGCGCACGCGGTGGCGGGCGGCTGGGCGGGCGCGGGCGTCGAGTCGCGCCTGCTCGCGCGCGTGCTCCGGTTCATGGTCGAGAGCGACCGGGTCGATCGCTACCTCGGCAGGGACGTCGGGACGGCCAAGGACTCGATCGCCTACCGCGTGATCCGGGCCGGGTTCGGCCGGAACCCCTCCCCCACCCAGGTCCGCTTCATCCGCGACGTGATCGCCTCGGTCCCGCCGCAGGTGCGCGCCGATGCGTACACGGCGATGACGACCTATGACGTCCGGCCCCTGCTCGGCGGGATCGAGCAGCAGGCCCTCGTCGTGATCGGCGAGGAGGATCGGCTCGTGAACCCGGCCGAGTCCGAGCTGCTCGCCCGGCGATTGCCGGCCGGGGAGACGATCGTCCTGCCCGACGTGGGCCACGGGGCCTTCCTCGAGGTGCCGAACACCTTCAACGGCGCGGTGCGGGCCTTCGCCGAGCGCGCGCTCGGGACCGGCCCGGCATCCGAGGCCGGCTCAGCGTGATCCCACTCCGCGACACGAACCCCACGGTGAGGCGGCCGTGGATCACCTACGCGTTCATCGCCCTCAACGTCGCCGCGTTCCTGCTGTGGCAGCCGCTCGGCGGGGCGGCCGACCAGCCCTCCGACGTTCTGGCGGCGCCGGGGCGGCCTCTCTCACAGGGCGAGCTCTTCGTCTTCTGTCACGGCGGGATCCCCGAGGAGCTGATCGACCTCGAGGCGATCCCCGAGGTCTCCGAGGCGTGCGGGGGGAAGTCGCCCCTGGTCTCGCTCTTCACCTCGATGTTCCTGCACGGGGGCCTGCTCCACCTGGGCGGGAACATGCTGTACCTGTGGATCTTCGGGAACAACATCGAGGACCGGATGGGACACGTGGCGTTCTTCTTCTTCTACCTCGCCGCCGGAGTTGTCGCGACCTACGCGCACGTGCTGACCGACACGAGTTCGGTGATCCCGCTCGTGGGGGCCTCGGGCGCGATCGCTGGGGTGCTCGGCGCCTACCTCGTGCTCTATCCGCACGCCCGCGTCCTGACGGCCGTGGCGTTCTTCTTCATCACGCTGGTCGAGCTCCCGGCGCTCGTCGTGCTCGGGTTCTGGTTCGTGCTCCAGGCGTTCCAGGGGGTGGGGAGCCTGGGGGCCGGCAACCTCGGGGGCGTCGCCTGGTGGGCGCACATCGGAGGGTTCGTGTTCGGCGCCGCGGTAGCCTGGATCCTCTACAGGAACCGGTCGCAACGCCAGGAGGTCATCGTCCCGCCCGAGTGGCGGTACTGAGCGGACGCTCCATCGCGACGGCCCCTGCCGAGCAGGCCTTCGCCCGGTCCAGCACCCACCCCGGCAGGTCCTCGCGCCCAGCCTCGGTGAACCCGAGGTGCCCGAAGAACCCTGCCGCGTCCTCCGTCATCAGGACGACCCGCCCCGCTCCCCGAGCGGCCGCCCGTCGCAGGGCGGCACCGGCGAGGAGTGCGCCGAGATGCAGCCCTCGCACCCGCTCGTTCACGGCGACCGAGTGCATGTATGCGGTGTCGTCCTCGACAGCCACCGACGCGGTGGCGAGCGCCTCCTCGTCCTCGCCCACGAGCGCCTCCTCGGGCCCTCCCACGGCGGCGAGCCCCGCCGCTGCCGAGATCCTCGTCGCCTCGTCGCCGCGCGCCGGCCGCACCCGCACCAGGGGCCGCGGCTCGAGCACGCCCATGGCATCGTCGAGCACCGCGACGGGCAGAGCGTCGTGCTCGGCCAGCGACGCGATCGTCGCCGCCCCCGTCAGGACGAGCGCCGCATCGAGCCCGGCCGCCACCGCCCCCGCTACGTCGGTCTCGAGCCGGTCCCCCACGACCAGCGCGCGCCGGGTCGCCACGCGCTCCATGGCGGCCTCGAACAGGGCCGGAGCCGGCTTGCCGAAGGATTCGGCGCGCATCCCGGTCGCCGTCTCCACGGCGGCCACGATCGCCCCCGCCCCGGGCCACTCCTGCCCGCCCGGCGCCGGGTACGAGGCATCGGTGTTCGTCGCCACCAGCCGCGCGCCGGCACCCACCAGCACCGCGGCGACCCGCAGGCGGTCGTAGTCCACCGATCGGTCCCACCCGATCACCACGGCGTCGGCGCGCTCCGGCTCCCCGCCGAGCACCTCGATCCCCGCCTCGGCCAGCGCCGCGCGCAGCCCCGCCTCCCCGATCACGTAGGCGCTCGCCACGGCTCCGCGGAGACGCTCGGCGGTGACGAGCGCCGAGGTAACCACCTCGTCGGGACTCGCGGGGATCCCCACGCTCGTGAGCTTCTCCGCGACGCCCTCGGGGGTCCGGGCGGAGTTGTTCGTGAGGAACGCGATGCGCCGGCCCCGAGCGCGCAGTTCGGCGAGCGCCCCGGCGGCGCCCGGCAGGGCCTCGTCGCCCCGGTAGAGCACACCGTCGAGATCGAGCAGGAAGGCCTCGTAGCGGTCGGCGAGCGGCCGCACGATCAGGGGGCGAGGCGCTCGAGCGCCGCCCGGTACTCGTCGCGGGGCGCCATCGCCACGGCGAGCTTCAGATGCGCGATCGCCCGGGTGCGCTGGCCCGTTCGCGCGCAGGCCAGGCCAAGCGCGAAGTGCGCGTAATCGTCGGCGGGGCTGATCGCGACGGCCTTCGCGAACTCGCGCCGCGCGCGCTGCCAGCGGTGGATCGCAGCGAGGGCGCGGCCGAGAGCCTCGCGGATCGAGACCTTGTCGGGCTCGACGAGCTTCGCGCGGTCGAGGACCACGACGGCAGCGTGCGGGTGGCCGTTCTCGAGGAACTCGCGCCCCTTCGAGAGCAGATGGTAGGCCGACTCGCTCATCGGCTCGCGGTTCTCTCTCTCATCGCGTATACAGACCGCATGCCCAAGGTCTCTCCGTTCGACGGCCTGCTCTACGACCCGGCGGTCGTCGGAGACGTGGCCGCCGTCACCGCTCCGCCCTACGACGTGATCCTCGGCGACGAGCTGCTGCGCTTCCGCGCCGGGAGCGCCCACAGCATCACGCACGTTGACCTCACCGACGGGGGAACGGACGCTCCCGATGGCCAGTATAGCCGCGCGGGCTCGCTCTTCCGCCGCTGGCGCGAGGAGGGCGCCCTCGCCGCGGTCGGGAAGCCGGCCGTCTACCCCTATGAGATGGCCTTCTCCTACGGCGGCCACGACCGCCGGATCCGCGGGCTCTTCCTCGAGGTCGGCCTCGAGGACTGGGGCGGGCACATCGTGCCGCACGAGAAGACGATGGCCGGCCCGATCGAGGACCGCCTCGCGCTGCTGCGCGCCACAGAGGCGAACCTCTCCCCTATCTACGCCGTGTGCTCGGGGCCGAGCCCGCCGCAGGCGAGGCTGATCGAGGCGGCGCAGGCCCGCCCCGCCGACCGCGAGGTCGAGGACGAGCGCGGGGTCCTGCACCGCCTATGGGTGGAGACCGGCGCGCCCTTCGACGACCTGATCGCCTGGTACCGCGACCAGACCCTGCTGATCGCCGACGGGCACCACCGCTACCAGACGGCCCTCACCTACCGGGAGGAGATGCGCGCGGCCCACGGCGAGGGGCTCTGGGACTCGGTGATGATGCTCGTCGTGGACGCGGCGACCGAGGACCCGCCGGTCCTGCCGATCCACCGGGTCCTGCGGGTCTCGCCCATGCCCGATCTGCCCGGCCACTTCGTTCGCGACCTCGGCGAGGTCCTGGCCACGCTCACAGAGGACGACCTGCGCTACGGCGCCGTGTTCCGCCGGGGCGAGGGGCTCCTGCACCTCGTCGGACACCTCGACGGAGAGCCGCCGACCGTCCAGGCCCTGCACCGGCACCTGATCGATCGCATGCAGGGCGTCCGAGACGTCCGGTTCGTTCCCGACGCCGGCCTCGCCGAGGAGGCCGTCCACCTCGGCGAGGCCGACCTGGCGCTGTTCCTGCCACCGGCGCGCGTCGGGGGGGTCCGGGCCGCGATCGAGCGCGGCGACCGCCTCCCGCAGAAGTCGACCTATTTCTGGCCCAAGCCCCGCACGGGCCTCGTGATCCGAAGCCTGACGTGAGATTGAAGGAATCGGGGTGTGGATGCCGAATACCATGGAGTAGGTTGGCTGCGTTCAGCCTGCCCGGGGGAGTTTGGCCCCACGCTCGCTCGGATAGCGATATGAGGAGCCATCTGGGACAATGGACCGGACATGCGTGAAGGAGCCCGTATGAACATGCGTCGTTTCCTCTTCGTGATGGCTATAGTCGGCCTGGTGTTCGCCATCGCGGCGCCGTCGTCGGTCGCCCAGAAGAAGAAGAACAAGAAGAAGAAGAAGCAGCCTGTTGCCGTGACCACGCAAGTGAAGGTCGAGGCCACCGCCTGGTACTGGGAATCGCAGGAGAGCAGCGCGGCCAGCGACATCACGGGCGGCTGCCCGGCCGGCGTGCCCGTCTGTCCCGACCAGCGCCTCGGCCTGCCGAACCCCCACGAGATCGGGGCCCTCCCCGTCCAGATCCTCCAGGGCCAGGACGAGAAGGTCTCCGCGATCGGATTCGACCTCGCGCCCCTCCAGGACCTGACGAACGGCGCCGAGATCTCCACGTTCTCCTTCACCGTCACCGAGTCGCCGGACGGGCGCGACCGTGCCCAGTTCGTCAACGCCGCGGACAAGTCGATCCTCGCCTGCTTGATCAGCGACGGATGGGAGAACTCCGAGGATGGCGCCGAGGACATGGAGAACGCCCCGCCGTTCGACTGCGCGACCTCGGCCGCAGGGACCCGCACGCCCGGAGAGGGCGACGCCCCCGCGACCTGGTCCTTCGACATCAGCCAGATCGCCCAGCCATGGGGCGAGGACCCGTACGACGCGCACGGCGTCGCGCTCGTCGGCCAGAAGGCCGGGAACGAGAGCTGGCAGATCGTGCTCAAGGGCCCGCGCCGCGACGCCCAGGAGACACCGGTGAACGAGGAGGAGGCCAACGCGAGCAACGTCAAGGCCTCGATCACCTACACGGCGATCCCGGAGGAGGAGCTCCCGGAGAGCTCCGACTCGGGCGCCGCGACGACGCCTCCCACCACCGCGCCCGTGACCACCACGCCCGTGACCACCACGCCCGTGGCCTCCACCGCCGACTTCGGGATCGGCAGCAGCGCCGCCGCTCCGCCGGCCCCCGCTCCGGTCGAGGAGATCCCCGAGACCGCGGCGATCCAGCCCGTGGCGACCGAGCTTCCCGGCCCCGAGATGCCCGCGTACGTGTGGGCGTTGATCCCGATCGGTCTCCTCGCACTCTCGATGGTCCGCTCGGCGATCATGGATCCGGTCGCCGGCAAGCGGGCCGACGGCGTGGTTGCGTTGATCCGGGAGCGCAACGCGCAGCGGCGCGGAACCCCACTCTCCCCGTCCGCCGCGAGTCCGCTCGTGGGCGTGACCCGGTTCTTCCGCAGCGCCGGCGGCGGGATCCGCCGAGGCGGCCGCAGCCTCGTCAGAGGCATGGGCAAGCTGACCAAGAGGAGCTGACATCGTGACGATGAACGCACGCAGGATCGCCGCCCTGATAGCCGTCTTCGCCATGATCGCCCTGGCTTGCGGCCAGAAGCCCGGGGTCCACGAGGCCGCGTTCGGCGGGGGCACCGGCCCCGTGACCACCACCGGGCTCGACGGCGCCGCGCTCGACGGCACCACACTCGACGGGGGCATCCCGGCCGACGCCGGCGCGGTCGACACGTCGGGCCTCGAGGGGACCGCCGGCACCACGACCGGGACCACCACGACCACGACCGGCGGCACCACGACCGGAGGCGGCGGTGGCGGCGGTGGCGGGGGTGGCGGGGGTGGCGGGGGCTCCAGCTCGACCGCCGCGGGGACCACGACCGGCGTCACCGACAGCAAGATCCTCATCGGCCTCCACGCCCCGGTCACCGGGGCCGCGCCGGTGCGGTCCGACACGTTCGCCACGGGCGGCGACATCTACTGGCGCAAGGGCGACAATGGCAACCCCGTGAAGATCTTCGGTCGTGAGGTCGAGCTCGTCTTCGCCGACGACCAGTACACGCCGTCGACGGCCCGCAGCGTCTGCCAGCGGATGGCCGAGGTGAACAAGGTCTTCCTCCTCGCCGGCGGCGCGGGCACCGACCAGATCAAGGCGTGCGCCGACTTCTCCCAGAGCCGCGGCATCCCCTACCTGTCCGCGGGCGTCACCGAGAAGGGCCTCGATGCGCTGAAGGTGTACTTCGCGATGTCGATGTCCTACGCCGACCAGGTGCCGCTCCTAGCCCAGTACATCAAGGCCAACCAGTCGGACTTCGGCTGGAACGGAGACCCGGCGCGGCTCGTCTTCATCGCGACCGATACCGCGAACTTCGACGACGCGGTCGCCGCGTGGCAGTCGGCTCTCCCCGGGGCGAAGGTGATCCGGCCCTCGAAGAGCGCGCGCGGCCAGTCCTACTCCGACGACGTGTGCCTCGGCCCGCAGAAGAACTTCGACGTGGTGTTCCCGCTCACCGCGCCGACGTTCTTCCTCGAGCTCGAGGGCTCGGCCGGGTGCAACCCGCAGTACGTGGGGGTCGGGGTCTCGATGGGCCTGGACACCGTGGCGAACGTCGGATGCGCCACCGCGACCGGGTCGATGGACGGCGCGCGGTTCTTCTCGCCCTGGTACTCGTTCACTGACGCGCAGCAGCGCGACACGGACTTCATCGCGGCCGGGGGGATCGACGACATCCAGTTCGGCCTATGGGGCATCGCGAAAGTGATGCATCAGCTCTTCACGGAAGCGGGGGAGAACCTCACACGTGAGGGCTTCATCGCCTCCACCGAGAAGGCGACGAAGGTCTTCGGGGGCGTCTTCCCCGAGCTGAACTTCTCCCCGACCAACCACTTCGGCTCGGCGCAGGTCCACGTGTTGCGCGCCGACTGCAGCACCCGTAAGTTCGTCACCGAGAAGTTCTTCGCGAGCGGCTTCTAGCGGGGGTCGCGCGGCCCCGAGGGAGGACGGGTGCTCCAGGCCACGATCAACGGCTTCATCAGCGGCGCCATCTACGGGCTGATCGCCGTCGGGCTCGTCCTCGTCTACAAGGGCGTCCGCGTCTTCAACTTCGCGCAGGGCGAGTTCGGCACGATCGCGGCCTTCATCACGTGGCTCCTGCACAGCGGCCCCGGGCTCCCGCTCGGCGTCGCGATCGCCGTCGGGGTGCTCGCGGCGACCGCGACGGGCCTGGTCCTCGAGCGGCTCGTGGTCCGCCCCCTGATGAGCTCGCCGCGGGTGATCCTGCTCGTAGCGACCGCGGGGGTCGCCGTCGGGCTCATCTCGCTCCAGCTCCTGCTCGGTGAGGCCGAGGCTCGCGCGCTCGACCCGATCCTCCAGCTCACCGACGAGCAGGGCCTCCCCACCGCTATCTTCTTCGCGGGCGTCGCGATCTCGGCGCAGCACCTGATCATCCTGGGCGTCCTGGTGACCATGGCCCTGCTGCTGTGGTGGTTCTTCAGCAAGACCGACCTCGGGCTCGCCGTGCTGGCGACCTCGCAAGACCCGCTCGCCACGCGCCTCACCGGTATCAGCGTGAACCGCGTCTCGGCGTTCGTGTGGGGATTCGCGGCCTTCCTGGGTGGGCTCGCGGGCGTGCTCCAGGCGTCGGTGCCCGGCGCGTTCGTCGCGCCGGGCTTCATGACGAGCACCACGCTGCTCCCCGCGTTCACGGGGGCGGTGCTCGGCGGCATGACCAGCCTCCCCGGGGCGTTCGTCGGGGGCCTGCTCGTGGGTGTCGCCCGTGACCTGGGGGCCTTCTTGGTCCCAGGAGTGATCACCGGCGGCGCCGAGCTCACCGTCTTCACCCTGCTCCTGCTCGTGCTGCTGATCCGTCCGCAGGGCCTGCTGGGGAAAGAGGCCTGAGGTGGCGACCCAGGCCGTCCCCACCGTGACCTCGCACCGCCTCTCCACCCGGGGCATCGCCGCGCGCACGGTCGCGGCCGTCGCGATCGCGACGGCGATCGGGATCTCGCCGCTGCTCCTCGAGAACTTCCAGGCGACCCAGGCCATCCGCGCCGCGATCTTCGCCGTGATCGGGCTGTCGCTCAACATCCTGATGGGCCACGCCGGGCAGATCTCACTCGGACACCAGGCGTTCGTCGGCGTCGGGGCGTTCACGTCGGGATGGGCTGCCTCGGAGCTGGGGCTCACGTTCTGGCTCGCCCTCCCGATCGCGGGGGTCGTCGGCGCACTCTCGGCGCTGCTGCTCGGGGTCGTCGCGCTCCGGCTCCGGGGGCTCTACCTCGCGCTCATCACCCTCGCCTACGGCGCCGTAGCCGAGGAGTCGATCTTCAACATCCGAGTCCTGACCCGGGGAGGCGCGGGGATGCCCGCGCCTCGCCCGGCCGGGTTCGAGACCGACCGCAGCTACCTGTATCTCTGCATGATCGTCCTGGCCCTGGTGCTCCTGATGGACTGGCGCCTGGTCCGGAGCAAGGCGGGCCGCGCGATCGCGGCTATCCGCCACGACGAGCGCGTGGCCGCCACGATGGGCGTCAACGTCACCTTCTACAAGATCCTCGCGTTCATGCTCTCGGGCTTCGTCGCCGGGCTCGCGGGAAGCCTCTTCGCGCATCAGCAGACGGTGGTGGTGGCCGAGGACTTCGTGTTCTCGGTCGCGCTCACCTGGGTCTTCATGACGGTGGTCGGCGGGCTCGGCTCCCGCGCGGGGGTCGTGGCGGGCTCGTCGCTGTTCGCCGTGTTCCCGTTCATCTTCGACAGCTTCCTCCCGGAGGCTGTCGCGCAGAACTTCATCCGCGCCGTCCCGCTGATCGGCGCCGTGCTCCTCGTCCTGACGCTGATCCTCTACCCGGGCGGCATCGGTCAGCAGATGCTCCCGCTCCGCCGCTGGCTCGCGGGCGGGCCGTTCCTCGAGCACCACAAGCCCAAGAAGCCCAAGAAGCCGAGGCCGCCGAGGAGGAAGACCTCCGTCGCCACAGGCCGGCCCTCCCAGGCGCCGCCGGGCCCGGAGCCGCCGGGCGGCGGCGGGGGCGATCCCTCGGCCACCCGGCCGCTGCCCCCCGCCGCCGAGGAGCCCACGATCGCGATCGCGGAGGGCGGTGCGGCGTCCGGGGCGCCCGAGGAGCCCACGGCCGAGCTCCCGGCCCTGAAGGCCCCGAAGCCGCGGCGGGCCCGCCGTGGCAACAGGAGGAAGTGATGGCGCAGATCCTCGAGGTGCGCGACGTCTCGATCCGGTTCGGAGGGCTCCAGGCCCTCGCGGACGTGAACGTGGATGTCGGCGAGTGGGAGATCGTCGGGCTGATCGGCCCCAACGGCGCCGGCAAGACCACGTTCTTCAACTGCCTCACCGGCATCTACAAGCCCGACCGGGGCACCGTGAAGTACCGGGGCAAGGACATCACGAAGCTCCCCACCCACAAGCGGGTGGCGATGGGGCTCGGCCGCTCGTGGCAGAACCTGGGGGTGGCGCGGGAGTTCACCGTGCTCGAGAACCTACTGATGGCCCAGCACGCCCACATCCCCTACGGGCCGCTGGCCGGGATCGTGGGCGCGCCGGGCTCGTTCGCCGAGGAGAAGAACCTCAAGCGCGACGCCCTGGAGATCCTCGAGTTCCTCGACCTGCTGCACGTCAAGGACGAGATCGCCGGGAGCCTCCCCTACGGCACGCTGAAGCTCGTCGACGTCGCGATGTCGCTCGCCACGGACCCGGAGACGATCCTGCTCGACGAGCCCTCCTCGGGGATGGGGCCCGACGAGGCGCACAAGCTCGGGGAGACCCTGAAGTTCCTGCGCGACTCCCTCGGGCTCACGATCCTGATGATCGAGCACCACGTGCCCCTGGTGGTCGGGGTCTGCGACTACGTGTACGTGCTGAACTTCGGGCAGATCCTGACACGCGGCGAGCCGCACGAGGTGCAGCAGCACCCCGAGGTGATCGCCGCCTACCTGGGAGGGGAGGAAGTCGATGGCGCTGCTTGAGCTCCAGGGTGTCCGCACCGGCTACGGCCAGACGCCGGTGCTGCACGGGGTGGACTTCGCGATCGAGGAGGGCGAGACGGCCGTCGTTCTCGGGCTGAACGGCGCCGGGAAGACCACCACGATGATGACGATCGCGGGGATGCTGAAGCCATGGGAGGGCGAGATCCTGTTCGAGGGGCAGCCGATCGGAGGGCAGGACGCCCGGCGGCTGGTCGCGCGCGGGATCGTGCTCGTCCCCGAGGGACGCCACGTCTTCCCCGGGCTCTCCGTGCATAACAACCTGCGGCTCGGGTCATGGTCGGTGCGCAGGGACCGCTCGTTCACGAAAGAGCGCCTCGCGCAGGTGTTCGAGTATTTCCCCCGCCTCGAGGAGCGCAAGGGCCAGCTCGCCGGCACACTCTCGGGCGGCGAGCAGCAGATGCTCGCGATCGGGCGCGGGCTGATGGCCCGGCCCCGACTCCTGCTGATCGACGAGGCCTCGCTCGGCCTGTCCCCCAAGCTCGTCCAGCAGGTGTTCTCGATCGTGCGTCGGATCAACGAGGACGGCGTCACGGTCCTGATGGTCGAGCAGAACGCCTCGTCGGTGAGGACCGCCTCGCAGGCGTTCATCATGGAGAAGGGCCAGATCGTCTTCCAGGGGCAGGGCAAGGAGCTCCTCGAGGAGGGCGAGCTGCGCAAGGCCTTCCTCGGCGCTCCCGCGTAGGGCTACTTCTTCGGGCTCTTGCGGGCGGTCGTCTTCTTTCCGCCGCGCTTCCTGGCCGCGGACTTCGCGGGAGCCTCGCCCTTGGATTTGGCACCCTCCGACGAGGCGTCGGGGACCGCCGGGTCGCACACGCGGCAGGCCGAGAGCCCGGCGGCGGTCGCGATCTCAACGGTCACCTTGTCGAGCTCCTTGCCCTGCACGAGACGGCACTCCGGACGGTGATAGGTAGAGCGTCCGGCCAGGACCAGGCCGTTCTCCGACCCGTTCGCGGTCGCGATCGCGCTCCCGACCCGCCCGGTGGCGCGGATCAGCTCCTCGATCCGGGCGTCGGCCTTGATGCGCTCCGCGCGGAGGCGGCCGATCACGAGCATGACCGAGCCGAACACGACCAGACCCAGCCCCGTCGCGCCCCCCGACAGGAGGTAGGGAAGCTGGCAGTCGGGGCAGGCCACGCTCGCCATCCCGTTCCAGCCGAGTCCGATCACCACGAACCCCGCGGCCGCGAACACCAGCCCGAGGATCGAGATGTTGCGGACCTGCCGGTCATTGGTTGCCTTGACGCTCACGTCGGCGGTTCCTCCACGATCGGGATCCCACCGATTGTATACGGCGGGATCCCGATCGCGCACCGAGGTTACCCCTCCTCGTGCTCGAGCTTGCGGATCTCCCTCGCGATCACCTCCATCATCGATCGGCCGCCTCCCTGCCCCCGGAAGAACCTCCGGACCAGGTGGCCCCGCACCATCACGGGGTCGCCCTTCACGAGCCGCTCGCAGCTCCTGCGAGCGGTGCTGGTCCAGGCCGCGACCGGGAGAGGGAGAACGCGCTTGCCGGTCTCGGGGACGTGGAGGCGGAGCCTGGCCACGCGGTCGCCGGACGGCAGCTCGACGATCTCGGGATCCGCCGAGAGCCGGCCGGCGAGCACGACCACGTTGACGGTGACCATGCACCACCTCCTTCCATCGCCGCGACGCTAGCATCCCCCACCGACATGAACGCCCGGCTAGACTCTCGACCCATGACTCGCCTCCTCGAGATCGAGCCCGGCCTCACGGCGATCGACACCGGGATGTTCGGGCGCGAGAACGTCACCTCGGCCTACCTGCTGGCGGCCGACCGACCCGCCCTGGTGGAGACCGGCTCCGCCAACGTCGCACCCGCGGTGCAGGAGGGCCTCTCCCGGCTCGGCGTGGGACCGGGCGACCTGGCCCACGTGGTGGTGACCCACATCCACCTGGACCATGCCGGGGGGGCGGGCCACATCGCGCGGATGTACCCGAACGCGACGATCTGGGTGCACGAGCGGGGGGCGGCCCACCTCGCGGACCCCGCCCGTCTGCTGGACAGCGCGGCCCGCATCTACGGCCAGGACCGGCTCCGCGAGCTCTTCGGGCTGCTCGAGCCCACCCCGGCGGATAGGCTCCGCGCGATCGGCGACGGCGACGTGATCGAGCTCGGCGGCCGGTCGCTCCGCACCGTCTACACACCGGGCCACGCGGGCCACCACGTGGCGTTGCTGGACTCCGGCACGGGCGGGATCTTCG
>Ga0302046_10002519_pt1 | contig 17000 bp, 18 predicted proteins | sample RVTome_11_FD_200261 | JGI IMG/M metagenome (GOLD analysis project Ga0302046, IMG submission 200261) | Soil microbial communities from uranium-contaminated site in the Upper Colorado River Basin, Wyoming, United States - RVT147D111 (version 2) ...
TCGCCCATTTGGGGGACCTCAACAAAGTGCCGTCGCAGTCCCAGGTGGAGGACTTGGCAGCGGTGGATGTGGCCCTGGTGCCGGTTGGAGGCGGGGCGGCGCTGACCCCGGCGCAGGCCGCCGAGGTTATAAGCATAATCGAGCCATCGATCATCGTGCCGATGCACTTCAAAACCGGCAAGGAGAAGGTCAAGCTGGGCGGGGTGGAGCCATTCCTGTCGGAGATGGGCATCTCCGAGTACGAACCACTGGAGTCGCTCAAAGTCACCAAGAGCGCTTTGAACGAAGAAACCCAGGTCGTGGTGTTGCAGGTAGCCCCAGCGTGAACGGATGCCCGTGATGCCGATCAAGCTTCTGATGACCTGGGATATCCAGCCGGGCCGCGAACAAGAGTACTTCGAATTTGTGGTCCGCGAATTCGTGCCAGGCATGCAGCGGCTTGGCATCCAGCCGACCGAGGCCTGGTACACGACCTACGGCGACCGCCCCCAGATTTTGACTGGAGGGGTGACCGAGACGATGGATGGGATGGAGCAGGCGCTAGGCACCGATGACTGGTCTCGATTGCGCGAGAACCTGCTCGAATATGTGACCAACTTTGAGTGGAAGGTAGTGCCGGCAACTGGCGGCTTCCAGATGTAGTCGCGCAGGAACTGACTGGATGACAACGAGCCGGCGGCCGCCGGCTCGATTCGTTCCCGCTCATGACGTTGAGATTAGTCGTCGCTTGACTTGGACTTGTCGGGCTTGCTCTCGGTCGTAGCCTCGGCCTTGGCCGGCTCGCTTTTGCTCTCGTCCTTCTTGCCTGAGTCGTCCTTGGCGTTGCTGGTCGAGCTATCTCGGCCGCCGCGGCTGGCGCTGCGGTTGTCGGTGACGTAGAACCCCGATCCCTTGAATACGACGCCGACTGGTTGAAACAGCTTGCGCAGCGCCGGCTCGCCGCACTCGGGGCAATCCCGCAGAGGGCTGTCGCTGAAACGCTGTTGTTGGTCGAACTGTACGCCGCAGCTTTCGCAACGGTAGGTGTACAGTGGCATTCCCTACCTCCGAGCCAAAGTCGGCCGGATTATAGTCCCGGCCGGCGGTGTCCACAAGACACCTTGATCAACCCTGAGCATACGCCCATGGCGTATGAAATTGGTTAGAAATGTGGGTGACGTCCGCCTGGACCGTTGACGGGTCAAGGTTGGCAAGTTAGGATGGAGATGACCGCAGGTTGGCCGGGCGATCGCGAGCGTCCTGAGCTTGTCGAAGGAGGTTCGAGGAAAGTCCGCGCTCCAGCGGGCAGGGTGCCGGGCAACTCCCGGACGGGGCAACCCGTGGACAGGGCCACAGAAACATACCGCCCGGATGTCGAAAACGGCGCCGCTCGCTTCGGTGAGCCCACGTGGCGTTTCGACCGCCGGGCAAGGGTGAAATGGTGGTGTAAGAGACCACCGGCGTCGCAGCAATGCGGCGGCCAGGCAACCCCCACCCGGAGCAAGGCCAAGCAGGGGCGACCTCTTCGGAGGAGGGAGCGGCCCGTTCCCTTCGAGCCCCGGGTAGGCTGCTTGAGGCCGGCCGGAAGGCGGGCCCTAGACAGATGACCGCCCAGGCAGCGGGCGCCGGCTCGTCCGGCGCTGGTTGCTGGACAGAACGCGGCTTACAGGCCAACCTGCGGTCAAGCGCTCATAACATCAAGGCACAACGGCGCCAGGTGAAGGCTGCTTGGCGTCTTTGGGTTTGAGAGGGACACCGGGATGGGCGCAGCCTGACCGTCTACTTGCGCGCTGAGCCTGTCGAATCGCGCCCATGGGACTTGCACCTGCTTAGCAAGGCGGCCCGGATCGATGTGTTGCCGGGTGGAGCCCCGGGCCCGGATGGGAGCCGGAGGCCGGTGGCCCGATCGGGCGATCACCAGGATCGCCCCGACTCTAGGGAAAACCCTCTTCCCTTCCCGCATCGCCCCCCCTATGCGCAGGGTGGTCCCCAACCCCCTATCCCTAGTCCCCAATCACCCCCCTGCCGGCCCCCCTCAAGGGGGGCCCCTGGGTGCACTACTGAGGCTGCCCCTACGCGAAGCACCCCGAGCACAGCGAGGGGCAGACCCCCTGCCAATCGACGGCCTTCCAGGCCCCGCTGTCAGCCTTTCCCTTAAGGGTTCAGCTGGCGGGGCCTCGGGATGCACGATTGCTCTGGCCCGTGCCCATCCACGCTCGCCCCTTCACCGCTCATCGTCCACCTCCCCGAATCCCGTGTCCCCAATCCCCAACCCCTGCGTCCTCCCCGCTTCGTCTTTCCATCGCTCGGAGCCAGCATAGCGCATAGCCTACGTTCAAAATGGGTCACCAAAGTGGGGGAGAGCACCATCCTCAGGCCTGAGAACTGAACAGGTTCAAAGATTTCGATCAACCTGTTTGTCCTTCGGGGCCCGAGACCGGCGGGCTGAAGAGCTGCCTGGGATCCCCCATCGGCCTGGGAGTTCTTCCTTTTAATGGGCGTCAGAGACAGCAAGCGTTTTCTGGCGACAACTACGCGCATAGGACAAGGGTACTGGTGGGACGGGCGACTTGCGCCGCTTGCGTAGGGTGGCGCGATTGGTCTATACTGTGGCCAATTGTGGGAGAAAGTGGGAGAAAGTGGGGCGCCGGCCAACCGGCGTCTCGCCATTCTAGCACAGGTTAGAACACATGTTCCTAGGCCAGTTCGTCCATTCGATCGATGCCAAAGGCCGGATCACGGTCCCCGTTCGATTTCGCGCTTCCCTTTCGTCGGGCGCGTACGTGACCCAAGGCTTCGAGCGGAATCTGGTGGTTTATACCACGGACAGCTTCCAGCGGTTGGCCGACCGGGCCAAAGTCCTGACCACAACACACCCCGAAGCACGCGCCATCCGGCGTGTCATCTTTGGTGGGGCAGCCGACGTCGAGCTCGATTCGCAAGGCCGCATCCTACTTCCACCCTTCTTGCGCGACTACGCTCAGCTTGCCAACGAGGCGGCGCTGATCGGCGCCGGCGAGTACTTCGAAATCTGGAACGCCGAATTGTGGCAGGGCGAACTTGGATCGGTCACCGATCCGGAGGTCAACGCTCGCCGCTTCATCGACTTCGACATTTCGTCTGGGTAGCCGACGTGGGCCCATCGAGCGGAACGCCCGGGCCCGCCGCGCATACCCCGGTTCTTTATCAATCAGTCCTGGATGGCCTGCTGCCACGTGCCGGCGGCCGCTACCTGGACGGCACCGTCGGTGCCGGTGGTCACGCTGCCGGTTTGCTCGAAGGGTCGGCCCCCGACGGAAGTCTGCTCGGGCTCGACCGAGATCCGGCGGCCCTGGCCTTGGCGCAAGAACGGCTGGCGCCGTTCGGCAACCGGGTCCAGTTGCGCCAACGGTCCTACGCCCAGATGGCGAGTGCCGCCGCCGAACTGGGCTGGCAGCGGGTTGACGGGGTATTGCTCGACCTGGGGTTGTCATCGATGCAGCTTGCCGATCCAGAACGTGGGTTCGCCTTCCGCTATGAGGGACCGCTTGACATGCGTTTCGATCCGAGTGCACCGCAAACGGCGGCCGATCTGGTCAACACGTTGGAGGAGAGGGAGTTGGCCGACTTGATTGCCAACTACGGGGAAGAATGGCGAGCCCGGCGCATTGCGCGCCGCATTGTCGAACAACGCCCACTGCACACAACGGGAGAACTAGCTCAATTGGTGGCCGCCGCTGTCGGTGGCGCTGGCGGCCGCACCCATCCCGCCACCCGCACGTTCCAGGCACTGCGCATCGCCGTCAACGACGAATTGGCGACACTCCAGACGGGCCTGACCGCAGCCCTCGAGTTGCTGGCGCCGGGCGGACGCCTGGCTGTCATTGCCTTCCACTCGTTGGAAGACCGTATTGTCAAGCGTTTCTTTCAACGCGAGAGCCAGGACTGTGTGTGCCCACCAGAGCAGCCGGTATGCACCTGCGGCCATGTCGCCCAGTTGAATCTATTAAGCCGCAAGCCGATCCAGGCGAGTGACGAGGAAACCGCGGCCAATCCAAGGGCCCGCAGCGCCCGCCTGCGCATCGCCGAAAGAGTGATATTGGCATGACTCTTGCATACTCCGAGACGGGTGGTGTCTCACATGACGATGGCTTCTTCAAGACCTCGGCAGGCCTCGCGCCGTTCCGGCTGGCATCTACGCGGGTCGGCTGGCGGCACATTCCTGCTCATCATTACCTTGCTCGGCATCGGCGCCATGTATCTAGCGGTCAGCGCACGCGCCGCCGAGTTCGGCCGGCAGGTGCTCACCCTCGAATCGCAGCGCGAAGACATTCTGCAAGGCAACGCCGAACTGACGGCCCAGTTGGCACTGCTGACGGCCCCCGAACAGATGCTGGCGCGGGCCAGCGAGTTGGGCTTCAAGCCGGCCGGTCCCCAAGATGTCGACTACATCACAGTGAGCGGCTATCAGCCGGATGCCGAGTTCCTGGCACCGCGGCCGCCGGTAAGCGGCGACATCGGCCAGACGGCCCTGTCGCCGGCCTACACGGAAACGCTCGGTGAATGGTTCAGCCGGGTGTTGGGCACGGACGAGTGAGCAACGTGGAAGCGCGGCGCCAACAAGCCAGGGGCAGGGTGGCCATGGTGCTTGGCGCCATGGGCCTGGTCGCGGCGGCGCTGTTGATTCAGCTCATCCGAGTCCAATTCGGACCCTATGCCCCGGTCTTCGCCGCTCGCGGCGAGGCCAGCCTGGAGCGAATCGAACGGGTCATACCCGATCGCGGTCTGATCTACGACCGCCAGGGCCGACTGTTGGCCACCAACGCCGTTATGTATCACGTTGAGATCGAAGTGCGCCAGCTGACCGAGCGTAGCCGGCAGGATATCGCCGCCGTGCTGTCCAAGCTCTTGGTCCTGCCATTAGAGGATCTGCACAGCCAGCTGACGACGGATTGGGCTTCGCTCGGCCAGTTCCGTGTCCGCTTGACCCGCCTGGAAGAAAACGGCGTCCGCTTGCCGTTGACCATCGACCAGACCGTCGCCGAGGTGCTGAATGGCTTTCTGGCCGATCCAACCGCACCGGATTTGAGCGGCCTGTCGCTGGTAGCCGCCCCGCGTCGTGTCTACCCGGCTGGCACATTGGCCGGCCACGTCCTTGGTTTCGTCAACCAGGAGGGCAAAGGCTTCTTCGGCATCGAGGGCTTCTACGACGAATGGCTCTCCGGCAAGCCGATCACGGTCGAACGGCCCCTGATTCCGCCGATGGCCCGCCTGCAGCCGGATCCACCGGCCGGCGTCAACCTGGTGCTGACCATCGACGCCGAGATCCAGCAGATGGTTGAGACCATCCTGGCCGAAGGCATCGAGTTCTCCGGCGCCGAGAGCGGGCAAATCGTGGTGATGGATCCGCGCAGCGGAGAGATCCTGGCGATGGCCGCTTGGCCAACGCTGGATCCAAACAACTACGAACCATGGTTGGAGGTTGGCGACGAAGAGCCGGTCATCAGCCCTGCCGCCAGCGGCCAGTACGAGCCTGGCTCGACTTTCAAGCTGCTGACGATGGCCGGTGCCTTGGACTCAGGCGCCGTCGAGCCCGACCAGATCTTCATTGACACCGGCGAAATTGAGGTCGGCGGCCACCCGATCACCAACTGGGATGGCAACGCCTGGGGCCCGCAGACGATGACTGGCTGCATGCGGCACTCCCTTAACGTCTGTCTGGCGTATGTCGCCTCCGAAGAACTGGGTGCGGCTGATTTTTACGACTACCTGGTGGACTTCGGCATTGGCCAACTGACCGGGATCGATCTGGCGGGGGAGGTGCCTGGCCAGCTGCGCACGCCGCGCCATGCCCAGTGGACCGAGTCGGACCTGGGGACGAACTCATTCGGCCAGGGTGTCTCGATCACGCCGATCCAACTGCTGGCGGCCGCCTCGGCGCTGGCCAACGACGGGGCGATGGTCCAACCGCATCTGGTGCGCCAGGTGGCCGGGCCGCAAGGGAACTACTGGCCCAAAACCACCATCCTGGGCCAGCCAATCAGCCCCGAGACGGCGCGCACCATTACCGCCATGCTGACCCAATCGCTCGAAGGGGAGACGCAGTACGCCCGGGTCGAAGGCTATGAACTGGCCGGCAAGACCGGCACAGCGCAGGTGCCGACCGACGTCGGCTACGACCCCAACCAGACGATTGCATCCTTCGTCGGTTGGGGACCAGTGTCCGACCCTCAGTTCATGGTCTTGGTCCGCATGGACAAGCCGACGATCTCACCGTGGGGCTCGGTGGTGGCTGCACCGATCTTTCAGGACGTGGTCGAACGCTTGGTCGTGTTCCTGGGCATCCCGCCCGACACGGCGCCGGTACAGCAGGCGGCGCTCCCATGAGGCGGCGGAGATGTTGACCTTAGGAGCCGTGCTGGAAGCCTTGGGTGCCCCCGCGCCGGAACTGCGCCAGTCGATCACGGCCAGCTTGATTGACTCGCGCCAGATGGTGCCGGGCGGCCTGTTTATCGCCTTGCCGGGGGAACAGGTGGACGGACATCAATTCGTGGCCGACGCCTTCCAGCGCGGGGCGGCTGTTGCCATCGTCGACCGGGAAGTCGACGGTGAGTGGCGGACGCTCGATCTGCGCTCGGGACACCCGCCGATCGATCCAACGGCGATCCTTCCCCCGGTAACTCTGCTGGTCCCAGATGCGTTGGCCGCGCTGCAGCAGGTGGCTGGTCATTGGCGCCGTCAACTGGACGTGCGCGTGATCGGGATCACCGGCAGCGTTGGCAAGTCGACCACCAAGGAACTGGCGGCCGAAGTCCTGAGCCGGCGCTTCCATACCCTGAAAAACCCAGGGAACCTCAACAACGAAATCGGACTACCGCTGACGTTGCTGGCGCTAGACAAGGAGCATCAGCGAGCCGTCCTCGAAATGGGGTTCTACGTTCCTGGGGAAATCGCATTGCTGTGTGACCTGTCTTTGCCGCACGTCGGGGTTGTGACCAACATCTCCCAGGTGCACATGGAGCGGGCCGGCAGCCTAGAGGCGATTGTCGACGGCAAATCCGAGCTGGTCGAAAACTTGCCGCCGGCGCCTGACGGGGTCGCCATCCTCAACTACGACGACCCGCTCGTGGTCGAGATGGCAGCCAAGACCGAAGCCCGCATCTTCTTCTACGGTCTGTCGTCTGAGGCCGATCTGTGGGCCAGTGAAGTTGAAGGGCTGGGGTTGGAAGGGATCCGCTTCCTGCTGCACTACCAGGGAGAGACTCTGCACCTCCGCGTGCCGCTCCTGGGCAGGCACTCCGTCCACACCGCGCTGCGGGCGGCGGCGGTCGGCCTGGCCGAGGGCTTGTCCTGGCAGGAGATTATCGCCGGCCTGCAAAGCCCCCAGGCGCAGCTGCGGTTGGTGGCAGTCAATGGTCCAGAGGGTGCTCTGATTCTTGACGACACCTACAACGCGGCGCCGAGTTCTACGCTGGCCGCGCTGAATTTGCTGGAAGAACTGGAAGGACGGCGCGTGGCCGTGCTGGGCGACATGCTGGAACTGGGCGACTTCGAGGAGCGCGGTCACCGCATGGTGGGCGCCCGAGCGGCCCAGGTCGCTGATCTGCTGGTCGTAATCGGTCAGCGCGCCCGCTGGATCGCCGAGGAGGCTCGCCGCTCCGGGCTTAGCGACGATCGCATTCGAGAGCTGGCTGACAGCGATCAGGCGATTGAGCTGCTGCGCAAGGAGGTCGGGGCGGGTGACGTGGTTCTCGTCAAGGCCTCGCATGGCGTCCGTCTCGACCGGGTGGTAGCGGAATTGGAGGTGCCCGCGTGAGCGAGACCTCCATGGCGCTGTCACTCGGCGCTATTGCCTTCCTGTTGACGGTGATTTGGGGCGGCCCCTTCATTCGGGTCATGCGCCAGCTGTCGGTTGGGCAGACTATTCGTATTGAGGGCCCCCAGCGCCACCACATCAAGCTGGGTACACCGACGATGGGCGGTCTGCTGTTCCTCATGCCGGTTCTGCTCATTACCGGCGTGCTCAACCTGGTCACAATCGTGAGCGAGCTGACGGTCCTGGGCAATTCCATCTTGCTGCCGCTGCTTACCATGGTTCTATTCGCTGGCTTGGGCGCCTATGACGACTGGCTCAACGTGCGCCATCGCCAAGAGACGAGCGGCCGGGGGTTGCGGGCCCGCACCAAGTTCCTCATCCAGGTCGTCATCGCCCTGACGGTAGCGCTCATTCTGCGCTATGGCTTGAACGCCCCCTCGATGATCCTGCCAAACGTGCCGGAAGTCATCGACCTGGGCATCTTCTACGTCCCAATCGCCATGTTCGTGATCGTTGCTTCGACCAATGCCGTCAACTTGACCGACGGCCTCGATGGCCTGGCCGGCTTGATTTCGGCGACAGCCTTTGCCGCCTTTGGGGTGATTGCCGGCCTGCAGGGTCAGATCTTCCTGCTCCGCTTTTGCTTCACGATCGTCGGCGCGTTGTTCGCTTTCCTCTGGTACAACGCCCACCCCGCCGAACTGTTCATGGGTGACACTGGTGCGCTGGCACTGGGTGCCACCCTGGGTGTTGTCGCCTTGATGACCGGCCAATGGGCCTTGCTGCCGATGGTAGCCATTATCCCGGTCAGCGAAACCCTCAGCGTCATCCTGCAAGGCTTCTATTTCCGATTTACCAAAGGCCGGCGCCTCTTCCGGATGGCACCGCTGCACCACCATTTTGAACTTGGTGGTTGGTCCGAGACTCAAATTGTTCAGCGCTTCTGGCTGGTCAGCCTGCTGGCCAGCATGATCGGTATCGCCCTGGCCCTGATCTAGTACGGGAGGCAAAGATGGACACCGGAATGCTGTGGTTCGACGATAGCGACAAACCCCTGACCGCCAAGGTCAAGCGGGCCGTCAGCTACTACGAACAGAAGTACGAGAGGATGCCCAATCTGTGCGTGGTTCATCCAACAATGCTGTCCGACGGCGAGACCACTGTCGACATGGTCGAGCTAAAACCGGCGACGGCCGTCATGCCCCATCACTACTGGATCGGGGTTCACGAGGCCGAGACCGGGGCCAAGGCCAAGCGAAGCCGGCAGAAAGCTGCATGACCTGGTGGCGGCGAGCACCTGGCAAGGGAAGCGCATCGTGATTGTCGGCCTGGCCCGTCAGGGCAAGGCGCTGGCTCGCTATCTGGCGGGCCAAGGCGCTTCGGTTGTGGTCAGCGACACGCGGTCGGCCGAAGAACTGGCGACGGCCCGCGAAGAGCTGGCCGGCGTGGACGTCGAGTATGTGTTTGGCGGCCACCCCGAGTCGCTGCTGGATGGGGCTGACGGGCTTTGTCTGTCTGGCGGTGTGCCGGCCGACCTGCCGCTGGCCGAAACCGCCCGCCAGCGGGGCCTGCCCGTGACCAACGACGGCCAGATCTTCCTCGAGGCCAGCCCGGCCACCAGCGTTGGCATCACCGGCTCAGCCGGCAAGTCGACGACGACCGCCATGGTCGGTGCCATGGCCCAGGCTGCCGGTCGCACTACCTGGGTCGGCGGCAATCTTGGCCGGCCTCTGCTGCTCGATCTAGCTCACATGAACGGCGGCGACGTAGCCGTGCTCGAGTTGTCGTCGTTCCAACTCGAACTAATGACGACCGGCCCTCAGGTGGCGGTCGTGCTCAACGTCACGCCCAATCACCTGGACCGGCACGGCACGATGGATGCCTACCTGGCGGCCAAGGCCCGCATTCTCGACTTCCAACCCGAGGACGGTGTGGCTGTGCTCGGCCAGGAGGACCAGGCAGCCTGGGGGCTGCGCAATCGGGTGCGCGGCCGGCTGCTCAGCTTCGGTTGGTCCGAGCCGGAAGCCGGCGAAGGCGCCTACCTGCGCGGCGGGGAGCTGTGGCTGCTGTCGCAGGGTGGCACCCAGCCCGTCATCGCCGTTGAAGATGTCAGCCTGCTGGGCGACCACAACTTGCTCAACACACTGGCGGCCTGCGCTATCGGCCTTGCACTGGATCTGCCGGCCGAGGCCATGCGCCAGGCGATTGCCCGCTTTGCTGGCCTACCCCACCGGTTGGAGCTGATCAGTACGGTGCGGCAGGCGCATTGGGTTAATGACTCGATCGCCACTACGCCTGAAAGGGCCATCGCCGGCATGCGCGCCTTCAAGCGCCCACTGGTGCTGCTGGCTGGTGGACGCGACAAGGGACTGGCCTGGGCCACCTTCGCCCAGGTGGCCGCCCAGCGGGCCCGCCACGTGATCACGTTTGGCGAAGCGGCCAATACGATCGCCGAGGCGGTGCAGGCGGTTGGTGGCGGGGCTCCCCAGGTGACGGCTGTCGCCGACCTGGAGACAGCGGTGCAGACGGCGGCCGAGCTGGTGCACCCGGGGGAGGTTGTCTTGCTTTCGCCGGGCGGGACCAGCTTTGACGCGTTCACCGATTTTGAGGCGCGTGGCGATCGGTTCCGGCAGTTGGTGGAGGCGCTGTGACTGAATCAGTTCTGCCTGCGCCGAATGTTCACCATCGCCCGCTCAGCAAACGGCTGCGTGAGCTGGGGTTCGACCCGTCCCTGCTGGCAACGGTCGGCGTCATGATCGTATTCGGCCTGGTCATGGTCTATTCGGCCAGTTGGGACGTTTCCTGGCGGCTGGAGGGTGAGCCAGATGCGCTGTTCCGCCGGCAGCTTAACAACCTGTTCATCGGCTTGGCGGCCATGATCGTCGCCGCCCAGATGCCTTTGCGTTGGCTGCGCAAGCTGGCGATGCCGATCATCGGTGGCGCCATCCTGGCCTTGCTGCTGGTTCTGGTGCTGTCGGTTGGGGCCGGCCCGCGGCGTTCCTTCCTGGCCGGCTCGATCCAGCCGTCGGAGTTGGCCAAGCTGGCCCTGATCCTGTACCTGGCGGTCTGGATGGAGTCCAAGGGCGACAAACTGCTGGAGTGGGGCTATGGTTTCATCCCGCTGATGGCGATTATCGGCATCGTCGGTGGCCTGATCCTGCTGCAGCCCGACCTGAGCGCCGTGCTGACGGTCGCAATCGTCGCGTTGACTTTGTTCTATCTGGCCGGTGCCCGCTTGAGCCAATCGCTGATGGTCACCGGTGGCGGGGCGGTCATCGCTTATGTCTTGGTGCGTCTGACCACCACAGGCCGCGCTCGCTGGGAGGACTACATCGCCGGCATGATCGATATCAAAGAGGCCTCCTACCACGTGCAGCACTCGCTGCAGGCCCTGTATGCCGGCGGGATCTTGGGCCGCGGACTGGGCGCCAGCCGGGAGAAATTCGGACTGCTGCCAGCACCACACACCGATAGCATTTACGCCGTCACCGGGGAGGAGCTAGGCCTGATTGGTGCCCTGGCAGTGCTTGGCCTGTTCGTCTTTCTTCTGTGGCGCGGCTTCCGCATCGCACTCGATTCCAAGGACCGGCTCGGCTACCTGATCGCGGCCGGTATCACCTTCTGGATCGGGGTCGAGGCCCTGATCAATATGTCAGTGCTGCTGGGGCTGCTCCCCTTCGCCGGCAATGCCCTGCCGTTCTTCAGTTACGGCGGCTCAAGCCTGGTGACAACGCTGGCGGCGGTTGGATTCCTGTTGAACATCTCGCGGCGCAAACCACTGGAACCGGATTCATTGAGAGGACGCCTTGCGACTGTTGATATCAGCCGGCGGAACCGGCGGGGGAGTGTATCCCGCCTTGGCCGTCGTCGCCGCCCTCGGCAAGATGACTGACATCCGCTGGGTCGGCGCAACCGGCGGCATTGAAGCGCGCATGGTCGAACGAGCCGGGCTGGTCTTCGATTCGGTGCCAGCGGCCGGCCTGCACGGTGTCGGCTGGCGCCACCTGCCCGGCAATGCGCTGGCCATGGCGCGCGGCGTCTGGGCGGCCGGCCGCATCCTGCGCCAGTTCGACCCCGACGTGCTGTTCTTCACAGGCGGCTTCGTTGGTGGACCGGTCGCCTGGGCCGGCCGGGATCGCCCGAGCGTGACCTTCGTGCCGGATATCGAGCCGGCGCTGTCGCAGCGCATGATTGGGCGCCTGGCTGACCGCATCTGTGTCAGCACCGAGGATTCGCTGGCTTTCTACCGGCAGCCGGCGCAGGTCGTAGTGACCGGGTACCCATCCAGATTCGCCGGGCGCGATTGGCCGGCCGAGGAGGCGCACCGCCAGCTTGGGCTGTCCAACGACCTGCCAGTTGTGCTGGTCGTCGGTGGGAGCACAGGCGCCCGCTCGATCAATCGGGCCGTGTGGTCGGTCTTGCCCAATCTGCTTGGCGACACACAGATTGTGCACCTGGTGGGTGCGCGTGATTGGGCCGAGGCCCAGCCGGTGATCGCCGGGCTCGATCCGGAATTGGCCCGCCATTACCGGCCGTACGCGTATTTGGACGACGAGATGGGCTGGGCGCTGGCAGCCGCCGATCTGGCAGTCTCGCGCGCCGGGGCTTCGGCCCTGGGTGACTTCCCCTTGTTTGGCCTGCCCGCCATTCTGGTTCCGTATCCGCACGCCTGGCGTTACCAGCGGACCAATGCTGCTTACCTGCGCCAGCATGGGGCAGCTGTCTTGCTCGAGGATGGGCGGCTGGCCGAAGAGCTGTTGTCGCAGGTGGAAGCCTTGCTGGCCGACCCCGCTCGGCTGGAGCGGATGGCGCGGGCCAGCCGGAGTCTGGCCCGGCCCGACGCCGCCGAGCAGATTGCCCAGGTGCTGCGCCAGACGGCGCGTCGAGGAGGGGCGGCGTGATCAGCCTGGTGGTGCTTTTCGGCATATTTGTGGTGCTGTTCGCCATCATCGGGGCCATGCGCGGCTGGGCTAAAGAGCTGCTCGTCACCAGCGCCGTCGTGTTGGGACTGTTCCTCAACGCCATCCTGGAAACCTACATTACGACCTACCGGACCGCGCTCTTCCTGCAGCCCGGGCCCAACCAATTCATCATCCGCGGCGTGCTGCTCATCTTGTTGGCCTTCTTTGGCTATCAGACGCCGCACCTGCGTGCGCTGCAGGACAAACTGGCTCGTGAACGCCTGGAAGAGCTGCTGCTGGGTGGGTTGCTGGGGGCTTTGAACGGCTATCTGCTGATCGGATCGATCTGGTACTACCTGCATCAGGCCGGTTATCCCACCACGCTGGTGCTGTGGCCGCCGCCCTTGCCGGAGTTGGAACAACAAATCGTCGAAATGGTTGGGTTCCTGCCGCCGGCCGCGTTGCCCATTCCGCATATCTATTTCGCCGTCGGCGTCGTCTTCGTCTTCATCATTGTCGTCTTTGTATGAGCCGCCGGATTCATATCGTGGGGATTGGAGGGGCCGGCATGTCGGCCATCGCCCGGGTGCTGCAGGAACGAGGTGAGCAGGTGACCGGCTCGGATCGCGCACCTTCGACGTTTTCGGAGGCGCTGCAGGCCGACGGCGTGATGGTCACCTACCACCACTCTGCGGACAATGTGGCCGGCGCCGATCTGGTGCTGGCTTCGGCCGCAATCGCCGAAGACAACGTCGAGCTGGCTGCCGCCCGCCAAGCGGGCATCTCGGTGCTCCGGCGCGACGCCTTCTGGTCGGAATTGACCGGCGGCAGCCGTACGTTGGCCGTGGCTGGCACCCACGGCAAGACGACCACGTCCGGACTGATCGCCTGGTTGTTGTCTCAGACCGGTCGTGATCCGAGCTTCATCGTGGGTGGAGAGCTGCTCGACTTGGGTGTCAATGCCCGGGCCGGTCACGGAGGCAGCTTTGTGATCGAGGCAGACGAGTACGGCCTGGCATTTCTGGGGATGCATCCGGAGACCGCCGTCATCACCAACGTCGAGCACGATCACCCCGATCAGTTCCCGACGCCGGCGTCCATGCACGAGGCATTCCAGACGTTTGTCGATCAGGTTACTGGGATGCTCATCCTTGGAGTTGATGATGAAGGCGCCCGTTCGCTCGAGAGTCCAGGCCGGCAGCGGATCAGCTTCGGTTTGTCCGACCAGGCCGACTGGCGGGCGGAGGAGCTGCGGCCCAACGGTGCAGGCGGTTCGGATTTCCTGGTCTTGCGTCAGGGTGAGGTGCTTGGCTTGGCACGTACACGATTGCCGGGCCGGCACAACGTCGTCAACGCGCTGGGCGCCCTGGCAGCGGTAGACGCGGTCGGTGTGCCGTTTGCCGAGGTCCGCGGTCCCCTGACCGAGTTCCGCGGCGCCGCCCGCCGGTTCCAGGTAGTTGGGCAGGCCGCTGGCGCGACCGTGATTGACGACTATGCCCATCACCCGACGGAGATCCGGGCTGCCCTGCAGGCCGCCCGCCAGCGTTATCCGGACGCCAGGTTAGTCGCAGTTTTCCAACCGCACACCTTTTCGCGAACCAAACAATTCCTGCCCCAATTGGCGGGGGCATTCGACCAGGCCGACCGGGTCATTGTGACCGATATCTATGCCTCTCGCGAGGCGCCCGATCCAACGATCGATTCGGCCCGAGTGGTCGCAGCGCTCGATCACGGGCAGGCAAGCCATATCGGCAGTCTGCAGGCGGCCGCAACGCAAGTGCTGACCGAACTCACGCCGGGCACTGTGGTCATTACGCTTAGCGCCGGCGACGGCAATGAGGTTGCCAGGCTGGTTTGGCAAGGTTGGCAGGCAAGTGAGGGAGGCAAGAACGATGGCTAAGAAGAGCCGCAACGTCTTCGAGACCGACCGCAGGATGGAGCTCCGCATGCGTCTCGCCATGAACCAGGTGGAGGAGCCGGCCAAGTCGGGGCCGAGTCAGATCGACACCAGGCCACTCGAGCGTGAAGTGGTCGACCGGGTCATTGACCGAGTTCGGCGCCTGTGAAATCGAGTGTCCTTGGCCAGGATGAACTGCGGGCGCTGGAGTCAGCTTTTGGCGAACAGCTGCAGCGCCAGGTTCCTCTGGCCCGCTTCACCTCGTCCCGCATCGGGGGGCCTGCCGACTACCTGCTGCCCGTCCGATCGAAGGACGAGTTGGCCGAGGCCGCCGAAGCCTTGTGGCGCATCGGCGTTCCCTACCGGGTGCTGGGGGGAGGCTCCAACGCTCTGGTGGCCGACGCTGGCTATCGCGGAGTCATCGTGCTGAACCAGGCGCGCGCGGTCCGCTTCCTCGATGAAGGGGAGAGCGGTGTGTGGGCCGAGTCGGGCGCCTCCTTCGGCAGCCTTGGCCGGCGGGCGGTCGCCCGCGGGCTGGGCGGATTGACATGGGCCGCCACCGTGCCTGGAACGGTCGGTGGGGCGGTCGTCGGCAACGCCGGCGCCCACGGCGGGGATACCGCCGGTTGCCTCAAACTGGCCGAAATCTTGCAACAAGGCGAGGGGGTCCAGCAATGGACGCCAGAACGCCTGCAGTTTGGCTATCGGACAAGTTGGTTAAAGGAACACCCGGGGCAAAGAGTGGTATTGAGTGCAACCTTTTCGTTGACACCGACCGATCCAAACCAGCTCGCCACCGAGATGGAGGCCTACGTCGAGCATCGGCGTACGACTCAACCGCCCGGGGCCAGCTGGGGGTCGATGTTTAAGAACCCGCCGGGTGACCACGCCGGCCGCTTGATCGAAGCAACCGGCTTGAAGGGGCTGCGGCGTGGTGGGGCCGAAGTCAGCCAACTGCACGCCAACTTCTTCGTCAATACAGGGGAAGCCACGGCGGCCGATGCCTGGGCGTTGCTGACCGAGGTCCGGCGCCGGGTCGAAGAGCGCCACGGAGTCGTCTTGGAATTGGAGATTGAATGCTTGGGCCAGTGGGATGATCCGACGACCACAGGGGCAGACGGCTGATGGCGCCGATCTCGGTAGGTGTGATCTTTGGTGGGCGGTCGGGAGAGCATGAGGTCTCCCTGATGTCGGCGCGCTCGGTGCTGGGCGCCCTGGATCAAGCCCGGTATCAGATCACCCAAATCGGTATCGATCACGACGGCCATTGGTACAGCGGTCCTGACGCGCTGGAGGCCTTCGAGGCTGGCGATTTGACTGGTCTGCGGCGGGTGGCATTACTGGCCGAGCCCGGGGGTGGTGCCTTGTTTGCTTGGGGGCTAGGCCTGGCCCTGGAAACATTGTCGGCGCTCGACGTAGTCTTTCCGGTGCTGCATGGCACCTTTGGCGAAGATGGCACGCTTCAAGGGCTGCTCGAATTGGCCAGCGTGCCTTATGTCGGAGCGGGCGTGCTGGCTTCATCGGTCGCTATGGACAAGGGCCTGTTTAAGCATTTGATGCAAGCTCACGGCCTGCCGGTCTTGCCGTTTGCAGTTCTGGATTCGGGTTCGATTGACCTGGCCTCCGAGCAAGCCCTGGAAGGGGCCGAACGGGCAGGTGGCTATCCATTGTTTACCAAACCGGCCAATTTGGGTTCATCGGTGGGGATCACGAAGTGCAACAGCCGGGCTGATCTGGTCGAGGGACTGCTCGAGGCGGCCCAGTATGACCGGCGGGTGTTGGTCGAGAAAGGCATAGCTGCCAGGGAGATCGAAGTTAGTGTGCTCGGCAACGAGACGCCCGAGGCGTCGGTGGCTGGTGAGGTCGTTCCTTCACGCGACTTCTATTCGTACGAGGCCAAGTATGTTGACGACGACTCGGAGCTGCTGATCCCGGCGCCGATTTCTGACGACCAGATGGCCGAGGTCAAGGGGATCGCGCTGGAAGCCTACCGGGCGATCGACGGTGCGGGGATGGCCCGGGTCGATTTTCTGCTCGAGCGTGACAGCGGCACGCTGTACCTCAATGAGATCAACACAATCCCCGGCTTCACCAACATCAGCATGTATCCCAAGCTGTGGCAGGCCAGTGGGCTGCCGTATCCGGCGCTGTGTGACCGCTTGATCGAGCTGGCGCTGCGGCGGCAAGGGCAAAAGGATGGGCTGGTGCGGCGCTACGGGGGCGAGACGTGACGATCGGCCAACGTTTGCTCGGCGAGGCGCGCACGCGGGCCGAAGAGGTGCGGGCCCGCCGCGCCAGCCAGGCGCGCAAGATGGAGCCGTTGGCCGAGCAGCCGACAAAGCGCAAGTCGAAGCGCAAGCGCCAGCCTCGGCGTCGCTATGACCTGGCGCTGCCGGTCGGGCTGGGGGCCGAGATGCGGCTGCCGGCC
>Ga0302046_10002520_pt1 | contig 16997 bp, 12 predicted proteins | sample RVTome_11_FD_200261 | JGI IMG/M metagenome (GOLD analysis project Ga0302046, IMG submission 200261) | Soil microbial communities from uranium-contaminated site in the Upper Colorado River Basin, Wyoming, United States - RVT147D111 (version 2) ...
CGCACCCGGTTGCCCTGGACCTCCATCACCTCGATCTCGAGCGGGCCGAGGGTGACACGGTCGCCGAGGGCGGGGCGGCGGCCGAGCTCGCTGAGGACGACGCCGCCGACGGTGTCCTCGTCGCGCTCGCTGAACTCGACCCCCAGCGCCTCCTCCAGCTCGTCGACCAGCATGCCGCCCGAGACCGCGTAGACGCCGTCGGCCTGGGGGACGATCTCGGGGCACTCGGCGTCGAACTCGTCCTGGATCGGGCCGACGATCTCCTCGATCACGTTCTCGAGGGTGACGAGGCCGGCGACGCCGCCGTACTCGTCGAGCACCGCCGCCATGTGCAGGCGCTCGGCGCGCATCCGGCGCAGCAGCCGGTCGAGGGTCAGGGTCTCGGGGATGAAGGAGATCGGGCGCGCCACCGCGGAGAGCGCGGCCGGCGGCTCGCCGTTGCGGAACAGGTCCTTGATGTGGATCAGCCCGACGACGTGGTCGAGGTCGCCCTCGCATAGCGGCAGCCGGGTGTGGCCGCTCGCGCGCGCGATCTCGAGGTTGTCCTCGACGCTGCGCTCGGTCGACAGGTAGACGACGTCGGCGCGCGGGATCATGACCTGGCGCGCCAGCCGCTCCGACAGCGCGAAGACGTTGGCCAGCAGTTCGCGCTTGTGCGCGGGCAGGGTGTCGGCGCCGGCCGAGGCGAGCAGCCGCCGCAGCTCTTCCTCGTCGTGGGCCAGCTCGGCCTCGCTCACCGGCTCGACCCCGAACACCTTGAGCAGGGCGTTGGCGGCGTGGTTGAGGATCCAGATCGCCGGGTAGGTCATCTTGAAGAAGACGTAGAGCGGGATCGCGATCGCCAGGCTCGAGACCTCGGGCTTGCGGATGGCGAGCGACTTCGGCGCCAGCTCGCCGAGCACGATGTGCAGCACGGTGATGACCATGAAGGCCAGCGTCAGCGCCAGCGAGTGGAGCAGCGCCGGCGAGGCGAACGGCAGGCGCATGACCAGCGGCTCGAGCAGCCAGGCGAACGCCGGCTCGCCGATCCAGCCCAGCGCCAGGCTGGCGAGGGTGATGCCGAGCTGGGTCGCCGACAGATAGGCGTCGAGGTGGCTCACCATGTGGCGCGCCACCTTGCCGCGGCGCGAGCCGGCGGCAACGTGCGGGTCGAGCTGGGTCGGCCGTACCTTGACCAGCGCGAACTCGGCGGCGACGAAGAAGCCGTTGATCAACACCAGCACAACGCCCAGGGCGAGGCCGAGCCAGGGATCGAGCGCCGGCGGCTCGCCGGGCAGGGCGGACAGGGGCGGCAATGCCGCGGCGGCCGGAGCTGCGCCGCCGGCGGCGAGCGCGACCGCGAGCGAGGGGCTCACGGCCGGCGGCTCCCGCCGGCCTCGCCGGCCGCCGGGCGCCGGGGGTCACGGCCGGCGGACACGCCCCGGCGTGCCGGGCGCTGGTTTCCCGGCTCCCGGCTGGCGGCGACGCTGCGTCTCGGGACCGGTTCTGGCGGGGGTTCGTCCATGGTGGGCGAGGGAAGTTTAGCATGCGGTCCGCGGCGCGCCGGCGCGCCGCGTACAATGGCCGGCCCATGACCAACGACCGCGCCGAGCCACCGGCGACCGAGGACCCGCAACCCGAACCCGGCGCAGCGCCCCGGTTGCCCGCCGGTCCGAGCGGCGCCGCGCACGACCTGACGGTCGCGGCCCGGGTTGGTCCTGCCGAGCCTCCCGCAACCGTGACCGTCCGCCTCGCCCCCGGCCGCGACAAGGCGGTGCGCGGCGGCCATCCGTGGCTGTTCTCGGGGGCGATCGCCTCGGTCGAGGGGCCGGCCGAGGCGCCGCTCGCGCGGGTCGTGTCGGCCGCCGGCGAGCTGCTCGGCACGGGGTTCTGGAGCCCGCGCTCGCAGATCCGGGTGCGCCTGCTCGCCGGCGTCGATCCCGCCGTCGATCCGGCCGCCGCGCCGGCCGTCGACCGCCGCTTCTTCGCCGCCCGGCTGGCCGAGGCGCGGGCGCTGCGTGCAGCGGTGGTGCCGCCGGAGACCTCCGGCTATCGGGTGTTCAACGCCGAGGGCGACGGCGTGCCCGGCTGGACCGTCGACCGCTTCGGCGAGGTCCTGGTCAGCCAGGTCACTGCCGCCGGCCTCGAGGCGCTGCGCGGCGAGGCCTACGCCGCGCTCGCCGAGGCGTTCCCGGGCGCGGCGATCGTCCAGGCCAACACGCTGCCGGCGCGGCGCGCCGAGGGGCTGCCTCAGGGGCTCGAGACGATCGCCGGCGAGCCGCCCGCGGAGGCGCCGTTTACCGAGTGCGGCCTGCGCTTCACCGCCGACGTCGCCGAGGGCCAGAAGACCGGCTTCTACCTCGACCAGAGGGAGAACCGCCGGCTCGCCGGGCGGCTGGCCGGCGGCCGGACGGTGCTCGATCTGTTCGCTCACACCGGCGCCTTCGGCGTCCACGCCCTGGCCGGCGGCGCTCGGCGGGTGGTGCACGTCGAGTCGTCGGCGCGGCTGATCGAGCGCGGCCGGCGCCAGCACGCCGCCAACGATCTCGATCCGGGCCTCGCGGAGTGGGTGCGCGCCGACGCCTTCGCCGACCTGCGCGAGCGCTCCGAGCGCTACGGCCTCATCGTCTGCGATCCGCCGCCGCTCGCTCGCCGCCGCGCCGAGCGCGACCGTGCCGCACGCGCCTACAAGGACCTCAACCGCCTGGCGCTCGCCCATGTCGAGCCGGGCGGCTTCCTGCTCACCTTCTCGTGCAGCGCCGCGCTCGACGCCAAGCTGTTCCGCCAGATCCTCTGGGCCGCCGCTCAGGAGGCCGGCGTCCGAGTCGCCCTGCTCGCCCCGCTCGCCGCCGCCCCCGACCACCCGGTGGCGATCGGCCACCCCGAGGGCGAGTACCTCAAGGGCTGGCTGGCGGCCGTGCGCTGAGCGGCCCGGGCGGCGGGCGGCCCGAAGCTCACGGAGGCAGCGGCTCGAAGCTGCTCCAGGCGTCGAGGTGACCGAACTCGAACCCGTCGAGGAAGATGTCGTCGGTGGAGAACACCGCCACCGTCCGCGAGACCGTGGCGGCGCCGTAGAGGTGGCGGCCGTCGGGGGAGACGGACAGCGACTGGAGACGGGTCAGCCGTAGCGGGTCGGAAAGGTCGTCGCCCTCGGTGCGCAGGTAGAGGAGGCTGCCGCTGGCGGGATCGCGGCGGTAGACGACGACGGTGCCGTTCTGGGCTCCGGCGACGTAGACGTGCCGCCCGCCCGCCTCCACCGCCACCGCCGACGCCCCGTGCATGTCGCCCTGGTCGTGGGTCGCGGCCCAGGTCAGGGCGCCGGTCAGCGGGTCGCGGTCGAACACCGAGAGCAGCGGCGTCGGCGAACGGTCGGCGACGTAGACCGACCCGCCGTCCCGGCTCACCGCGACCGCCGCGGGGTTGGCGAGCCCGGTGACGCCGCCGACGCCTTCGGTCTCGACGTCGACCTGCGTCAGCGCCCCGGTCCCCGGATCCCGGGCGAAGGCATGCAGCGACAGCGGGGCCGAGATCGCGTAGAGGTGGCGGCCGTCGTCGCTCTGCGCCAGCCGGTAGGGCGCCGGCGCCGCCGTCGTGCCGAGCCAGGTGAGCGCGCCGGTCTGCGGGTCGCGGGCGAAGCGGGCGATCAGGTCGTCGAGGTTGCCCGCCGCGTAGGCGAAGCTCCCGTCATGGCTCACCACGACCGAGGTGACGTTGGCGAGGCCGTCGATCCCGGCGGCGCCGTCGACGTAGAGCGCGATCGGCGCCAGCGCGGTCTCGCCGGGGACGCGGCCGAGCGCCAGCAGCGCGTCGTCGGCCGGACTGGCCAGGTAGACGTGCAGGCCGTCCGGGCTGATCGCCGCGCCGTCGACCGAGTGGAAGCCGAGCGGCTCGAGGTCGCCCTGCGTGACCGCGGTGAGCGCCCCGGTGACCGGGTCCCGCACCAGGGTCGAGTAGCGCGCGAGGCTGTCGGTGAGGAGCGAGTCGGGCCCGAACGCGAAGACCAGCGGCTCGCCGGGAGCGGCGAGGACGTGGTAGGGGGCGCCGACGATCGGCGGATCGTCGAACTGGGTCTCGATGCGGTGCAGCGCACCCGGCGCGGTGCGCCGCCAGACCGAGACCGCGTGCTCGATCAGCCCCATCACGATCACCGAGCCGTCCCGCGTCAGCACCCCGGCGGCGTTGAGCAGGCCGGCGTGCGGATCGCCCAGCGCGGTGTAGAGGCCGGCGAAGCTCAGCCCGCCGGTGGCGCCGTCGCGGGTGAAGACGAAGAGCGCTCCCGGTGCACTGCTGGTGACGTAGAGGCTCTCACCGTCGTCGCTGACCACCACCGACAGCGGTCCGTCGAGGTCGTCGACCCCGCCCGAGCCGTTGCCCCACAGGCCCGCCTGCGTGAGCTCACCGGTCGCCGGATCGCGGTCGAAGTGGGCGAGGGTGTGCCCTTGGAAGCCGGCGACGTAGACGTCGGAACCGTCGGGCGAGACGGTCACCGAGTACGGTCCGTCGAGTCCGGAGACGCCGCCGACTCCTTCGATCAGGACCTGGACGATGGCGACGGCGCCGGCGCCGAGGCGCTGGATCACGGACAGCCGGTCGCCGTCGAGGTCGGCGATGTAGACGTGCTCGCCGTCCGGACTGATCGCGATTTCGCGCGCGCCGGTGAGGGCGATGTTCCAGGTCTCGGGCGGCGACAGGGTCCCGTCGGGGGCGCGATCGTAGACGAAGAGGCGGGAGTCGTCGAGGCCGACCGCCAAGAGCTCGCTGCCGTCGGGCGCGATCGCGACGCCGGAGGCGCCGTCGAGCGGCGGCTCGCCGGCCGGCGCCGGTGCCAGCGCGATCGAGTCGAGCGTACCGGTCGCGAGGTCGCGCTCGAGGTGGATGACGGCGTCGGAGAGGATCGCCGCGGCGTAGACGTCGGCGCCGTGGCTGCGGTCGTTCGGGCTCAGGGCGCCGTCGATCGCGCCTTCCAAGGTCACCGGATCGCGGCTCTGCCATTCGACGAAGCGCAGCCCGTCCAGGGCCTCGCCGGCGTGCGCGGCGAGGGGATCGAGCGCGGCGGGCGCGGCCGCCAGGACGAGCGGGAGGATCAAGGCCCTCGCACCGGCGGTGCTCCTGCGGCGGCGGTGGGGTCGGCGGACGGGTTCGCGGCGGTCGGCGGCGGGCGCGGGCATGACGGTCCTCCGGGGTCGGTACTGGGCTTGATCCGCTCCGACTCCGAAGACCGGCCGCGGCCGCTTCTCCTCTCACCCGCGGTTGACACCCCCCGAGTCCGCTTGCTAGATTCCTTCTCTTCGGCGCCGCCCGAGGGCGGACGCCGTGCCGGTCGGAGGCCCGTAGCTCAGTTGGTTAGAGCGCTACGTTGACATCGTAGAGGTCAGCGGTTCGAGTCCGCTCGGGCCTACCAACGCAGCAGGCGCTTAGCTCAGTTGGTTAGAGCGCTACCTTCACACGGTAGAGGTCGGCGGTTCGAGTCCGCCAGCGCCTACCAGACGACCGGAGAGACCGGAGAGACCCGACTGGAGAAAGAGGTGACGCCGTGCCGAAGCAGAAGACCCACAAGGGCGCCGCCAAGCGCTTCAAGGTGACCGCGACGGGCAAGGTGCTCCGGCACCACTCGATGCACAGCCACATGCTGACCGGCAAGAGCCAGAAGCGGAAGCGCAACCTGCGCCAGTCGGCCGAGGTCACCGGCGAGTTCGCCAAGACGGTCAAAGAGCTGCTCAACACGTAGGGCGGCACACCGGAAAGACCACGCGGCCGACGCTGGGAGCGAGCCTGTCCAGCGCGGCCCCGGCCCGGGCGCGGCGCCGCCGTCGCCGCGGGCCACCCACCGCTCCACGAGGGAGCTGAAACGTGCTCCCGAAGGGAGCCGAAAACGAGGTTCGAGACCATGCGAGTCAAACGCGGCAACACCCGCAAGAACCGTCGCAAGAAGATCCTCAAGCTGGCCAAGGGCTACTACGGCCAGCGCTCCAGGGCCCACCGCATCGCCAAGCAGGCGGTCGACCGCGCCGGCAAGTTCGCCTACCGCGACCGCCGCCAGCGCAAGCGCGACCTGCGCGGCCTGTGGATCGTCCGCATCAACGCCGCCGCGCGCCAGCACGGCCTCTCCTACAGCCGGCTGATGGCCGGGCTGAAGAAGGCCGGCGTCGGCCTCGACCGCAAGGTTCTGGCCGATCTCGCCGTCACCGACGGCAACGCCTTCGCCCGGGTGGTCGAGGCCGCCCGCGGGGCGCTCGGCGACGAGGCCGCCGCTCCGCCCGCGACTCCGTCCGCACCCCCGCCCGCCGCGACCGAGCCCGCCGGCGCCGAGGCCTAGGAGGGCGCGGCCGTGGCGGCACCCGGGGCCGAGGGCGCCACCGCCGCGGCGGATCTCGAGGGGCTCGCCCGCCGGTTCGCCGAGCAGGCCGACGAGATCGAGCGCTCCGGCGACCGCCGGGCCTGGGAGGAGCTGCGTACGGCCTGGCTCGGGCGCAAGCAGGGGCGGGTACGCGAGCTGCTCGGCCGCCTCGGCGAACTGCCGCCCGAGCAACGCCGCGCCTGGGGCCAGGGGGTCAACGAGCTCAAGCAGTCGGTCGAGGCGCGCCTCGAGGAGCTCGACGCCCGGCTGACGGACGCCGAGCGCGCCGCCCGGCGGCGCCGGGCCGCGGTCGACGTCACCCTCCCCGGCCGCCGCCCCGGGATCGGCAGCATCCACCCGGTGACGCGGGTCTTCCGCGACATGGAGCGGATCTTCGCCGAGCTGGGCTACAGCGTCGCCGAAGGTCCCGAGGCCGAGGACGACTACCACAACTTCGGGGCGCTCAACTTTCCCGCCGACCACCCTGCGCGCGACGCCCAGGACACGCTGTTGCTCGACAACGGGCTGCTGCTGCGCACCCACACGTCGCCGGTGCAGATCCGCACCATGCTGGCGCGCAAGCCGCCGATCCGGATCATCGTGCCGGGCCGGGTCTACCGCCACGACAACGACCTGCGCCACTCGCCGATGTTCCATCAGGTCGAGGGGCTGGCGGTCGCCGAGGGGATCACCGTCGGCCACCTCAAGGGGACGCTCGAGACGTTCGTCGAGCGGCTCTTCTCGCCCGCGACGCGGATGCGCCTGAGGCCGAGCTTCTTCCCCTTCACCGAGCCCTCGGCGGAGGTCGACATCACCTGCCCGTTCTGCCGCGGCGGTGGCTGCGCCACCTGCTCGGGCACCGGCTGGATGGAGATCCTCGGCTCGGGGATGGTCGACCCGCGGGTGCTCGCCGAGTGCGGCATCGACCCCGACCGCTACAGCGGCTTCGCCTTCGGCATGGGCGCCGACCGGGTGGCGATGATCCGCTACGGCATCCCCAACATCCGGCTGCTGTTCGAGAACGACGAGCGGCTGCTGCGCCAGGTGCGCGGCTAGGCGGGGGCGGGGCGCGGATGCTCTTCTCCTACCGCTGGCTCGCCGAGTACGTCGAGCTGCCGCCCGGCCTCGAGGGGGCGCGCGAGATCGCCGGCCGCCTGACCGCCGCCGGGCTGGCGGTGGAGACCGTCGAGACGCACGGCGACGACGTCCAGCTCGACGTCGACGTCACCACCAACCGCCCCGACGCGATGTGCCACCTCGGCCTCGCCCGCGAGGCGGCGGTGCTGCTCGGCACGTCTTTGAAGGTGCCCGCGGCCGATCCCGGGCGTGCCGGCGCGCCCGCCGCCGAGGCGGCGCTGGTGACGATCGACGACCCCGCCGGCTGCCCGCGCTACACCGCGACGGTGATCCGCGGCGTCGCCGTCGGCCCGAGCCCGCCCTGGCTGCGCGCGCGGCTCGAGGCGATCGGGCTGCGGCCGATCAACAACGTCGTCGACGTCACCAACTTCGTGCTCTGGGAGACCGGCCAGCCGCTCCACGCTTTCGACCTGGCGAAGATCGCGCCCGGCGGGGAATCGGGCGGCAGGCCTGAGATCCGGGTCCGCCGCGCCCGCGCCGGCGAGGAGCTGGTCACCCTCGACGGCGAGCGCCGCAAGCTCGACCCCGAGATGCTGGTGATCGCCGACGGCGAACGCCCGGTGGCGCTGGCCGGGGTGATGGGCGGGCTCGACAGCGAGGTCACCGCCGACACCGCCGACGTGCTGCTCGAGAGCGCCCACTTCGCCCCCCGCGCGGTGCGCCGCGCCGCCTCCGGGCTCGGCCTCCACACCGACGCCAGCCACCGCTTCGAGCGCGGCACCGATCCCGAGGCGCCGCTCGCCGCCGCCGAGCGCGCCGCGGCCCTGATCGCCGAGGTCGCCGGCGGGCGGGTCGCCCCGGGCGCGATCGACGCCCGCGGCGCGGTGCGCGAGGACTGGCCGCCGCACGGCCGCCTCGAGCCGGCGCGGCTCGAGGCGTTCGCAGGGGCGGCGATCGACCCGGCCGACGTCGAGCGCTGGCTGACGGGCCTCGGCTTCGCCCTCGAGCCACTGACCGCCGGCGACGGCGGCGGCCCGGCCTGGCGGGTCACCGTCCCCTCGTGGCGCTGGTACGACTTCGACCTCCGCCGCCCGGACGGCGGGGTGTGGGAGCAGGACCTCTACGAGGAGGTGCTACGCCTGCACGGCCTCGACGCCATCCCGGCGGCGCTGCCGGCGATCGGCGGCTCCGACGGCCCGCGCACCCCGGAGCAGGAGCGCCGCGAGCGCATCCGCGACCACCTCGCCGGCTGCGGCTTCGCAGAAGCGATCCAGCTCGCCTTCCTCTCCCGCGAGGAGGACGCGGCGCTGCCCGCGCTGCCGTTCGTCGTCACCCGCGACGGCACCGGAGTCGGCGAGGTCGCCGCCGAGGCCGCCGGCTCCGGCGGCGGCCCGCTGGCGCTCTCCAACCCGCTCTCCGAGCGCTACGCCGTGCTCCGGCGGTCGCTCCTGCCGGGCCTCGCCGCCGCCGCCGGTTTCAACCGCCGCCGCGGCGCCGAGGCGGTGCGGCTGTTCGAGATCGGCCACGCCTTCTTCCCCCGTGCCGGCGTCCCCGCCCCCGCCCCGGCCGCCGGCGGCGAGCGCGTCCGCACTCCGGAGGAGCTGCCGGTTGTCGAGATCGAGACCGTCGCCGTGGTCGCCGACGGCGCGGCGGGCACGCCCTGGGACCGGCCGCGCGAGGCCGATCTCTTCGCGCTCAAGGGGGTGGTCGAGAGCCTGGCCGAGGCGCTCGGCACGCCGTTGACCGCCCGCCCGGCCGAGCTGCCCGGGCTGATCGCCGGCTCGACCGCCGAGCTGGTGACCGCCGGCGGCGCGGTCGCCGGCTACCTCGGCCAGCTCGACCCGGCGGCCGCCCCCGACGGTCCGGGCGAGGGTCTCCCGCTCTACGCCGCCGAGCTGATCACCGGCCGCCTGGGCACCGGCGGCGCCCGCGGCGGCGCGCCGGTCGAGCTGCCATTGCGCTACCCGACGGTGGCGGCCGACCTGACCCTGACCCACGCCGAATCGGTGGCGTGGGCCGACCTCGCCGCCGCCGTCGAGGCGGCGCGGCCGCCGGATCTGCTCGAGTTCGGGCTGCGGGACCGCTACACCGGCGAGGGGGTGCCCACCGGCGCGGTCAACACCACGCTCGGCTTCCTCTACGGCTCGCGCGAGCGGTCGCTGACCCAGGACGAGGTCAACGCAAGCCAGGAGGCGCTCGCCGCGCGGCTGCGCGAGCGCTTCGGCTGGGGCGGGTGAGGGCGCCGCCGGGCGCTCGCCCAGCGGGCCGTGCTATAGTCCCGGCAAGTTCCTGGCAGCGTGGCTCTTGCGCGCCCCCGGGGACGGGTATCAACGAGGATTGACGCCGTGGACGGAGAACAGGACGGCGCGACCGAGATCGAGATCTTCGGCGCCGTCTACCAAGTCCGCGGCCGAGACGACAGCGGGTACCTCCAGGAGCTGGCGGCGCTGGTCGACGGCAAGATGCGCGAGGTCTCCGACCGTGTGCGCACCGTCGACACCGCGAAGATCGCCATCCTGGCGGCCCTCAACATCGCTGACGAGCTGCACCAGTGCCGGCAGCGGCATGAAGGGGAACGGGACGAGATCAGGGAGCGGGTGACCGCCCTCGCCGGGGAATTGGCCGCGGCGCTCGAGAGTTGAGTGGGCGAGGACGGCGCTCCGGAGATAGGAACCGAGTTGGTTGTGCATCCCCCGTGGGGTTGGTGATGGGTCAAGCAACGGTAGAACCAACACCAAAACTCAGGGAGTCTTTTACCTGCGGGCCTGTGCAGGCCCTGCTCGCACAGGGAGCTAATGGCTCGTAGGGCGGACACCCACCTGGCGCGTTTCAGGTTCTAAGACGCGGAAGCCCCACGGCTTCGCGGGGGATGCGCTTGAACCCTCCGCCTCCGGCGCTCCGGCGCCGGAGGGGCCTCCCGAACGCCCGATCCCCCCGGCGGCTCGTCGCAGGGGGACTCGGCAGTGAACTACACCGCTTGGGCGGCGGTCCTCTCGGCCGCCGGCGTGATCGTCGGGCTGGCCGCTTGGTGGCTGCTGTTCCGCCGCCGGCGCGTGCTCGCCCAGGCGCGGCGCCAGGCCGCCAAGATCCTCGAGCAGGCCGAGCACGACGGCGCCGCCAGGCTGCGCGAGGCCGACCTGCTGGCCAAGGAGAAGCTCCTCCAGGCGCGCACCGAATTCGAGAAGGCGGCGCGCAAGGACCGCCAGGAGCTGGAGAAGCTCGAGCGCCGCCTCAACCAGCGCGAGGACGAGCTGGACAAGCGGCGCGGCGAGGTCGAGCGGCGCGAGAGCGACGCGACAGGGCGGGAGCGCGCCCTCGAGGAGCGCACAGGCCGCATCGAGCGCCGGCAAGAGGAGCTGGAGCGGCTGGTCGCCGAAGAACGCGGCAAGCTCGAGCAGATCGCCGGCCTCACCGCTCAGCAGGCGCGCGAGGAGCTGATCCGGCTGCTCGAGAACGACGCCCGCATCGAGGCGGCTCATTTAGTCAAACGGATCGAGGACGAGGCGCGCGAGAACGCCCATCGCCACGCCCAGCGGATCATCGGCATGGCGGTCCAGCGCTCGGCGTCGGACTTCGTCTCGGAGACCACGGTGTCGGTGGTGGTGCTCCCCAGCGACGAGATGAAGGGACGGATCATCGGCCGCGAGGGGCGCAACATCCGCGCGCTCGAGCTGGCGACCGGCGTCGACCTGATCGTCGACGACACCCCGGAGGCGGTGATCCTCTCCGGCTTCGACCCTTACCGCCGCGAGGTCGCGCGCGAGTCGCTGACCCGGCTGATCGCCGACGGCCGGATCCACCCGGCGCGCATCGAGGAGGTGGTCGAGCGGGTCAAGTCCGAGCTCGAGGAGCAGGTGCGCCAGGAGGGCGAGGCGGCGCTGCTCGAGCTGAACCTCGCCAACGTCCACCCCGAGCTGGTCAAGCTGCTCGGGCGCCTTCGCTTCCGCACCTCGTACGGTCAGAACGTCCTCAAGCACTCCAAGGAGGTGTCGTTCCTTGCCGGCACCATGGCCGCGGAGCTGAAGGCCAACGTCCACGTCGCCAAGCGCGCCGGGCTGATGCACGACATCGGCAAGGCGATCGACCGCGAGATGGACGGCTCGCACCTGGAGATCGGCATCGACCTGCTGCGCAAGTACGGCGAGAGCGAGGAGGTCGTCCACGCCATGGCCTGCCACCACGGCGACTACGAGCCGCAAACCGTGGAGGCGGTGCTGGTGACCTCGGCCGACGCGCTCTCGGCGGCGCGTCCGGGCGCCCGCCGCGAGGTGCTCGAGACCTATGTCAAGCGGCTCGAGAAGCTCGAGGAGATCGCCGCCGGCTTCAAGGGGGTCCAGAAGAGCTTCGCCATCCAGGCCGGCCGCGAGGTGCGGATCATCGTCGACTCCAACAAGATCGGCGACGAGGAGGCGATCTGGCTGTCGCGCGACATCGCCAAGAAGGTCGAGGCCGAGCTGACCTATCCGGGCCAGATCAAGGTCACCGTCATCCGCGAGACCCGTGCGATCGAATACGCGCGGTAGCCGGAAGCGTTGGGGGAGGGGATGAAGCTGCTCTTCGTGGGTGACGTGTTCGGCAAGCCGGGACGGCGGGCGCTCGCCGAGCTGCTGCCCGGACTGATCGACCGCCACCGGATCGACTACGTGGTGGTCAACGTCGAAAACGCCGCCGGCGGCTTCGGCGTCACCCACGACGTCTTCGCCGAGCTGGACCGCCTGCCGATCGACTGCTTCACCACCGGCAACCACGTCTGGGACAAGAAGGACGTGCACGATTTGCTCGAGCGCGAGCCCCGCCTGCTGCGCCCGGCCAACTACCCGGCCGGCAACCCGGGCGGCGGCCTCTACGTCGGCGAGACCGCCGCCGGTGTGCCGGTGGCGACCCTCCACCTGCAGGGCTGCGCGTTCATGAAGCCGCTGGCGTCGCCGTTCGAGACCGCCGACCGCCTGCTCGCCGGGCTCGCCCCGGAGGTCAAGGTGATCCTGGTCGACTTCCACGCCGAGGCGACCAGCGAGAAGCAGGCGCTCGGCTTCCACCTCGACGGCCGGGTGAGCGCGGTGCTCGGAACCCACACCCACGTGCCGACCGGCGACGAGCGGGTGCTGCCGAACGGCACAGCGTTCATCACCGACGTCGGCATGACCGGCCCCTACGAGTCGGTGATCGGGATGCGCGCCGACAAGGTGGTGCAGCGCTTCCTGCTCCAGACCCACGTCCCGTTCGAGGTCGCCAAGCGGGACGTGCGGCTGGCCGCCGCCGTCGTCGACGTCGATGAAGAAACCGGCCGCGCGCGCGCGGTCGAACGGCTCCTGGTGCCCGCGGGCGCCGGCTGAACCTTGCAGCGCGGCGGGGCCGAAAACGGCCCGGCGCCGCGCCCACGGAGGACTCCGCGATGAAGCACGATCCGCTCCCCGCCACGCTCGCTCCGGCCGCGCTCGCGCTGGCCCTCGTCCTGTCGATCCCGGCCGCTCCGGCGGCCGCGGCACCGGCCGCGGCGGGCGCGGAGGCGGCCTTGTCGCTCGCCGCCGGAAGCGATGAGCCCGCCGCCCCTGGCACCCAGGAGTCCGCCGAGCCGGCCGCCGCCGGCGCCGAGGCGCCCGCCGAACCCGCCGGCGATCCCGCCGCCGACGAGCGCCTGCTCGCCGCCGCCCAGGCCGGCGACGCCGCCGGGGTCGCGGCGGCGCTCGCGGCCGGCGCCGACCCGCGGGCGAGGATCGAGAACGGGGCGAGCGCGCTCCACCGCGCCGCCGCCTCGGGCAGCCTCGAGGCGGTCGAGCGGCTGCTCGCGGCCGGCGCCGATCCCAACGCCCGCGACTCCCGGCAGGGCACTCCGCTCCATCTGGTCGGCACCAACCGGCAGGGCGCCGCCAGCCGCGAGATCGGCACCAAGCTGCTCGCCGCCGGGGCGGAGCTGGAGGCCGGGGACGCCGAGGGGCGCACGCCGCTCCACGCCGCCGCCTTCGCCGGCGACCCGCCGCTGATCGAGCTGCTGCTCGCCCGCGGCGCCGACCTCGAGGCCCGGGACGGCAGCGGCGCGACGCCGCTCCACCTGGCCGTCCAGGCGGTGCTGCTGATCGACCGGGTGGCTTTGCGCGTGGGATCCGAGGAGGCGTCGAAGCCGATCCGCGAGGGCATCGAGATGCTGCTCACCGCCGGCGCCGACCCGAGCTCCGCGAGCCAGGAAGGCCTGACGCCGCTCCATCACGCCGCCCGCTACGGCCACCGCGGCATGATCGACCGCCTGCTCGCCGCCGGCGCCGACCGCGCCGCCAAGGACACCCAGGGCCGCACTCCCGCCGACTACGTCGAGGCCAGCCCGGAGATCGCCGAGCTGCTCGCCGTGCCCGCGACCCCGGAGGGCGAGAGCGCCGAGCAGAGCCCGTAGCGCGCGGAACGGCCGCGGCGCCACCGGGCGCCACCGGCCGGTGCGCTGCTCCGCCGGCGAGCGGTGGATCAGCCGTCGCGCCGGAACAGGAGATAGCCGTTGTCGCGGTCGGGATCGCGCGCGACCTCGGCCAGGCCGAGGGCGGCGGGATCGATCGCCAGCCGCTCGAGGTCGTCGCGCTCGATCAGGAACCAGACCCGACCGGGGCGGGCGAGGAAGGCGTGCAGCTCGGCCTCGTCGTGCACCGGCACCGCCGGCCGGCCGGTGTAGAAGACGAAGCCCTCGTCGAGGTGGGGGAGGATCGCATACGGCTCCCCCGGGGCGCTCAGCTCGAGCAGCGTCTCCGACATCGGGCGCGCCGACTTGTAGACGTCGAAGGCGGGGAGCAGACGGACCGCCAGGACGAAGGCGAGCGCGGCCATCCCGGCGGTCAGCGCGGCGGCCATGGCGACGGGCCGGCGCCGCGCCGCCAGCCACGCCGCCGCGGCCGCCGCCAGCCCGACCGCCGCCAGGGCCGCGGCGCTGACCCACAGGAAGCCTTCCCCGAGCAACGCCAGCTCGGGACGCCCGCGGCCCTCGATCGCCAGCGCGGCGGCTCCGCCGAGGCCGAGCAGCGCCACCAGCGCGCACGGCACGACCAGCCAGGCGCGCCGGAGCCCGGGAGAGCGGCTCCCGCGCCCGTCCCCGCGGCCCGCGCGCCGGTCCGCCGCCGCCCGGTCGCCTGAACCCGCCGCCCCCCGCTCCCGCCACGCCGCCGCGATCCGGTCGAGGCCCGCTCCGACGATCAGCGCCAGGCCCGGGTACATGGTCAGGGTGTAGACCGAGCGCTTGGCCGGCGAGAGGCTGAAGAAGAGCACCGTCACCACCACCCACGAGAGCGCGAACAGGAACCCGTCGGCGGCGCGGCGGCCGCACGCGGCGGCGGCGTCCATGCCCGGCGCCGGCGCCTTGGTCCCGGGCGCCGCCACCCCCCATGGCCGCACCAGCCCCCGCCAGCCGGCGGCCAGCGCACCCGGCAGCAGCAAAGACCAGGGGAAGAAGTCGGCCGGCACGGTGGTCGGGTAGTAGTAGAAGGGCTTGTGGTGGTGCCAGGGGTCGGCGAAGCGGGTCAGGTTCTGCTCGAAGACCAGCCCCTGCCAGTAGGCCTCGCCGCCGGCGATCCCCGCCGGCACCAGCCAGAGGAGCACCACCGCCGCCCACAGCAGCAGCCCGCGGCCGACCCGCAGGCGCCGCAGATCGCCCCAGCGGCGGGTCAGGGCGAGGAAGGCGACCACCGCGAGCAGCGGCGGCAGCATGCCCGCCGGCCCCTTGGTCACGGTGGCGATGCCGGTGACGGCGAAGAACCACCAGTAGAAGCCCGGCCGCCCTTCGCTCCAGCCGCGCAGCCAGCACCACATCGCGAGCGCCACCAGGGCGGTGAGGAGCATGTCGATCTGCCCGAAGCGGGCGTGCCAGAGGACGGTCCAGCAGGTGCCGAGAGCGGCGGCGGCGAGCCAGGCGGCGCGCCGGCCGAACAGGCGCCGGGCGATCGAGAAGGTGAGCAGCAGGGCGGCGATCGCGGCGAGCGCCGAGGGCAGCCGCACCGCGGTCTCGGTCACCCCGCCGAACGGCACGCCGGCGGCGGCGATCGCCCAGAAGGACAGCGGCGGCTTCTGGCCGTAGACCTCGCCGTTGAGGTACGGGATCAGCCACGAGCCGCGCTCGCGCATCTCGCGCGCGACCTCGGCGTAGCGCGCCTCGTCGGGGTTCCAGACGTCGCGGGCGCCGAGCGCCGGCAGGTAGACGAGCGCGCCGGCGAGCGCGAGCAGCGCGAGGTCGCGGCGGAGACCCCTAGCCATCCCCCGCGCCGCGCCGCCTCCGCGGCCCGTAGATGAACCACAGGTTGCGGCCGTAGATCAGGATCCCGGTCGCCTGGCCGACGATGAACACCGGGTCGCGCCGCCAGATGGCGTAGACGAGCAGGGTCAGCCCGCCGCCGATGCTCAGGAACCAGAAGGCGTTCGGGACGTGACTCTCCCGCCGCTTCTCGGAGGCGAGCCACTGGACGAGGAAGCGGCTGAAGAAGAGAGCTTGTCCGGCGAAGCCGACGGCGTACCAGGTGGTGTCGGCGCCCATCGCGTGACCTCCTCGACCAGGCGCCGGTCGATCCAGCGCCTCTGCATCCAGCGTACCGCGAAGAGATCGACCAGCGCGCGCCGGATCCGGTTGCGGATGTTGTATTTGGGCTCCCCGTGGAGGCGCGGCCGGTGGTGGACCGGCACCTCCTTGACCCGCGCCCCGGCGAGCCGCAGCAGGGTCGGCAGGAAGCGGTGGATGCCGGTGAACATCGGCACCCGGGCGACGAACGGGGCACGGTAGGCACGCAGCGTGCACCCGACGTCGGCGATCGACTCCCGGGTCAGCCGGTTGCGCACGCCGTTGGCGATCCGCGACGACACCCGGCGCAACCAGGTGTCCCGCCGGCGCGCCCGCACGCCGCACACGACGTCGCAGTCGGCCAGCTCGTCGAGCAGGCGCGGGATGTCGGCGGGATCGTTCTGGAGGTCGCCGTCGAGGGTCACCAGCACCGGCGCCCGGGCGTGGGTGAAGCCGGCGTCGAGCGCCGCCGAGAGCCCCGAGTTGCGCCCGATGCGCACCACCCGCACCCGCGGGTCCTCCGCCGCCATCGCCGCCATCGCCGCCGGGCCGCCGTCGGTCGAGCCGTCGTCGGCCCAGATCACCTCGTAGGCGATCCCCAGCGGGTCGAGCGCGGCGCGCAGCTCGGCGGCGAGCGGCCGCAGGCTCTGCTCCTCGTTGTAGACCGGCACGATCACCGACAGCTCTGGCGCGGCCGCCGTGGCCGCCGGGCGGCCGCCGGCCGGTTCGGCTGCTGCCTCGGGCTCGTCGGGCGGACTGGTACTCGGGGGCATGAGGCGCTTGCGGGAGTGGGGTACGGGAAGCGGCGGGTCGCGGTCGATGATACACCCCCGGAGGATACGGAAAGGCTACAATCCGCCGCCGATGTCGCGTTTGAGCTCGCTCTTCCGGGTCGCTGCGGCGGCGGCACTGGCGCTCGCCGGCGCGAGGACTGCGGCGGCCGCCGGCGCGGCGCCGGCCGGTCCGCCGGCGGCGGCGGAGGAGGAGACCGCGGCTGCGGCAGGGTCGTCGCGGCCGCCGCTCTGGGTGCCGCGTGAGTGGGCGCTGTCGGCGGGGGTGTTCGATCTCGCCGAGGGCGACCGC
>Ga0302046_10002521_pt1 | contig 16997 bp, 12 predicted proteins | sample RVTome_11_FD_200261 | JGI IMG/M metagenome (GOLD analysis project Ga0302046, IMG submission 200261) | Soil microbial communities from uranium-contaminated site in the Upper Colorado River Basin, Wyoming, United States - RVT147D111 (version 2) ...
GCGGCCCGCGGAGCGTGGCGAAGACGCTGAGCCGATCGTCCGGCCACTCGATCGCCGTCAGCGCCGCCCGCAGCGCCTCGATCTCCTCGCGGTCGTGGAACGCCCGGCCGCCGACGAGCAGGTGCTTCACGCCTCGCGCCTCGAGCGCGTCGACGTACGGACGTGTGACGTCGCTGCCGTAGCTGACGAAGCGGCGAAAGAGGATGCAGACGTGCCGCGCCCGGAGCGGCACGCGCGCCGTCGGGTCCTGGCGCTCCGTCACGGTCCAGCCGCTGCGGGTGACGAGCCAGTCCACCAGCGCGCCCACGGCGCCGGGCAGCGAGCGCTCGATCTCCCGGGCGGCGATCCGCCGCAAGCCGTACGGCTCCGGCACCGGCAGCGCCACGACCGAGGGCTGCCCCCCGTGCTCCCCGCGCCACGGCTCGAGCGGCACGTAGCGGGCCTGCAGACCGCCCGGGTCGCCGTCCATCAGCGGCCCGAAGGCGGCGTTGACGACACGCTGGATGTTGGGCACGCTCCGGAAGCTGCGCCGGAGCTCGACCCGGGTGGCGCCGCGGTCCACGAGCAGGTCGCACACGCGCTCGTAGATGTCGACGTCGGCACGGCGGAAACGGTAGATCGACTGCTTGGGATCGCCGACGACGAAGAGCTTGCCCGGCATCGGATCGACCCGCTTCCAATCGGACACACCTGGATCGCGGCACGCGAGCAGGAGCAGCAGCTCGGCCTGCAGCGGATCGGTGTCCTGGAACTCGTCCACGAAGATTCGCGTGAACCGCTCCTGGAAGTACGCGCGCACGGCCTGGTTCCTGCGGATCAGGTCGCGCGCGCGCAGGAGCAGGTCCAGGAAGTCCAGGGCGCCCTCCCGCACCTTGAGGGCGTCGTAGCGGTCCACGCAGCCGAGCAGCTCGGCGTGCACGCACGCGGCCAGGTCGGCGTCGGCCTGCTCCTGAAAGGTGGCGAGCGCGCGCAGCAGGCTGTCGCGTGCCGCCACGAGCTCGGCGCGCGCGACCCCGCGGCCGTAGGCGGCCCCGCTGCCCCTGCGCGCCCGCTTCAACGTCCGGTCGCGGGCGAGATCGACGAGCAGCGCCTCGAGTATGTCGAGCGTCTCGTCGTTCAGCGGCTGCTCCGGCATACGGCGCAACTCGCGACCGAGTCGCCGTACGGGCTCGGTATCGAGGAACAGCCCGTCCCCCCGCGAGGCCGGGGCCTTCGACTTCTCGGCGACCTCATGCACCAGATCGAGCAGCTCGAGAATCGACGCGACCCGGTCGAAGGCCGGGCGCGCCCACGCACCGCGGAAGTCGCGCCACTGCGCCAGCTCGAGTCCCGCGCGGCGCAGCCGCTCGACCGGTGCGTCCTCGCCGGCCGCCGGCGTCGGCATGGCACGGCTCGTGCGCCGGAGTGAGCGACGCACCCCCTCCGGCGGGTCGTCGAGCGCGGCCTGGAACCAGGCGTCGAAGGCCTCGCCGAAGAGGCGCGCCGCCTGCCCCTCGGTCAGGACGCGAAAGAGCGGGTCGATCCCCGCTTCCACGGATCGACTGCGCAGCAGCTCCGCACAAAAGCCGTGGATGGTGCTGACGTGCGCCTCCTCGAGGTGCTGTACGGCGGCGTCGAGACGCGCGGAGGCCTCCGGCCCGTCCACGGCCCCCCGGGCCTCCTCGAGACGCCGGCGCAGGCGCAGCTTCAGCTCGCCGGCCGCCTTCTCGGTGAACGTGACCGCCACGATCTCCCGGACGTCGGCCCGATCGGCCTCGAGGATCCGGACGATGCGCTCCACGAGCGCCGTCGTCTTGCCGGTCCCGGCGGCCGCTTCCACGACGAGCGTGTCGTCGATCGCCTCCCGGATGAGCCGCCGCGCCTCGTCGTCGGTGCGAATCGTGCTCATGGCCGCCTCCGCAACTCGATCAGATCCGCCAGTTGCTCTTGCGGCTTCCGGGACACGCGACGACCGACGTCGGGACCGCATACCGGCCGAAAGTCGCAGCGCTCGCAGGCGCCCTCGGCCGGCGCCGCGGCCAGCCAGCCCCGCTCGACGGCGCGGTCCACGACCTGGAGCACCTCGAGTCCGGCCGCACGCGCGCGCGCGTCGAGCGGGACGGGGTGCTCGGTGAAGCCGCCGGCCGACGTGCAGTAGAAGAGCCGGCCGCCCTCGACCTCCCGTCCGAGCGCCGCTTCCACCGCCAGCGAGTAGAGCACCGGCTGGAGCACGGCGCCGCCCCCGACGACGATGCGCTCGAGCCCGTCCGGGCGCCGCCCGGTCTTGTGATCGGTCACGCGCAGCCGGCCGGTCTCCCGGTGCTGCTCGACCAGGTCCACGGCGCCGCGCAGCCGAAACCCGCCCTCGAGCACGGCGGGACGCGTCACGCTGTGCACGTCGCGCTCGCCGGGTACCCGGCCGAAGCCGAGCTCGAAGTACGTCGGCACCCAGTGCTCCCCGTCGCGCGCGAGGTGGTCCAGCCAGGCGTGCAGGTCGCGACGGACGGCCGCCACATCGTGATCCCAGACGCGCTCCACGGCCGGCACCAGCTCGTCGCGTGCCGCCGCGCACACGGCGTCGGCCACCCGATCGAGCACCAGGCGGACCTCCTCCACCGTGGCCGTCGTCACGGGCAGCGCTTCCTCCGCGGCGAGCGTGCGAAACAGCCGCGCCTGGATCTCGTGAAAGAGGCTGCCGCGCGTCAGCGGGTCCAGGTGCTGGATCGGTTCGGGCAGCTCGAAGGGCCGAAGCCGGTACACCGCCGAGAGCACGAATTTGTACGGACAGGCGCTGAAGAGCTGCAGGGCCGACGTGGAGTACTCCCGCGCCGTCAGGCGGTGCGCGTCGAGCGCCGGCTGGATATGGGCCGTCACGCCCGTCAGCCCGTCGCTCGACGACCAGCGCGTCTGTCCTCGCGCCCATCGATCGACGACCGAGCGCCGCAGGCAGGGGTTGAGCTTCAGCAGGTAGTGCGCGTGTCCCCGCACGGCATCAGGGTCCGGCTCGTCGAGCAGCGTGCGCAGCACGGCCAGGTCGTGCTCCTGGTCGTCGATCGCCTCCTCCGGACGCGTGGGCGACGGCCACGCGAGCGTGGCGTCTCCGGCGTCGCGGGCCCGTTCCTCGAGCGTCGCGTGATCGGGGACCTCTCCGGTGACGGCACGCATCACGTCGAGCGCGTAGAACGACGGCACGCGCGCCCGCGCCTCGCTCAGCTCGATCCGAGGATACGACGCGTACAGCCGCTCGGCGGCGGCCCCCACGGCGACCTGGAGCAGGAGACGTTCGGACGCGGACCTGTGCGGCTGCATCGTCAGGGCCCCACCCACGTCCTGGCGAGCGCCGTCGAGCAGCAGCGGATCCTCGCGCGGCCGCTCCGGGAACATCCGCTCGGCCAGGCCGGGCACGAAGACCACGCGGAAGGTGCGTCCACGTGCGTGCTGCGGCGTGCCGACGAAGACGCGGCCGTAGCGCCGCAGCGGGGGCTCGGATTCGACCAGCAGCAGGCGATCGCTCAGTACCGCGCGCACCTCGTCGATCCCGACGGGCCCGACTGCGGCCATCGGTCGCAGATCGGCGAGAACGCGGAGCACGTGTCCCGGCATGCGCAGCGTGCGCGGCACGAGCGCCTCGAAGCGATCGAGCCACTCTCCCCATGCCGCTGCGGCCGGCCACGTTGCCATCTCCCCGACGATCGGCAGGGCGAAGGTCTCGAGGTGCTCGAGCTGCGTCCGCAACGCCTCGAGCGCCTCCGCCTTGGTCTCGCCGCCATCGTCGCGACGGGCTTCCCGGATCTGTCGGTCGAGCTGACGCCTCCGGCCCTCCAGCCGCCGCTGCCAGCGCGCGGCATCGCGTCCGATGACCGAGGCCTCGACGAGCAGCCGCTCCCAGCGCCACGGGGCCCGTAGCGTGCCGGCCACGATGGGCGAGTCGTCGGTCTCCTCCGGCTCGTCCGGGGTGGCGTCGGGATCGTCGTCTGCGACGGGCTCCGACGGGCGGCCGAGCGCCTCGTCCAGCGAACGCGCCCATGACTCGTCCCCCTGCCCGGCCGGCACCTGCCCGAGCGACAGGTATTCGGCGAACCGCGCGGCCGACAACTGCTCGGCCGCACACGCCAGGAGCGCCAGGAACGCCCGGCCGGCCGGGTGAGGCCGGCGTGTCCCGCGGCCGAACCAGGCTGGCACACTCGCTCGGTGCAGGGCGTGCTCGAGGAGTCCGAAGTAGCTCGTCGGCGCACGGACCAGGATGGCGATCTCGTCGAAGCGGACGCCGTCGCGCGCCTCGCGCAGGATGCGGCGTGCGATCTCCACGCACTCGCGGCCCTCACCGGGCGCCGAGAAGAGCTCGAGCGACCCATCGAGCTCGCGGCGCCCGGCCGGCACGTCCCGGCTGAACAGGAACGTCCGCAGCCGGGCCAGGTCGGTGTCGCCGCCTGACGGGTGGACCTCGACCTGGCCCCCCATCGCCTCGAGCAGAGCGATCCCCTCGCGATCGGCCGCCGGCATCGTGGCGAGGGCCGTCCGCGCACCGCCCACGACCGCCTCGACGAGCTCACGCTCGACCGGATGGTCGAGCACGGGATCGAGCAGCACGACGGTGTCGGCCGGCGGCGATCTCCGGACGACTCCCGCCGCCACCCTGAACAGCTCCGCCCGGTCGACGCTGGCCGCCTCCTCGAAGCCGGCGTCGAAGCGCGCGAGCAGGTCGGCCAGATCCGGACCTGCGGGCGACAGCCCGGCCAGCGCAGCGCCGTCGACACGCGCCAGGCGCAGTTCCCGCAGCGTCCGGGCGAGCGCGCGTGGAAAGCCCGGCATGGCGGCGACTGGTGCGAAGAACGGCAGCGCCGCGTCTCCGCGCGCGTCGAACGCCGCGCGCGCGGCCACCGCCTCGGCGCCGAGATCCGTGCTCGGCGTCCGCCCCTCGGCGGCCAGCGCCAGCCGCGCGCAGCGCGCCGCCAGGAGCAGCAGGCTCGACCGCTCGATGCCGAGCGTCGCACGCGCGCCGGCCGCCACTTCCCGGGCGAGATCGTCGGCCGCGCCGCGGGAGGCACCCACGATCAGGACGCGTTCGCCGGGCCGGCACCCGCGTACCAGATCGCGTGCGGATGCCAGCCGGTCGGCGGCCTGCGCGGACACGGAGATTCGGAACGGCATGGGGGGCTCGCGCGCAAGCGGTGGGACGCCGCAGCCAGAGGCATGCTAGCAGAGCCGGTCGGCAGACGCGGAACTTGCGGCCGCCGTAGACAGTCTGTAGCATATGTGGCTATGCCATCTAACGATGCCCGCATCCTCGACCGGGAGCTCAAGAAGGGCTCGGCCGAGCTCGTCATCCTGTCCATCCTCGAGGCCCGCCCGCGCCACGGCTACGAGATCAGCAAGCTCATCGAGGCGCGCTCGAACGGCCAGCTCAAATTCCACGTAGCGTCGCTCTATCCGCTGCTCTACCGTCTCGAGGAACGCGGGTGGCTGCAGGGACGCTGGGTCGAGAAGGCCGGCCAGCGGCGCAAGCGCTTCTACACGTTGACGCCGGCCGGGCGACGCGTGCTGGCAAGCCAGCGGAGCACCTGGAGAAGCTTCGTCGAGGCGATGGGACTCATCACGGGAGTGGATCATGCGTAGCACGTCGAGCGGTCGCTGGGCGGCGGTCCTTCGTGCGTACCTCGCGGACCTGGGTCTCGACCCCGGCCGAGAGGCGGCCATCGTGGAAGAGCTCGCACAACATCTCGAGGAGCGCTACGAGGAGCTGCGCGCCGCCGGCTCGGACGACGTGAAGGCGCGCCATCTCGCGCTGGACGAGCTGCGCGAGAGCGGCGATCTCGCCAGCCGCATGCGGGCCCTGACCCAGACCCGGTCGCCGGCGCCCGTCGTACCGGGGCAGCCAGTGGAGCGCCTGTTCGGCGGTCTCTGGCAGGATGTGCGCCTGGCCGCGCGGCTGGCCTGGAAGCAGCCCGGCTTCACCGCCACCGTCGTAGTCACGCTCGCCCTCGGCATCGCGGTGAACACGCTCGTGTTCACGATCGTCAACGCGGCCGTGCTGCGGCCGCTGCCCTTCGACGACCCGGACGGAATCGTCAGGTTGAGTGTCAACACAGGGAACGCGCAGAATCCGATCGCCAATCTCTCGTACCTCGACGTCCAGGACTGGCAGGGGGCGGAGCGCACCTTCGAGCACATCGCTGCGGCCGACGATCGGATGGTGGATCTGTCCGGCGACCAGCAGGCGCCCGTCCGCCTGGAGGCCTCCTACATCTCGTGGAACCTGCTTCCGCTGCTGCGCGTGCCGCCGGCGCTCGGGCGCGGATTCACGGCCGCCGACGATCGCCCCGGCGCGCCGCTGGCGGCGATCATCGGCTCGGATCTCTGGCGCACGCGCTACGCGGCCGACGGGGCGGTGCTCGGGCGGACGATCCGGATCGACGGCGCGCCGGCGACGATCGTCGGCGTCATGCCGCCCGGGTTCGGCTTTCCGAACCGGGCGCAGCTCTGGGTGCCGGTGGCCGCGCGGTCCGAGGAGGAACGGACGTCGCGTGAGGCCCGCACGCTCGATGCTGTCGGACGGCTCCACCCCGGCGTCACGCTCGAACAGGCGCGCGCGGAGCTCGCCGGCATCGCGTCGGTCCTCGCCGAGCGGTTTCCCGACACGAACCGCAACGTCACCCCGCGTGTCGAGCCGGCGAGCATTGCGCCCCCGATCGTCGGCGTCCTCGTCGCGATGATCGGCGCAGTGGGCTTCGTCCTGCTGATCGCGTGCGCCAACGTCGCCAACCTCCTGCTTGCGCGCGCTGCCGACCGGGCTCGTGACGTGACGCTGCGCCTCGCCCTCGGTGCGAGCCGCTGGCGTATCGTGCGTCAACTGCTCACGGAGAGCCTTCTCATCGCCGCCGTCGCAGGCATCGTCGGGCTCGCGCTGTCCCACGCCGGGCTGCAGATGTTCCTTGCCAACGTCGGGCCCGAAGCCGCTCCGCCATCGTGGGTGCAGTTCACGCTCGATCGAGTCGTGTTCGCGTATCTGGCCGCGCTCTGTCTCGGCAGCACGCTCGTCTGCGGCCTCGTCCCCGCGTGGTCGGCCTCGCGCCCGGATCTCGTCGCTGGGTTGAACGACGCCGGGCGGACAGACACCGGCAGCCGCAGCCGCCACCGCTGGACGGGCGCGTTCGTCGTCGCGCAGGTCGCGCTGGCTCTGGTCCTGCTGACCGGGGCGACGCTGATGGCGCACAATCTCGTGGGCCTGCTGCGCATCGACATCGGCGTGAACCCCGGCGAGGTGCTGCAGACGGGGTTCGTCCTGCAACGGGGCGACTACACGCCCGAGCGCCGCCTGCTCTTCTTCCAGCGGCTGGAGGAGCGGCTGTCGTCCAGCACCGGCATCCACGCAGCGCTGGCGAGCAGCGGGCCGATGGCTGGCGCTCTCGTCCGGCGCGTACGCGTCGAAGGGCAGCCAGCGTCTGACGCGAACGCGCTTCCCGTCGTCTCGGTCGTGGACGTCGGAGAGCGCTACTTCGACGTACTCGACGTCCCGCTCGTCTCGGGTCGGGTCTTCCATCTCGAAGACGCGACGCGACTCGCGGAGCAGGTCGTCGTGAACGAGCGGTTCGCGCGAATGTCCTTCCAGAACGGCCCGACGGTCGGCCGGCGCATCCTGCTGCTGCCACCGAACCCGGCCGCTGAAGGCCCGGACGCAACGCCGTGGATGACGATCGTCGGCGTCGTCGGCGACGTCCGGCAACGGATGCTGCCCTCGCGCGACTTCGATCCGGTCGTCTACCGGAGCTACACGGCCGACCCGCCTCGACCGATGCAGGTGCTCGCGCGATCGACCGCCGGACCCGCAGCCGTCGCGACCGTCGTGCGGAGCCAGGTACAGGCGCTCGATCCGGACCTGCCGCTCTTTCCGGTCGCCACGATCGCCGGCGCCCTCGCGGAACAGTTCTGGCCACAACGAGTGTTCGGCTCGCTGTTCTTCGCCTTCGCAGCGGTCGCGCTGGCGCTGGCGACGTGCGGCCTCTACGCGGTGACCTCGTACGCCGTCTCGCGCCGGACGCGGGAGATCGGTGTACGCGTAGCCCTCGGCGCCGACACGCGCCGCGTCTGGTGGACGGTGACGGCCGCGACGCTCCGGCAGCTCGGCGTCGGCGTGGCGCTCGGCGCGGCGGGCGCAGCGGTCGTGTCGGCCGTACTGCCCGCGCTCATGGTCGGGGAAGACCGCTGGAATCCCTGGGTATTCGGCGGCGTGGCCCTGGTGCTCCTGGCGACCGGCCTGCTGGCCACCGCCGTGCCCGCGCGCCGGGCCACGAGAGTGCCCCCAACGGTGGCGCTGCAGGCCGAATGAGGCCGCCGGCAGGACTGCCCGATCATCGGCTCATCCGGGCGGCTCGGGGTGATCAGTCGACGTGGATGCGCACGTCGTGCTCGCCCGCCTCGAGGTCGAGGCGGGCCTCGTCGAACCTCGGCGCGCGGAGCCGCGGCCGCACGTTGTTGGAGACGCCCCAGGCCTCACGGGGCACCCCCAGCCAGTTCTTGTCGAAGGTCTCGTCTCCGTCGCGGTCGTGGTAGACCGTCACGGCGTACACGCCGGGCGGAAACGGGCCGAACCGCGCCTCCGCAGCGCTCCCGACGATCGCGACGTAGGTCGTCGCGATGGCGTGCTCGATGTCCTCGGGGAACCCGCGGGCCCCGCTCCAGACGGCGACGCCGGCCCTGCCCTCGTCGTCGGGGAATCCGTCGACGGACACGATCAGGGTGACCATGCCGTCGACGGCCGCTCCTCGCGCGGGTGCCAGTCCGATCAGCAGGAGGCCGACGACGGCCGCCGCGCGCGCGCCTTTCACACCAGCCCTCCTCGACGGGAGGCATCGCCCCCGTCGCCAGGCCCCTGCCCTCTGAACCTACGGCGCGACTTCCTCCGAGAAGTCGATGAAGCCCAGCTCCTCGCAATCGTCTGGCGCGTACTGCGCGTTGCCCGGCAGGATCCGATCCGAACCGGTGTACTGTCCCTGCAGGTAGACGGGATCCTCGGCCACGTACGACCGCGTCAGCTCGAGGGTCTCCGGATTCAGCTCGAAGCGCTCCACCACGTGGAGCTGGTTGCTGTGCCGGACCGGCGCGTTCAGTACGCCCGGCGCGAAGCCGACCGTGTCGACCACCAGCACGTCGCCCTCCCAGTGCCCGATCGAGTGCCCGGCGCGCGACGGCGTGATGTCGTCAGGGTGCTCGGTCATGTTCATGCGCACCACGCGCTCCAGGTTCATCTGCCCGTACCTGATGATGATCTTGTCGTTGCCCTGGATGATGCGGTTGACCGGCCCGTCGAACGTCCAGTCGAACACGATGCTCGTCGTCTCGCAACTGAACCGCGGGTTGTCCATCCGCTCGAAGGCCGCCGCGTCCCGCTCGCCGCGCGCCGTGAGCGCCGTGCCATTGTAGAGGCGCGGTCCGTCGCCGCCCCGTCCACGCCCGCCACCGCCGCGGCCCCCGCCGCGGCCACCGCCGGCCCGGCCTTGGCTTCCCTCGCCCGAATCGATCTCATCGAGCCGGCTGAGGGGCACGAGCCCGCCGCCCGCCCCGCGGGGATCGGCCATCACCACCTGCTCGGCCGCCCAGTCCCCCCCGAGATACGGCGCGCCGCTCGGCATGCGCCTGGCGCGCCGCCGCACGTCCGGGACGTTGATCGCCCCGCGGACCTCTTCGAGGTCGCCACCTTCACCCTTCACGTACTGACCGTAGCGGTCCATGTGCCCGCCGTCGGCGAAGCGAATCGTGTTGAGGTAGCACGAGCGCTCGTCCGCACGGTCGGGCGCGGCCTCGATGGTCACCACGGCGCCGACCGGAAAGAGCTCCGGGCTCCACCCGGACCGTCGCAGCACGTGCGCCGAGCGCATCTCGCACCGGTGCCGCTGGGCCTCTCCCTTCTCGTCGATCACGTCGAAGTACATCCAGGAGTGCGGGTTGATGAAATCGACCTCCACGAGGACGGCATCCTCGAAGGTCACCGACTGGGTCAGATCGAAGGTCCCGAACCCGTGATGGGCCAGCGCCGGACCGGCCAGCAGACCGAGCGACAGGGCGAACAGCAACGATCGGCTCATGAATGCGCCTCCCGGATGCGTCTCCACCAGGCATTCTAGCCCGGTCGGCAGCCGCCGTGCAGCCGGTCCTCCTTCCGCCTACGCTTGCTCCTGCTCAGAAGCGGACTGGCACTGCTGGCACTGGCGCCGGCCGAGCTGCAGGAGACCATCCTGCTCGAGCAGTACCGCGACTGGGCCGGCTACGAGGCGCGGCGGGCGCCGACGATCGCCTCCGCCTACCACAACCTGCAACTGTACCGCGCTCAAACGGGGGCTGGTGTCCTTCGAGGATCTCGCGTAGGAGTCACGGCGTGAGCCGGTGGCTCCGGAAGAACTGCCACATCACCTCGGTGGCGTCGACCTCGTTCCGCGGCCACGTATGCCCGAGGCCGTCGATGCGAATCAGGCGCACTTCGGCGCCGCCGTCGCACCCCTCGTAGCGTAGGGTGGACAGCGGGCCCTCCGGATCCTCGACGATCGGCTCGGCGTCGCAGCCGTTGTGGCCCGCCCAGCCAGCCAGCCAGCGCGTCGGGCACGCTCTCGATCCACTGCCCCTCGCGCCCCTCGATGCCGCCCTCGTACGTGTTCTGCCGATCGGCCAGCCCGTGGAAGGTGAGGACGGGCACCGCACGTCCCTCGCAGGGCGCGGGCCAGCGCAGTCCGGCCACCGGCGCCGCGGCGGCCAGGCGTGCACCGAGCCGGCACGCCAGCAGCGACGTCATGCGTGCGCCACCCGAGAACCCCGTCGAATAGACACGCGCCAGATCGAGGCACACACGCGCCGCGACGTGGTCGATCACGTCGGAAGCATAAGCCACGTCGCTCGGGCGATCGTCCCGCACGGGCACGTTCCATCGCGCGTCGACCGCGTCGAGCGTGGCCACGGCGAAGCCTTCGCGGGCGGCCAGCGTCTCGAGTCCGCTCGTGCGGGCCTGGCCGGCCGAATCGCCGCCGCTGCCGTGCAGATCGAAGACGAGCGGCAAGGTCGTACGCCCGTCGTAGCCCGGTGGCACGAACAGGCGGTACGGGCGCGGCCGTCCCCCGGATGTGACCACCTGCTCCGAGACGCCGGATGCCGACGGCAGGTTGCACGCGGCGCCGCTCTGCGCCCGTGCGGAGGCGGGTATTCCCACCGCCACGAGTAGTGCCACGACGACGCTGGCCCCTGACCTCATACGCTCCCTCCACGCCGTGCTCGTCCGCAGGCGCACCACACACTACACCGAATCTGATATTCGATCTGGATCATGAGCGCTACGCCATCCACGATGCTCGAGCTCGGCACGCCCGTGCCGCCGTTCAGCCTGCCCGATCTCGACGGGCGAGACGTCTCGTCCGACACCTTCGCCGGCCGTCCGCTGCTCGTGGCGTTCCTGTGCCCGCACTGCCCGTTCGTCCGGCACGCGCGGCAGGGGTTCGGCCGGTTCGCGCGGGAGTAAGGGCGTCGGCATCGCAGGCACAGCGGAACCCGCACCGCCCGCGGCGCCGCGTCGTTGACGCCCCCATGGCCCGGACGTATCGTGATGCCGTGCCACAGGAGGGGCCTTCGCCATGAGGACCGCGCTGCTCGTCCTGGCGCTGCTGCTGGCGCAGGGCCGGTCGGATCCAGCGACGGTGTCGCTGGCAGGCCAGGTCGTCGACGCCGACTCGCGCGCGCCGATTGCCGGAGCGCGTGTCATCGCCCTCACAGCGGGGGCCCAAGAGGAGGTCACGACCGACCGTGAAGGCCGCTTCCTCTTCGAACGACTCGTCCGTGGACGGTACCGTATGCAGGCCGAGAAGGCGGGCTTTGTCGCGAATCGTGCCGCCGCGTTCGTCGTCGTGACTCTCACGGGCGCGGGCGGGGGTCTCGAGCTTCCGCTGCACCGGGCCGGCGTGCTTGCGGGGCAGGTCGTCGACGAGCGCGGCGCGCCGATGGCGGGCGCGCGCGTGCAGGCGCTGCGCCGGGAAGGACAGCCGGGCATGCCCGGCACGCAGGGTCCTCCCGTGTTGACCAACGATCTCGGGGAGTTCCGGGTGGCGTCGCTGATGTCCGGTGCATACGTGGTCCTGGCCGCGCCGCCGGTCAACGCCGCGTCCGGCGACCGGGCGTACGTGCCCACCTACTACCCGGCCGCCCCGGATCCCGCAGCGGCCTTCACCGTGACGCTCGAGCCGGGAGAGACCGCCTTCAGCCTCTACATCACCATGCTCACCAGCGACGCGTACGAGATCTCCGGACTCGTCGTGGACGAGCAAGGTCGCCCCATGGCCAACGCGAACGTCCAGGTCGTGCTCCGCGAGGCACGCGCCCCGATGAGCTACCAGAGCTCGATGCGGAGCCATCCGACGGCCGCCGACGGCACGTTCCGAATCAACGGATTCCCGCCGGGCCGCTATCGGCTCACCGCGTCTGCGCGACCGGGTGGCGCACCCTCCCAGCAGGCGCTGATGGAAAGCATCCTCTCCGGTCTGGCCAAGGCCGCCGCCGACGACACCGCCTCCGTGCAGGTCGAGATCGTCGCCCGTGACGTGAGTGGGGTGAGGCTGGTGGTGACGGCCGAGCGTTAGGGCCCCGGCGGCTGCGGTCAGGGCGCCAGCCGGCTCCGCAGCCAGCTTCCGTCGGTTTGCCTGAGGTACCGCAGTCGATCGTGGAGGCGACTCGGGCGCCCCTGCCAGAACTCGAACTCGGTCGGGACGACGCGATACCCGCCCCACCAGTCGGGCCGCGGCACCCGCTCGCCGTACGCCTGACGCGCGGCCTCGAAGCGCTCCTCGAGCATCTGGCGACTCTCGATCACCTGGCTCTGCGGCGAGGCGTACACGCTCCAGCGGCTCTCGAGCGGCCGCGTGGCGAAGTACGCGTCGGACTCCTCGGCGCTCACCTTCTCCACCGTACCGTCCACGCGCACCTGCCGTGCGAGCGTCCGCCACGTGAAGAGCAGGCTCGCCACCCCCGTCTCGGCCAGCTCCGCGGCCTTGCGGCTCTCGTAGTTCGTGTAGAAGACGAACCCCCGCGCGTCCACGTCCTTGAGCAGCACGTTGCGCACCGAGGGGCGGCCGGCACGGGTCGCCGTGGCGAGGGCCATGGCCGTCGCGTCGGTCTCGGTCTCGCGCGCCGCGTCGAACCACCGCTCGAACTGCCGGAACGGGTCGGCGTCGGATTCGGCCTCGCTCAACGACTCGCCCCGATAGTCGCGCCGGATGTCACCGAGGCCCATACCGTCGCTACGCGACCACCAGCCGGACGTCGTCGTTCTCCACGACGACCCGCACGGCGCCGCCGGAAGCCAGCGGGCCGAAGAGGAGCATCTCGGAGAGGGGCTTGCTCACGACCCGTTCGATCAGCCGCGCCATCGGACGGGCGCCAAAGGCCCGATCGAAGCCCTTGCGCGCCAGCCAGGCCCGCGCCTCGGGCGCCAGCTCCAGGGTCACCTTCTTCGCAGCCACCATGCCACGCACCTCGTCGATCTGCCGGTCGACGACGCGCTCGATCTCCCCGGTGCCGAGCGCCCCGAAGGTCACGATCGCGTCCAGCCGGTTCCGGAACTCGGGCGAGAAGGCCCGCTCGAGCGCCCCCCTCGAGGAGCCGCCCTGGCCGGCCTCGGCAAAGCCGAGCCGGCGGTCCGACAGGTCGCGGGCGCCGGCGTTGGTCGTCATGATGAGGATCACGTGCCGGAAGTCGGCCTTGCGCCCGTGCGAGTCGGTCAGCGTGGCGTGGTCCATCACCTGCAGCAGGATGCTGAACATGTCCGGGTGCGCCTTCTCGATCTCGTCGAGCAGCAGCACGGCGTGGGGCGTCCGGCGGACCGCGTCGATGAGGAGGCCGCCCTCCTCGTAGCCCACGTACCCGGGTGGCGCGCCGATCAGGCGCGAGACCGCGTGCTTCTCCATGTACTCGGACATGTCGAAGCGGATGAACTCGACGCCCAGAATCCGGGCGAGCTGCCGGGCCAGCTCGGTCTTGCCCACACCGGTCGGCCCGGTGAAGAGGAAGCTGCCGATCGGCTTGTCCGGCGCGCGCAGCCCGGAGCGGGACAGCTTGATGGCGGAGGTCACCTCGTCGATCGGCCCGTTCTGGCCGAAGATCACGCGCGTGAGCTCGCCATCGAGCCGCTCGAGCGCCTGGCGGTCGTCGCTCGACACCGACTGCACGGGCACGCGAGCCATCTTCGCGACGACGCGCTCCACCTCGGGCACCCCGATACGCGCGGCACGCCCGGCCTCGGGCAGCAGCTTGTGGGCGGCCCCCGCCTCGTCGAGCACGTCGATCGCCTTGTCCGGCAGGTGCAGGTCCTGCAGGTGCCGGGCCGAGAGCGACACGGCGGCCTCGAGGGCCTCGTCGTCGTACTGCACGCCGTGGTGCGACTCGTAGTGCAGGCGCAGCCCCTTGAGGATCTCGAGCGACTCGGCCTCCGACGGCTCGAGCACGTCGATCTTCTGGAATCGCCGCGAGAGCGCCCGGTCGCGATCGAAGGACTGCTTCACGTCGCTGAACGTGGTGGACCCGATGCACCGCAGCGCACCGCCCGCCAGCGCCGGCTTCAGGAGGTTGCCGGCGTCCATGGCGCCACCAGAGGCCGCCCCGGCACCTACGAGGGAGTGGATCTCGTCGATGAAGAGGATCGCGTTGGACTCCTGTTCCAGCCGATCCAGCACCTGCTTCACGCGCTCCTCGAAGTCGCCGCGGTAGCGCGTGCCGGCCACGAGCGCCCCGAGGTCGAGCGCATAGACCCGGGCGTCCTTGAGCACGTCCGGCACCTCGCCTTGCTGGATGCGCAGCGCCAGCCCCTCGGCCAGAGCCGTCTTGCCCACGCCGGGCTCGCCCACGAGGAGCGGGTTGTTCTTCCGCCGCCGGCACAGCACCTGGATCATCCGCTCGATCTCGAGCGTACGGCCGATCAGCGGATCGATCCGGCCCGCTGCCGCCAGCGCCGTGAGCTCCGCGGCGTACGCCTGCAGCGGATCCGACGAGGGCGCCCCCCCGCGATCGCCGCCGGCCGGCGCCGGCTGGTCGTCGCTCTTCGACCCGTGCGAGATGACACGCAACAGCAGCAGACGCTCGACGCCCTGCGACTGCAGGAGGTAGGCCGCGTGGCTGTCCTCTTCCTGCAGCAGGAACACGAGGAGGCTGCCGCTGTCGACGTGCCGGGCGCTCGACGCCACCGCGTGCATCATCGCCTGCTGCACGACGCGGTCGAAGCCGAGCGTGGGGCGGGGCTCGACCGGAATCTCCGCGGGCACTGGCGTGAAGGCGCGGGCCAGCACGTCGGTGAGCTGCCGGCGGAGACGCTCGAGGTCGGCGCCGCAGGCCGTCAGCGTGCGGCGGGCCTGCGCCTCGTCGGTGATCGACAGGAGCAGGTGCTCGAGGCCGACCTCCTCGTGCCGGCGCTCGGCGGCCATCCTGAACGCCCGCTGGATCGTCTCGAGCGTCTCGGGCGCGAACGGGACCGACGTGTCACTCATGGCCCGAGTCCGTCTCCGGCTCCATCGTCACGAGCAACGGGAACTCCTGCCGCTCGGCCAGATCCCGGGCCCGTTTCATCTTGGTCTCGGCCACGTCGTGCGTGTAGACACCGGCCAGACCGATCCCCGACTGGTGCACGTTCAGCATGATCGACAGCGCTTCGGCTCTCGGCTTGCGAAACACCGTCTCGAGGATCGCCACGACGAACTCCTGGGTCGTGTAGTCGTCGTTGTGCAGCAGCACCCGCCACATCCGCGGCCTCTCGAGCCGGACGTCCTCGCGCGACTCGGTGAGCGTGGCCTCCCGTGTGTCGTCCCGCGTGCTCATGAACTCCCGCTTCCCACGGATCATTGTACCCACTACGGTTCAGGCCCTCCGCCGGGATTCCGGCCGGTCAGGACGTCCGGGTCGAATCGCCACGGCGCCGGCACGCCGGGCGCGCGGACCGCCCCCTTCAGCCGCCGCAGGAACTCGTCGCGAGGAAGATCCCGGGCACCGAGCGAGCGCAGGTGCGCCGTCGCCATCTGACAGTCCACGAGGGGGAAGCTCCAGCGGCCCAGTTGCCGCACGAGCTGGGCGAGCGCGACCTTCGAGGCGTCGGTCGCGCGGGAGAACATGGACTCCCCGAAGAACACGCGCCCGATGGCGACGCCGTAGAGACCGCCCACCAGACGATCGTCCAGCCACGCCTCGACCGAGTGCGCGTGACCATCGTCGAAGAGCCGGCCGTAGGCCTGCCGCATCCCGTCGGTGATCCAGGTACCGTCCTGGCCCGGCCTCGGGGCCGCGCAGCCCTCCATGACCCGCCGGAAACAGGTATCCATCGTGACGCGGAAGCGCCCGGCCCGGATCGTCCGCCGCAACGAGCGCGAGACGTGCAGGTCGTCGGGGTGGAGCACCATTCGCGGATCCGGACTCCACCAGAGCACGGGGTCCTCGTCGCCGAACCAGGGAAAGATGCCCCTGGCATAGGCGTCGAGCAGGCGCGCGGGCGACAGGTCGGCGCCCGCCGCCAGCAGCCCGTTGGGATCGCGCAGGGCGCACTCCACCGGGGGGAAGGGATCGTCGGGATCCAGGAACGGGATCACGTAATCTCATTCTGGCACCGACCCGTGCCGACAGCCGTATGTCACCCGTCCGTCCCGATCTCGCGTCACGCACCGGCTTCCTGCACCTCGGCCACGTCGTCAACGCGATCTACGTCTGGGGACTCGCCCGGGCGCTCGGCGGGCGGGTGCTGCTGCGCATCGCGGATCACGACCGCCTCCGCAGCCGGCCGCACTACGAGCGCCGCCTACGCCTGCTCCGGATATCGGTGGGGAACGCTCGATGGCCGCTGCCGGGAACGCGGGCTTCCCCGGGGGCCGGGTCGGGGATTGCGCGTGCGTCTGGGTGCAGGCCCCGAGTCGTTCGACGACGCGCTGCTCGGCGCCCGCATGCTGGGCCGAACGGCCCCTCCCCTGTTCCTCCACCATCCGCTCCTGCTCGACGCGGAGGGACGGAAGCTGAGC
>Ga0302046_10002522_pt1 | contig 16996 bp, 10 predicted proteins | sample RVTome_11_FD_200261 | JGI IMG/M metagenome (GOLD analysis project Ga0302046, IMG submission 200261) | Soil microbial communities from uranium-contaminated site in the Upper Colorado River Basin, Wyoming, United States - RVT147D111 (version 2) ...
GCCGCGGCTCCTCGCCGATCCCAGCAATCGGGTCGGCATCTGGGAGGCCCTCCTCGAGCGCTTCGGCTCGCTATCCGGCATTGCGTCGGTGGCGGTCGCCAACCCACCGCCGGCCGGCGACGGCGGCAACGGCTGGGTGGCCGTGGAGGGCAGGCCGGACCCCGACCTGGCCGCCGAGTATCGGGCCGTCAGCGACGACTACTTCGAAACCCTCGAGATCCCGTTGCTGGCGGGCCGCCCGTTCGACAGCCGTGACGCCGCCAACGGTCAGCGGGTCGTGATCGTCAGCCGCGCCGCCGCCGAGACCTTCTGGCCCGGAGAGGACCCGCTGGGCAGGAGAATCCGCGCCACCAGCATGGAGGCCCCCGAAGGCTCACCGTGGCTCACCGTGATCGGCGTCGCCGAAGACGTGCGCAACTTCGGCTTCGACTCCGACGTTCACGAGGCGATGTACATCCTGTTCCGGCAGGTGCCGCGCACCGCCGGGAAGATGGCGCTGCTGGTACGCGGCGCCGGGGGCTCCGATGCCGCGCTCATGGGCGTCGTACGCGAACAGATCGGCGCCTTGGACGACGGCCTCGCCGCCGGCATCGATACTCTCGACAACCGGCTCGCCGGCGGCGTTTCCGGCCAGCGGACCACCATGTCGGTGCTGGGGTCGTTCGCGGCGCTGGCCCTGCTGCTGGCCGCGATCGGCATCTACGCGCTGCAGTCGTTCGCCGTCGCCCAGCGTACCCAGGAGATCGCCGTGAGGACCGCACTGGGGGCGTCGCAGGCGGTCGTGGTCCGGGGAGTCGTCGGTGGCGCGGCCCGCATCGCGGTCGCCGGCACCGCCGCCGGTCTGCTCGCGGCCTGGTGGCTGACCGGCCTCCTGGAGGCATTCCTGGTCGATGTCAGCCCGCGCGACCCGTGGACGTTCATTGCCGTTGCCGCGACGCTCCTGGCGACGGCTGCTGCAGCCGCGGTGCTGCCGGCGTGGCGAGCGGCCCGGCTGGATCCGCTGCAAGCGCTGCGGCGGACGTAGTGCTCCATCCTCTGAGCATGATGATGTTTGTAGCGAGTCAGAAAGCGTTGATCCGCCCGATCGAACCTCTCCGCCTGCGTCGGGATCGAGATGTTCTTGACCTGCGAGTCAGAAGGCTTTGGTCCGCGCGATCGAGCCTGCCGGTTAGCGACGCCCGCTGGTGCCCATCCCCGTCGCGTTGTGGCCGACCTCGATCACCTCGACGATGCTCTGCGTCTCCGTGTCGATGACCACTACGGTCCCGAGGCCCGGCGCCGGCGCCGGGGCGTGCTCGGCGTGCTCGCCACCGGCCATCGCCGCCATATCGTGGGGGGCGCCGGTGTTGTTGTTCGAGATGTACACGAAGCGGCCGTCGGGCGAGAGGGCGACGCCGTGCGGCTGCGCCAGGCCATTGCCTTCGATCACCCGCGCCACCCGCCGCGTGTCCATGTCGATCACGGTGACCGTGTTCGCCGCCTTGTTGGGAACATACAGCCAGCGGCCGTCGCGGGTGAAGATCGGGTCGAACGGCTGCGCGCCGACGTCGATCACGTCGGTGATCCGCGGCGCCAGCGGCTCGCCGATGTCGATGAGCATCACCTTGTGCGAAAGCTCCGCCGATACCGCCAGCGTGCGGCCGTCGGGCGAGAGCGCGAACTGCATCAGCGCGTGCGGCTCGCCCTCGACATTGACCAGCTCGATGTCCTCGTCCTCGAAGCCGACCGCGGCCATCTGGTTCACCCCCAGGCTGGCCGTGTAGACGGTGTTGGTCAGCGGCTGCAGCGCCAGCGCGTGGGGCCGCGGAAAGAAGATCGGCAGCTCGTCGATCTCCATGCTCGAGCGACGGATCATCCCGATTCGCTGCGGCGGATTGACGGCGGTCATCGAGCGGGCGACGAACAGCCAGTCCTCGGTCGGGTGCAGCGCCAACATGCCGGGGGTCTCGAACTCGACCTGGCCGGCGACGCGGTCGTCGCGGTCGAGCTTGACGATCTGGTTGTCGCCGATGAGCGTTACGTACCAGTACGAGCCGTCAGGCTCGACCGCGATGTGATGGGGCTTGGCGTTGGCGGAGAACCCGAGCTCCTGCAGATCGATCGTCCGCACGACGGCCTGGGTCCCCATGTCGATCACCGACACGGTCGCGTCGTTCTGGTTGCAGACGTAGAGCCATTCGCCGGTGGCAGGGGCGCCGCCGGCCGCTGCGGAAACCAGGATGGCCGCGAGCCCAAGGGCGCACGCGATCAGGTTTCGGGAGAGTCGTCGCCGGGTCTTGATCATCGTTCTTCTTCCACCGTCTGCCGGATCGAGGGAATCCCGAACCGTGGCCGAGCGGCCGCTCATCGAGAAAGCCTACCCCACCGCCGGGCTTCATGGGCGGTCATGGCCGAGGTTACGAGAAGTTCCGTCCACATCATCGCACGCCTCGGATCACTTCGTGAATCGGTGGGGGATAGTGGCCGGTCCACTGTCGCTGGACGATATGCTTCTCACGATCCAACACGACGATCACTCCGGCGAAATACGCGCCATGATAGAAGACGCCGCTGATACGGATGACCCTATCCACGGGATCCCATCCCATCAGACCGCTGACGAACTCGTCGGGGAATCCCTCACGAGACCAGCGACCGCGGAACCGGATCGCAAGTCGGCCGACGCCCCACTCCAGCAGCAGATCGCTCTGCATCGCCAGCCCCGCAGGATCCGTGGGGACGATTCGGCCGATATAGAAATCGAAGACCTCGAGCGCGTCCTGCCCCGCCGACGCTGCGGCGGGCGCCTGGGCGCTCACCGTGGCAGCCATCAACAGGCCAATCGCCGCGAGTGACACCAGGGCACTGACCCGGCCTCCTAGCGCCGAAGGGCACATGGTTGCCCCGATTCTCTCAACCAGGCCAGCCCGCTCGACCCAACGGAGCTCCCGTTCACGCCTGGTCAGAGCCATACGTCAGGGCGCGCCGACGATCTCGGCGACCTCCACAAGCACCTCCGGGAAGGCCTCCGGCGCGACCGTCTCGCCCGGCCGGAGCTGCTCGTGCGAGCGGTAACCCGCCGGTGAGGGGTCGCGAAACACGTGCTCTGTGGATTCATCGACGTCGACCACCCAGGTTTCCCGAACTCCGTAGCGGCTGTACAGCGGCGCCTTGATCCCCTGGTCGTAGGGTTGCGAGGTGTGGGCCACTTCGATGAGCAGGAGGACGTCGCCGGCGCCGGGATGGGAGCGGCGGTAACGGTCTTCTCGGGGGCGGAGCAGACAGAGATCGGGCTGGGGCTCGTTGAAGTCGTCGAGGCGCACGGGGTTCTGGGCGGCGACCACGGCTCGATCGCCCAGTCGGCCGGCGTAGATGGCGATCAGGGCGTTCACGCCTCCGGCGTGCTGACTGCTGATCGGCGTCATCTCGACGATGTCCCCGTCGAGCAGCTCGACGCGGTCGTCCTCGTCGAGAATGCCGACCTCTGCAAGGTGCTCGAACTCGTCCACCGTGAAGCGTCGGCGGGCGGGTAGGGCGGTGGCTGCTTGCATGTCGATCCTCCCTCTGGCCGTGCTTCGCCCATGATATCTCCGGCGGTCGACGGGGCGGAAGCGGCGTGGCGGCGAACGCCGCAGCGACGCGTCTGTAAGGGTGAGACGGCCACGGCTACCGGCTTTCCGAATCGGCACCCACCCGGCCGCCAATTACCTCGCCATCGGCGACGCGCTGATCGGAAACGGATTGATCCTCTCTCGACGGGAGCTGTACCGCGCGCGCGGTTTGGGGCCGGCGCCGTCTCCGCGCCCCCACTTCTTTCGAGCTGGGCCGCGCGCGGGTGGGGTCTCCAACTCCCCGGGCTTGACGAGACGTGGACCTTCCCGTAAAAGGCTCTTGCCGGCCCGCCGGAGAGACCCCGGCGACATTTCTTCCGACATTTCTTCAGACGGTGTGAAGCCCATGATCGACAAGACCATCGCGGCCGCACGGGGCGCCAGGAGCTGCTCGAAGCCGTGCGGCGGGCTTCGAGCCGGGCTGGCATCCCTCCTGGTCGCCGTGACCGCCGCCTTCGGGTGCGGCGGCACGTCGGTCGAGCCGGCGGAGGATGCCGCTCCCGAGGCCGGCGCCGGCAGCGCCGTCGCCATCGACACGCCCCACCGGATCATCTTCCAGTCGGATCGAGGGCTCGGGATCGACGTCTGGGTGATGAACGCCGACGGCTCCGACCTGAGGAACCTGACGAACAACGGCGAGCGTGGCTTCAACGATCGGCACCCGACGGCTTCGGCCGACGGCGCCCGGATCGCGTTTCGCTCGGATCGTGACGGCAACCCCGACGTGTTCGTGATGCAGGCCGACGGATCGAACCAGATCAACCTGACCGCGCACCCGGCGATGGACATCGACCCGTCGTTCTCGCCCGACGGCTCGCGCATCGCGTTCGACACCGATCGCGACGGCAACGTCGAGATCTACGTCATGGACGCCGACGGATCGAATCTCGGCCGCCTGACCGACAACGAGGTCGTCGACAGCCACCCGTTCTGGTCGCCCGGCGGCGAGGACATCGCCTTCTACTCGAACCGCGACAACCCCGCCGGCGAGGCGATGGACATCTACGTGATGGCCGCCGACGGATCGAACGTCCGGCGGCTCACCGACCACCCCGCCGACGACCGTTATCCATCCTGGTCGCCCGACGGCAGCCGCATCGCGTTCAGCTCCGATCGCGACGGCAACGCCGAGATCTATCTGATGGACGCCGACGGGTCGAACCTCGTCCGGCTGACCGACAACGGCGACGCCGACCTCGCCCCGGTCTGGTCCCCCGACGGCGACTGGATCGTGTTCGTTTCCGAGCGCCACGGAGCCGGCGAGATCTACGTGATCCGCACCGACGGGATGAGCGAGACCCGCCTCGCCGCCCACGACGCGGCCGACAGCAACCCGCGCTGGCTGCCGGTTGGTGCGCCTGGCGCGCTCACTTCAGGCGGGTAGCGCGTCGATTCACGGAGTATCCTTCGTCGCAAGATGACAGACGCCGCCCGTGCCGTCGAAGGTCCAGCCGCCTGGTATCGCGCCGACATGGTGCGTTCCGATGCGTGGCTTCACGAGCTTGCCGCCGATGAGATCGCCGAGATCGACAAGGCGGTCGAGCGGGCGCTGAGCCGGGGCATCGAGATCGGCGACATCTCGCGTGATGACTTCGCGCTACCGACCCTGGGCCCGACCCTCGATCGAATCCGCGGGGAAGTCGTCGAGGGTCGGGGCTTCGTGCTGATCCGCAACGTGCCTGTCGATGGCCGCAGCATGCGCGAGAAGGCCATCGCCTACTGGGGGATCGGTACCTACTTCGGTTGGGCGGTGCCGCAGAACGCGCCAGGGCATCTGCTCGGGCACGTCAGGGACATCGGCATGGATCCGTCCAACCCGCTGCACCGTCTGTACGCCACGCGTGCCCGGCATCTCTTCCACACGGACTCCTGCGACATCGTGGGTCTCTTCTGCCTGCATCGCGCCAAGTCCGGGGGCTCGAGCATGATCGCCAGCTCGGTGACGATCCACAACGAGATGCTCGCGCATCGTCCGGACCTCGTCGACACGCTGGCACAGCCGTTCTTCGTCGACCGCAAGGGGGAGATCCCCGCGGGCAAGAGGCCTTACTACCAGCTCCCGGTGTTCAACTATCATGCCGGCCGCCTCACGACGATCTACGCGCGCGACTTCATCGAGGGCGCGCAGCGCTTCGCGGAGGTGCCGAGGCTGACGCCGATGCAGATCGAGGCGCTGGACGTGGCGGACCAGCTCGCCAACAGCGACGAGCTCCGCCTCGACATGGACTTCAGGCCCGGCGATATCCAGTTCCTCCACAACCACCAGATCCTGCACGCGCGCACCGCCTACGAAGATTGGCCGGAGCCCGAGCGCAAGCGGCACCTGCTGCGCCTCTGGCTGGCGCCGCCCGACGGCCGCCCGTTGCCCCCCGGGTTCCAGGAGCGCTACGGCAACATCGAGCCCGGCACGGCGCGCGGAGGGATCCGAGTGCCCGGACAAAGGCTGTACGCCCCTCTCGAGCCCGACCAATAACCCCCGGCACCACCCCCCGGCGGCGAACACGCGCCCGTATGCTCGGGCGCCGCATCGAAAGGGAAGCGGGTCCCACGTCGCGGCAGCCCACTGGAGCCTGTCTTGACGGCGCGCCACGGCTCGGCTCAGCCATCGGCGAACGGATCCACTAGAAGTTGAAGTTGCCTCCAGCGCGCAACGCCATCGAGATGCGCTGGCTCAACGCCGCGAGCGTCTGCTCCGACCCGGTGAACAGGCCCGCGGGGAACCTGCTGTCGGCGATCATGTTGCGGTAGATGTCGTCGGCCTTGTACTGGTTGAGCCCGAGGCCGGCCAGATACTGCAGCCGCAGGTTGAGGTCCCGGTTGATCTCGGCGCCGGCCAGCCATCCGGCCATGTCGTTCGAGCTGCCCGCGTAGGTGCCGAACAGATCCACCGCCGAGTTGATCCCGATCTCCCGCAGCGAGTAGCTGATCGCCTGGTTCTCCGGCGCCCTCAGCCGTGCCTGGATACGGTCCAGATCGATGGGCTGGTCATCCAGCTTGCCGAGCAGCACCAGGTCGTACCCCTCGCCGTCGGCGGTGTTCGCGAACACGGCGCCGTTAGGGAACGCCTGGAAGAAGGTGGCGATCTCGCTCTTGACCGCCTCCTCGGTAGTCTCGTAGAGCTGCACGAACAGCGTCACGACTCCGCCCGGGTTCAGGTGCCGCTTGACCTCCTCGAAGAACTCGATGGTGTAGAGCGTCGCGGCACCCTTGACCCAAGGGTCCAGCGGGTCCGAGGTGATGGCGTCGAACTTCTCGTCGGTCGTCAGCAGATAGTGCCGCGCGTCGTCCAGGTGGACCCTGACCTTCGGGTTGGCGATGAGGTCGAAGTTGTGCTCGGCGAAGTAGGTGGACACCACGAACGGCACCAGCGGCTCGATCTCCGCGACGATCTCCTCGCTCACCAGGGGATCGATCGACACCGCGCCCGCCGTCACCCCGGCGCCGCACCCGATCACCAGCACCTTGGACGGGTTCTCGGGCACCAGCGTCGTCATGTGGCCCAGCATGCGCTGCAGCCGCATGTCCTGCGGCTCGCTCGAAGCCTGTACCTTGCCGGCGTTGTGGTAGTTCAGCACGCCGTACGGAGTCCGCGAAACGGCCACGGCGGCGGTCACGCCCTCGCCCGCATAGATGATCTCGTTGACACCGACCCAGGTCGCCGCGAAGCGGCCGTAGGCCACGAGCAGCCCCGGCAGCGGCGGCACCATCCGGATGAGCAGCACGGCGGCGGCCAAGGTCGCGAGCGTGAGGTTGACGGCCCTGTCCCGCCGCCCGGGTTGCGCCAGCATCGGCGGCAGCAGCATTAGCAGGCCGGAGAGCGCGGCGAGGACGATCATGGTCTGCTGCGCGACCTGCGAGCCGACCGTACCGAGCAACAGCAGGCTGGTGAGCACGGCGCCCAGGATGGCGCCCACGGTATTGGCGGCGTAGACGCCGCCGACAAGGCGGCCCGCATCCTGGCCCGGCGCCGCGATCGCAGCCAGGGCGAGCGGGAAGCTTGCGCCCCAGAGGATCGCGGCGGGCAGCATCACCCAGACGGCGCGCATCAGGTCGAGCTGGAAGTTGTAGGCGATGTCGGAGGAAATCGAGGGATCGATCGGCCAGAACGGCAGCGAGGCGCCAGCCGCGTACGCCGCCCACGCGATCGTCACGCACAGGCCGAGCTGGCACCATCCCAGCGCCGCGCGCGGGTTGCTCGAGCGCGCCGCCATCCCCGCGCCGAGCGTGCTGCCGATGCCGAGCCCGACGAGGAACACGGCGAGAATGAGCGAGAACGTGTAGGTGGTTGCACCGAACAGCAGCGACAAGCTCCGCGTCCAGACCACCTCGGCGCCGAGCGCCGTCAGCCCCGACAACCCGATCGCCACATACACCAGCCGCGCGCCCGGCGCCGTGGCGATGGCCACGCTGGCATCGCCGGCGAGGCGTGCGTACGGCGTCACCCGCGCCAGCGCGAGCGCCAGCGCCGCCACGGCCATGTTGAGGCCGAAGGCCGCGAACGTCGCCGTGGGCATGTCGTAGACGCGCAGCAGATAGAACCCGGCGAGGAGGCTGCCCAGCACGGCCCCGGCGAGGTTGCCGCCGTAGAAGTAGCCGAGCCAGGATACGCCGGTCGGCGTCGTCTTCACCCACCGCGCGATCGCCGGCAGCGTGGCTCCCATCAGCACCGTCGGCGGCAGCAGACAGATGCCCGCCACGAGGGCGCGCAGCATCACGCTGGTCGACCCGATGGCGGCGTAGAGGCCGCCCAGCAACGGGATGCCGTACAGCACCAGGAGGCCGCAAACGCCGATGCCCAGCTCCAGGTGTGCGTACACGCGGAGCGGGTGCTGGCTCGGACCGATGTACTTGGGCAGCAGCAGGCTGCCCAGGCACATGCCGCCCATGAACACGCCGAGCAGCACGCCCAGCGACACCGCGGAGGACCCGACCGAAAGCTGCAACAGCTGCAGCCAGACGACTTCGTAGATGAGCGCGGCGCAACCCGAGCCGACGAACAGCGCCAGCATCGCCGGCAGCCATCGGCGGGCCGTTTCGAGCTGGGCGTCCGCCACAGGCCCCTGAGAGTTCGTCATGGTGCCGCGGATGGTATCAGACACTGGGCCGCCGAGCGGGCTGGCAACGGCCTCGGGCGCCAGGCTGTGCGGAAAGCGTGAGCGGGACGCATCACACCTTCGCCACCGCCCGCGTGACCGGCCTTACTGCATCTTCCAGAAGGCGATCCCGCTGGCCTGCTGGCCGACGTCCGCAGTGCACTTGCCGCCGGCCCCGGCGGCCGGGAGTCGTTGCGCCGATCGAAAGCGCTTCGGCCGCCGGCGCGCCGCCCTGTAACCTGTCTGGGAGGGACTTGCCGTGACGGAGATCAGTCGATGCTGGAACGCAAGCGAATACCGATCAAACAGTGCCCGCAATGTGGCTGGGAGGCCGAGGGCCACCCGGTCGAAGACCCCGCCGCCTCCGGGGGCGGCGCGTTGCTCAAACGGGTCCCGCCGCCGCCGAAGTTCGCTTACGAATGCGGCAACTGCGGCCAGCAGTGGGTCGAGTAGGAGAGGCGGAAGCCCTACTCCAGCGCCAGCCGAAAACCTTCGCGCTTCGCCGCCCGGGCCAGGCGCGCGTCGAGCGTGCATACGGCGTGCTCGCGCGGCCGATCTCGAGCCCAGGTGAGCGCGGCGGCCATCGGCCGTCCTCCGAGCCGCTGCCGCCGGGGTACTGGGACGAGGAGCGGCCCGCGGGATCGTCTGGTGGGCGACACACTTAGCGAGCCACCCGGCTACCGGCATCCGATCTGGTCCCTGTGGTCTGGAGTTCACGAGCGCGTGTCGTCGGCATCCCTCGACCGGGAAGGGCTCACTCGTCGCGCAGCACCTCGGCGGGATCCGCCCGGGAAATTTCTGGCGCGGTCCGGCGGCGCGGCATGGAGGAGGAGCAGGGGAAGGCAGCAGCCTTCCGCGTAATTGACCTGGTGCATCAACTTGAATTCGCTGAAGTAGGCACGTCTTTTAGCAATATTCTGCTATAATCTCGGCATATATGCTGACGGACGCCGATATTCTGAGCCAGAACCCCTGGTGGACGGCAAGCGGGTGGGAGCTTGACGACCCCCACCTGCGACGCCTGGCGAGACAGCCACGGCGGCTGCCGGCACCCCTGGTGAACGAGCTGGATCTCGGTGCTTCGGCCATCCACACCGTTCGTGGGCCGCGGCAGGTTGGCAAATCGACGGCGCTGAAGCTGCTCGTCATCCGGGCGCTGGAAGAAGGGCGACAGCCGACGTCGGTCATCTACCTGGCTCTCGATCGTCTCGAGGGGCAACCAATGCAAGCGCTGGCCGCCACCGTCGAGCGCGCCAAGACCCTGGCGCGAAGTCCGATCGGCGCCCTCATCCTGCTGGATGAAGTAACGGTCCTTTCCTCCTGGCAGACGGCCGTGAAGTCCCTGTGGGATCTCGGCACCATTGACCGCGACGTAGTCGTTTGCACCGGCTCGTCGGCCATCGACCTGTCGCGCGGGACCACGCTGGGACTCCCCGGTCGGCGCGGCGTGGGGCGCGATCACCTCGTCCTTCCGCAGCCTTTCTCGACCTTTGCCCGGATGCTTCATCCCGATCTCCCGCCATCCCCGGGACGGTCACTTGCGGATCTGTTCTCACACGAGGGCAGGCAGGAGCTGGAGGAGATCCAGCTCCACCAGCCAGGTCTCGACCGCGCCCTGGAGCTGTACGTTCGCTTCGGAGGCTTGCCGGCCGCGGTGGCGGAGGTCGTGAGCGGAGCCACGGTGCCGTCGGAGACCACCCAGCGCGTCTTGTGGGACTCGTTGCTCCGCGAGACCTATCGCGAGGGCGCCAGCGAGCCCGCCTTGCACGCGCTCCTGGAGCGCGTCCTTCGCTCGCTGGGATCCAAGACGAACTGGTCGCGCATGGCCGAGGAGATGAGTGTGCCACTGCGGCGCCGGCGGACCGCGCCGGGCAAGGCGGGCGACTACCGCACGGTGCGCGATTATGTCGAGTTCCTGGCCGGCGCGTATTTCCTGCTGGTCGTCTACTTCTGGCGGCCCGACTCCGACAGCAACGCGATCTCCAAGGACAAAAAGGTCTACTTCGGTGATCCGCTGATGGGCTACCTAGTGCAGCAACGAACGCCGGGACTGGGCATCGACGCCGCGGCCCTGGTCGAGAATGCCGTCGCCCAGTCTCTGTACCGTCGCTACGAGCCGCCCGAGAACCAGTTCCAGGGTTTCCTCGCGCCGCGGCGGCTACACGTGTGGGGCACGACCGCCGGCGGGGAGATCGACTTCGTCTGCGGACCACGACAGGCTCTCGAAGTGGTGGAGGTCAAGTTCCGCCGGCGCATCGATGGGCGATCCCTGAATGGCCTGAAGCGCTCTCTGCTGGGGCGTCCGCTCGTCGTGGCGACAAGAAGCGAGCTGGCCTTCCGCGACGATCTCGTGATGGTTCCGGCGAGCCTGCTTCTATGGGCGCTGGGATAGTTGCCGCGGCCACCTCCGCCCGCTTCAGCTTCCGGTACTCGATCCGCTGAATCCCAGCAGGGGGCGTCGTTGGGCTCCTCGTTCGTGTTCCAGGGTTGTAGGGGCTCGCAGCGCCGGAAATCGCTGTCGAGAAGGCAGCTAGCCGACGATCATCACGCTCATTCGCGCGCGCAACAGGTGCCTGTTGAGAGGTGCGGCTAGTCGCAGGCCCGGCAGTTGTGGTTGTTGATGGCGCCGACGCTCTCGAGCAGCGCGATGGTCTCGGGGTAGGGCTGGGTGCGCTGCTCCGGGCTGTTGGCCATGTCGACGGTGGTGTGCCCGCGGCGCGAAACGACCAGCGGGTCGGCGCCGTGCTCGATCAGGTAGATCACCATCTCGTTGTCGCCGCGGGCCGCGGCGTTGTGCAGCGGCGAAAAGCCGTCGGCATCGCGAACGTTGACGTCCATGCCGAGCTCTTCGACCAAGTATCTCGCCGCCGGCATCCAGCCGTCGGGCACGTGGCGATGCTGCTGAGCAACCCGCGAGGTGCCGAAGCCGACGCCGGTGGCGGCATGCAGCGGGTGGACGTGCGGCCCGCCGGGCGGGACCGGCGGCAGGCCCGAGGGATCGGCTTCCTCGGGCTCGTCGTTGAGCGTCTGGTTGGGGACGTCGGGGTCGCGGTCGCGATCCTCGCGGCCCGCCGTTTTCAGCGTCGACAGGTGGGGGTCGGCGCCATAGCGCACCAGCAGGCGCATCGCCTCGACGTCGAGCCCGTAGGCGGCGCGCCAGAACGCGGTCGCCCCGGTGTACTCCACGCCGCGCCGGCCGGCGTTGTAGGCGACGTACCAGATGTCCGTGGTGGTGCGGCCGTTGGGATCGGCGCCGGCCTGCAGCAGCGCCTCCATCAGGTCGAGGTGCGAGTTGCGCTGCTGCCGGTTGGCGGTCGGCTGCGGGTACCAGGTGCGCAGGTGCCACTCGTGGTTGATGGTCGCGAACAGCGGCGCCGCGCCGTCGTCGCTGGTCTGGTTGGGGTCGGCGCCGCGATCCAGCAGCTCCCTGGCGAGGTCGTAGTGGCCGTTGATGATGGCGACGAGCATCGGGCTCGTGCTGTCGCCGGCGGTCGGAAGATGGATGTCGGTGCCGGCTTCAAGCAGCATGAAGACCGCGTCCCGGAACCCCTCGCGGGCAGCGTAGTGGATCGCCGCGAAGCCGCCCTGGCGGCCGATCTGCTCGGTGCTCGACAGGGAACGCGGGATCGTCGGGTCGGGCGCCGGCGCCGGCTCGTCCCGGTTGGTGTCACGGTCCGGCTCGTCCGGGTTGGTATTACGGGTCGGCTCGTCCGCTTGCCCGCGGCGCGCGCCACCGCGGCCGCGCGCCTGACCGGGCGGGTCGTCGGGGTCCGGATCAGCGGCTCCGGCCGGCGGTGCGCCGCGGCCGCCTTGAGCGGGCTGCGCCGCCCCGCGGCCGGCTTGAGCCGGTTCCGCCGCCCCGCGTCCTCGCCCCGGGGGTCCGGAAGGCTCGCCGCGCCCGCCGCGCGACGGGGCCACGCCGGCGGCCGCATCGACGACGCGCTGCCGTGTTTGCCGGGCAGCGCTGTCGGCGCGGGAGCGTTCGACCCAATCGATGACGTTGGTGGCGCGAATCGGATCCGCGCCCCGGTCGAGCAGCACCCGCATCGCCTCCAGCCGGTTGCGGGAGGCGGCGAAGATCAGCGGCGTGCGTCCGTGGGTCTCGTCGCTGGCGTCGATCTCGGCGCCGTGGTCGAGCAGAGCGACGATCGTCTCGACGCTGCCGGCCTGGGCCGCCAGGTGAAGGGGGCGAACTCCGGTCCCGGTGATCGGGCTCGGGTCGGCGCCGGCCCGCAGCAAGGTCGCCGCCGCCGCGCCATGGCCTTCGTTGGCGGCGAGGTGGAGCGGCGTATAGCTGCCCACCCGGGTCAGCGGGTCGAGCGTCGCGCCGGCGTACAGGAGCACGCGCATCGTCGTGACATCGCCGTTGAGCGCCGTCCAGTGCAGCGCCGTCATGCCGTCGCCCTGAGCGGTGTTGACATCGGCGCCGTCGCGCAACAGCGTGCGGACGGTCTCGGTGTCACCGCGCATCGCGGCGTCGGCGACCGGCGATTCGGCGGCCGGTGATCCGGCCGCGGCGATGGCGAAGACCAGCACCAGGGACAGGGCGCTGCCGACCACGCTCACCTTCAGACGATGACGCATCTTCGTACTCCCGGGTTCAGATGCTGGCCGGACGGGTCTCCGGAGTCGTGAACGAGAGCTCGCCGGTGCTGTCGCCGAAGCTCTCCAGGTCGTCGACGCCGAGGCCGTGCAGCAGGCTGAGCATGACGTTGGCCATCGGCGTATCAAGCGGGGCCTCGAGGTGGGCGCCGCCCTCGAGGACGCCACCCCCCTTGCCGAGCAGGATCAACGGGCAGCGCCGGTGGTTGTGCAGGTTGCCGTTGGCCATCGGCGAGCCGTAGACGATGACGGTGTTGTCGAGGAGGCTGCTGTCGCCTTCCATGGTGTTCTTCAGCTTCTCGGCGAAGTAGGGCAGCATCGACACGTGATACTTGTTGAGCTCCGCGAACTGCTCGATGCGTTCCTCGCGGGTGCCGTGGTGCGAGGCGTTGTGGAAGCCGGCGTCGACCCCGCTCTCCGTGTAGACGCGGCCCGAGCCGTCGCGGCCGATCTTGAACGAGAACACCCGCGTGATGTCCGACTCGAAGGCGAGAAGCTGCAGGTCGAACATGATCTTGACGTGCTCCTCGAAGGAGTCCGGCACGCCGGCCGGGGCGCCGGGCAGCTCGCGCACCTCGCCGCTGCGGTTGCGCTCCTCGGTGCGCTGGATGCGTTGCTCGATCTCGCGGATGTTGGTGGCGTACTGGTCGAGGCGTTGCTGGTCCGCCGGGCCGAGCTCGCGCCGCAGGCCGGTCATCTGCTCCATCAGCATGTCGAGGATGCTGCGATCGGTGGCGCGGCGCGCGGCGCGCTGCTCGGGGGTGCCGCCGGCGCCGAACAGCAGCTCGAAGACGGCGCGCGGGTCGCGCACCATCGGCAGCGGCCGGTCGGGGGCGGCCCAACTGATCGTGTCGGTGTAGACGCAGGCGTAGCCGTAGGCGCAGCCGCCCGACTGGTCGACCGGCTCGATCGAAAGCTGCATCGACGGGATCGGCGTGTCCTGGCCGAAGCGCTGGACGTAGAGCTGGTCCATCGAGGCGCCGACCCAGACGTCGGAGCCCTCGGTGATCTTGGGCCGCGCCTGGGTGAGGAAAACCGCGCTCGAGCGGAAATGGTCGCCGCCGATCTCCTCGGGGACGAAGGCCTCGGCCATTTTCGAATCGGTGTTGCTGACGATCGTCAGGTAGTCCTGGAAAGGCTGCAACGAGCTCAGGCTGCCGGAGCTGATGTCGAAGCCGCGACCGACCATCTCGGGCGCCCACAGGTAGCGTGCGCGGCCGTAGTCGCTGCAACCGGCGGCGCCGTGCACCTGCTCGATGCACACCAGGCGGGTGCGCCCGGCGGCCGTCTTGGCCAGCGCCGTGTGCGCCGGCACCATGGCGTCGAGGAGGGGTACGGCCATCGTCGCACCGAGGCCGCGCAAGACCGTGCGCCGCGAAACGTGTTTCTTGCTCAAGTACATGGCCTCTACCTCCTGGTTTCCTTCTGGCCCGGTCGCCCTAACGCTCGCGGGAATCGGCCTCGACGGTGGTTTCGACCTTCGCCGAACGGAAGGCCGCGCTGTTGGCGATCCCGAGGACGAAGGAGGAGATTCGATGGTCGTTGGCGGCGGCGTCGCGCCCGATCTGACGGATCGCCGGCATGTCGTAGTACTCCACCCTGCGGCCCAGAGCGTACGACATCAAGCTCTCGGTGAAGTGGGTGATGAAGACGTCGGAGCGCCCCACCAGGGCGGCGCGCAGATCGGCGACGCCGTTCAGCGGCGTGCCGTCGTAGAGCTCGCCGCGGGCGTCCACGGCCACGCCGCGGTCCTTGATGCGCCAGGCGCCGGTGACGTCGAAGTTGTCGAGCGCCAGCCCGATCGGATCGATGACGTTGTGGCAGGAGCTGCAGGCCGGGTTTGCCCGGTGCATCGCCAGTTGCTCGGCCACCGACAGCAGGCGTCCTTCGGTCGCCTCGCCACTCTCCTCGAGATCGGGGACGTCGGGTGGCGGCGGCGGCGGCGGGCTGCCGAGCAGGACCTCGAGGACCCACTTGCCGCGCAGCACCGGCGACGTCCGGTTGCCGTGTGAGGTCAGGGTCAGGATGCTGCCGTGACCGAGAAGCCCGCGCCGGGTGTCATCCGGATAGCTCACCCGCCGGAACTCGGTTCCGCTGACGCCGGGAATGCCGTAGTGGCGCGCCAGGCGGTCGTTGACGAACGTGTAGTCGGCGGCCAGCAGGTCGAGGACGGGAAGGTCCTCGCGCACCAGATGGTCGAAGAGGAGCTCGGTCTCCCGGTACATCGCCTCCGCCAGGAGGTTGTCGAAGTAGGGGAAGTCGAGGGCGTCGGGCTCGATCTTGCGCAGGTCCTGCAACCGCAGCCACTGCGCCGCGAAGCGGGTGGCGAGGGCTTCGGAGCGCGGATCCTGGAGCATCCTGCGCACCTGCGCGTCGAATACGTCCGGGCGGGAGAGCTCCTTGCGCGCCGCCAGGTCGATGAGCTCGCGGTCGGGAACGGTGCTCCAGATGAAGAACGACAGCCGCGAGGCGAGGTCGAGGTCGCCAATCGCGTACACGTCGCCGGCGGCGAGGCCGCGCGGCATCTCCTCGACGCGGAACAGGAAGTGCATGCTGGCGAGCATCGCCTGCACCGCCGTGCGGATGCCGCCCTCGAAGCCGCCGAATGCGGCCCCCTGGCGGTAAAACGGCATCAGCTCGTCGATGTCGGAACGAGTCAACGGGCGGCGGTAGGCTTGCCCGGCAAGTCGCTCGATGATGCTCTCGGCGCAGGGGATCTCCTCTTCCGGCGAGGTCGGTCGGCAGCTGAAGGTGATCCGCCGCGTCGGGTTGTCGGAGACGCCGGTGACCTCGAAGGGCCCGACGATCGCCAAATTGCGCAGGTGCGGCAACGTCGTGACCCCGTAGCCGACGCCGATCTGGGTGTCGGCCAGGGTGTGGTCGATGGGCTTGATCAGGTCGTCCTCGGATCCCTCGAACTCACGGATGAACGTCGCCGCCACGGTCCGCGCGCCGGCGCGCACGTCGATGGGAGCGGTCTTCACGGTCAGCCCCTCAGGGTCGGACTCCGACATCCAGCGGTCGACCTGGACGAGCGCGACCCGCTCGCCGTCGACGGCCACCTCCATCCGGATCTCCGGTACCGTCCGTCCGAACAGGTCGCCGGTCGGCTCGCCGTGCAGGAGCAGCTGGAACTCGTACTTGCCGTCGGCGGGGAAATTGTGGACCACCACCGTGCCGCCGCGGGTGCCGAACGGCGCCCCCTCGACCCGCTCCTTCTGCGACTGGGTACGCGGCACGTCGTAGGTCGTCGAGCTCGGGTCGGCCTCGGGGTCGCCGATGGCGATGCGGCTGACGTACGCCGCCGCCCGCAAGTATCCCTCCATCACCGTGGCCGACGGCATCTGCACGTCGGCGATGTTGTCGAAGCTCTCGCTGATGGTGTCCGGCGGCAGGTAGGTGTCGACATCGATCTCGAGACCGAACAGGGAGCGGACGGCGGCGGCGTACTCGGCCTGGTTGAGACGCTGGAAGGTGCGGCGGCCGGGATTGGGGTCGGCGGCCCAGGCGGCGTCGAGCGTGGCCTCGATCGACGTCACCAGGGCCGTTCGCGAGGCGTCGTCGGGTTGCTGCGCGCTCTTCGGCGGCATCATGCCGGCGCGCAGCTTGCGGATCATCTTCTCGGCGATCTCGGCGTTCTCTTCGGCAAGCGCCACGTCGAAGGACTCGAGCGACAGGCCGCCGGTGACGAGTCGGTCGTTATGGCACCGG
>Ga0302046_10002523_pt1 | contig 16990 bp, 18 predicted proteins | sample RVTome_11_FD_200261 | JGI IMG/M metagenome (GOLD analysis project Ga0302046, IMG submission 200261) | Soil microbial communities from uranium-contaminated site in the Upper Colorado River Basin, Wyoming, United States - RVT147D111 (version 2) ...
AATGACCACACTCGTTCGATGGAACCCCTGGAGAGACACTGGTTCTTTGTCCCGCAACTTCGATCAGCTCTTCGACATGCTCGCACCTCGCGTGCGTGGCGCTAATGGCGAAGAGACCGACTTCTTGGGTACTTGGTACCCCGCGGTCGACATCTTCGATAAGGACAACGAAATCGTCCTGAAGGCGGAGCTACCCGGGCTCAAGAAGGAGGACATCGACATCCATGTCGAGGACAACCTTCTGACCCTGCGCGGTGAGAGAAAGCGCGAAGAAGAAGTCAAGGAAAAGGGTTACTACCGGTCCGAAAGGGCCTATGGTCAGTTCAGCCGGTCCTTCACGCTACCTGCCACTGTGGACGCGAAGAAGATCAGCGCAAGCTTTAAGGACGGTGTCCTGGCCGTAGCGCTGCCGAAGGCTGAAGAGGCCAAGCCGCGCCAGATCGAAGTCAAGGTCTCGTAAGACCGATTACCGAAATCTCGGGATCTCGAGAGCTACCGAAAGGTGGCTCTTTTTTTTCCCCCGCCGAGTCGATCGCGTACCGCGGCCATCACCTCGGGAACCGACATCGAGCGTAGGCACACGGTGTCGAACCCGGGGCACCGGCGCTTGTAACAAGGGCTACAGGGCACGGCCTTCCACACGGCCCGATCTCCCGTGCCGAAGGGGCCGTTTCTTGCAGGATCGGTCGGACCGAAGAGGCCGATGACCGGCACGTCCAGGGCCGAGGCAATATGAAGCGGCCCCGTGTCCCCTCCCACGAAGAGCCGGGCGCGCTCGAGATAGGGGATCATCTCCCGGAGGGCGGTGGCTGGCGCCAGACGCGCGGCCCCATCCGAGGTCGCCACGATACGCTCCGCCATACCGTCCTCACCCGGCCCCCAGAGCACGAGACTCGGAAGGCTCCACTCCCGGAGAATCTCGGTGGCAAGTGCTCCGTACCGTTCCGGCCCCCACCGTTTCGTGGGCCAGCCGCCTCCGGGATTGAGGGCGACGAAATCCGACAGCCCCACGGAAGCAAGTCGCCGCTCGGCGCGGGAGCGCATCTCCTCCGGTACGACGATTGGAAACGCGCGTTGCGAGGTCTCCACACCAACCGCCCTCAACAAATAGAGGTTCCTGTCGATCACGTGCCGCATCTCGTCCGGTGGAGCCAGGCGCTCGTGGGTGAAGAGACTCGCCCCCGACTCCCGCAAATGTCCCCGAGCAAAACCAATCCGTTTCCGACCGCGCGCCAACCGGGCGAGAACGCCCGACTTCCAGAGTCCCTGAAAATCGAAGACCGCGTCGTACCGGCGCGAGCGGAGCGTGGACAGCCGTTCGGCGATCGCGACCCACGTGGCAGGCCGGAAGAAGCGTCGTCTCCACTGGAGGGTATCGACTTCCAGTAGCCCGTCCAGACAAGGGTTCTCGAGCAGGATCTCCTTGCAGCGCGACTCCACCAGCCAGTCGATGTGCGCTTCGGGAAACGCTTGGCGCAGCGCGGCGAGCGCGGGAAGCGTGTGCACGATGTCCCCGATCGAGCCCAGCTTGACGATGAGGATGTTCACGGTTCTCGAAAGCGCTCCCGTACCCGCTCGATGAGATCGCGCGTCGAGTGTTGCTTCGGATCGCCGACGATCTTGGTCGTGCCCCCGATGCGCTTCATCTCCTCGCGCTCCGGAACGGTTTGTTCGGTGTAGTCCGTACCCTTGCAGTGAACGTCCGGACGGAGCGTCTCGATGAGAGAAGACACCGTCTCGTCATCGAAGACCACGACCAGATCGACCGCCCGCATCGCGGCCACGAGCTCGGCACGCTCGTCGGCACTCATGATAGGGCGATCCCACCCCTTGAGGGCGGCAACGGAGCGGTCGCCGTTCACCGCCACGACCAGGAGATCGCCCGCCGCCTTCGCACCTTCCAGATAACGGACATGCCCCACGTGGATCAGGTCGAAGCAGCCGTTCGCGAGCACGACCCGCTTTCCGGCCCGTTTGGCGTCCGCCCCGAGACGCCTAGCCGTCTCGAGTTCGACCCGACGACCCAAGGTCAGTCCTTCTCGAGCGAGGGATCGGAGCCGACCGCCGCCGCCAGCTCGTCGCGCGACACGGTCGCCGTCCCGCGTTTCATGACCACGAGGCCTCCGGCGTAGTTGGCCAGGAGTGCCGCCTCATAAAAAGTCGCCCTCGCCCCCACCGCAAGAGAAAAGGTGCTGATCACCGTGTCACCTGCTCCCGTCACATCCGCCACCTCGTCGGTGCCGAAGACGGGAATGTGTCGCGCGGGACGCCGCGGCTCGAAGAGCATCATCCCCTTGCTGCCGCGCGTCATGACCACGGCCTGTCCCCGTAGGCGACGCAACATCTGCCGACCGGATCGCTCCACCGCCACTTCGTCGTCCCCGTGCTCGACCCCGAGTGCAACCTCCACCTCCGGCTCGTTCGGAGTCGCGGCGGCAAACCCGGGATGGTCGAGAATATGGTAGCGGGAGTCTAGAATCGCCATCTTTCTCAAGGATGCGGCTCGTTTCGCAAGCGAGCGGCTGAGCTCGGTCGAAACGAGACCGTACCCGTAGTCCGAGACCATGACCACGTCCGCCCGTGGCAAGAGATCCGCCACCGCGCGCTGGATCTCCCGGCGAATGCCTCCCGCCGAGTTCACGTGACTGTTGTGATCGATACGCACTACCTGTTGCTTGGTCGAGTTGGGGCCACCGGCCAGAATCCGCGTCTTGGTCGGGGTTTCGTACGAGGGCCGGCTCGAGATGGCGGAGGTATCGATGCGGGCACGGCGGAATCCAGCGAGAAGCTCGCGTCCGGCGGAGTCCTTCCCCACCAAGCCGACGGTGAGCGGCCGGCCTCCCAGCGATGCGATGTTGGCCACGGCATTCGCGCCTCCGCCCGGGACGACCTGAGTGCGATCGTGCTCCAAAATGAGGACCGGTGCCTCTCGGCTCACGCGGGAGATTCGGCCGTAGATGTACTCGTCGGCCACGAGATCCACGACCGCCAGCACCTTGACACGGCCGAAACGCTCGACGATATCGAGCAAACGTCCCCTCGTTGGCCCGGCGGTCACGCCTTCGCCTCCGAGAAAATCTCGACCAACGCCATATAGAGATTGGGTGCCACCAAATCCGGCTGGCGGGCCCAGTCGGCACTCTGATGCTCGTAGTAGCCGCGGCCGAATCCGGTGAGAACGAGAGCCGAACGTGCTCCCACGCTCCATCCCATCTCGAGATCGCTGTAGCTGTCACCGACGACTACGGAGCGCGATAAATCCACGTCGAGTTCCTTCTCCGCGCGATGGAGCATTCCCGGACGCGGCTTGCGGCAATCGCATACGTCCCGGGCGGGTTCATGAGGACAATAGTAGATCCCGTCGAGATGAGCGCCCGATTGAGAGAGCGTCGCCTCCAGGTGGGCGTGAACCTCATGAACCAGTGACTCCGAGTAAAGCCCGCGCGCGACGCCCGACTGATTCGTCACGACGACCGCGAGGTAACCCTCGCGATTGATCAAACGGATCGCCTCCGTGGACCAGGGAAAGAGACGAAACAAGCTGAGGTGGTTGACGAAGCCCACGGGCTCGTTGATCGTTCCGTCGCGATCGAGAAAGACTGCCGGCCTGCCTCTCACCGCAAGGTCGCCTCGGCCCTCCGGTGGGCGCCCCTCCCCTTCAGGAGATCGACCGCCACCTGGTACACGTTCTCCACGGTCACGCGATCCATGCAGCGATGATCGATGGGGCAATCTCTCAACAGGCAGGGGCTGCATTCCACCTGCTGGCGCACTACGCGGGCATCGTAGCCGAGAGGACCCGTCTCCCGTTCATCGGTCGGACCGAAAACCGCCACCGTGGGAACACCCAGAGACGACGCCACGTGCATCGGACCGGAGTCATTGCAGATTAGGACGGAGAGAGTCGCGGTGATGCCCATGAGCTCGGCTAGCGAGGTCTTACCGGCCAGCACGATGGGCGTCGACCCCAAATGAGCCTTCGTCTCCGCCGCGATCGTCTCCTCCCCGGCTCCGCCCAGAATGACGACGCGCGCATCATAGGAAGCGGCCAGCCGATCGGCGACCTCGGCGTAGCGGGTCGGCATCCAGCGCTTCGCCGCGCTCCCCGTCGCGCCAGGATGAATACCGATCAACGAATCGCCCGCGCGCCAGCCATGGGCTTCGAGGAGCGTCACGGCACTTCGACGCATCGACTCCTGAAGATTCAAGCGGATGTCAGGCTCGCCGGTCTCGATCCCGAGATGACGCAGCAGGTCGATGTAAAAGTACGCCTGGTGACGCCCGAAGGGCCGGTGCGCCGGCGGAGCCGCCTTGGTCAGGAGAAATCCTCGCCCGTCGTGCCCATACCCCCACCGATGGGGAATGCCGGCCGCCCAAACGGTGGCCGCGGAGCGAAACGAGTTCGGGAAAAGAACGGCCAGGTCGAAGCCGGACTCACGAAGTCTCGACGCCACCCGAAGGAATCCCGATACGCCGCGTTCCTTGCCGGGATCGTGGCACATCGTGCCGTCGACCGCTTCGCAGCATCGATATAAGTCTTCGATCCCCGGCTTGGCGAGGACGGTCAGTCGCGAATCCGGATAGGCGCGTCGCAGGTACCGAAGCGCGCCAAGAGACATCACCGCGTCACCGATCCAGCTCGGTGCGTAGACCAGGATCGACCGGCGAGACGTTCTGGTTCGGCCGGACACGCTCGTCTCGTTCGACTCACTCGCGTGGCTGGTCTGGCTCAACTGGCTTCCTCTTCGGCAACCGACACTTCCTCACTACGCTCTTCCGGTGGGCGGGTCTTCCATCGCCGATGCTGCCACAACCAGAACTCCGGGTTCCGCCGCACGTACCCCTCTTGGACCTCCGCACATTGTTGCGTCAGCAGCTCGACCGCGCGGCGCCGGCCCATGTTCGTGTAGGCGCCAGGGTAGATGGGCTTCTCGTAGATCAGGCGGTAACGTCCGTCGGCCAGGGGAAGGGTGAAGACCGGCACGAGGGCCGCCCCCGTCTTGAGGGCGATCCAGCTCGCCACCGGCGTCGTGGCCGCCTTCCGCCCGAAAAAGTCGATGAAGAGTGCGTCTTCCTTGGAAACATTCTGATCGGTGACGACCGCCACCGATTCGTTGTCCTTCATGAGACGCATGACGCGTTGAAGAGCGCGCTGCTTATAGAGCACGGTGTTGCCGCCGGCCGTGCGTATCTCCTCGAGCCATTGGTTGAAGTAGGGATTGTCTTGACCGCGGGCGACCACGGCGATCGGTCCGAAGCGGTAACCATGGGCGATGCCATGGAGCTCCCAGTTGCCGAAGTGGGACGAGACCAGAAGCACTCCTTTGCCGGCCCGTTTCGCGCTCTCGATGTTCTCGATTCCCTCGAACTCGACGATCTTCTGGAGCTTCTCCCAACGGGGCCTCCCGAACGAGATGAGCTCGAAGAGCATCGCGCCGAAATGGCGGAACGCGCCACGAGCGATGGCGTACTTTTCGTCCGCGGTCTTGGTCGAGCCGAATGCGAAATCGAGATTCTGGAGCGTCACGGCGCGATGCTTGGCGTCGAGAGCGAAAACGATGCCGCCGGCGGTGCGTCCGAGCGCCAGCCGGGCTCGGCGAGGAAGAAGTCGCATCGCGCGGCCGAGAACGAGCGCTGCGAGGTATTCCGTGTAGTGTCGAGCTCGAGTCATCTAAGGTCTATTTCCAAACGGCCCTGACCGCTCGCCTGACTCCTCATCATCGCTTCGATCATATAACGAGTTGCGGACCGGTGAAAAGCATAACTTTCTGACAGGGTAGCCTTTACGCGTCTGGAGGACGGGAAAATGCCTCCTAACGTGGGTGTCTTGGAAGCGCGTCGAGAAGCGCCTCGAAGGCTTGCTGCTCGACCACGCGGCTCTCGAGCAGGGCGCGGTACAGTGGGACGGGCGTCTCCCCCACCGCGGTCATCTTGACGGCGTCTTTCCCCGTCGTGACCACGGCTCGCGCTCCCGCGCCGCGCGCCTCTTCCAGGAGGCGTACGAGCTCGTCCGGGCGCCACCGGTGGTGATCCCGCTCGGTGCGGGACCACACGATCCGCGCCCCGCATTCCTCGAGATCCTCTCGGAAGCGGCCCGGCCTGGCAATGCCGGACACTACGCCGATGGACTCGCCCCGCAGGCCTTCCGCAGGGAGCCGCGGGCTTGCGGAAGGGATCGACTGGAATCCCGAGATGGCGCTCACCGATCGAAAAACCGGGCGCTGGTCGGCAAGCCAGGGCAGCACGCGCGCCTCGAGCGCCTCGGCCGGCCGCCCTTCTCGCCAGCGCGTCCAGATAAGCGCTCCCGCCCGTTCCAGATTGGACAACGGCTCCCGCAACCTACCGGCCGGCAACAGGCGAAGATGGTCCACCGACTCACCCGCATCGATGCACACGAGATCGAGGTCGCGCGCGAGCCGTCGGTGCTGAAACCCGTCATCGAGGATGAAGATCTGTTCCCCCCTCCGCCGGAGGAGCTCGAGCCCGGCCTGGTAACGGTCGGCTCCAACGGCCACCGCGAGCCCCGGAACCACCTCGGCCAGCTCCACGGGCTCGTCCCCGCCTTCGGCCGGCGTGGCGAGAACCGACTGCCCTTCGGAGACGACCACGACGCGATCGGGCCGCTCGCGTCCATATCCCCGGGAGAGAACTCCGACCGCCCGGCCCCGCGAGAGAAAGTGACGGGCAATGCAGGCCACCATCGGCGTCTTGCCGCTCCCACCCCAGGTGACGTTGCCCACGCTCACCACGGGCGCCGGGAGTCGCTTCGCCGGGATGGTTCCCGACTGATAGAGCCACGTCCGTGCCGCGACAGCGGCCCCATAAGCCCAAGAAGCCGGCACGGCCACGGGTTGGAGAAAAGAGTGCAAGAGCGAGCGGCTCATGCCGCCGTTCCCACCGCCTGACGAGCGCTCTCGATGGTCTTCCGGCCGGCGCCTCGATTGGCATCCACGAGCTGCCGCGCCCGCGCGCCGACGTCCGAGCGCAAATCCTCGTCGGCGAGCAGGCGCCCGAGAGACTCCTCGAGCTCGTCGCGATCGGCGATCTGGATCGCGGCGGCCGCGTCGAGGAAGGACAAGGCGATCTCCTGAAAGTTGCTCATGTGAGGTCCAAAGACGACCGGCTTTCCTTCCGCGGCGGGCTCGATGATGTTGTGACCTCCCCAGGTTGCCAGGCTCCCGCCCATGAAGACGAGGTCGGCGGCGGCATAGATGGACGCGAGCTCACCCATCGTATCGAGGATCATGATGTCCGCGTCGGCCGCGGGTCGCTGGAGAGTAGAACGTCGGACGACTCGAAGCTCCCGCACCTCGGCCAGCTTCGCGACCTCGGGGAACCGCTCGGGATGACGGGGGGCGAGAATCAGAAACAAGTCGGCGTACTTCTTGCGCAATGCTTGGAACACGTCGAGGAGAATTTCCTCTTCGGGCGCGAGCGTGCTCCCCGCTACCAAGACCGTGCGGCCGGAAGGGATGAGCTCTGCGGCAGGAGACGGCGCCCCACGTCTCGGGACGACGGCGTCGAACTTCAGGCTTCCGGTAACGCTCACTTTCGCTGGGTCCGCACCGAGCTCGATGATGCGCTCGGCATAGCGGGTGTTCTGCATGCAGAAGGAATCCACGGGCCGGAGGTAGTGCTTCAAGAACAATCGGATGAGCCGGTAGCGACGAAAAGAGCGATCGGATATTCGTCCATTGACCAGCATCGTCGCCGCTCCTGCTTCGTGACAGGCGCGCAGCATGTGAGGCCATATCTCGGTCTCGACGACCAGCAGGACCTGCGGTCGAATCCGCTGGACGACCCGCCGCACCGCGAAGCGCCAGTCGAAAGGGCAAAAGAAGACACCATCGGCATCGCGTAGCTGACGATCCGCGACCTGCTTGCCGGTGAGTGTCGTCACGGAAACGAAAACGGGCTTGCCCGGAAACGACTCGCGCAACAGCGGAAGCAGCGCTTTGGCGGTGATCACTTCGCCGACCGACACCGCGTGCACCCAGATGGAAGGCTCACCCGCTGGATTGATGGAGCCCGGAAGAAACCCCAATCTTTGTCGGAGTGATGGCCAGTACTTCCCCGTCACCAGACCGCGGTAGACAAAATAGGGCAGGCTGACCAGCGCGCCCATCGTCAGTACCAAGCTATACAGAAGATACATGAAACGGCCGACTATACGGCCCGGGGACGCCGCCTGTCAACGAGGTCGCGCGAGCTCGCTAAATACAACATCTGCTTGGTGATAGGCCGCCGGACCACGGTCTCTTTGACACGATGTCGGGTCCACTCATATACTCGGTCGAAGACTTTCCGAAGGACCGGCTAGGTCAAGGAGCGATCGATGGCAATCAAAGTAGGCATCAACGGTTTTGGACGCATCGGCCGGAACATCTTTCGAGCCACATTGGACGACAAGGACATCGAGATCCTCGCGGTCAACGACGTCACCGACGCCAGCACGTTGGCCTACCTTCTGAAATACGACTCGGTGCTTGGGAATCTCGACACCGAAGTGCGCGCCGAGGGCGACACCATCCACGTCGGCTCCCGCCGCGCCAAAGTCTTGACGATCCGGGACCCGGGCGAGCTGCCGTGGAAGGATCTCGGCGTGGACATCGTGGTGGAGTCCACCGGACTCTTCACCAAGAAAGACGACGCGGCGAAGCATCTCAAGGCCGGCGCGAAGAAAGTCATCATCAGCGCCCCCGCCAAAGGCGAGGACCTCACCATCGTCATGGGAGTCAATGAGGGCCAATACGACCCCGCGAAACACCACATCCTTTCGAACGCATCCTGCACCACGAACTGCCTGGCTCCGGTAGCCAAGGTCGTCCACGAGCAGTTCGGGATGATCAGCGGGATCATGACCACCATCCACTCCTACACGAACGATCAGCGCCTGCTCGACCTACCGCACAAGGACTTGCGCCGCGCCCGCGCGGCCGCGCTCTCCATGATCCCCACGACCACCGGCGCCGCCATCGCGGTGAGCCGGGTGCTTCCCGAGCTCGAAGGACGATTGGATGGGATCTCGGTCCGGGTGCCGACGCCGAACGTCTCGCTCACCGACCTGACCGCCTTTGTCGACAAGAAGGTAACGGTCGATTCGGTCAATCAAGCGCTCGAGGAGGCCGCCGCCAAGGAGCTCAAAGGTATCCTCGCCGTCTCCCACGAGCCCCTGGTATCCATCGATTTCAAGGGCAACCCGCATTCTTCGATCGTGGATGCGCCCTTTACGAAAGTCGTGGGTGACCACTCGGTCAAGATCCTCTCGTGGTACGACAACGAATGGGGGTTCTCCTGCCGGGTGAAGGATCTCATCCGGTTCATCGCGTCCAAGGGCTAGACGCGCAATCGGTGAACGAGCAATCAGGTTTGCTGGGGGACGTGCGACAGCATCTTCACTAGCACGCTGAGTCCGTGGCTGTCGGTAAAAATTCCAATCAGTTCTTTTCCGTTCACGACCGGGAGCGCCCCGACCCTCTTGTCCAGGATGAGTTGCACCGCGTCTCGTAGCTCGGTGTCGGCGGTAACCGTAAAGGGCTCCCTTGTCATGACGCGGGAGATGGGGGTGTTGCCCAAGACCTCCTCATACTCGCTCATATCGACACCGCTCAGCAGCGAGGGCGAGGCTTTGCGGATGTCACGATCGCTGACGATGCCCACCAACACACGACCCTGAACGACGGGAAGGTGGCGGATGCGGTGCTGACGGAGGAGCTCCACCGCATCTTTCATGGTCATGTCTTCGGTGACCGAAACCGGCTCCGAGGTCATATAGTCGGCGACCCGCATGTGCCCTCCGCAATTCCTTATTTCACTGGAATCTTTCAAATTATACCCCGGAAGTGGCCTTCTGCCAAGGGTTAAGGGGGACGCCCACCGAGAAGGTCTACGGCACGGAGAGAGGCTCGTTAGAGCTCGAGAGCCGCCGGCACGCCGCCAGGGTGCCTTAACGCTTCGAAGGACGGAGGCCGGTGCGAACCGACGCGCCTTCGACCCGGCCCTGGCGGGCGTGCTCGAGCGAGGGCAATCGGTCCCGGATCTCCTTCAACCGCGCGAAATCCAGGTCCAAGACCAGCGCCATGTCCCGGTCCGGGCACCGTTCCAAGACCTCGCCCCACGGATCCACGATCATCGTCTGCCCGAAGCTGGCGCGCCGCGCGTTGTGACGGCCGAACTGGGCGGGCGCTATGACGTAACACTGGTTCTCGATGGCGCGGGCGCGGAGCAGGACTTCCCAGTGAACGGTGCCAGTGGGAACCGTGAAGGCCGAGGGCACGAAGAGCATCTCGGCGCCGGCGAGCACATGGGCACGATAGAGCTCTGGAAAACGCAGGTCGTAGCAGATACTGAGTCCGGCCACGTGCCCGAAAAGACTCGCGGTCACGACGTTCTTGCCGGCCACCACATAGCTCGACTCCTGAAAGGAATGCTCCTCATCGACGTTGACGTCGAACAGATGCATCTTGTCGTAGCGAGCCACAAGCTCGCCTTCGGAGTCGAAAACCAGACAGGCGTTGCTAACCTTGGAAGCGTCTGCCGTTTTCAGCGCAACACTACCACCCACGATGGCCACGTGATGCTTGGCCGCAAAATCTCTCAAGCACCGAACGCCGGGACCGTCCTCGATGTCCTCGGCCACCTGAACCTGGTCGCCCTCGCGTCCAATGAACGCGAAGTTCTCCGGAAGGGAAAGAAGCTCCGCCCCGTTCTCGACCGCCTCCTCCATCAGGGAACGGGCCCTAACGAGGTTGGCGTCCCGATTCCCGGTGGAGCACATCTGGATGGCGGCGACGCGCAGCATGTTTCGGTCTTCGGACATCATTCGTCTCTTTTCTACTTTCTACGGCGGGGAAGCTTATCTCAATCCGAGATGTTTGAAAAGGCGGGGATGCATCTACCGTGAGATCGGTAGCCGCAAGGTGAACTCGGTCCCCTTGCCCACCTCGCTGCGCACCTCGATCGTTCCATGGTGATCCTGAACGATGCGATAGCAGATCGCGAGACCTAAACCGGTACCGACACCAACGCCCTTGGTCGTGAAGCCCGGATCGAATATCCGGTCCAGATTCTCCGGCGCAATCCCCATGCCCGTGTCGGTAAAACGAAGAACCACGTGCTCGCCGTCGCGCTCCGTGGTGATGGCGATCGTTCCCTTCCCTTCCATGGCGGAAATGGCATTGTTCAAGAGATTCATGAATACCTGGTTGAGCTGACTGGGGAAACAGACGACGTTGGGCAAATCGCCATAATTCTTGACGATCTCGACACCCTTCTTGAGCTCGTGCACGAGCAGCGTGAGCGTGCTGTCGATGCCCTCGTGTAGATTGACGCTTTTTTCTTCGGATTCGTCCAGCCGAGCGAAGTTCCTGAGGGACTTCACGATGGACGTGATGCGCAAGCAGGCCAGGAGCTCGGTCTGGGAGGCCTGCTGCAGCGTTTCGATAGCCAGCAGAAGGTTCGGATCCTTCGCAAGGTCCGCTGGCACGTCCGCCGCCTCGATGCGTTGCTTGACCATCTCGGCCGCGCGCTTGACGATGTCCGTGTTGGCCGCGATCGATCCGATGGGCGTGTTGATCTCGTGGGCCACTCCCGCCACGAGCATTCCCAGAGACGCCATCTTGCCGGCTTGCACGAGCTGGGCCTGTGTCTCCCGGAGCACGCGATTCGCCCGCTCGAGCTCCGCGGTCCGGGCGCGGACGCGATCCTCGAGCGTCTGGTTCAGCTCGGCCAGCTCCGCGCGGCGCGCCTCCTCGGCGCGATAGAGCCGCGCGTTGTGAATGGCACTGGCCGCCTGATTGGCGACGATGTTGACGAGAATCTCGTCGCGATCGCTGAACATCTTTTGCTCGGCACTCTCGATGGAAAAAACTCCGATCAAGTTGTCCTTGATCAAGAGAGGTATGCCGATCTGGCTCTCCACGTCGGGGAGACCCGGCACCGGCGGCGCTTCTTCCAGCTCCGCGGATCGTCCCGCCTCCTCCATCTGCTTCCGAATGGCCGCGATGTAGGATCGCTGGCGTCCCAGATTCGTGAGCCGCATCAAGCGTCGTTTCTTGGCGACCACACCGATGAGCCCCGTGCCCATCGGAACGACGCCACCAAGTGTTTGGCCCTCGTAGCCGCGGCTTGCCACGACCCGAAGGTTTTCGCCATCCTCGTCGACCAAAAGGATCAAAGCGTGATGGAACCCGAAGAGCTCGTCCATGGTTCGCAGGACGATCTCGTAGATCTCTTGGAGATCGAGTGTGGCGTTGATGTCCGAAGAGACCTGCCGCAGGATGCGAACCTCGGCAGATTTCTGCTCGAGCTCGGAACCGAGCTCCTCGCGCGAGGGTTGTTTCGTTGCCACGGAACGTTTTAGGACGGCAGGCCGTACTCGATCTTCTCGACCGACGTGACGCGATAGATGTCCGCGGCCCTGAGCTTGAAGACGCCCGACATGCCGGTCATCGAGGCAATGGCCTCGATCTGCATGTCCATCTCGTCGAACGTCGGGCCTTCGGTTTCCGAGTGATCGAACTCGAGGTGAAGGATCCAGTTCGTGCAGCCTTCGATATCATTCAGGTTGACGCAAGCCCGTGGATTCTCCCGGATGTTGCGGACGGTCTTGCTGAAGAACTGATTCGACAAAGCGACGTGTTGCGGATCGACGTGGTACACGCGGGAGATGTCCGTGGCGTTCGGGATGCCGTCAGCCGAGCAAGTTCCCACTTGTGCCGGAATCCCGTTCTCCATCACCGGGCGGATTTCCTCCGGAAGCCTCGCTTGCGCCATTACAACTCCCCCACTTCGATCCTGGCCCCCGCTCCCGGGCCGGGTGTCTGATCGTAGATCTCCTGTACTCGGAACGTCATGGCGAGAACGGGCCTCTGGAAGCGCGCGTTGCAAGCCCTTTCCGAGAATCCGAACAGCGGCTGAAAGAGTACCTTGAACTGCTCTCTTTTTCGCTTCACGAGGGCAAGGTCTCCCTCGTTGGCCGGGCAGGAAGCGACGTAGTCCCCCTTGAACTGGTAGCACTCGTGAAAATCCACGGCAGGGTTCGGTGGATTGCTGGCCCGAGGTCCGGATGTGCTCCCGAGCACGGTGAAGGAGAACCGACCGTTGTCCTCGAGGGAAGAAACGAGCTCTTCGCGGTGAGATTCCGGAAAGAGACAGGTAATGGTCTTACGGTCGTCACCGACGGTCCAGCCCACGATGAAATGAACCAAGGGGACGAGCTTGTCGTCCCGCGTCGCCCCGAATCCCACCGTGGCGCCATCGAGAAATCTGACGATGTCCTCTGGAATCATCGCTGCTTTGAACGCTCCTTTCGGTCCGTACGCTAACGCACGGTCGCCTCCCTGTCCAATCGAAGAAGTAGGTCCGTTCGAAAGTGAGACGAGCGTGGTACTAGAGATCTTGCCGGCTGAGGGAGACGACAGCGATGGCGGTGGGAAGCAGGATCCACACGACGAGCGCGGACAACAGCATGGCGATTGCCTGAGGTACGCCCCCCAGAAGGCGAACGAGCTGGGCCCCCGCTGGACCGAACATCTCCCTCCCCGAAATGGCCAGGAGAGTGGCGACCCGCGTGGCGTCGACCGGGTTCAAGAAGACCGCGGCAAACGCCGTGCGATTGGCCATCGCTTCGGGAAGAACGAAGCTCAGACCGATGATCACGAGATCGAACAAGAGAACCATCGCAAACCACGCGACCAATACGATCGCATAGGCACGGCTGCCCCGGTGAGCGAGGATGGTGAGCATCGAGGAAACTGCGAGAAACGCAATGCCCACCAGTATCGTGAATCCCACCAACGCCAGGTAGCTCGATATCCCTAGAGTCCCGACCTTGGCGCCCACTAGCACACCCGTGAAGCTGAAGCCGAGAACCGTAGCGAGCACGTGGGCGCTCACCAATCCACTCAACTTGCCGAGCACAATCTCGGTCATGGTCACCGGCTCCGCGAAGAGTTGATCGGTGGCGCCACCCTCGGTTCGGAAACTCTGTACCGCCATCAGCATCGTGGCCAGGGGCACGATGTACAAGACGAGGTTCAAGAGGCTGACGGCCGTACGATTGAACTCCTGAAAACCGGTGAACTCGATGACCGCAAGCCCGAAATAGCTGGCGGCGAGCGTCAGGACCGCGAAGATCGCGCTGTAGGCGACAATCCAGCGGCTGCGCAAAATAATGCGGAGCTCCTGACGCGCGATGGCCGCCACGATGTTCACGTTGGGCAGGGTGAGCACTACGTGTCTCCCTCCAGAACCGTCATCCACTCGACGATCTCGCCGTCGACCCGCTTCGCCGTGGCCTGCGCTTGTGCGCGAGTCTGAAAGGCCGCCAGTCCGTAGCTCATCGGGGTGGGAAGTTGATCAGAGCGCACATAGTACGCGGTCCGAGCGTCCAGCCAGCCGTGCGTGTCGTAATCGGTCACGAACCAACCACCATCCTCCGGTGGCTCGTTCTCAGCGGTCCACCGTGCCATGCAGCCGATATCATCGAAATAGTGGACCGTCCCACCGCGCGTGACGATCTCGGCCGCGAACTCTTGCTGAGAGATCGCCATGCGGCATTGGTGACAGGTTTCCTCGTTGAAAGCGATCTCGACCGGCTGGGGAGCACCGCTCGCGCACATAGCAACAAACCACACGACACCGATCACCCAGCGAGTCCGATCCTCAGGCCGGGACACCCCTCTCTCCTTTCACGTACTCGATATAGATCTGCTCGATCGAAGGTTGTTCGGTCTCGAAGTGATTCACGGTCCCCAGTGCGGAAAGTCTCTCCAGGATGGCCAAGCGCCGCTCCACCGGCGCGGTGATGATGACGGCGTGGGAGTTGAGCCGGGCGTGAGAGGCACCGCAGGCGAGGGCCGCGCTCACGTGGGCTTCGGTGGGCCTCCCGACGTCGACCCTTAGGAGCGCGAACTGCCGGAGATCGGCCCGCAAGTCCGGTACGTTGAGCTCGGCCACCGGTCTGCCGCTCACCAAGACCACGACTTTATCCGCAAGCTCCTCGACGTCGGTCAGCACATGGGTCGCGAACAGCAAGCTCCGCCCTTCGTCTCGCCACCGCCTGGCGAGCTCACGCAGTCGCAGAGCGGCCTCCGGGTCCAGGTTGGCGGTCGGCTCGTCGAGTAACAGCAAGGGAACGGGTGGGATCCCGGCGACCGCCAGGGAAAGGCGCTGGCGCATCCCTCCGGAAAGCTCACCCACCATCCGCCCTTCGTCCGACTCCGAGATGCCCGCCTCGCGCAGAGCCACCACCACGCGCTCCCCTCGAATGCCCCGCAGTCGCGCGTGAAACTCGACGACTTCGCGAGCCGTCACGTTCGCGGGAAAGTTGGCCTGTTGCGGGAGGTAACTGAACTGCTGGCGGGCGCGCCGGTAGTCATGGCGAAGGTCCACGCCGCAGACGCGGATGGTGCCGCCATCGGGTCGCAGCAGGCCGGCCACCGAGCGAAGCGTCGTGGTCTTGCCGCTGCCATTCGGGCCCAGGAGCGCGACGGCCTGACCGGCCTCTACGTCGAAAGACATGCCGTCGATGGCACGGATCCCGCCATACGACTTCGTGATCTCCCTCACCTCGACGACCGGGCTCATGCGCGCAGTCTCCAGCACAACCACCCACTGAAAAAAAGAGCAACCAGACCACCTACCGCGAACAAATGAGAGTCCCGCTGACTCTCCCCTTGGTCGTAGCGATAGGTGAGCTTCGCGCCGCTCACTGGCTTCATCCTCGGCGCCCAGTCTTTTTCGTCGCTCGACGGCACGATGGGAAAACTCCTCTCCGCCGCGGCCAGAGCATCGGACGCCGCGCTATTCAGGAAGAGCCGAAGCAGGGGGCGACTACCCTCCAGATACTCGAAGGCGTCTTGGAGCGGGTGTTCGGTGTCGCCGATCCCGTCTCCGTCCACGTCGTAGCCGACGTATTCCGAGTAGTGATTTCCCTCTCCGTCGGGTGTCCAATCGGCGTCCGCCCTGCCCACGGTGTGGAGGGTCGTGAGATTTCCCACAAAATCGTTCCGACTAAATGTACTCTCCAGCGAGCTCGCATAGAGCATCACACCGACGTCGTTGTACGCGATCAGGTTGCCAATGAATCGATTCCGGTGAGAATTGTCGAGAAAGACGCCATTCACGTTGTTCACGATCACGTTCCGCTCCGCCACGGAGTCCAAGCAGTCCTTGAGCAGAAGGCCAAAAGCGTTGTGCCCCGCACGGTTATTCAAAATCTGATTCTCACTGAACGTGACGCGCTCGGTGTACATGACCGCCACGCCGCCCAGGCTGTCGCGAAAGACATTGCGAAAGAACTTGTTAGACTTGCAGTACATGTAGTGGACTCCGTAGCGAAGGTTGCTGAACTCGTTGTCTTCCACCACGTTGAAATCGGCGTGATCGAAATACACGCCGTCCCGCACGAAGCTCACCCGGTTGCCACGAATGACGTTGTGACGGGCGTCGAACAAGTGCATTCCGGCCCCTCGTTGCCCCATGTCGACTTCCTCGCGGCCACGGATGATGTTGCCCTCGACGAGGGCTTCGCGCGCTCCGCGAAGGTAGATGCCGAACAGGTTGTCGACGACCCGGTTGTCGCGGATGTGCGCCCTCGCCCCCAGGACGTTGATTCCGGCGTCGCTGACGAGCATCTGCGCGCCGGAGCCGGAGACGGTGAATCCATTGAGCTCGACGTCATCCGCTCGTATCTGGACGACGTCGCCCTTGCCCAAGCCGACGATATGCGGATTCCCTTGACCGACGAGCACCACCGGCTTTTCGATGACGAGATTCTCGCGGTATTGTCCTGGGCCTACGAGAACGGTGTCGCCAGGCCGTGCCGCGGCGATGGCCGCGGTGATCGTGGAGAACCCTCCGGGCTCACCGACTCTCAGGGTATTCGCGGAGGCATATGCCGGTGTGGTGGACAGTAACGTGGTTACGCCAACCGTGACGATCAGAATCGACGAAGAGAGCATGCTGGCCCTATGGGGATTGTGACAGT
>Ga0302046_10002525_pt1 | contig 16986 bp, 8 predicted proteins | sample RVTome_11_FD_200261 | JGI IMG/M metagenome (GOLD analysis project Ga0302046, IMG submission 200261) | Soil microbial communities from uranium-contaminated site in the Upper Colorado River Basin, Wyoming, United States - RVT147D111 (version 2) ...
AGGAAGCGATCGCGCAACTGGACAAGGCCGGGGAGCTGGAGGCCGGCGATGGCGCCGGTCTGGCGATCCGCGACAAGTCCAACCTGGTGCTCGGCACGATCCTGTTCGAATCGGCCGACTTCGAGGGGGCGCAACGGTCACTGGACCGCGTCCGCCTCGAGGGACCGTTCTCGAACCAGGCTCTGCTGCGCGCGGGCTGGGCCGAGGCCTCGGCCGAGAAGTACGACCGTGCGCTCGTTCCGTGGAACATCCTGGTGGATCGTGAGCCGACGGATGCCGCGGTCCAGGAAGCCATGCTTGCCGTGCCGCATGCGTACGCCAGCCTGAACGTGCACGGCCGCGCCGCGCTCATGTACGGGCGCGCGCTCGAGCTGTTCGGCAACCAGATCGAAAGAGTGGACGCATCGATCGGCAGCATCAGGGGAGGGCGGTTTCTCGATGCGCTGATCCGCGAGGAGACGCGGCAGGACGAGGACTGGGTCATCCGCCTGCGCAGCCTGCCCGATGCGCCGGAAACCTACTACCTGATGGAGTTGATGGCATCTCACGACTTCCAGACCGCGCTGCAGAACTACCTCGACCTCGAGGACCTGCGGTCGAGGCTCGTTGCCTGGAAGACCAGCTTCGATGCTTTGGACGACATCATCCGACTGCGCGGACAGAACTACGACCCGCTGCTGCCGGAGGTCGACGCGCAGTTCCGGGAGCTGGATTCGCGGATCCGCCTGCGCCTCGAGCAGCGCAAGCACCTCAACGAGCGCCTGCAGGCGATGCTGACCGCGCCGCGGCCGGAGTATCTGGCCACCGCGGACGAGCGGATCGCCGGCGAGCGCATCGCGCTCATCGAAGAGCAGCTCGGCGACTCCGAAGGTCCCGGATCGCTCGCGCTTCGGCAACGCGCGGCCCGCCTGCGCGGCACGCTCACGTGGCGGCTTCAAACCGAGTACCACGAGCGGCTGACCGCGGCACATGTGCACCTGAACGAATTGAATGCGCATGTCGACGCCCTCACTCGGCAGTACGACGCCTTCGTCAGGACGAGGCAGGCGGCGACGCACAGCTATGTCGGCTACGACGCTCAGATCGAACGGCTCCGCGAGCGCGTCGGCGATGCGCTGCAGCGCGTCAACAACGTGATGGCCCGGCAGGGACACATGATCGAGACCGTCGCCATCAACCAGCTCGAGGCTCGCCGGGAGCGCCTGGTGGCCCAGCAGACCCAGGCGCGCTACGCCGTCGCCGATAGCTACGATCGGGCCGCGCGCGCCCAGTCCGGCATCGAGGAACGCTGATGCGTCGCCTCACCATTCCGATGGTGCTCGCGCCGGCTCTCGCCGTCGGCTGCGCCGCGCGTCCCGACAGGGCGCCGCTGACGACTCTGGCGGAGCTGCGTACCGTGCGCCCCGACGTGGAGGAGGCGAAGGTCGAGCAGGGCCTCGATCAGGCCATGCAGGGCTACCGGCGCTTCCTCGAGGAGACACCGGAGACGGCGATGACTCCGGAGGCGATGCGGCGTCTCGCGGACCTGCAAATCGAGAAGCAGTTCGGCATACGCGCGGGCGACGGCAAGCCGCGGGAAATGGCCGCCCCGGCGCCCGCTCAGGCATCCGCGGGCGCGCAGGCCGACACGCCCAATCCGGCCGCGGCGGCTGCCGGCCGGCGCGAATCCGATGAGGATTTCGAGCAGCGCACGATCGCGGAGAGCGGGATACCGGCGGGCAGCAACGCCGGCGCCTCGCCGGCGGGCGCGGTGCGCGCCGACGCGGATCCCACGGGTCCGCTCGAGGCGATCGCCCTCTATGACCGGCTGCTCACCGAGTACCCGAGTTACGAGGACAGCGACCAGGTTCTCTATCAGAAGGCGCGGGCGTACGACGAGCTCGGCCGCACCGAAGAGGCCATGGAGACCATGGAGCGCCTGATCCGCGCGAATCCGAATTCCGAGCACTACGACGAAGTGCGGTTCAGGCGCGGCGAGTACTTCTTCACGCGCAGAAACTATCGCGACGCCGAGAGCGCCTATTCGGCGATCATCGGCCTGGGCCCCGCCTCGTCGTACTACGAGCTCGCGCTCTACAAGCTCGGGTGGACGCTCTACAAGCAGGAGTTCTACGAGGAGGCGATGCACAAGTACATGGCGCTGCTCGACTACAGAGTATCGATCGGTTACGACTTCGATCAGACGCACGCGGAGGAAGACGAACGCCGGGTCGCCGATACCTTTCGAGTCATCAGCCTGAGCTTCAGCAACCTCGGCGGGACGGAGGCCGTCCCGGAGTACTTCTCCACCTTCGGGAATCGCTCCTATGAGGACCGCGTTTACACCAATCTCGGCGAGCACTACCTGGCCAAGCTGCGCTACGACGACGCGGCGAAGACGTACAGGACTTTCGTGGCGCTCTATCCGTTCCACCGTGCCGCGCCGCGTTTCGGCATGCGCGTCGTGGAAACTTTCACCCAGGGCGGGTTCCCCAAGCTCGTGCTGGAGTCCAAGCGGGAGTTCGCGTCCAAGTACGGGCTGCAGGCCGAATACTGGCGACACTTCAAACCCGAGGAGTCGCCGGAGGTGCTGGCCTACCTGAAGACGAACCTGAAGGACCTCGCGACGCATTATCACGCCCAGTATCAGAGCGCGCAGGAAGCGGACGAGAAGCTCGTGAATTATCGCGAGGCCCTCCAATGGTACGGCGACTACCTCGAGTCCTTCCCGACGGACCCCGATTCGCCGCCGATCAACTATCAGTTCGCGGACCTGCTCCTCGAGCACGAGGATTTCGGCGAGGCCGCCAGGCAGTACGAGCGCACGGCCTACGGATACGCGCCGCACCCCCAGTCGGCAGCCGCGGGCTACGCCGCGGTCTACGCATACCGCGAGCAGCTCAAGGTCGCGGGCCAGGAGCTGCAGGACACCGCCAAGCACGATACGGTCGCGAGCTCGCTGAGGTTTGCCGACGGCTTCCCGGAGCACGAACACGCCGCGGCGATCCTGGGAGCGGCCGCCGATGACCTGTACGAAATGAAGGACTACCGCGCCGCCATCGCGGCCGCCCAGCGCGTCATCGATACCTATCCGGGCACGGAGGCCGCCATCCTTCGCTCTGCTTGGATTGTCGTTGCGCACGGCTCGTTCGACCTCGCCGAGTACCCGCAGGCCGAACACGCCTACGCCCAGGTGCTGACGGTCACGCCGGAGGGCGACGAGTCGCGCGCCGCGCTCGTCGACAACCTCGCCGCTTCGATCTACAAGCAGGGTGAACTCGCAAACGACGCGCAGGACTATCTCTCGGCCGCCGACCACTTCCTGAGGATTCGCTCGGCAGCGCCTACGTCCACCATCCGTGCGGCCGCCGAGTACGACGCAGGCGCCGCGCTGATCCGGCTGCAGGAATGGACGGCGGCCGCGAGCGTGCTCGAAGCGTTTCGCAGCACCTACCCCGACCACGAATTGCAGCGCGAGGCCACCAGACAGATCGCGTACGCCTACCGCGAAAGCGGCCAGTTGTCGCGCGCCGCCGGCGAATACGACCGCATCGCATCCCAGTCCGAGGATCCGGCGCTACGCAGCGAGGCGCTGCTGGTCGCAGGAGACCTCTACGAGCAGTCCAGCGCCCCGGATCGCGCCTTGGACGTGTACATACGCTACGTCACCGAGTTTCCCCGGCCGGTCGAGACGGCCCTCGAGACCCGCCTCAAGATCGCCGAGATACACAAGGCGGCGCACGACGAGTCGCTCTATCGGCAGGAGCTGGCGGAAATCGTATGCATCGACGCGGACGCCGGACCGGACAGGACCGGTCGGACCCGGACGCTCGCCGCACGTTCGGCACTGGTCCTCGCGGAGCGTCTCTACCGGGAGTTCGTGGCCGTGAAGCTGCTGCAGCCGTTCGAGATCAGCCTGCAGGACAAGAGGCAGCGCATGGATGTCGCGATCGAGGCCATGGGCGAGCTGGTGGCGTACGAGATTGCCGACGTGACGGCGGCCGCGACGTTCTACATGGCAGAGACCTACCTCGACTTCAGTCGCGCACTGGCGGAGTCGGAGCGGCCGGCCGACCTGCAGCCCGCGGACCTGGAAGAGTACGAGCTGGCCCTCGAGGAGGAGGCGTTTCCGTTCGAGGAACAAGCCATCGATGTGCACGAGAAGAACCTGGAATTGTTGCAGGCCGGCGTCTTGAACGCGTGGACCGAGAAGAGCCTCGGCAAGCTTGTCGAGCTGATGCCGGGGCGCTACGCGAAAAACGAAATGAGCACCGGCTTCCTGGGTGCGATCGACAGCTATGCGTACAGGTCGCCGGCTTCGCAGACCTTCGGCCCGGCATTGGGCGAGGCCGAAACGACGCCGCCGGGCGAGCCGATCCAGACGACGCAGCTCGAACCGATCACCGCGCGTGACGAAGTGGTGGAACATGCAAGCCCGCAATAAGGCGCACGCGATGACGGCGATGTGCCGCAGGATGCCGTGGTTGGCCCTGTTCCTGGCCGTGGCCGCCCATGGGTCGACGACGACGAACAAGCCGGTACGGGCCGCGCGCGTGGACGTCGAGCAGGATGCAGGCGGGTTCACGATCACGCAGCGCGTGCGCGTCAACGCCGAAGTGCGCGCCGACTACGATGCGGCTGTGCGCATGCTGAAGGAGGCGCGGTACGAGCCGGGCATCGCCCTGCTGCTCAAGGTGACCGAACGGGCACCCGAAGTGACGGCGGCGCACATCGATCTCGGCATCGCGTACGCGCGCACCGGCGAGCTGGACCACGCCGAGGCCAGCTTGCGCAAGGCGCTCGAGCTGAATCCGCAACACCCCGCCGCCTACAACGAGCTCGGTCTGGTGCAGCGGCGCAAGGGGCAGTTTGCGGAATCGCGCGCGAGCTATGAGGCCGCACTGGCACGGTTCGCGGACTTTCATTTCGCGCACAGGAATCTCGCCATTCTCTGCGACCTGTATCTCGGAGATTCTGCGTGCGCGCTGGAGCACTACGAGGCGTACAGCCGGATCGTTCCGGACGACACCGAGGTCGTCAAATGGATTGCCGACCTTCGCAACCGCGGAAGCCAACAGGAGAACCCATGAGCCGGAACCTGATGTTCGTGCCGCTGCTGCTGGCGACGGGTATCGTGCTGGCCGATGACGTGCCCGAGGCCGAGCGCGTCGCCGGTGCCACCGAGGCGCAGGAACGGACGGAAGAGAGCGCGGGTGTCGTGCCGGCCGATGACGTGCCCGACGCCGAGCCCGCGGCCGGCGCCGCCGGGGCGCAGAAACAGAAGGACGAAGGCGCGAAGTTGCTCGACGGCATGTCCCTCCTGGGCAATCAGGAGGCGCCCAAGTCGCTGGTCATCGTTCCCTGGAAGAGCTCGGAAGTCGGCGACTCGCTCGGCATCTCGACGATGCTCGACGACTCCAGGCAACCGGTGGACAAGGAAGTGTTCATGAGGGCGCTGCGTTACTACGAGATCAGGTCGGAATGACGCCGTGAACCGCCGCCAAGTTTCGTTGTGGTCGATTACCGGAAGCACCCAGTTGTAGGAGGGTTCGAAGATGGATGCCTTGTATGCGATGGTGAACTTCTTCGTGACGGGGGGTGCATTCATGTACCCCATCCTGATCGTGTTCGCGGTTGGCATCGCGATCGCGATCGAACGCTACGTCACGCTCACTCTGGTCACGCGCCGGAACGAAGGCATGTGGAGCAAGCTCCAGCCCGCGCTCGCGAGCGGGGACTTCGAGAAGGCGCGCGAAATGACCAGCAAGGACGACTCCACGGTGTCGCGACTGCTGGGCATGGGCCTTGCGCGCCAGGGCGCGGTGCGCCGCCGGGAGGACATCGAGATCGCGATGGAAGAGAGCATGATGGAGATCATTCCGCAGCTGGAGAAGCGCACAGCCTACGTCGCACTCGGCGCGAGCATTGCCACATTGCTCGGCCTGCTGGGCACGATCATGGGCCTGATCCAGGCGTTCACAGCGGTGGCGAATGCCAATCCGGCGGAGAAGGCCGACTTGCTGTCCGCCAGCATCTCGGTCGCGATGAACACGACGGCGTTCGGGCTGATTGCCGCAATCCCGTTGCTGGTGGGGCACTCGGTGCTCACCGCCAAGACGAGCGAGATCGTGGACAGCCTCGAGATGGCGTCCGTGAAAGCGCTCAACGTCATCACGTCGCTGGCGAAGCGCCAGGTCGCGGTGTAACGAGCATGGCAAGAGTACACCATTACCGGCGTCGCCATAAGGAGGCGCCTGAGATCGAGATGACCACTTTCATGAACCTGATGGTCGTGCTCGTGCCGTTCTTGCTCATAACGGCGGTGTTTTCGAGGATCACGATCGCCGAGCTCGACCTGCCGAGCGCCAGGATTACGGCGCCGTCGACTCCGACCTTCCGGGTCGAGGTGGTCGTCCGTGAGGCAGGGCTCGAGATCATGGATGGCGCGCAGGTGATCGCGGCGATCCCGAAAACGGGCGATGCGTATGACCTGTCGAAGCTTTCCGTGCTGCTCGAATCCGACATCCAGTACGACCACCTCATTCAGGTCATGGATACCGTGCGGAGCGTCGAGACCGGGGACGGTGTGCAAACGTCCCGCGCTGACCTGTTCACGGCGATATCCATAGGAGACGCGCCATGAACGCTTCGCGCCGAATCGCACGCATGACGCGCAACAAGCGTGCCGTATCGAAGTTGAACCTGACGCCGCTGATGGACGTGTTCACGGTTTTGGTCTTCTTCCTGATGATCAACCAGAGCTCTATCGAGACGCTGCAGCAGCCCGGGCAGATCACGCTGCCAGAGTCGGTGGTCGAGCAGAAGCCGCGCGAGACCGTCGTGATTCTCGTTGGCAAATATGAGGTCCTGGTGCAGGGCGTGCCGGTCGCGCGCGTCGCCGACATCCAGGCGGCCGGGGACGCCGAAATCGAGCCAATCGGTGTGCGGCTCCGAGAACTGAGCGAAAGCGTCATCGGCTTGAGCACGCAAGCGGTCGCGGAGAGTCAGGAGGTAACCGTCCTCGCGGACGAGTCGATCCCTTTCAGTGTCTTGAAGAAGATTCTGGCCACCTGCACGGCGCAGGGCTATACGCGAGTGTCGCTGGCCGTAGTCCAGAAATCCGGGCAGGGCCAGGTATGACTGACGACTTGAAACCTCAGGAAGAACGGGAACTACGCGCCCAGGTCGGGCAAGCCCGCGAGAGACTGCAGGGTCTGGCCGCCGAGATGCGCGTCGTCGATGACGAGGTCGAGAGCCTGGCCCCGCAGCGAAGGCATCATGAGCTGCTGGACCAGGCCTGCGGCTCCCTCGAGAAGCTCGGCGAGCTCGGTGTCGCCTCGCTTTTCTGGGGCGAGCGGATCGAGCCTCGACGAGTCGCGGAACAACTCGGCGGAGTGCGCAGCCGCGTCAGCGCCTTCCAGGCGCAGCTCGGCAAGCTCGACGAGCGACGCCAGGCGATTCTCGCCAGGATCGGCCGTGAAGAGGAAAGCCTCGAGATCCTCGGCGAGGACCTCTATCAGGTCCGGGAAGCGGAGGAACGCCGCAAGCTCGAATGGGTGGTCGAACGGGATATCAGCCCGGTACCCCGTCACGTTCAGCTCATGGCCTGGGCGCGCGGCGGCGAGGACGACAGGCGCTTCCGCCAGTCGCTGGCCGCGTCGCTGGCGGCCAGCCTGCTCCTCGGTTTGCTGTTCCCGATGATCAACCTGCCGCTGCCCAGGCGCTTCGAGCCGGACGAAGTGCCCCAGCGCCTCGCGCAGTTTATCCGGCAGGCGCAGGCGAGGCCGATACCGCCACGGCCCCTCGTCGCGGAGGAATCACCCGACCAGGAGCCGCGTGAGCAACAGGAGCCCGAACAGATGGATGCGCCGGAACCGTCCGAGCAACAGCCGCTCCCGCCGGAGACACAGACCGTTGCCGCGGCGGAGCCGGAACCGTCCGGGCTGCCAGGTCCGTTCGGCCCGGAGACACCGGTCGTTGCGCCGCCGGGGCCACCAGGGCGCGAGGTGGCAACCGCCGGCATCCTGGCATTCACGGACCAGATCGCGAGCCTGGCAGCGGACAGAGTCGCGCCGCGCCTCGGAGCCGATGCACGTTTCAGTGATGCCGACGACGTGAGCCAGGCATCGTCAGCGTCACGCTCCTTGTTGACGACCAACGCACCGGGCTCGAGCGGCGGCATCGATATCGACTCGCTGAGCCGCAACGTGCGAGGCGGAGGCGGCGGAGGCGGTGGAGGTGGCGGTGGTGGCGGCGGAGGTGGCGCGGGCGGTGGAGGCGGGATGCCGGGCGTCGAGGCAGGGCGTGCGACCAGCTCGATCGCCGCGATCGCCGGCGGCGACCGACCGACGGCGAGCAGCGGGCCGGGGCTCTCCCGCACGGACGAAGAAATACAGATCGTGTTCGACCGACACAAGGCGGAGTTCTACCGGTTTTACAACCGGGAACTGCGCAATAACCCCGCCTTGCAAGGCCAGATGGTGCTACGCCTGACGATCGAGCCGGATGGCAGCGTGTCCATGTGCATGATGCAGTCGACTGACATGGATGCGCCGGACCTTGCCGCTCAGGTGGTGAACCGCGTCCGGACGATCAATTTCGGCGCGAAGGAAGGCGTGCAGGTGCTGACGATCGTGTACCCGATCGACTTCCTGCCGGCCTCCGACGGCTGAAGTGGCACTGGCACGGCTACCAGGAAATTCGGAGAAGGTGCGGATCTGAACAGTTAATTTCGACGCGATTTCGACAAAGGCAAAGCCATCGAAAGATGGTGACGCAAAGTCACCGGTCTAACGGGCCCACTCCTTGATAGAGGCCCCATGACGGCGGGACCGCCGGAATCCAGTCCACAGCGTGGACTGCCTCGGTCCCAATAGCGACGAAATCGCTTGATCAGTGGAACGAGGGCGTAGATGACTTCTGGCGACACGTACAATGCGAGGGCGCGCGGCGGCTGGTTCAGAATCCTGCTGTTCCCCTTCGCACTGTCCCTCCTGACCGCCGTCCCGGCGCTCGCGGACGATTGCGTCGCCGATCTCGGCGGGGTGATCGACGGATTTGTCGACCCCTTCCCTCCGTCGCAGATCCAGATCGACGGCAACTGCACGATCCGGAACTTTTCGGCGTCCAACCCGCTGACAAGCAACTTCAGCTTCTTCACGCAACCGGGCCAGAACCCCGATCGATGGCTGATCGTCTTCGACAACGTCGTGCACACGGGCCAGATGGCGTGCAGCTCCGTTCTTGGCCACAAGATCTGGTTCACCAACGGCTCTTCGAGCTCGATCCAGGAGGGCTGCCAGAATCTCCTGATACCGGTCGAGAAGATCGACAAGCGGAATCCGGCCGGCCAGACCACCGCCACCATCGGCGTCCCCTTCACCTACACGCTGACCATCCCGGTCCTGTTCGACCCGGCAACGGGCGCCGTCATCAATTCCAGCGGGTCGCCGAACGACCTGCACGGCATCACGGTCTGGGACGACCTCAACGAAACGGGCGCGGATCTCAGCTATGTGAGCCACGTCGCCTACTGGCCGAGCGACGGCACTCCGATTCCGCATACGTTTTCCAACGTCGGAGGTGCGCTCGTCTTCGACAACTTCCCCATCGTCCTTGCCGGGGAGCAGTTCGTCATCGAGCTCACGGTCGTACTCAACGACACGCCGGCCAATGCGTCGGGAACGCAGTTCATCAACACCGCCAGGTGGGACTTCGGACGGCTCATCGACGACGTCTTCTATGAGCCCCTGCCGGGCGAGTGGGGCGTCACGCTGCCGATGACGATCGCCGCACCCGAGCTCGTCGTCACGAAGTCGGGCCCGGCGACGATCAATCTGGGACAGTGGGGCGATTTCGTCATCGACGTCCAGAACGCGGGGCTCAGCGACGCCTGGGATGTCAGCATCCGTGACCTGTTCCCGGACGGCGCGGCGGGCGGCATGTGCGATCTGACGCCCGATATCCTGAGCGCCCGGGTCTTCGGGGCCGACGGCGTCACCCCGGTCCCGGGCAAGGGCCCGCTCAACGAGGGCGTCGACTACTCGTTCGGCTACAGTTCCGCGCCCAACTGCCAGCTCGACATCAGGATGCTGACGGCCGCGGGGATGATCGGCCCGGATGAGCGGCTGATCGTCGATTACCGGACCCAGCTCGACGGCGACACCCAGAACGGCGTCGCGCTGACGAATGTCGCCGGCGCCATCCAGTGGTTCAACGGCGACAGCAACAATCCGGACCGCCAGCCTTACAGCCGCACATTGACAGACGGCACGATCGGCATCACGGACCACGAGGACGCCCACACCGTGACGGTGGCGCTCACGGGATTCTTCTTCGAAAAGACCGCCGCGAACCTCACGAGCGGTGTAAACCCTGCTCGAACAGCATCGCCGGGCGACACGCTGCGCTACGCGCTGCGCGTCCGCACGATCGATGAGGCGCTCACCGATTTCAGCATCAATGACGAGTTGGACGCACTCAACGCGCCGCCGGCATTCGCACCCGGCACGCTGACGCTCGTTACCTACCCGGCCGGTGCCGACATCAGCGCCACCAGCAGCACGGGCGGATCCGCCGGCACCGGTGTCATCGACATCCGTGACCTGAACCTGCCGCTCGACGGCGAGGTTCTGATCGAGTTCGATATCACGCTGGACCCGACACTCACCAACGGCACCTTCGTCACCAACCAGTCGACGCTCCGCCTCTCGGATGGCACGGACTTCGCCTTGAGCGATGACCCGAACGTCAACGGCGCGGCCGATCCCGACGTCCCGGGCGACGAAGATCCGACGAGGGTGACGATCGTGTCGGCGCCCGTATTCGTGGTGCAGAAGATCTCCACGGATCTGACTGGCGATCCGAATATCCTGCTTGCCGGCGAGACGCTGCGCTACGCCATCACGGTGACGAACATCGGCAATCAAGATGCTGTGAGCGTGGTGCTGCGCGACGCGGTGCCGGTGAATACGACCTACGTCGCGGGCAGCACGACCCTGAACGGCGCATCGGTCGCGGATGTTGCAGGCCTGTCCCCGCTCGTCGACGGCATGCTGATCAATTCGCCGGCCGACACGACGCCGGGCTCGATGCCTGCCGACGCGTCCAGCAACCCGGCGAACGCCGCAACCATCACGTTCGATGTGGTCGTGGATCCGAGTGTCGTCGACGGCACGATCATCTCGAACCAGGGCTTCGTTACCGCCGTCGACAGCGGCATCATCGACCAGCCGTCCGATGACCCGGACACGCCGATCGCCGACGATCCGACACGGGACATCGTGGGCAACCTGCCGCTGCTCTACGCCGAGAAGAGCGTCGTGCTGTTCGGTGATCTGGGTACGCCGGGCATCGTCGATCCGGGCGACGTTCTGCGCTACACCATCACCGTACAGAATTCCGCAGCGATTCCCTCGACCGGTGTCGTCTTGACCGACTCGGTTCCGGCGAATACGACCTACGTCGCGAATTCCACGCTGCTCAACGGGTTGCCGGTCGGCCAGCCGGATGGCGGCGTCTCCCCTCTCGCCCCGGGCATCGACATCAGCTCCTCCGACCTGACGCCGCCTCTGCCCGGTCCAGGCGCCGGCACGGTCTCTTCCGGGGCCGCGGCGGTACTCCAGTTCGACCTGCGCGTCAATGCCGGCACGCCGGCCGGCACGCTGATCAGCAACCAGGCCGTGGTGGGCAGTACCGAGCTGCCGAACCTACCGACCGATGGCGACGGCAATCCGGCGACGGGCCCAGAGCCGACCCTCGTCGTGGTGGGCGACAGCCAGCAGCTTTCGATCACGAAGCAGGTCGCCGTGGTCGGTGGCGGCGCCGCCGTCCCTGGCGCCGAGGTGGAATACGTCGTGCGCGTCGCGAATGTCGGCGCCGTGCCTGCCCTGAATGTCGTCATCACCGACGACCTCGACGTACCGCAACCCGGCCAGCTCGCCTACTTGGATCCGTCGGCGACGATGAACGGTTCGGCGGCGGGCGTCGGCTTCGCCGGATCGACGATCACGGCCAACTACGCCGCGGTCTACGGTCCGCTGGACCCGGGCGAGGTCGTCGTGCTGAGGTTCCGGGCCATTGTCGACCCCGGCCTCGTGGATGGCACCCTCGTCTCGAACATCGGCGTGGTCGCGTGGAACACGCCGACGCAAACGGCGAGCGCCGGCGTCTCGTTCGTCGTCGGCGGCTTCCCCGGCGTTTCCGTGCTGAACGGGTCCGCGTGGCATGACGCCGACTTCGACGCTGCCCGGGATTCGGGCGAGCCGGCGCTGGCCGGCTGGGCGGTGGACCTGCACCGCGATGGCCAGCTAGTGCATTCGGCGCTGACGGACGCCGCCGGCGTCTATCGCATCATCGGTGTCGAGCCGAACGACGTGACCGGTATTCAATACGAGCTCCGGTTCCGCGCGCCCGGCGCGGGTGCGAACAACGCGATGCTGGGCCTGGCTGACTCGCAGTTCACGAACGGACTACAGCGGATCAGCGACATCATCGTGACGCCCGACGCCAATCTGCAGGGCCTGAACCTGCCGATCCAACCGAACGGCGTGGTCTACGACTCGGTCGCGCGCATGCCGGTCGCCGGGGCGACCCTCGCACTGCTCGATGCCGGCAGCGTCTCGCCCCTGCCGGCGAACTGCCTGGACGATGCGGCCCAGCAGGGGCAGGTCACGCTCGCGAACGGCTATTACAAGTTCGATATCAACTTTAGCGACCCGGCCTGCCCGAGCGGCGGTGACTACCTCATCGCTGTGACGGCGCCCCCGGGTACGACCTACATTGCGGGCTATTCGCAGATCATCCCGCCGACATCCAACGCCTCGACTGCGGCGTTCTCCGTGCCGGCCTGCCCGGGCACGTCAGCCGACGCGATTCCGGGCACGACGCTGTTTTGCGAGGTGCAGCCCTCGGAGTTCGCGCCGGCTCCATCGGTCCTGGCACGCAGCGCGGGGACGATCTACCACGTCCACCTGACGCTGGACGACAACCAGCAGCCCGGTTCGAGCCAGATCTTCAACAACCACATCCCGCTCGACCCGGAGCTCGACGGCTCGATGGCGATCTCCAAGACGACACCGCTCGTCAACGTGACCCGGGGTCAGGTGGTTCCGTACGTGATCACCGTGAACAACGTTGCCGGCCTGTTGCTCACGGACGTGAGCATCGTGGACCGCTTCCCGGCGGGATTCAGCTACGTCGAGGGCTCCGCGCTTCTCGACGGCGTGCCGACCGAGCCGTCGGTCGCGGGCCCCGAACTCCGCTGGAACGGCCTGGTCATCGCAGGCACCGAGGTGCGCACGGTAAGACTGCTGCTCGCCGTGGGCGCCGGCGTCACAGAGGGCGAATACGTGAACCGCGCGCAGGTGGTCATCGGGATTGGCGGCAGCCCGATGTCCGGTGAAGCGACCGCTACCGTGCGCGTCGCACCCGATCCGACGTTCGATTGCACCGACGTGATCGGCAAGGTCTTCGAAGACGCCAATCGCAACGGGCTGCAGGACGACGGCGAGGACGGCCTGCCCGGTGTGCGTGTGGTGACGGCACGGGGTCTGGAAGCGACGACTGATCAGTACGGGCGGTACCACATCACCTGCGCGATCACGCCACATGAGAGCCGCGGCAGCAACTTCGTGCTTAAGCTCGACGACCGGACCCTGCCAAGCGGCTTCCGGCTGTCGACCGACCAGGTGCAAATCAAGCGCGTCACGCGCGGCAAGGCCATGCCGTTCGATTTCGGCGCGTCGATTCAGCGGGTGGTCGGCATCGACTTCTCCGATGCGGTGTTCGAGCCGGGTACGACCGAGATCCGCGTCCAGTGGCGGCCCCGCCTCGACGTACTCCTCGAGGAACTGCGCAAAGCGCCGGCGGTGCTGCGCCTGTCCTACATCGCCGACACGGAGGATGCGGCACTGGTCGACCGGCGCATGGAAGCGGTCAAGCGGCAGTTGACCGACGCCTGGGGCGCGACGAGCGACAGCCATTCGCTCACCATCGAGCCTGAGGTCTTCTGGCGGCGTGGCGGGCCGCCCGAGCGGTGAACGTTATGAGCAAGCATCGCTATCTATCGCTCGCTCTCGGAGTCCTGTCGATGACGGCCTCGGCGGGCGCCGGTCAGCTCGACACCGCCCGGCCGGGCGAGTCCGGCGAGCGACATCTGTCCCTCGACCAGTCGTTCCGGGAGTGGTCGCTCGATCCAGATCCGACGACCGAATTCGAGCGCGTCAACGTCTGCCGCGTGCAGACGGTCTGCACGATGCGATTCCTGGACGGCCAGACGCCCCGGACCCGCGTCAGGAACCTCGTCGCACCTCTCCTGTACGCGGACGAGACCACGCCCCTTTCCCAGGCCTTTGTTACACGGGTCCGGCAGGCGCTCGACAACCTGAGGGACAAGCCCGGCGTGACGGCCCGCTTCATCGGCTACACCGACGACGCGCCGCTGAACGAGCGCGACCAGAGCATTTACGTTAATCACCTGTCGTTGTCCAGGGCAAGCGCGTACCGCGTGGCGCTGGCCGTGCAGGAGGCTTTGGGACTGCCGGCCTCCGCGATCGACAGCGACGGTCGCGGCGCCTCGCAGCCGGTCGCTTCCAACGACACCGGGCAGGGCCGGGCGCTGAACCGTCGAATCGAGGTCGAATTCTGGTACGACGATCCTCTCCAGGAGTTGCCGGATGAGCCGCAGCTCTGTCCTGGCGACGGCGTTCAGGAACTGGTTACCAGGGTCTACAGTCCCCCGTGGGGCAGCATCCCGACGATCGAACTCGTCGACGGTCAGACCGTCGTTCCGGCCGGATACGCGGCAAGCCTGCGCCGCGCCCTGACCGACGTCGCGGATCGGTCCAACGCGCGACTGAGGTTCATCGGATACACGAAGAACGAGCGTCTCGACCGCCGCACCGCCTCCGTGTACGGCGACGACATCGGCCTTTCCGCGGAGCGGGCGCGCCGCGCTATGGATCTCGTCATGCAGGATCCCCTCTTGTCGGACACCCGCTCCGAGCACGAGGGACGCGGGTACGTTCAGTCCGACGACGTCGTGAACGACGGCTTCATCCAGGGCGACGAGTCGTTCGTGCGCGTCGAGGTCGTGTACGACGAACCGCTCCCCCTGGACGATTACGAGAACGTGGACATCACGCGTTTCACCCAGGAGGTTCAGCCGAGGAGCCCCTTCGAGCTGAACGTGATGCACATCACCGTGGACGGCGAGCCGCTCGACGATCCGAACCGCAGCTCTGCCGACATCCAGCGCTGCACCGACGTCGCGCTCGACCACGCCGACATCCAGTTCCGCTTCGACAATCTAGAGTCGCGGCCCCGCCTCGCCGTCGCGGCGCATCCCGTGGCCGTGGCGGTCAGCGACACGGGCGACGGTCTCGTCGCACCGGTCGTGCGTTTCCGGATGTACGACAACTACTCGGGATTCATCGAGCGCGCCGAAGTCCGGATCTTCGAGCAGCAGCAGTCACTGCAGGCCGTGCCGGTCGCGGTCATCGCCGTGGATGCCGCGGGTCTCGCAGAATGGCAACCGGCGGCCGAAGCCCTCGCCGGCGCGGCGCGCGAGCTCGAGTACGTGCTCCGCGCCTATGACGCGAGGGGAAATTTCGACGAAACGGGGCCGCGGTCGCTCTGGCTATACCCCGAGTCGTCGCCTGCAGACGTCGCGTCGACGGACGGCTCGTCGCGCGAGCTGCTGGCGGCCTACGGCGAGAGCGACCTCGCGCTCCAGCGGATTCCGCTCGGCAGCAGCGGGACCGTGAAGGTGCGGGGCAGCGGCATACCGGCGGACCACACGGTATGGGTCGCGGGCCGATCGGTTCCGGTCGACCCGCAAGGCAATTTCGCCGCGGAGGAGATCCTTCCGGGCGGCACACATACGGTCGAAGTCGCCGTGCTCGATGCCGGGGGCAACGGTTCGCTGTATCTTCGCGACCTGGAGTTCAGGCCTACAGACCTCTTCTACTTCGGCGTCGCCGACCTGACGCTGTCCGGGAACAGCGCGAGCGGGCCGGTCGACCTGCTGCAGGGCGCGAACGCTCCGCAGCCCTACGATTCGTCGCTGACCGGCCGGCTGGCGTTCTACGTGAACGGCCAGGTCAGCGAGCAGTGGCGATTGACGGCGAGCGCGGATACCCGCGAAGGCCCGGTGAAGGACCTGTTTAGCAACTTCCTGGACAAGTCGCCCGAGTCGCTGTTCCGGCGCATCGACCCCGATTACTACTACCCGACGTTCGGCGACGACGGTGTCGTGACCGAGATGGCGCCGACGCTGGGCAAGTTCTACGTCAAAGCGAGCCGTGGCGAGAGCTATGGACTGTGGGGCAACTTCCGGACCAACTACATGGACAACGAGTTGGCCAAGGTCGATCGCGGCCTGTACGGAGCCAACCTGCGCTACGTGTCCGGAGCCACCACCCGCTTTGGCGAGCGGCGGATCGCGATAGACGGTTTCGCAGCCGAGCCCGGAACGATGTCGAGCTATGAGGAATTCCGGGGAACGGGCGGGTCGGTCTACTTCCTGCGCCACCAGGACATCCTGAGGGGCTCCGAGCGCGTGCGCATCGAGCTTCGCGACAAAGACTCGGGCATCGTGACGGGGGTCGTCGACCTGCGGTACGGCGTGGACTACGACATCGATTACCTGCAGGGCCGGCTGCTGCTTTCCGAGCCGCTGTCGTCGACCGCCGCGGACAATATGCTCGTGCGCAGCAGCGGCTTGAGCGGCAACGAAGCCTATCTGGTGACGCGCTATGAGTACACGCCGGGTTTCGACAGCCTGGATGCGGTCGCCGTCGGCGGTCAGGGCCATTACTGGTTCAGCGACCACGTGCGGCTCGGCCTGACGGCCAATTCCAACGAGGAAGGGGACGCCGACAGCAACCTCGGGGCCGGGGACCTGACCTTGCGGATGAGCACCGATTCCTGGTTCAAGGTGCAGGCGGCCCGGAGCGAGGGTCTCCTCTCCACCTGGCTGCGGTCCGATGACGGCGGATTCGGGTTCCA
>Ga0302046_10002526_pt1 | contig 16984 bp, 12 predicted proteins | sample RVTome_11_FD_200261 | JGI IMG/M metagenome (GOLD analysis project Ga0302046, IMG submission 200261) | Soil microbial communities from uranium-contaminated site in the Upper Colorado River Basin, Wyoming, United States - RVT147D111 (version 2) ...
GACGCTTCCTGCATCGCCTCGGCAACTGCCTGCGGCCCGGCCGGGCCGAACGGGAGCTCGCGCGGGAGATGGCCTCGCACCTGTCGATCCTCGAGGACGACTTCCGCCGGCAGGGAATGAGCGACGGCGAGGCGCGCGCTGCCGCACGGCGTGCCATGGGCGGCGTGGAGCAGACGAAGGAGCGCCACCGCGAGGCGCGCTCGCTGCCGCTCGTCGAGGACCTGTGGCGCGATCTCGGCATCGCGGTCCGGATGCTGCGGAAGGCGCCCGGGTTCACGGCCGTGGTCGTGCTGACACTCGGCGCCGGCATCGGTGCGAACACCGCCATCTTCACCGTCGTCAACGCGCTCCTGCTGCGGCCGCTGCCCTACCCGCAGCCCGGCCAGCTCGTGCGGATCGTCGAGCACGTGCCCGCCGACGAGACCATCGACGGCCTTCCTGAGCGGCGGACGGGAATGACGAAGGATGATGCCGACGCGCTCGTCGCCGCCTCGAGGACGATCTCCGACGTCGGGCTCTATTTCCCGGGCGGCCCCTCCGGCGTGACGTGGACGGAGGGAGACGAGGTGCGCGTCCTCGGCCTGTGGTCACTGCAGCCGTCCGTGTTCCAGGTGCTCCGCGTGTCACCGGTACTCGGCCGGGTCTTCACGGACGACGGCGCCGATGCCACCAGCACCGACAACACGCTGCCCCGGGGTGATCCGGTGGCGGTGCTCAGTTGGTCGGCCTGGCATCGGTACTTCGGCGGCGATCCGTCGGTCCTCGGCCGGACGATGAACCTGGGCGGCCGGGAGTACGCCGTCGTCGGCGTCATGCCCGAGGCGTTCGCGTTCCCGTCCGCCTCCGTCGACGTCTGGACGCCGCTCCCGCCGGCATCCCTCGCGCCCCTGCCGTACAGCGCGATCGCACGGGTCCGGGACGGCGTGTCGATCGAGGCGGCCACGTCGGAGGTCCGCGCGATCTATGCCGGGCTCGGGCGGGGCGAGGGACCCGGAGGCGGGTCACGGGTCGACGTCGTCTCCGTCCAGGAGGAGCAGGCCGCCCCGTTCCGTCCCGCGCTGCACGTCCTGGCGCTCGCCGTCGGCATGGTGCTCCTGATCGCGTGCGCGAACGTCGCCCACCTGCTGCTCGCGCGCACGACCGTGCGCGCCCGGGAGTTCGGCGTGCGCGCCTCGCTCGGCGCGGGGCGGGGACGGCTCCTGCGCCAGGTGCTCACCGAGAGCCTGCTCCTCGCCTCGCTCGGGGGCGTCGTGGGCCTGGCGCTGGCGTATGGCGGCACGACGCTCCTGGCGGCGGCCTGGCCGGGCAACGTGTCCCCGCAGTCGGCGCTGCCTCGCATCGACCGCATCGACGTCGATACGACGGTCCTCGCCTTCACGGTCCTCGTCACCGGCATCACCGGGCTCCTCTTCGGCCTCCTGCCGGCGCGCCACGTGTCGCGCACCGATCTGATGGCCGTGATGCGCGATACGCCGCAGGCGCATGGCGGCCTGCTGTCCACCCGCAGCGTGCTGGTCGTGGCGGAGACGGCGCTGGCGGTCGTGCTCGTGGCCGCCGCCGGTCTGCTGATCCACAGCTTCGTCCGGCTGGCCGGGGTCGACGCCGGCTTCAGCGCCGAGCGGGTGCTGACGTTCCAGGTGGCCACGTCGCCCGACGCCGTCGTGCAGCGGCTCGAGATGAACGGCCGGCTCGTCGATCGCCTTCGCGCGCTGCCTGGCGTGGCCGCCGCCGGGTACTCGCTCAGTATCCCCCTGCAGACGCGCAACCTGGTGACGAGGTTCATCGATCCACCCTGGCCACGGGAGGGCGAGCCTGCGGGCAACCCCTACATCGTGCCCGTGAACCCCGGCTACCTGGAGGTGATCGGCACGCCGCTCCTCGCCGGCCGGTTCTTCCGTCCGGAGGACGATCGCGAGGCGCCGGTCATGATCGTCAACGAGTCGCTGGCGCGGGCGGCGTTCACCGGCGACCCGGTCGGACAGCTCGTGCGCACGACGTTCAATGAGGCGGCGTGGGAAGTCGTCGGCGTGGTCGCCGACGCCTCTGGCCAGCAGTCGCTCGCCGACGACCCGGCTCCGGCGTTCTACGTCCCGGCGGGGCAGATGGTGCGGTTCTCCTGGGGGCAGGGTCCCGACGCGGCCTATCTGTGGACCGGGGCGATCTTCGCCGTTCGCGCCGAGCGCGATCCCGATGCGCTCGTGCCGGCGATCAACGCGACCCTCAGGGAGCTGGAACCGCGCTCGGCGATTACCAGCCTTGCGCCGCTGACCCGCATCGTCTCGAACTCGATGGCGGCGCCGCGATTCTACGCGGCGGCGCTCGGCACCTTCGCCGGCGTCGCGCTGGTGCTGGCCGCGATCGGCCTCTACGGCCTGCTGGCGTACTCGGTGGCGCAGCGCACGCGGGAGATCGGCGTGCGCATGGCGCTCGGCGCGCAGCGCCGCGGCATTCTGGCGCTGGTGCTCGGGCAGGGAGCCCTGCTCGCGGGCATCGGCGTCGTTGCCGGGCTCGCCGGGGCGTTCGCGGTGACGCGGTATCTCTCGAGCCTGCTGTTCGGCATCACGCCGCTCGATCCGGCGACCTTCATGGCTGTGGGGCTCGTGTTCGCGGGCGTGGCGCTCCTGGCGTCGTACGTGCCGGCCCGCCGGGCCACGGGCGTCGATCCGCTCGTGGCGCTCCGGTCGGAGTAGCCGACCTCGGAATCAGGAAGGAGCACGCCATGCACTCGCTGACTGTTCTGATGGGCACGACGGCTCTGGTGCTGTGCACCGCCCTGCCTGCGCTCGCCCAGGCGCCGCCCGACCTCTCTGGCACGTGGACCTTCGATCCAACGTCGCTCCCTGCAGACGCTGGCGGTCCCGGTGGCATCAGTCCGCCGCGACAGCTCACGCTTTCGCAGACCGCCGGCACGCTCTCCATTTCGTTCTTGCAGAACGGCACGACGACCACCATGACCTACAACCTCGACGGGTCCGAGAGCCGGAACGAAGACGGGGTGTCGAACGCCTCGTGGCAGGCTGCCCGGCTCGTCATCGTCACGTCGCAGAGCTTCGGCGGCCGCGAGATCGAGCGGCGTCGCGTGCTCTCGATGGACGGCGACGACCTGGTGTTCGAGGTGCCGGGGGCCATCCGGCTGCAGGGCGGCGAGCCGACCGGCGCCCGACTGGTCTACACAAAGAGCAGATAAGACGAGAGCGACCTTGCGTGTCAGTACATCGCGGATGGCGGGGGCCTGGCTTCTCCCGAACTGAGGGCAACGACATGGCGAGCGTCAGGCGATTCCTCCAGCGGCTCCGAAACGTCCTGCAGCCCGGCCGGGCCGAACGGGAGCTCGCGCGGGAGATGACGTCGCACCTGTCCGTTATCGAGGACGACTTCCGCCGGCAGGGCATGACCGCCGACGAGGCGCGCCTCGCGGCACGGCGCGCGATGGGGGGCGTGGAGCAGACCAAGGAACGCCACCGCGAGGCGCGCTCGCTGCCGCTCGTCGAGGACCTGCGGCGCGACCTCGGCGTCGCGGCCCGGATGCTGCGGAAGGCGCCCGGCTTCACCGCCGTCGTCGTCCTGACGCTCGGCGCCGGCATCGGCGCCAACACCGCCATCTTCACCGTCGTCAACGCGCTCCTGCTGCGGCCGCTGCCCTACCCGCAGCCCGAGCGGCTCGTCCGGATCGTCGAGCACGTGCCCGGAGCCGAGACCCCCGACGGCCGTCCCGTGCAGCGGACGACGGTGACGAAGGGCGAGGCCGATGCGCTCGCCTCGGCGACCACGATTGCGGACCTCGGGCTCTATCTGGGTGCCGGACCCGGCGTGACGTGGACGGAGGGAGATCAGGTACGCGGCCTCGTCTCGGCGGACGTGCAGCCGTCCGTGTTCCGGATCCTCCGTCTGTCACCCGTGCTGGGCCGGGCCTTCACGGACGAGGACGCCGCGGCCGTCGCAAGCGACAGCCGGGATCGAGTGGCCGTGCTCAGTTGGACCGCCTGGCATCGCTACTTCGGAGGCGATTTGTCGATCCTCGGACGGACGATGAACCTGAGCGGCCGCGAGCACGTCATCGTCGGCGTCATGCCCGAGGCGTACGCCTTTCCGTCGGCATCCGTCGAGGTCTGGACGCCGCTGGCGCCGCCGGCCCCGGGCCCCTTCCCGTTCAACGCCATCGCGCGGGTCCGGGACGGCGTGTCGGTTGAAGCCGCCTCGTCGGAGGTCCGTGCGATCTATGCCGGCCTGGGACGCAGCGAGGGGCCCGGCGGGGGGCCGCGGGTCGACGTCGTGTCCGTCAGCCAGGAGCAGGCCTCCCAGTTCCGTCCCGCGTTGCGCGTCCTGGCCGGCGCCGTCGGCGTGGTGCTCCTGATCGCGTGCGCGAACGTCGCCCACCTGCTGCTCGCGCGCAGCACGGTGCGCGTCCGGGAGTTCGGCGTGCGCGTGGCGCTGGGCGCGGGGCGGGCACGGCTCCTGCGCCAGGTGCTCACCGAGAGCCTGCTGCTCGCCTCGCTCGGCGGCGCGGTGGGCCTGGCACTGGCGTACGTCAGCACGGCGCTCCTCACGTCGGCGTGGCCGGGCAACGTCGCCCCGCAGTCGGGACTGCCCCGCATCGACCGCATCGACGTCGACACCACGGTGCTTGCGTTCACGGCCATCGTCACCGGTCTCACGGGACTCCTCTTCGGCCTCGTGCCGGCGCTGCACGTGTCGCGCACCGATCTGACTGCGGCAATGCGCGATACACCGCGGACCCCCGGTGCGCACGGCCGGCCCCTGTCGATCCGCGGCCTGCTCGTCGTGGCGGAAACGGCCCTGGCGGTCGTGCTCGTGGCTTCGGCGGGGCTGCTGATCCACAGCTTCGTCAGGCTGGCCGGCGTCGATGCCGGATTCGATGCCGAGCGCGTGCTGACCTTCCGGGTCGCCACCTCGCCCGAGGCCGCCGCTCGACGGGTCGAGATGAACGACCAGCTCGTCGACCGGATGCGCGCCCTGCCCGGAGTGGCTGCCGTCGGGTATTCGCTCAGCATTCCGCTGCAGACGGCCAACCTGGTGACGGCGCTCGAGGTGCCACGCTGGCCACGAGAAGGCGAGCCCGGCAGGCCCCCCTACATCGTGCCGGTCAACGCCGGCTACCTGGAGGTCATCGGCACGCGACTCGTCGCCGGCCGGTTCTTCCGCGCGGAAGACGAGCGTGCCGCACCCGTCATGATCGTCAACGAGTCGCTCGCGCGAGCAGCCTTCACCGGCAACCCGGTCGGTCAGCTCGTGCGCACGACGTTCAGCGAGGCTGCGTGGGAGGTCGTCGGCGTGATTGCCGACGCCTCGGGCCGGCGGTCCCTGGCCGACGACTCCGCGCCGGCGTTCTACGTCCCGGCGGGACAGATGGTCCGCTTCACCTATGCGCAAGGCAACATGGCCAGCGCGCTGGGCGCCGGCGTGGTGTTCGCGGTTCGCGCCGAGCGCGATCCCGAGGCACTCGTGCCGGCGATCAACACGCTCCTCCGCGATCTGGAGCCGCGCTCCGCGATCACGAGCCTGGCTCCGATGACCAGGATCGTGTCGAACTCGATGGCGGCGCCGCGGTTCTACGCCGCCTCGCTCGGCACGTTCGCCGGCGTCGCGCTGGTGCTGGCCGCGATCGGCCTGTACGGCCTGCTGGCGTACACGGTGGCCCAGCGCAGGCGGGAGATCGGCGTGCGCATGGCGCTCGGCGCCCAGCGCCGCGGCATCCTGCGGCTGGTGCTCGGGCAGGGCGCCGTGCTGGCGGGCATCGGCGTCGTGGCCGGTCTCGCCGGGGCCTTCGCGGTGACGCGCTACCTGTCGAGCCTGCTGTTCGGCATCACGCCCATCGATCCGGCCACGTTCGCGGCCGTGGCGCTCGTCTTCGTGGGCGTGGCGCTCCTCGCGTCCTACGTGCCGGCCCGCCGCGCCACGGGCGTCGACCCGCTCGTGGCGCTCCGGCCGGAATAGCCGATCTCGCGGAAATCCCAAGACCCGAGGAGGATCAGGCATGCGATCGCCGAGTGCGTTCGTGATCACGGTGGCTCTCGTCCTCATCACGTCCGGGACGACGATCGCCCAGACGAAACCCGATTTCTCGGGTACGTGGGCGCTCGACCCGGACTCGGGGATCGGCCCGCCGCAGCTCACGCTCACGCAGGACGCCAATACGCTCACGGTCGCCACCTCGTTCGACAAGGGCGGCCTCGTCCTGACCACGACCTACAACCTCGACGGGTCCGAGAGCGTGAACCGGGCGTTCGGCGGCCCCGCCATCGTGTCGAGGGCGACGTGGGAAGGCAACCGGCTCGTCATCGTCACGCCGCGGAACGTGGGCGGAAAGGAGGTCGAGCAGCGCGACGCGCTGGCGATGGCCGGCGGCGACCTCGTGTTCGAGACGACGCGGTTCGACCTGCAGGGCGCCGCGACCGCCGTGCGACTCGTCTACACGAAGGGCCGATGAATCGCGATAGTCTCGCGCCCTTCCGGGGGCCCACGCGATTCGCTGAGGGGAGTTGCCGCTACGCCAGCGTGGAAAGCTGGTTGCGCTGTCGCGAGAGGCGCGACTCGCGGTCCTTGGCGAACCGGCGGATCCCCGCCACGATCGACGTGCGATCGAGATGCGCCTCGGCGATCACCTCCGGCTCCAGGCCGCTCGTCAGCCACTGGTTGTCCCAGTCGGAGGTCAGCGAGTACTCGTCGGTCAGCGGCCCCACGTTGCGCAGCGGCCACATGCGCCGCGTCCCCGTCGAAACCACCATCAGGTCGTAACGCGCCTCCGCGGGCAGCACCCAGTTCCGGTACGACTCCGGCTGGCGATCGAACAGCTCCTCGCTGATCGCCGCGATCACCCTGACGTTCACGCCCGCCTTCTCGAGCTCCGGCAGCGCGCTCACCAGGTTGACCGTCGAGCTCGACCCCTGCGTGACGACGTACCCGTGACGCGGGCCCGGCGTGAAATCGCGGATCAGGTAGAACCCCTTGGCCGCCGCCCGGATGTCGGTGTCGGCAAAGGTCGACCGGTCCGCCACCGGGAAGTCGGGCCGCGCCACCTCGAGCGTGATGATCCCGACCCTCGGCTCGCGCGCCGCGATCTCGGCGGCCGCGAAGTAGGCGGGCGCCACGTCGTTGTAGTCCCAGAAGTTCAGGTGGATCGTCTGGCCGCGCGGGAAGAGCTTCCACACCTGCGGCGCGAAGATTCCGAAGTGCGTGCGCCCGTCGGCCGCCGTCTCCGGACCCGAGTGCCCCACCAGGATGTGCAGGACCCCCACGCGGAACGGGCTGTCCTGGTTCTGCTGACTCCAGACGCGTGACGGCGTGTACATCAGCGGCGTGAAGGCGCCGTAGGTGCCGCTGATCGCCCACACGCCCGCAAACGCCTTCGGATCGAGCGAGGCGCTCTGGCTCACGAGCCCGATGGCCGTCGAGGCATTGCCCGCCTCCTGGATGGCCGCCTTGATCCGCGTGCCCAGCGGATTGCGCTCCGGGTCGTAGTGCCCCCAGAGGCTGCCGTGCTCCAGGTTGATCGACTCCGACAGGTCCGCGGCGATCGTCAGGAAGCGGTTGCCCGTCACGTGGTTCATCCACTTCAGGATCTCGGAGATGCCGCGCCGCGTGCCCGCCACCTCGCCCGGCTTGCGGAAGAGCGCGATCGACACCTCGCGCGTCTCCCCGGAGACGTCGTTCCGCGCGGTCACCTTCTGCGGGTCGAGCGGCAGGCTCGCCACGCGCAGCCGCTCGTCCTGGAACGGGTCGCGGCCCAGGTCGAACCGCAGCGGGACCTTCTCCGGCACCGAGTCGCCGATCTCCACCAGCCGGTCGGCCAGCCAGTCGCCCAGGCCGTTGCGCTCGAGCACCGACATGGCGACGTCGATGTTCGTCTTGAACTGCACGAGCCGCTCGCGCGGATCCTTCACCGGCCCCTGCCTGATCCCCTGGAACTCCACGCCGTAGCGAGCCTCGAACGTGCTGGCGAGCCCGACGAAGTAGTCCGAGTTCATCTTCATCGCGTAGGGATGGCTCTTGTAGCCCACGACCTGGTCGCCGAGCCCCTCGATGCGGCCACCGGCCGCCGTCGGCCAGTACCCCTTCGTCGTCTTCCCGATCATCGCCATCGGCCGGCGATCGGCCGGATCCCACCGCTCCATCGTCTTGAGCGCCGCCACGACGTCGTCGTAGGCGTTGCCGTCCTTGACGACGAACACGTTCCACCCGTACGACGTCCACTGATCGACGATGCGGTACGCGTCGAACGTCCGATCGACCACGCCGCCGAGCAGCGAGTCGTCGATCCCGGCGTTGTTGTCCGAGATCATCACGCGCAGACGCTTGCCGACCTTGAGCGCCACCGCCTGCGTCTTGAGCTCCTGGGCGTGCCCCTCGGTCATGGCGAACTCGCCCTCGAAGGCGATCACCTTGGGGCCCGCCGTCATCGGCACGCCAGAGACGTTCCAGAAGGCGGCCTTCCCCGCCGCCGTCGCGACGCCGATGCCCGAGGGGCCCCCGTTGACGTCGTTGGTCACGTCGGTGCTCTCTGCGTGACCGGCCAGGGCGCGAATGCCACGCAGCGTCGCCTGGGCGAAGAGGGGATCGCCGGCGAGGCCGTGGTCCTCGAGCAGGGTGGCGAGCGCCCCGGCGCCGCGCCGAAAGCCGAGGGCGTCGATCGGCAGGATCGCGACCCGTGGGTCCACGTAGTACTTCCGGTCACCGGTCGCCTCGTACCGCCGCGCCATCGCCTGTCCCATCACCATCCAGAGCGCGTAGCAGGTCGGAATGCAGTGCCCGCCGGCCAGCATGAACTTGTCGCCGTACGGATGCTTGGGACGGCGGTAGTCGTAGCGGAGGCCGCCCAGGTCGGGACCCACCAGGTGCGTCGCGACGTTGTAGGGCGTGTAGGCGAGCGGCCCGCCGAAGTGCCCCGTCTGCGCGTAGTTGCCGAGGAGCACGAGGGTCATGCAGGTCATGAACCCGACGTCCTCGAGACGCTCCCGGTCGTACGGAGCCGTCAACGGATCGATCGGGGACAGGGTCGCTGGGGCGGTAGCCAAGGCTCAGGAACCTCCGATTCGGGTGCGGACACGGGCTGCAGGGGCGAGGCGGGCCGGCCCGACCACTCCTCGTCCCGTGCCAAGTGTAATTCAGCCGATCAGTTCCAGGGATCCACCACTGGCACGTCGAGCCCCTCGAAGTGTCTCGTGTCCCGCGTGGCGATCGTGGCGCGTCGTGCGAGGGCGATGCCGGCAATCAGCGTGTCGCGCAGATCGACGCCGCGACCTGCCTGCTGGCGGTCCGCCGCGAGCTGGGCGGCCGAGGCGGCGGCGGCCGAGGCGACGTCCAGGATCCGGTTCTCCAGATCCTCCTCCACGACCCGGCCGAACGCGCGCTCCAGCCCGAGCCGGCGCCGGCCGCGTGGCAGCAGCGCCAGTCCGTCGCGCGACCGGCCCCTGGGAGCTACTCCAGGCCGGAGGCGCGGGCCTGCTCGCGCGCCAGCACGGCCTGGTCGCGGTCGCCATCGCCGTGCGCCACGGCGCCGAGCAGCCGGTCGCGGTAGGCGTTGTGGCTCGGCATAGGCACGCGCGCCAGGTCGGCAGCCGCGGCAATGAGACCGGCGTCCTTGATCCCCACCCAGATGGGCGAGCCCACCTGGTCGTAGCTCTCGTCCACCATCTTCTGGCCGTACACCTTGTAGGCGGTCGAGGCGAAGAGCCCCTCGACCATCACGTCCTGGAACACCTGGGGATCGACGCCGTACTTGCGGACGAGGGCGAAGCCCTCGGCCATGGCCACCATGGCGCAGCCGAGCACGGCGTTGTTGGCCAGCTTGATCGCCGTGGCCGATTCGGGCTTCGGCCCGGCCGGGAAGATGCGCTTCCCCATGACCTCGAGCAGCGGCTGCACCTTCACCACGGCCGCCTCGGGACCACCCGGCACGATGCCGAGCTGCCCGGCCGCCGCCAGGTCCGGGCGTCCCAGCACGGGCGCCGCCACGAGCGTCTGGCCGGCCTCGGCGTGCCGCTCCTCGAGCAGGCGGACCATCGCGACGCCGTGCGTGCCCATCACCAGGTGTACGGTTCCCGGTGTCATCGACTCGACGAGCCCGTCGGGGCTGAGCGCCACCGCGCCGATCGCGGCGTCCTCGACGAGCATGGAGACCACGACATCGCGGCCGGCGCACACCTCGGCCACCGTGTCGGCCACGCGGGCACCTGCCTCGCCGAAGGGGGCCGAGGCCGCCCCCACGGTGTCGAACACTATCAGGTTGTGCCCCGCCCCGAGGATGCGGCGCGCCATCCCGGATCCCATCCGGCCGAGCCCGATGAAGCCGACATTCATCTTCTACCTCGCGAGTTCCAGCTCCGGTAACGGATCCGTAATGGGGTCGGGCGTCATCTGGAGCAACTGGCCCTTGACCCACTCGATCTCACGGCACACGTACTCGACGGAAGCATCGCAAGTCGGCGCGCTTGCCAGAGTCGGCCATCAGCTCCTCCACCGACGGCGCCGAGAAGCGCGGGCAGGTCCCGAACTTCTCTTCTGATTCGGCGCGACGCGCGCCTTCACTTCCGGCAGGTAGCGCCGCACGCTCGCCCAGAGCTGCTCCCAGTCGTCGGCCGGGTGCACCAGCGTAGAATACGTGAGGTTTCCCAGCCCCTTACACAGATCCATTCAGTTCGCTCCCTCTCGCCGTGACGCGGCGCGTCACGGCACGGTGCTGGTCTTGCCAGTGTTGGTCGTGGCAGTGTTGGCCCTGCTTCCCGCGCGGCGCGCGGGCGGGGCGGGTTGGCTGTCGCCTCGGGCGACCGTTCCCGCGGCCCAGGCGATCCGTTCCGAGCCCTAGGCCGCCTTTTCCGTCTTTCCGGAGACCACCGAGCGGACCACCGCCTCGGTCACCGAGGCGCCGTGGAACGTCGTGTCGGCGCTGTCGACCTCCACGACACGGCTGACACTCTGGCAGAAGACGTGGTCGATCTCGCCGGCCAGGTCGATCATCGACTCCCCTACGCGGTCCGGATCAGCGAGAACTTCGGATCGGCGCCCAGGCTCTCGGTCACCGGCAGGCCCAGCTCCTTCTTGACGATGTTGGCGCCCTGGACGAGCGACACCATCTTGTAGAAGGCGTGCCGCCGGCTCATGCCCTCGCGACCCATGCCGCAGTCGGACGACAGGACGAGCCGCTCGGCCGGAATCACCTTCAGCGCCCGGCGGATCAGGTCCGCGATCTCCGTGGGGGCCTCGACCTGCAGGTTGTGATGGTCGATCGCGCCGATGCACACCTTCATGTCGGTGATCGCCTTGCCCACGTCCTCGAGCTCGGTGGCGCCGGAGCTGATCATCTCGAACGTGATGACGTCGGCGTCCACCTGGTTGAGCAGCTCGAGCGCCGGCTTGTAGCTCTGCACCTGCCCGAACATCCGCTGCTGCGAGGGGTTGCCCCAGCACGTGTGGCACCACACCTCGGTCTTCGCGCGCAGGCCCTTCACCGTGTTGTTGAAGACCTTGAGCATGAACTCGGGGTTGATCACCTTGTCCACGTAGCCGCGCGCCGCGAGCAGGTGGATCTGGGGCTCCTCCATCTGGATGACCTGGCAGCCGGCGTCGGCCAGATCGTGCAGCTCGGCGTTGAACGCGTCGCTGATCGCCATGATCCGGTCGGGAATGTTCTTGTAGTGCTCGTCCTGCACGGCAAAGGCGACGAGCTCGGGCGTCACCGTACCGAACTTCACCGGCTTGGGCGTCAGGCGCTGGGCCGCCTTGAAGAGCTCGGCATACTGCATCTCGCCCCGGCCGACCGGGCCGATGATCTTCGGCATCACGCGGGCTTCGAGGTAGTCGTGCAGGATGTGTCCGCGCGGGAACGCCAGACCTCCGGCGCCCACTTTGGCCAGCTTCGGGTGCTGCGTCTCGAAGCCGTTCATGTGGTGCGGCGGGTAGCTCGTCCAGCTCTGGCCGCCGATGTCCTGGTCGAAGCGGCAATCACCGTCGGTCACGATGTCGAGGCCGGCCACGTCCTGCTCCGTCAGATACACGGACAGCGCGTCTACGTACTGCTCGCGAAACCGGGACGTCACCATCGCGTCGAGGAACGAGCGCGTGCCCAGGTTCTCGGTGTACCAGCTCGGGCGCGGCAGCGAGCCCGTGACGGTGGTCGGGAGCATCTTCCCGGCGGTCGCCTTCAGCATGAACGTGTCTCCATCGCTTTATGAGAGGGTCAACCTTCGAACGTTACCAGCGCGCGGCTGGTCGAGTCAACGCGCCGCGGTCGCTCGCCGGAGCCGAAAGTGCCTGCCAGATCGCCGTCCGGCGAGCCCTCGCGGCCCTCGGCGCCGCCTGCGGGAACGCCCGGTTCGCCCCGCGCGACCGGCACGATCCGAGATTGTCTTGGCGGGACCAGATCGGCTAGCTTTGATATCAGGAGAACCAGATGCGCGTGTCCAAGTGCGTCGTCGCGGTCGTCGTGATCTGGGTGGTCGGTGTCGGGTCCCTGCGGTCGCAGACGCCTGCCAGTCCGGTTGCCGACGCCGTGATGCGGGGCGACGTGGCGGCCCTGCGCATGCTGCTGCAGGAGGCTGCCGACGTCGACGCCCCGCAGGTGGACGGCGCCACGGCGCTCCACTGGGCCGTGCATCGCGGGGACGTGGAGTCGGCGGCGCTGCTGATCGAGGCCGGGGCTCGCGTGGACGCCACCAACCGCCTGGGCATCACGCCCCTGTACATGGCGGCCGTCTACGGCCACGCCGCGCTCGCGGACCGTCTGCTGCGAGCCGGGGCCGATGCCCTGGCGCTCGGCCCGAACGGCGAGACCACGGTGATGCTCGCCGCGCGCAGCGGGAACCCCGACGTCATCCGGCGGCTGGTGGAGGCCGGCGTCGACGTCAACGCCACCGAGCCGCTCCGCGGCACGACCGCCCTGATGTGGGCCGTGGAACAGCGGCACCCCGAGGCGGTCGAGGCGCTGCTCGAGGCCGGCGCCGACCCCGGGGCGCAGTCCGGCCCGGCGGGCACGCCGCGCAACTATCTGGCGCCGCGCGTCAACACGCGCAACGTCGAGGAAGCCCAGCAGCGACGCGTGCGCGCGCTCGAGGAGGGTCGCACGTACGAGGAACAGCTCGCCTTCGAGCAGCGCAACAGCCGCGGAGGCCGCGCCGGCCGCCCGGGCGGCTTCGGGGCCCGGCCCGGGGCGGGCCCCGGACGGCCGCCGGCAGCCGAGGCGGAGGCGGACGACGCCGGTGACGACAACGAAGTCGTGGTGGCCGGCCTGGTGGGCTCGAGCGGAGGCGGCCTCACGCCGCTCGTCTTCGCCGCGCGCGAAGGGGACATCGAGTCGGCACGCCTGCTGCTCGATGCGGGCGCCGACGTCGACCAGACCACCTTCTTCGGCTGGACGCCACTGCTCACGGCGGTCAACAACCGGAACTACCATCTCGCCGAGCTGCTCATCGATCGCGGAGCCGACGTCAACTTCGCCAACGGCGGCGGCTGGACGCCGCTGTACCTGGCGACGGACAACCGCAACATCGAGGGCGGCGACTACCCGGTGCCGAAGCCGGACATGGACCACCTCGCGCTCATTCGCCGCCTGCTCGAGGAGGGAGCGGATCCGAACGCACGCGTGACGGAGAACACGCTCACCCGCACCATCTTCACGATGCAGTGGTTCTACGAAGATGGCGCCACCGCCTTCGTGCGCGCCGCGCAGTCGAGCGACACCGAGCTGATGCGGCTGCTGCTCGATCACGGAGCGGATCCGCAGGTCCTCACCGGGAACGGCGACAGCGCCCTCACGGCCGCCGCCGGGATCGGGTGGGTGGACGGCGTGACCTACGAGCGCTCGCGCGAGCAGAACGTCGAGACGATCCGCATGCTGCTGGATCTGGGCCTCGACCCCAACCACGCGAACAACGAGGGGCGGACGCCCCTGATGGGCGCCGCGCTCAAGGGGCGGACCGACGCGATCGAGCTGCTGGTGGATCGAGGGGCGAGACTCGAGACCCGCGACCGCGGCAGCAGGGACACGCACATTCCGGGCGCGACGATTGCCGGCGTCACGTTCCAGGCGGTCGACTATGCCGACGGTCTGGTGCGCGTGGGCGTGCAGTCGGCGGTGGAGCGCCCGGAGGCCGGGGCCCTGCTCCGACGGATGATGGAGGATCGGGGCCTGGAGGCTCCAGACCCCGATCGGTCCCTGCAGTCGATCTGCGTCGTGCCGCTCTGCCAGGGCGCCGCCGCGCCGCCCGAGGGCGCGGCCGAGCCGCCGGCGCAGTAGGCGCCGCCGGCGAGCGAGGGCCGACCGAGGCCCCGGAGCCTCGTGCTAGTTCTCGACCGGTGTCAGTGCCGGCATTCCGTCGAGCGACACCTCGCCGTCCAGCCCGTCGCGAGTCAGCCCGACCTGCGGGTTCTGCAGGCCCCCGGTCAGTCCCTCGGCGCGTTGCACGGTCACGAGCCACTGGTTGTTGAACTTGGTGTGCAGGGCGGCAATCTCCGCTCCCCACTCCGGGAGGAGCGTCGCGATCCGGGTCGAAATCGCCAGTGCTTCGTAGTGTCCGCCGGTGTTCTTCACGGCCGGAATGGCGATGAGCGCCTGCATGTTCTCGTTGATCTGCGAAACGGACGTCACGTCCCCGCGGGTCGAGATCACTGCGACGTCGATCAACGCCCGCCGCCCGCGCAGGAACAGGAGCGCTCTGTTGATCTCCTCCGGCTGGTAGCTCTGGGACTCGTTGGCCGTCGTCGACACCATCACGAGGACGGGGATCGAATCCATCACCTGCTTCTCTTCGAACTCGTCCTCGTAGCGCTTGGCGAACTCGACGAGCGCGTCACTGAACTTCGGGGCGGCGTTCTCGGGACCGAACTGGTTGATGCCCCTGAGGAGCTCCTCCCGGTTGGTGGTGGCCGACACCACGCGACGCGGCTGCGGCGCGATCGTGATGAGCGTCACCTCGACGTCCTCGGGCAGTGCCTTGACCAGCCCCTCGAGTCCGGTCCGGTAGTGCGAGAGCATCTCCCGGCTGGCGACCCCGTTGTCCACGGCGACCGTCACCTGCACCGGCCTGCGGAACGGCTCCACCTTGACGATCGTGTTGGGCATGCCGTTCTCGGACATCAGGATGTCGTCGGTCGTCAGGTCGGACACCGGGTTGCCCTGGGCGTCGGACGCCGCAATGATGAACTGAAACTGCTGCTGGGCCTGGACCGTGGCCGCCGGGACCAGCAGCCAGGCCGCACAGGCCGAAAAGATGATTGCGCCGCGAAATCTGATCATTACAGCCCTCCTTCAGGGCCCATTACACACCAGTTCGCCGAATCGGGAAAGAGCCCGGGGGCCAGGGCGCCGGGCTCGCCCTTTTTCGTGCCCACAGCGCGCCCCGCGCGCCCATGCGCCGATAATCCCGTCATGGTCCGCCTGGGCTCCGACCTCCTGATCGCCTCGCACCGCCTCGACGGCCTGCGCGTCGGCGTGGTCTGCAACCATGCCTCCCTCGATCGCGGTTTCCGTCACGTGGTCGATCGGCTCGCCGCCGAGGGGCGTTGCACGCTGGCCGCCGTCTTCGGCCCCCAGCACGGCTTCCGGTCCGACGTCCAGGACAACATGATCGAAACGGCCCACGCCGAGGACGCGGCCAGGCGCGTGCCGGTGTACTCGCTCTACAGCGAGACGCGGGAGCCGACCGGGGAGATGCTGCGAGGGCTCGACGTCCTGGTGATCGACCTGCAGGACGTCGGCGCGCGCATCTACACCTACATCTACACGATGGCCAACTGCCTGCGGGCGTGCGCGCGGCACGGCGTACCGGTGGTCGTCTGCGACCGGCCGAACCCCATCGGCGGCACGGCCGTCGAGGGCGCGCTGCTCCGGCCGGGATTCGAGTCCTTCGTCGGGCAGTACCCGATTCCGATGCGGCACGGGATGACGATCGGCGAGCTCGCGCGGCTCTTCAACGACCGCTTCGGGTGCGGCGCGACGCTCGAGGTCGTGGCCATGGAGGGGTGGACACGGGACATGCACGCCGATGCCACGGAGCTGCCGTGGGTGATGCCGTCTCCGAACATGCCGACCCTCGATACCGCCATCGTCTACCCCGGCACGGTGCTCTTCGAGGGCATCCTCGTATCCGAGGGCCGCGGTACCACACGCCCCTTCGAGCTCACGGGCGCGCCGTGGATCGACGCCGAGCGTTTCGCCGCCGGCATGAACGACCTGGACCTGCCGGGCGTCTACTTCCGCCCCGCCGTCTTCGAGCCGACGTTTCAGAAGCACGCCGGGGAGCGCTGCGGCGGCTGCCAGATCCACGTGACGGACCGCCGGGCGTTCCGCCCCGTCCTGACCGGCGTGGCGCTGGCGGCGGCGTTCCGCGAGGCCGATCCGGCGCGGTTCGCGTGGCGGCCACCGCCCTACGAGTACGAGCACGACCTGATGCCGATCGACATCCTCGCGGGCTCGGACACGCTGCGCCGGCAGCTCGAGGAGGGCACGCCGGCGGCCAGGATCGCCGCGTCCTGGCAAGAGGACGAGGAGCGCTTCAGAGCGGAAAGGGCGGAGTTCCTGTTGTACTAGGGCTACAGGCTCCGGGCTTCAGGCTACGGCCTGCCGTTCCGCCTGCGGCCTCTCGACAGCCCGGGTCACTCCGGCCCGGCGCCGCGCGAGCGCGTCTTCGCGATGCCGGGCGCCTGACGCTCCTGGTCGAGTGGTGCCTCGAGGTGGTGGTCCGTCAGGTGGCCGCGCAGCAGATCGAACGCCTGCCGGGGCGTGTCGACCCGCTGGATGAGATCGACGTCCCCCTCGGCGACGGCTCCCCAGTCCGCCATCGGGTCCAGGTTGAGGATCGCGTCCCAGTAGTCCGAGCCGTACAGGATGATCTGGATCTGCTTGGCGAGCTTCTCGGTCTGCATCAGCGTCAGGATCTCGAACATCTCGTCGAGCGTGCCGAACCCGCCGGGGAAGATCACCAGCGCCTTCGACAGGTACGCGAACCAGAACTTCCGCATGAAGAAGTAGTGG
>Ga0302046_10002527_pt1 | contig 16979 bp, 19 predicted proteins | sample RVTome_11_FD_200261 | JGI IMG/M metagenome (GOLD analysis project Ga0302046, IMG submission 200261) | Soil microbial communities from uranium-contaminated site in the Upper Colorado River Basin, Wyoming, United States - RVT147D111 (version 2) ...
AGTCGCTCCGGGCGCGGCTCGCTCGGGCCCCCCATCCCCCAGCGGGGGCTGGGGCGCAGATCAGTCGAATCGCTGGCGGCTCGCTCGCCGCGCCCTGCGCTCCAACGGCGACGACGGCTCGCCATGATGGCGCGCCCGCGGCCCCCGCGCCCAACCCCCGGCGTCACCACGTTTCACGAGATTCACCAGGGAGAGTCATGACGACCCCGCATTCCGAGCCGTTGCATCCGGCCGCCCGTGAGCTGGCGCCGCCCGCGGGCGGGCTGGCGTCCTATCCGCCCGTCGAGCGCTGGCGGGACTGGGAAGAGTACGACCCGGTCGCCTGGCCGGCGAAGGTGAAGCGCCGCTACGAGCTGATCCCGACGATCTGCTTCAACTGCGAGGCGGCGTGCGGGCTGCTGGCCTACGTCGACCGCGACACGCTCAGGATCCAGAAGTTCGAGGGCAACCCGGTGCATCCCGGCAGCCGCGGGCGCAACTGCGCCAAGGGCCCGGCCACGCTCAACCAGGTCGAGGACCCCGAGCGCATCCTCTATCCGCTGCGGCGGGTGGGAGCGCGAGGCGGCGGCCGGTGGGAACGGGTGACGTGGGACGAGGTGCTCGACGACATCGGCGGGCGCATCCGCACGGCGCTCGTGGAGGGTCGCCAGAAGGAAGTGATGTATCACCTCGGCCGGCCCGGGCACGAGCTGGTCTATCTCCAGCGCGTGTTCCATGCCTGGGGCATCGACGGCCACAACAGCCACACCAACGTCTGCTCGGCCAGCGCGCGGGCGGGCTACGCGTTCTGGCACGGGATGGACCGGCCCTCGCCCGACCACGCCAACGCGCGCTTCATCCTCCTGCTGTCCTCGCACCTGGAGACCGGCCACTACTTCAACCCCCACGCCCAGCGGATCATCGAGGCCAGGGCGCGCGGGGCGAAGGTGGCGGTCATCGACTCGCGGTTGAGCAACACCGCCTCCATGGCCGACTACTGGCTGGCGCCGTGGCCGGGCTCGGAGGCGGCGCTGCTGCTGGCGATGGCCCACGTGCTGATCCGCGAGCGGCGCTACGACGGCGAGTTCGTGCGGCGCTGGGTGAACTGGGAGGAATACCTGCGCGAGGAGCGGCCGGACCTGCCGGCGACGTTCGAGTCGTTCCATCGCGCCATCGACGAGCTGTACGCGTCGTACACGCCGGAGTTCGCCGCGAAGGAGAGCGGCGTGGACGCGGCCACGATCGTGCAGATCGCCCGGGCGGTCGGCGAGGCCGGCTCGGCGCTGGCCACCCACATCTGGCGCAACACGGCGGCCGGCAACCTCGGGGGCTGGCAGGTCGCGCGGGCGCTGGAGTGGCTGGTGGTGCTGGTCGGGGCCGTGGCCACTCCCGGCGGCACCGCGCCCAGCGCCTGGAACAAGGCGATCCCGGCGCCGCCGATGATGCCGCCGCCGGGCCGGGTGTGGAGCGAGCTGCTCATGCCGAGGGAGTACCCGCTGGCCTTCTTCGAGATGAGCTTCCTGCTGCCGCACTTCCTGCGCGAGGGCCGCGGCAAGCTGGCGATGTACTTCACGCGGGTCTACAACCCCGTGTGGACGAATCCGGATGGCATGTCGTGGATCGAGATGCTGACGGATGAGGCGAAAGTCGAACGGCACGCCTGCCTGACGCCGGTCTGGAGCGAGACGGCGTGGTTCGCCGACTACGTGCTGCCGATGGGCCACGCCTCCGAGCGCCACGACCTGATGTCGCAGGAGACGCACGCGGCGCGCTGGATCGGCTTCCGGCAGCCCGTCCTGCGCCTGGCGCTCGAACGACGGGGCCGGGCCTTCGACCTCACCTGGCAGGCCCACGAGGCGGCCGGGCTGGGCCAGGTGTGGGAAGAAGACGAGTTCTGGATCGAGCTGTCGTGGCGCATCGATCCCGATGGCGGCCTCGGCATCCGGAAGTACTTCGAGTCCCCCTATCGTCCCGGCCAGAAGCTGCGCATCGAGGAGGTCTATCGCTGGATCTTCGAGAACAGCGTGCCGGGGCTGCCGGAGGCGGCGACGCAGGAAGGGCTGACGCCGCTCGAGTACATGCGCACCTACGGCGCCTTCCTGATCGAGGACCACGTGTACCGGACTCACGAGCAGGCCCCGCCCGCCCGCGACCTCGACGGCGCCGCGGTCGATCCGACGACCAGGGTCATCAGCAAGAGCGGGGCGGCCGTCGGCGTCGAGATCGACGGCCGGCCCTGCGTCGGCTTCCCGACGCCGTCGCGCAAGCTGGAGTTCTTCTCGAAGACCCTCAAGGACTGGAAGTGGCCGGAGCAAGCGGTGCCCGGCTACATCCGCAGCCACGTGCACTGGTCGAGCATCGATCGAGCCCGGGGCGAGATGGTGCTCCTGCCGACGTTCCGGCTGCCGACGCTCATCCACACGCGCTCCGGCAACGCCAAGTGGCTCTACGAGATCTCGCACACGAACCCGCTGTGGATCCACCCCGAGGACGCCGGCCGCCTCGGCGTCGCCACCGGCGACCTGCTGAAGATCGCCACGGCGATCGGCCACTTCGTCGACAAGGTCTGGGTCACCGAGGCCATCCGGCCCGGCATCGTCGCCTGCTCGCACCACCTGGGCCGCTGGCGGCTGGCCGAGAGCACGGGGGGCGAGCGCTGGTCGACCGCGCTGGTCGATCTGCAGCGCCCCGGCCCCGGGCAGTGGCGCATGCGCCAGGTCCACGGCGTGCGCCCCTGGTCGAGCGACGACCCCGACTCCGGGCGCGTCTGGTGGGAGGACGCCGGCGTCCACCAGAATCTCACGTTCCCGGTGCAGCCCGACCCCGTGAGCGGCCAGCACTGCTGGCACCAGAAGGTGACTGTCACTCGGCCTGGCCCCGATGATCGCTACGGTGACGTGGTCGTGGACACCAACCGCTCGTTCGAGGTCTACCGCGAGTGGCTGGCCAAGGCCCGGCCGGCACCGGGGCCGGGCAATCTTCGCCGGCCGCTCTGGCTGCCCCGGGCGTTCAAGCCGGACGCTTCTGCCTACCGGTTGGGCGATTAGGCCCACCGGTCTGGGGGGACGGCTCGCCGAGGCTGCGCATCGAGGGCGAACGGCGGGGAGCCCGGTGTCTGCCTCAGCTCACCCTGGGCCAGCCGGAGAAATGAGCGTTATGACGACGGTATGTGCGCACATAACACGCACTTCTCCTTCACGCCTTCGACGCTCGGCGTCAACGTTCTCGAGCACTTCGTCGCGACCTTCGAGCTGCACGATCCCTGAATGTTGGCGGCTCGCTCGAACTGATCGCGAATCCGGTGGCCAAGCAAGCGTCGACGGCTGCTCATGCCCGTCGCGGGCCGCCGTGCGCTGAATTATCTGCCGGACGACCTGTGGACGAGGATCAATATCGAGTTGTTCAGGGCCCTCATCACATAACTCCGGTCGACAAAGACAGAAATGCATGGTACATGATGGCGCGAAGGGGGCAAGCGCATGGTGAAGGCGCGCGAGACGGCGGGCGGGGTGAGCCGGCGTGGGGTCCTGAGGGGGCTCGGCGCGGCCGGCATCGTCGCGGCAGCCGGCGGCTCGGTGGCGCTGCGCGCGAGGCCGGCGTCGGCCCAGGCGCTCGGGCGGAACGAGCCGGTCGAGGCCGCGCTCAAGCGCGTGTTCGCCGGGCGGGCGATGAAGGACGGCAGTGGGATGATCAAGCTCGACATCCCGCTCATCGCGGAGAACGGCGCGGTGGTGCCGGTGGCGGTCGAGGTCAACGCGCCGATGACGCCGCAGAGCTACGTCAAGCACATCTACGTGGTGGCCGACAAGAACCGGATCCCGATCGTCACAAGGATCGCCATGACCCCCGACTCGGGCCAGGCCTACATGGGCGCCAACATCCGGCTGGGCGAGACGGGCGACGTGCGAGCCATCATCGAGCAGAGCGACGGCACCCTCTGGCAGGTCACGCGCGAGGTGAAGGTCACCGTCGGCGGCTGCGGAGGCTGAGGGCGATGTCAGACATCGGCAAGGTCCGGCTGCGCGTGCCGTCCAGCATCAAGGCCGGAGACGTGATCCGCGTGCGCTGCCTGGTGATCCATCCCATGGAGCGCGTCGAGCGTGACAAGGCCGGCAAGATCGTCGACAAGAAATACCGCTACATCGACAGGGTCACCGTGACCTATCTCGGCAAGACGATCGCGACGCTCGACACGACCCAGAGCGTCAGCGAGAACCCGTTCTTCGCGTTCACGCTCAAGGCCACCGACCCGGGCAAGCTCGCCGTGACGTTCCACGACACCCACGGGGGCCGGTACGAGGGCACGATCGACATCACGTTCGGCTGAGATGCCACCGCGCACCAGGCCGCGGTGGCTCGGGCTCGCGCTGCTGGCGGCGGCCTGCGCCACGGCCGACCACACCACGGTCCCCCGCTGGGCGTCGCACGCGGTCCCCGAGGCGCGCGGCGACATCCGCGTCGAGCCCGACGGCCGGCGGGTCGCCGTGCGCTATCGCGGCTGGACGACGCGCGACTTCGGCGGGTACCGGACGTACGGCTACGACGACTCCCGGCCCGAGCTGCCGGTGCAGAAGGCGGCCATGCCGGCCGGCGTCGCCGGCGATCCCAGGCGCGGCCGCGCCCTCTTCCTGAACCGCGCCAAGGGCCCGTGCACCGGCTGCCACCTGGTGCCCGGCGACGACGTGTGGCCGGCCGGCAGCGTCGGACCGGACCTCTCGACGCTGGCCGATCGCAAGCTGCCGGATGCGTACCTCTACCAGCAGCTGTGGGATCCGCGCGTGGTGTTCCCGAAGACCGTGATGCCGGCCTGGGGGGCGCAGGGCGTCTTCACGCCCGAGGAGCTGGTGCACCTGGTGGCGTATCTGCAGACCCTGCGCGGGCCGGCGGCGCCGGAGAAGGATCCCAACCGCAATCCCTTCACGCGGGCGAAGCCCGTCGGGTTCGGTGACAACCTCGATCCGACCAACAACCCCGCGGTGCTCCGGGCGGAGGGCGCCGAGGCGCTGTGGACGGCGAAGGGCCCGTCCGGCAAGGCGTGCGCCGACTGCCACGCCGGCGGCGTCGAGACGTCGATGCGGGGGGCGGCGACCCGCTATCCCAGGTACGTCACCGCCTACCGGCGGGTGATGGCGGTCGAGGATTTCCTCGGCGTGCACGGGCCCGAGACGACCGGCCGGCCGCTGCCGGTCGAGAGCGCGCCGAACCTCGATCTCACGATGCTGGTCAAGATGGCCTCCAACGGGCTGCCGGTGACGGTGGATACGTCGAGCCCGGCCGCGAAGGCGGCGCTGGCGCGCGGGGAGGCCTCGTTCCACCGGCGGGTCGGCGAGCGCAACCACGCCTGCGCGGACTGCCACACGCCCGATCGCGGCGCCAACAAGTTCCTGGGCGGCCGCTTCCTCGGCGACGTCACGGCCGGGTTGACGCGGCACTTCCCGACGTGGCGGACGAGCCAGAACGACGTCTGGGACATGCGCAAGCGCTTCCAGTGGTGCATGACGCCGCTGGGCACGAACATGCTGCCGGCGGACGCCATCGAGTACGCCGAGCTGGAGCTGTACCTCACGCAGTTCGACAACGGCAAGCTCATGAGCGTTCCGGGCATCCGTCACTGACGACGCCGCCGCAACGGTGCGCTCGGTGGCTCGGTAGGAAGCCGATGGACGTCACCAGGCGAGATCTCATCACGCTCGCCGCCACCGCGGCGGCGGCCGGGCTGACCCCACGGACGCTGGCCGAGGCGGACAGCGCGGCGGAGCGGCTGCTGGACTTCGAGCCGCTGGGCAACGTCACCTTGCTGCATCTCACCGATACGCACGCCACGCTGCTGCCCAGCTACTTCCGCGAGCCGGACACCCTGCTCGGGGTGGGTGACGAGCGGGGCAAGCCGCCGTATCTGACGGGCGCGGCGCTGCTCTCGGCCTACGGCCTCACGCCCGGGAGCGCGGCGGCCCATGCGCTGACCCACGTGGATTTTCCGGCGCTGGCGGCGCGGTACGGGCGGATGGGGGGGTACGCGCACCTGGCGACGCTGGTGAAGCGGGTGCGGGCGGAGCGGGCGGGGCGGACGCTGGTGCTGGATGGCGGGGACGCGCTGCAGGGGTCGGCGACGGCGCTGTGGAGCCGGGGCGAGGACATGCTGCGCGCGACGAATCAGCTCGGCGTGGAGGTGTTCACCGCGCACTGGGAGTTCATGTACGGGCTCGAGCGGGTGCGCGAGCTGTTCGGCGACCGGCAGGGCCGGGGGCGGTTCGCGGGGGACTTCGTCGCGCAGAACGTGAGCGAGGCAGGCTGGGGCGACCGGGTGTTCCAGCCCTACACGCTGCGGGAGGTGGGGGGCGTGCGCGTGGGAGTCATCGGCCAGGCGTTTCCCTACACGCCCGTGGCCCATCCCCGCCGGTTCGTGCCGGACGTGACGTTCGGCATCCGCGAGGACCAGGTCCAGCGGCTGGTCGGCGAGCTGCGGGACGAGCGCCGGGCCGACTGCGTCGTGCTGCTGAGCCACAACGGGATCGCGGTGGACCTCAAGCTGGCCGGGCGCGTGAGCGGCCTCGACGTCATCCTCGGCGGCCACACCCACGACGGGCTGCCGCAGCCCATCGCGGTGGGCCGCACGCTGGTCGTCAACTCCGGCTCGCACGGCAAGTTCCTGAGCCGGCTCGACCTCGACGTGCGCGGCGGCCGCGTGGTCGGCCACCGCTACCGGCTGCTGCCCGTGCTGGCCGCCGCCATCCCGGCCGATCCCGACATGGCGCGGCTCATCCGCGAGATCCGCGGCCCGCACCAGGCGGCGCTGGGCGAGCGGCTGGCCGTCTCCGAGTCGCTGCTCTACCGGCGCGGCAACTTCAACGGAACCTTCGACGAGGTGATCCTGGACGCGCTGCTCGCGCGCGCCGACGCCGAGGTGGCGTTCTCGCCGGGGTTCCGCTGGGGGATCACGCTGGTGCCGGGGCAGGCGATCACGCTGGAGGACGTGTACGCGCACACCGCGCTCACCTACGCCGGCACGTGGGCGCGCGAGCTGACCGGGGCCGAGATCGTGCGCCTCATGGAGGACGTCGCCGACAACCTGTTCCACCCCGATCCGTACTACCGGCAGGGCGGCGACATGGTGCGCGTGGGCGGCCTGACCTACACGATCGAGCCCGGCCGGCCGATCGGCCGTCGCATCCGCGACGCGCGCGTCGGTGCCCGGCCGCTCGATCCGGCGCGGCGCTACCGGGCGACGGGCTGGGCCTCGCTCGGCGAGGCCGACGGCCCGCCGGCCTGGCAGGTGGTCGCCGGCCACCTGCGCGGCCTCAAGCGCGTGCGCCTGGCCCCGCGCCCCCGGGTGCGGGTGCTCTGATCGCCGGCGAGCCATCGCCCGGGATGCTGGTAGAGTTGGCGGGACCCCCGCTGGGTCTCGGAGAGGGCGAATGACGGGGCGGCGACGCCGGGTCTCGATCGCGCTGATGGCGCTGGCGGCTGTCACGATGCTGGCGCTGGCTCTCGGCGGCCCCACCGAGCCCACCGCGGTGGCCGACAAGGTGCTCGACGATCTCCTGTTCGACCTGCAGCTGATCCCGCTCGCCGGCCACACGCCGCCGCCGTTCGAGCTGGAGCGGCTCGCCGACGGCAAGAAGGTCACGCTCGCCGAGCATCGAGGGCGCCCGGTGATGCTCTACTTCTGGGCGACCTGGTGACCGTACTGCACGAGGGAGTTGCCCTCGGCCATCGAGCAGGTGCACCGGGAGTACAGCGACCACGGCCTGGTGGTGCTGCCCATCAGCATCGAGGAGGGGCGCGGCAAGGTGGCCCCGTGGGCGGACAGGCACAAGCTGAGCGTGCCGCTGCTCCTCGATCCCGACGGCGACGCCAGCGCGGCCTACCAGATCACCGCCACCCCGACGGTGTTCCTCATCGGCCGCGACGGCAAGCTGGTCGCCAAGGCGATCGGCAACAAGCCGTGGACCTCGGAGCAGGGGCGCGCGCTGCTGCAGTTGCTGCTGCTGCGGAAGTGACCGCACGCCGGTGATCGACACCCTCGACACCGACGTCCTGATCCTGGGCGCGGGCGGGGCCGGGCTCACCGCGGCCCTGCACGCCGCCGACGCCTCGCCGGCCCTGCGCGTGACCGTGGTCGTCAAGGGCCTGCTCGGCCGCGCCGGCTGCACGCGCATGGTGCAGGGCGGCTACAACGCGGTGCTGGCCGAGCCCGACTCGCTCGGGGCCCACCTGCTCGACACGCTGGCCGGCGGCGGCTGGATCAACGACCAGGAGCTGGTGTGGACCCTGGTGACCGAGGCGCCCGGCCGCGTGCTCGAGCTGGAGTCGCGCTACGGCTGCCTGTTCGACCGCACCCCCGCCGGCCGCATCCACCAGAAGCCGTTCGCGGGCCAGAGCCACGACCGCACCATCCACAAGGGCGACCTCACCGGCATCGAGATCATGAACCGCCTCACCGAGCAGGTGCTCGCGCGGCCGTCGATCGCCGCCCTCGAAGAATGTCGAGCCGTCGAGCTGCTGCTCGACGACGCCGGGCGGGCGGCCGGCGCGCTGCTGCTCGAGATGCGCACGGGCCGGTTCGTGGCGGCGCGGGCGCGGGCCACCCTGCTGGCGATGGGCGGCGGCCCCACGATGTACCGCGTGATCGCCTGCTCGGCCGACAAGTCGGCCGACGGCATCGCGCTCGCCTACCGGGCCGGGCTGCCGCTGCGCGACATGGAGATGGTGCAGTTCCATCCGACCGGCCTCGTCATCCCGGGCTCGCTCATGACGGGGGCGCTGCTGGAGGAAGGGCTGCGCGGCGCCGGCGGCCACCTGCGCAACGGCCTCGGCGAGCGGTTCATGGCCCGCTACGACGCCGCCCGCATGGAGCGCTCGACCCGCGACCTCGTCTCCCGCGCCTCGTTCACCGAGGTGGTCGAGGGCCGCGGCACCCCCAACGGCGGGGTCTGGATCGACGTCTCGCACCTGGGGGCCGAGGCGGTCGAGCGCCAGTTCCGCGGCATGGTCCGCCGCTGCCGTGACTTCGGGCGCGACCTCGCCCGCAGCCCCGTCGAGGTCGGCCCCACCGCGCACTTCCTGATGGGCGGCGTGGTGATCGACTCCAGCTGCCGTACCGCGATCGAGGGGCTGTTCGCCGCCGGCGAGGACACCGGCGGCGTGCACGGGGCCAACCGGCTCGGTGGCAACGGCGTCGCCGAGTCCACGGTGTTCGGCGGGCTCGCCGGCGACGCCATGGCGGCGTTCGTCGAGGGCCGGAGGCCGCCCTCGCCGGCGGTCGCCGCGCTGGAGCCGACGGTGGCGGCGCTCATGGCCCCGCTCGGGCGTCCGGCCGCCCGCAATCTGTACGATCTGCAGCGCCGGCTGCGCGACGTCATGTGGGAGCGCGCCGGCCTCGTGCGTGACGCCGCCGGCCTGGAGGAGGCGCTGGCCGAGCTCGATCGTATCGAGGCGGGCCTCGACGCCGAGGGAGTGGCCGCCGCCGACCCCGCGCTGAACACGGCGTGGCAGGACTGGCTGAGCCTGCGCAACCAGACGCTGGCCGCCCGGCTCATCGCGCGCTCCGCGCTCGCGCGGCGCGAGAGCCGGGGCGCGCACTTCCGCCGCGACTTCCCGCGGCCGGCCGCGGGGCCGCCGACCAGCGTGCGGGTGCGCCGGACCGGCGCTGGACCGGCCGTGACGACGGAGGCGGTGGCGTTCACGCGCGCGGCGCCGGACGGCGCACCGGCGCTGCAGGCGGTCGAGATCGGCGAGTGAGGTATCATCGCCGGAACATTCGCCCTCACGAGGAGGACACCATGGCGTTCGACGGCGAGCAGTTCATCGACCGCTTCAACACCGTCTGGAACGGTCACGACATCGAGGGCATCCTGGCCATGATGACCGACGACGTCGTCTTCGAGGCGTCGTTCGGCAAGGATCCGTGGGGCTCACGGGTGGTGGGGAAAGCGGCGGTCCGCGACTTCCTGGGCGACATGTTCGCGCGCATCCCCGACATCCGCTGGGACGAGACGCGGCACTTCGCCGCGCCCGAGCTGGCCGTGGTGGAGTGGATCACCACCGGCACGCCGCGCGGCAGCGGGCGCTTCGAGACGCACGGGTGCGACATCCTGGCGCTGCGCGACGGCCGGATCGCCGCCAAGCGCTCGTACCGCAAGGCGTCGCTCTGAGCGAACCGCCGGCGCTCGACCGCCGGGCGTTCCTGCGGGGCCTGGCGCTGGCCCCGGTGGCGGCGCTCGGCGGCTGCGCCGTCGCCCGGAGCCCGGCGCCTGCGCCCATCGACTACGGCCCGGGGGCGTTCGAGGTCACGTCACGCTCGGCGCTCGTCTGGCACCGGCTGCGTGGCGGGGGCCGCCTGCACGTCGAGTACGCGACCGATGCCGGCTTCGCGCCGGCCGCCCGGACGCCCGCCGTCGAGGTCACCGCGGACACCGACTACACGGTCGCCCTGCCGCTCGACGGACTCGCCCCCGGGCGGGAGTACGTCTACCGGGCCGTGGTCGAGGGCACGGCGGCCCGCGGGCCGGCGGGACGGTTCCGCACCTCGCCGGACGGGGCCGGCGAGTTCACCTTCGGCTTCAGCGGCGACATCGAGGCCGGGCACCAGCCCTTCACGCTCTTCGACTCGATCGCGCGCCGCCGGCCCGACGTCTTCTTCCTGCTCGGCGACACCGTCTACGCCGACGTCCCCCGGGTCCGCTTCACGCCCTCGGTGGGGCACTACCGCGACAAGCACCGCGAGAATCACGACGACCCGCACCTGGCCCGGCTCCTGGCCGCGACGCCCGTGTACGCGATGTGGGACGATCACGAGGTGCACAACGACTTCGACGGCACGAGCCCGTACATGGCCGAGGGCCGCCAGGTGTTCCGCGAGTACTGGCCGGTGCGCGGCGAGGGCGGCGACCCGACGGTGCTCTACCGGCGATTCGCGTGGGGCCCGGGCGCCGATTTCTTCGTGCTCGACTGCCGCCAGTACCGCCGGCCCAAGGGCCAGACCGACGGCCCCGCCAAGACGATGCTGGGCGCGCGCCAGAAGGGCTGGCTCAAGGACGGCCTGCGCGCGTCGCGCGCCCCATTCAAGTTCGTGCTATCGTCGGTGCCCTTCCACGGCCCCTGGGGGCCCGACCGGTGGGCGGGCTACGCCACCGAGCGCGACGAATTACTCGCCTTCGTCCGGGCCGAGCGCATCACCGGCGTCATCGTGCTCAGCGCCGACATCCACGCCGCCGTCGACGTCGACCTGGGCACCGGCGTGCGCGAGTTCATCGCCGGCCCCATCGGCGCCTGGCCGCTGTGCCGCATCGTGCCCCAGGCCCGCGGGCCGTTGCAGGCCAGCGGGCGCTTCTTCATCTGCGACACGTTCAACTGGGCGCGGCTCACCGTCCGGCCCGAGGCCGGCCCGCCCGAGGTCACGCTGCAGTTCATCGACCACACCGACGCCGTGCGCCACCGTGCGGTGGTGGCGGCCACGGGATAGGCGATGGCCCGCCGGCGGACCTGGGTGAGGGTCGTGGTCGGAGCGCTGATCGTCCTCGCCGTCGTCCTGACCCCGATCATCATCGACCTCTCGCCGGAATGACCGAGCCGCCCCGCATTCTCCGCCGCGAGTGGACGACGGCCGAGGGCTGGCGCGACACCCGCAGCGGCATGTGGGCCTGGCTCATCCAGCGCGCCGCCGCCGTCGCCCTCCTGCTCGGGGTCGCGCTCCACCTCGTCAACCCCTTCCGGCGGGGCGTGCAGGCCGCGCTCCTCGCGCTCGTCCTGCTCCACGCGCTGCTGGGCGTGCGGTCGCTGCTGCTGGACTTCGGGTTGCCGCTGCGCTGGCACCGCCCGCTGTTCGTCCTCGCCCTCGTGATCGCCGGCGCGCTGTTCGTGGTCGTCTGGGGGTGGCGCTGGTACTGAGGCGAGCGCCTGGACGTGGGCTGGGCGATCGACGTCCTGCCCCCTCTGGCCGCCGGGCCGCCGCGGCTCTGCCGGTAGACGCCGGCACGTGTCGGCTGCGAGTCTTGCGCGCACGCTCAGCGCCGGGACATGCCCGCCGCCCGGCGATCCGGGCGCCCCCCGGCGCGTCCCGTCCGCCGGGCCCGCCACCAGGCCCTGATCTCGCTCAGGTGGTCGCGTTCGTGGCTCCACCCGGGGGCGGGGAGCCACTCCGCCACGGTGTATTCGTGCGACGGATCGCGGAGCGCCGCCGTCGGCAGGCGCTGGAGCCGCTCGACGAGATCCGCGCGCACCCGCGCCATCCGGCGGAGCACGGTGGGCAGGGTCAGCCGGCGGGCCCGGGCGACCGACCGCGCGTTGAAGCGGTCCGCATCGGCCATGCCCTCGAACCAGTGGATCCGGTCGCCTCGGCCGCGCGCGATGAGGCGGAGCCGGCGCACGGTCTCCTCGTCGCAGCTCAGCAGGTGGGCGAGGACGTCCTTGACGGACCACCGGTCCTGGGTGCGGGGCCGACGGATCTCGCGCTCGGGCAGCCGCGCGACGAACGCCAGCGTGGCGGCGCGCGACGCCAGCATGCGCCGGACGGCCTGGCGCCGCCATCGCGCGAGCGAGGCGGTTCGCCGGGGAACCATGGCTACGCCGGCCGGGAGCCGACGACGTCGGCGTAGAGGGCCGTCTGCGCGAAGAAATGGCGCAGGACGTAGTGCTCGTTGACGTCGTGCTGCTGATTGTCGCTGTTGGCGGCGGGGATCCAGAGCGCGGGGATGCCCAGCGTCTCGGTGAACACCCACAGCGGCAGCGTCCCGCCCAGCGTGGGCAACGCCACCGGCTCGGCGTCGCCGTGCTGCTTGAGCAGGCGCAGGAGCCAGCCGAACTCCGGCCGGGTCGGCGAGGTGTAGCTGGCCGGCTGGCCGAGAATGCGCACGCCGAACGTGATGCCCGGCGTCCGGTCGCGGTGCTCGGCCACGACCTCCTCGACGATCTCCGCCATCGCGGCCGGCGGCGTGTCGGGCGTGACGCGGATGTCCAGCCGGGCCTGCGCGGTGCGGGGGATGATCGTCCGGCGCAGCGTCGGCGAGGCGCCGTCGGTCATGAAGTGGTTCACGTTCACGGTCGGCTTGAGGAACGGCTTCCAGACCGCGCGGTCCTCCCACTTGGCGAACATCTCGCTCGCCTCCCGGCGGAAGGCGCCGTGGGCCTCGCCGAACGCGCTCACGCGCGCCTCGATGTCGGCGATGAGGCGGGCCAGCGGCAGCACGGGGTTCGGCACGATGTTGCCGTAGTTGCCCGAGTGCAGCGAGGCCGGACGGCCGTTGTCGGCGACGAGGTCCACGCCGACCAGGCCCCGCACGCCCATGACGAGCGTCGGCGCGTTCTGCTGCTTGGGGCCGTCGGAGCCGACGAGCAGGTCGGCGGTCAGGCGGTCGCGGTGGGCGCGGGCGATGGCGTCGAGGTTGGGGCTGCCGTGCTCCTCCTCGCCGTCGAGGATGATCCGCACCCGCCACCGCGCGCGCCCGGCCCGGGCGGCGTCCAGCGCGCCCAGGACGTTGGACAGGTGCTGGCCCTTGTTGTCGGCGCCGCCGCGCGCCACCACGGTGACCTCGTCGAGCGCGCGCTCGTCGAGCGTGTGCGGGTCGACGGGGGCGCCGGCGTGGAAGTACGTGGGCTCGAACGGCTTGCAGGCGACCTCGTGCCAGCGCCAGCGCTCGAGGTCGCCGGTGGGCTGCACGTCGTAGTGGCCGTAGAGCAGCAGGGTCGGCGCGGCCGCCGGTCCGGGGATCTCGCCCCACAGCGCCGGCGTGCCGTCCCCGGGCGGCGGCAACGGCGCCAGCTCCAGGCCGACGTCACGCCAGAACGCGCGCACGTCCTCGACCATGGCCGGCGTCACCTGCCGGCTGATGGTGGGAATGCGCAAGTAGCGATCGAGCAGCGCGACGCGGTCGTGACGTCGAGACACGGTGGCTCCTCCCTCGGGCCACGGTAGTATAGCCGCGATGGCGGCGACGCTCTCCGTGTACCGCTGGTCACCGGGCGCCCGCGAGCGCTGGCAGGCGTTCGAGGTCGACCCCGGCCCCGACACCACCGTGCTCGACGCGCTCGTCGAGGTCCAGCGGCGGCAGGATCCCACGCTGGCCTTCCGCTACGCCTGCCGCGTCGGCATGTGCGGCTCGTGCGCGATGGTGGTGAACGGCCGCGAGCGCTGGGCCTGCCGGACGCGCCTGGCCACGCTCGGCGCCGGGCCGGTGACGGTGCGCCCGCTCTACCACTTCCCGTTGCTGCGCGACCTCATGGTCGACATGGCGCCGTTCACCGCGCGGCAGCGCAGCGTCGGGGCGGCGCTGGTGCCGGCGCCGGAGGCGGAGCCCTACGCGCTGATCCCGAGCGGCGCCGCCGAGCGCCGTGACATCGATCCGGCCATCGAGTGTATCGGCTGCGGCATGTGCCTGTCGGCCTGCACGATGGTGGCCCACAACGCGCGCTTCCCGGGACCGGCCGCCCTCAACCGCGCGTTCACGCTGGTGCGCGACTCGCGCGACGCCGCCGGCGACGCGCGGTGGGCAATCCTGCTGACCGACGACGCGCTGGCCCGCTGCCACGGCCAGGGCAACTGCACCGAGGTGTGCCCGATGGGGCTGGCGCCGACCACGTCGATCATCCGCCTGCGCCGGCTGGGGACGCGGAGGCTCCTCGGGCTCGCTTGAGGAACTGGCGGCGAGGAACTGGCGCCGGTTGACCCGGGGCCGGAGCAGTGCCTACGCTGAGGCCGATGAGCTGCCCCGTGTGCGGACAAACCCCGCCGCGTGGCGCGAACTTCTGCTTCGCGTGCGGCACCTCCCTGGCCCGCTCCTGTCCCCGCTGCCAGGCCGGCCAGTCCCCCGACGCGCGCTTCTGTCCCGAGTGTGGCACCCGCCTCCCTCCTGGCCCCGGCGAGGCGGCGGATCTGCCGGTCGAGACGGCGGTGGCCGCGAGCCGGCCCCGGCCGGACGACGAGCCGGAAGCGCTCGACGAGGCGGTTTCGCACACGCGGGGGGGCGGATCGGGTTGGCGGGTCGCCGGCCTGGCGTTGGCTTTTCTCCTCGTCCTGATCATCCTCGCCGGCGCGGGGGTGTGGCTCCGAGCCGGCCAGCGGCCGGTCTCGCGCGTTCCCGCCTCGGCGGCCCGTGTCGTCGCGCCCGAGCCCCCGGTGGCGCCCGAGCCTTTGGTTGCGCCCGAGTCCCTCACCACGGCGTCAGCGCCGTCGTCTCCGATCGGGCCGGGGAGCGAAGAGCCGGCGAGTGAACGGCGCTCGCGTCAACGGTCGGAAGCCGCGGGTCCTGCGCTGCCTGAACGCCCTGCCGATGCCAGCGCCCGCCCGGTGGCGCCGCGCGCCGCGACGCCTTCCTTGCCGCCGCGCCCCTCGAGCTTTGCCGAGTCGCCGGCGGCTTCGCCGCGCGCCGCCCGCCCCGGGGCCGAGGTGAGCGACGTGCGGATCGAGATCGCCGCCGAGCGGCGGCCGGGCGGTGTCACGGACTACAGCGTCCGGCTGCGCGAGCGCGACGGCACACCCGTCAGCGGGGCGGCGGTCTCGGTGCGCGGCCAGCGCCCGGACGGAGTGCTCGTCGAAGCGTCGCTCGATCCGACAGCGGAGCCCGGCGTGTACCAGGCGTCCCTGCGCGTGGCCGAGATCAGCGGCGCGCGGCTGCGGGTGGCCCGCGAAGATCGGGTCGAGGACATGCCGCTGCCCCGGTGAGGGCGCGGCTCAGTCCAGCCGGCGTCCCAGGATGAGGAGGTCCGCCTCGTGGCCGTCGAGGCGCGCCACGCGGGGCAGGTGGCCCCAGCGCGCGAAGCCGTGCGCCTCGAACAGCCGGACGCTCGCCTCGTTGTGGCCGAACACGAAGGCGACGAGCGTGGCCAACCCTAGCCCCGGCGCCCGCTCGATCGCCCGCGCCAGCAGCCGCCGCCCGATCCCGCCCCGCTGCGCATCGGCGCCGACGTACACGCTGACCTCGGCGGTGGCGGCGTAGGCGGGCCGGCCGTAGAAGGACTGGAACGATAGCCAGCCCACGACCGCGCCGTCGCGCTCGGCCACCCACAGGGGCCGGCGGTCGGGCGTGTGCTCACCGAACCACGACTGCCGGCTGGCCACCGACACCGGCTCGGTGTCGGCGGTGGCCCGGCGCCCCGGGATCGCCTCGTTGTAGATGCTCACGATGCGCGCGAGATCGCTCTCCCGGGCGTCGCGGACGGTGACCGGCGGCGCCGCCGTCCCGGCGTCACGCATGACGCGGGGGGCGGTCCGCCTCGGCGAGGAGGGCGGAACCCAGCCGGATCAGCCGCAGGCCGAGCGCCGCCCGCAGACCCGTCCGGCGCCGCCGGCCCCGGGCGCCGGCCAGCAGAACCGCGCGCCGGTCCGGCTGCCGGTCGGTCTCCAGCCGCTCCCGCACCATGTAGTGCAGCGGGTACTCGTTGGCGTCCATGGCGGCGTCCTCCTCGCTGAGGCGATGATCGCGCCGCCGGTGGCGGCGGGGAAATCAATTGTCCTGATCCGCCGCATCAGGGAAACTTGCGGCGCGCATGGAGATGCAGCTCGGCCCGCTGCGCACGCTCCAGGGCGCAGGGCTCGGCGTCGCGATCGCCTCGTGGTTCTCCGTGCGCAAGGAAACGGCGGCGGGGCGCCTCGCGTGCCGGCGGCTGGCGCCGCCGCTGGCGTACCCGCTGGCGATCGTCCATCGACGCGACCGCTAGGGCTCCACCGCGCTCGACGCGGTGCTGGAGGCGCTCGCGTCGGTGCGGCGGAGGTTCGGGCGCCGCCGTCCTTGACCCTAACGCCGCGCCGCGTTAAAGTAATTCGTCTTCACGACGCCTCCCGCCATGCGTGATCGGGAGGCGCTCTGTGTGCCCGCGAAGAGGGAGGCTCGGATGTCCGTGTCGCAGGTCCGCTCGCTCTATGCCTCCATGCCCGACCGCATCGCCCGTGCCCGCCGCCGGTTCGGCCGCCCGTTGACGCTCACCGACAAGATCCTGGCGGCCCATGCCTGGGACTTCGACGCCCAGGTGTGGGAGCGTGGCCAGGCCATCCTGAAGCTGCGGGT